>Ga0247806_10001377_pt1 | contig 12063 bp, 13 predicted proteins | sample UWRJL059202B1_FD_179935 | JGI IMG/M metagenome (GOLD analysis project Ga0247806, IMG submission 179935) | Plant litter microbial communities from Arlington Agricultural Research Station in Wisconsin, United States - UWRJ-L059-202B-1 | ecosystem: Environmental > Terrestrial > Plant litter >... | reverse complement strand
TACTTTGGACCAGTTTTTTGTAGGTGCTGATGGATTGCTGCTGGATAGCCCAACTAAGCTTACGGTAGTAGTAAACGGAGGTAATGATAAAATTTATCAGCTGGAATCCGAAGACAACTGGAAAAGTGCAAAGCTGTCGGCAAGCACTTTAATCGCCGATCGTTTTACCTATCCATCCACCGCAACAAAGTACCGCAACGAAACTTGGATTATGAACGCCAAATTCAACGAATTGGTGGATAGTAATGGGGTTCCGAGTAAAACTTTTGCCATTCAGAAAGCGGTGCTGAAACCGCTGCCAAAGTCTAAAGAAAAAGGCAAGGATTAATTGGCTTCACCTTATCAGGGTCTTGGCAAATAGCCTGCACATTGGGGATAAATTATATAGATTAGATGCAACCTGATTTAAGGCAATGTTTGCCTATTAAAAAGCAAATATAATAAATGGTTATTCCCAAATATTAACTTATAAATCACGGCGACCTCCGATACACTTGCAATAGACATAGAATACACCTTGAACGCAAAAACTGCTCTGAGGTGGGTTTTAAGTGTATCGTGGGTCGCCTTAAAAACGCCGCTTACTATAAGCCATACTTCAGCCACAATTCAAGTGTAGATCAGCTTAAGTGATCGTTCTTCAGCTCGAGAGATTCCTGTGATTAATCGTTCTATTTCATTGTGCAGACAAAATATGCTATAAAAAAGAGCAATAATGCGCTGTTAGAAACAAGGATATGTTCGGTCTTCCAGCGCTAATTTGATATGTGCTAAATGATGATTCATATGCCAAGAAGACATGGCGACAGCTTGTAGTTGGTTAATATAAAATGCTCTTACCGGATGATAATAGGTTATTTTAAGTTCTGCCGCAGACAAAGATCTGATTAGATACAGATACCTTTTTGTAATGCCTTCGAGCATAAGCATCGAATCCTCTATGGGCGCCAAAGAACCGTCTTTTGTATTCGCCCATCCGTCCATATCAATCAGCGTTAATTCTTTATGATCGGGTTCTGTGATTGCTTTTTTCATTCTTAAAAAATGAAGCAATTGTATATCTGCAACATGGTGAATCAATTGTTGAATATTCCAGCTTCCAGGGCGGTAGGTTTTTGACAGGTCCTCCACTTTAAGCGATGCCGACATTGCTTTGTAGCCAGCAAGTGCATCTTCCATATTGGATGTCAGCGAAGCAAACTCATCAGCACTGTATTCATCCTTTATTATAAAGGGGCCTATAGGAAATTTAAGGTGGGTAATGTCGGCGGTGTTTTCCATGGTTTAAAACTAGTAAATTCTGATTTGGAATCACTGCTTTTCAAATTAAATTTACTTCCAGGATTTGGTGATTCAAATGACCAACGGGTCAGTGCTGCCGAAATTATTGATGGCGTCGAAACGCGTCTTAATTTCGAGGAAACGAGGTAATTAAACGTAACTATTGATTATATTTGAGTATGGAAGCAATCCTTAGACTTGATCCGGTTTGGCCCTGCCAATACAACCAAATTCCCTATAAACAAAAAAAGCCTTAGATTTCTCTAAGGCTTTTTTTGTAGAAGTGGTGCGAGCTGGGATCGAACCAGCGACACAAGGATTTTCAGTCCTTTGCTCTACCGACTGAGCTATCGCACCAACTAGTAGTTGTTTTTCCCGTAACGTTCTTCGTTGTTGGGAGTGCAAATGTAGCTTCTTTTTTTAAACTTCCAAACTTTTTTTAAAAAAAGTTGAAAATAATTATCACTGACCCATTTTTACCCCTAATTACATAACTTTATGCATGCATAGTAATTTGTTTCACGGAATTAGTTTTAACTTAGCGTGACCATAATAAACCATTTATGATAGCACAGATTTTATTTATCATTCTAACCCTTTCCGCCATAGGCTTTTTCGCCTATAACGCGAAGAAAGTGATACGCAATATCCGTATTGGTAAAACGGCAGACCGCTTTGATCAGCCGCAAAAGAGGATCATGACCATGCTAAAAGTGGCATTCGGACAAACAAAAATGTTCTTCCGCCCTATTCCGGCAGCCCTTCACTTTTTTGTGTACGTGGGTTTTGTCATCATCAACCTCGAAGTGCTCGAGATCATGATTGATGGCCTTTTTGGTACGCACCGTATTTTCGGCGGATTAGGCGCCTTATACAACGGACTTATTGGTTCCTTCGAAATCCTGGCCTTATCGGTATGGTTAGCCTGCGTTATTTTCTTAATCCGCAGAAACGTTTTAAAACTAAAAAGATTTTCTGGGGTCGAGATGACGGCCTGGCCTAAGTCTGATGCCAATTATATCCTGATAGCCGAAATTCTATTGATGAGTGCCTTCCTGTTGATGAATGCCGCCGATGCCAAATTACAGGCTTTGGGTTACGGCCACTACATCACCGCGGGGTCTTTCCCGGTAAGTCAGTTTCTTCAAAACCTATTGCCAGATACAGCTTCAGGCTTGGTGATGGTGGAAAGAACTTGCTGGTGGTTCCATATTGTCGGCATATTTGCCTTTTTAAACTACCTGCCCTACTCTAAACACTTCCACATCATGCTGGCTTTTCCCAACACTTATTTCTCCAACCTGGAGCCTAAGGGAGAATTCACCAACATGCAAAGTGTAACCAACGAAGTAAAAGCCATGCTGGATCCGTCTTTCACACCGGAGCCTGCTGAGCCTGGTCGTTTTGGAGCAAAAGATGTAAACGATTTATCATGGGTTAACCTCATGAATGCCTATACCTGCACCGAATGTGGCCGCTGTACCTCGGTATGCCCGGCAAATATAACCGGCAAACTGTTATCGCCGCGCAAGATTATGATGGATACCCGCGATAGGGTGACTGAAGTAGGGAAAAATATAGATAAAACCGGCAACGGCTTTGACGATGGCAAATCTTTGTTGGACGATTACATTACCCGCGAAGAAATATGGGCCTGTACCAGCTGTAATGCCTGTGTAGAGGCTTGTCCGGTTAACATTGACCCGTTGGCCATCATCACCGAATTGAGGCGTTTTACGGTCATGGAAGAATCTAAGGTTCCCGCCAGCCTGAACGTGATGATGAGCAATGTGGAAAACAACGGCGCACCATGGAAATATTCTCCTGCAGACCGTTTTAACTGGGCAAAAGAAAACTAACGATTAAAATTCAAGCTGAACATGAGCGAGCAATTAAACTTTGAAGTGCCAACCATGGCACAAATGGTAGCCAAAGGCGAAGTTCCGGAAATTCTTTTCTGGGTAGGCTGCGCCGGAAGTTACGATGAACGTGCACAAAAGACTACCCGCGATATTTGCAAAATCCTGCACCATGTAGGCATGAAATATGCCGTTTTAGGCACCGAGGAAAGCTGTACCGGCGATCCCGCGAAACGTGCCGGGAATGAGTTTCTGTTCCAGATGCAGGCCATGACCAACATAGAAGTGCTTAACGGTTACGACATCAAAAAGATTGTAACCGGCTGCCCCCACTGTTTTAATACCATCAAAAATGAATACCCTGGTTTAGGCGGCAATTACGAGGTGATCCACCACAGCCAGCTCATTCAGCAATTGATTGATGAAGGTAAATTGAAAGCAGAAGGTGGAGAAAGCTTCAAGGGAAAGAAAATAACCTTTCATGACCCATGTTACCTTGGTCGCGGAAACGGCGTCTATGAAGCTCCCCGCCGTGCTTTAGAGGTGCTGGATGCCCAATTGGTGGAAATGAAACGTTGCAAGTCCAATGGACTTTGCTGTGGTGCCGGTGGTGCCCAGATGTTTAAAGAACCTGAAAAGGGCGTAAAGGACGTCAACATCGAAAGAATTGAAGAAGCATTAAGTACCAATCCACAGATTGTTGCTGCTGCCTGTCCTTTTTGCATGACCATGTTAAGCGATGGCGTAAAAATGAAAGACCAGAACGATAACGTAAAGGTCTTGGACATTGCTGAAATCACTGCCCGTGCAAATGGATTGTAATACGCTATCGATCACCTCTTTAAACTCCGGGAGCAACGGAAACTGCTACTACGTGGGCAATGACACCGAGGCGGTTTTAATTGATGCCGGAATTTCTTGTAAGGAAACCGAGATCAGGATGCAGCGCCTTGGCTTGTCGATGCTGAAAGTAAAGGCACTGTTCATCTCTCACGAGCATTCTGACCACATCAGGGGTGTTTGTGTGATGGCCAAGAAATACAATATTCCTGTGTACATTACCCCAGGCACGCTGTTGAATTGTAAGTTCAGCAAACTGAAGCCTGAGCTGATCCGCACGCTGCAAAGCTTTGAAACCTATACCATAGGCAGCTTAAACATCATTGCTTTTCCAAAAGTGCATGATGCTGCTGAACCACATAGTTTCATTGTGAGCTGCGGACTAACGAAAGTGGGCATCTTTACCGACCTGGGTGTGGTTTGCAAGCAGCTGATCCACCATTTTAAACAATGCGACGCTGCATTTCTGGAAGCCAACTACGATGAGGACATGCTTCAGCAAGGCAGCTACCCTTACTATTTAAAAAGACGCATTAGCGGTGGCGAAGGTCATCTTTCCAACAAGCAGGCCCTGGCCCTATTCCTGGAGCATAAGCCTAAAAACCTTTCTCACCTGGTGCTGGCACACCTTTCTAAAGATAATAACTCACCCGAATTAGTACAGCAATTATTTGATACGCATGCCGCAGGCACTAAAATAATTGTCGCCTCCCGATTTGTGGAGACACCAGTGTTCAACATCAATGCACCAACGCCGTTACCGCAGTACGAACAGCTGCAGATGTTCGTTTCCTAAGGTTATCGTCATTATTATCCTATAGCTTTTTTTAAGTTATCATTTTTTAAATAAAATGTTAAATTTGTAATATGAGTTTTTCTCCGAAATCAAAAGTTTGGGTATACCAAAGCGACCGTGAATTTACGCAGATCGAAGTTGATGCGATCGAAAAGAAGTTACAAGACTTCACCACGCAATGGAAAGCGCATGGCCAACAGTTAGATGCAAAAGCAGAAGTGGTGTATAACTTCTTTATCGTCTTTACGGTTGATGAAGCTGCTGCAAACGTGACGGGTTGCTCCATCGATGCCTCTGTACGGATCATTAAAGAAATTGAACAGGAACATAATGTCGACTTGTTTAACCGATTTAACATGGCTTACGTGGCCGACAATAAAGTGGTTACGATGAGTAAGGAAGACTTTGAAACGCTGATTTCCATCAAAAAGATAGGTCCGCAGACCATTGTTTTCAACAACCTGGTGCAAACTTTAGAAGAGTTTGAAACAAAATGGGAGGTTCCCTTTGAGAAAAGCTGGCACAGCACCGTCTTCGCCCATTTGTTGTAACTATTTATAGATCAATACTTCTACCAGTCCGTCTTCAGTTACCGTTCCTCTGTACATCCCGGCGGTGTTAAATGGCATCGCTACATTTCCTGCACGGTCTAAAGCAATCAGACCGCCATCACCGCCCATTTTCTCTACTTTAAGCATGGCAGCGGTAGCAGCGTCCTGCAGACTCATGTTTTTATATTCCATCATCGCCGAGATATCGTGTGCCACCACATTGCGGATGTAGAACTCGCCCCAACCAGTGGCAGATATCCCCGCCGTTTCATTCTTTGCATACGTGCCGGCACCAATGATAGGCGCATCGCCTACCCGGCCATATTTTTTATTGGTCATTCCACCCGTTGATGTTCCCGCAGCCAGGTTGCCGGCCTTGTCAAGCGCTACGGCACCGACCGTACCAAACTTGTTATCTTTGTTTTGAATGCCCAACAGCATGCTTTTCTTGCTGCCGTGATCTAATACTGCCTTTACACTGTCTTCTTTAATCGCACGTTGTAAACCATCCCAACGTTCTTTGGTATAAAAGTAACTTGGTGGCACTATTTTTAGTCCCGCTTGTTTGGCAAAAAGCTCTGCCCCTGCGCCCACCATCATCACATGTTCAGATTTTTCCATCACGGCCCTGGCCGCTGATATCGGGTTTCTGATCGTCGTTACCCCCGCCACGGCACCCGCCATCTGCGTTTTGCCATCCATAATGGCCGCATCCATCTCGTTTTTTCCATCATGGGTAAATACAGCGCCTTTACCGGCGTTAAATAACGGCGAATCCTCCATGATATGGATCGTGGCTTCCACGGCATCCAGACTAGACTTGCCTGCCTTCAGCGTCTCGTAGCCGGTTTTTAAGGCCTGGGTCAATACCTCGCGGTAAGCTATTTCTTTAGCAGGGGTCATGCTTGATTTTAGAATGGTGCCCGCACCACCATGGATCACCATGACGTATTTTTTCTGTGCTGAGGCTGTCAGCGTGCCCACGAGCATTATAGTTAGGAAAGTATATTTTAAAAGGGAGTGATTGGTTGATTTCATCGGTTTAAATGTTGGAGGCTTTTATAAAAGGTTGGTTTAAGTTTTTAGGGTAAGCACTAATTATTAAGGTAGGCATTAGAAATCCAATGGTCCTAATCTTCTCATATTTCTCATGATCAGGTATTGTCGTTTTTTAATATATTTAGTGGGTTGGGCAGGTGTCCAGCGCCTTGGGTTAGGGAAACAGGCTGCAATCAAGGCCGCTTGGCCGCGGGTCATCTTCCGGCATGATTTGCCGTAATAGGCCTGCGAAGCGGCTTCTGCACCATAGATGCCGTCACCCATTTCAATCACATTCAAATAAACTTCCAAAATGCGTTCCTTGCTCCAGAGCACTTCAATCAGCAACGTAAAATACACTTCAAAGCCTTTACGCAACCAGGACCGTCCCTGCCACAAGAAAACATTCTTCGCTGTCTGCTGTGAAATGGTACTGCCGCCCTTCACGCTTTTCCCTTTATGGTTGTCAGCATAGGCCTTCTCTATGGCTTTCAGGTCAAAACCCATGTGTTTTAAAAAAAGCTGGTCTTCGGCCGATACCGCGGCTCTTTTCATGTTGTCGGAAATCTCTTCAAATGGCACCCATTCCTTCTCCGTTTTAAAGGGAAGGCCATTGGCTTTTCTTTCGATATTACGCCCGATCATCAACAGCGTGATCGGCGGATTGATGAAGCGATAAGCAAGAACCAGGAGTACACTGACCGTCAAAAACCAGGTCAGGATCCGGGCCAAAAGGCTCGTTATCTTTTTTAGTAGTGGTATTTGCTTTTTTTGAGGAGCGCGTCTTACTTTTGCCATGAATTCAAAGGTAACAAATCCTTGATTTCAGAATTCATAAAATTTGTTACATTCGCTAAATCAAAGCATATTAAACAACAAGACACATGAAATTTACAGCATCGAGGCTCTCTGAAGGGAATAAGGCGTTTCCAATGGAGATTCACTTAAACGAAAGCAGCGTAGAAATTAAGAAACCAGGCGTATTCAGCGGCGAATCAAAATACCTGAATTACGAAGATATTACCGCTTTGGAGATAGACAGCCCAATGATTGGTTTTTCCACCATCACCATCTACCTTAACGGCAATAAAATACAGGTACATGGCTTTTCTAAAAGTGATGCCCAGCAAATCAGGAAACAAATAGATGAAAACCGCCGCCAACAGAAAAGATAAGTAATAAAAAAAGCGTCCTGAAATTCAGGACGCTTTTTTTATATATCGAATAAGTTTGATTATTCTGCTACAACTTCGAAAGGAACTTTAACTTTCACTTCTTTGTGTAAGTTTAAATTAGCGATGTATTCACCAACAAATTTAGGCTCAGTTTCAAAAGTAATGCGGCGACGATCAACATCAAAACCTTGTAGTTTTAACGCTTCAGCAATCATAATAGTGTTTACTGCACCAAAAATCTTACCTGTTTCACCTGCTTTTGCACCAATAGACAACTTCACATCAGCTAAACGTACAGCAATACCTTCAGCGTCCTTCTTGATTTTATCTTGTTTAAATGCAGCTTGTTTTAAGTTTTCTGCTAGAACTTTTTTAGCTGAAGGCGTAGCCAAAGCACCAAATCCTTGTGGAATAAGGTAGTTACGGCCGTATCCTGGCTTTACATTCACGATATCATCTTTTTCCCCTAGGGATTTGATATCTTGTTTTAATATAATTTCCATCTCTCAGCTCCTATTTTAATTGGTCAGCAACAAAAGGTAACAAACCAATGTGACGTGAGCGTTTAACAGCTTGTGCCACTTTACGTTGGAATTTCAATGATGTACCCGTTAAACGGCGAGGTAAAATCTTACCTTGATCATTGATGAATTTCAATAAAAAGTTTGCGTCTTTGTAATCAATGTATTTAATCCCGTTTTTTCTGAAACGGCAATATTTTTTTCTGTTATCGTCCACTTTTGGAGCGGTAACATATTGTATTTGATCCTTAGCCATTATACTGCAGCCTCCTGTTTAGGTTTTTTGTTAAAAGCACCACTGCGTTTTTTCTCATTATAGGCAACCGCATGACGGTCTAATCTAATGGTTAAGAAACGTAGAACACGCTCATCGCGCTTAAGCTCTAACTCCAACTTGTTAATTAATTCACCTGAAGATTTGTACTCTGTAAGGTGGAAAAATCCGCTTGCTTTTTTTTCAATCGGATACGCTAATTTTCTCAAACCCCAATTGTCCTCTTGAACAATTTCGGCTCCGCTATCAGTGATGATTTTGCTAAATTTAGCTAATGCCTCTTTTGCAACTTCTTCTGATAACAACGGGGTAAGAACGATAACAGTTTCGTACTGATTCATTGTTATTTATTTAATTATTTAATCAATTCCCATCTTTGATATGGGGCTGCAAATGTAGTAATAATTCTATTTTAAAAAGAGAGAATTAAATATTATTATTTACCAAACAAGAAATTTACACCAAGGCTGATTCTCTGAACCTCAATATTATAATAACTATAGTTGGTAATTCCTGACTTAAAGACGTAACTGCCCGCTACCTCCCATTTATTGTTCAACACAACACCTGTAGATAAACGTGGGGAAACATAAAAATTTTCGAATTTAACCGCGTCTTCCTCCACGGAAATTCGCTCCACTCCTGAGTTGAGCAGGGTTACGTTTGTTGTCACATCCTTACTATAAGTCGCTAAATTTAAGTTCAGTCCGCCTGCTACATAAAATTTAAACGGTTCTGTATTGTATATATTATAAATAATTTGTGGCGTTAATTGTGCAGTCAGCTCGTTAAAGGTGTGTTTATAGCTGCGCATCGTCGTGCCAACTCCAGGCTCCGTATTCACATTACTGATGTCGTAGGCATGGCTTAACAAGCCTAATTCTAATCGGTACACTAATTTTTTCACTTCCGGATTAGCGAAAAGATCAACACCTATCATTAACATCGGACGGTATGATGTCTTATTATTTGCACCGTTACCAGCCAATGGGTGTTCCGCAACGTATTTTGCCTGGCTCCCACTTAAAGCTAGACCAGCAAAGTAACGAACAGATGAACCTGTCGACTTTACTTCCTGTTCATTCATCGCAGAAACTAACTTAAGCAAATCGCTTTCGACATATTTCACATTTTTCAGTCGTTGCGGATTGGCCGTTTCAGTAGAATGGATTTTGTTGTCCAACAAGGCCAGCTGTCTGATGTATTTATTATCGACCATGACGTTACTGTTGTTTGCCCTGCTTAAATATTTACTCCTTATTAATTCTTCTGGCGCAGTTTCGCCATGTGGTAAAATGTAAAACCGCTTTTTTAGCAAATCATGAAAAGCGTATAAATTCAGATTTTCACCAGTCTGTATTACTTTAAGGAAAACCACATCGGTTTTAGAGGTGGTATCTATGCCTATAGAAAGATCAGAAAGCTGTTCTTTACTTTGGCTCACCCGCACCTGGTGACGCTCAAAAGTTTCCACATTGTTTATACCATATGCATTTGCATTGTCGAGGGTATATTCTTGTGCCTGGCCGTCGGCTGAGGACTTAAAACTAAATCTGGAAGGATTGATGTTTCTTTCTTTGTAGTCTATGAACCCTTTAAGGGTGTCGCCCTGTTTAGTTACAACATAACCTGGTTTGAAATTGGTCTGTGCAAAAGTTAGAAATGGGATGGCCATTAAAAGGCCGGAAAGCTTTTTTTTCATTTGAGCGTTAAATTGGTTGACAAATTAATTATTTTCCACTTATAATCTCGGTCCTCCACAAAAATTTTATAATTTCGTTGTCGCATGGAGAATTTTATAGTATCGGCCAGAAAATACCGCCCCTCTACGTTTGAAACCGTTGTCGGACAAAACCACATTACTGGAACCTTAAAAAACGCCATCAAAAACAACCAGCTGGCACAGGCATTTCTGTTTTGCGGTCCACGTGGTGTAGGTAAAACTACCTGTGCCCGGATTCTCGCGAAAACCATTAACTGCACCAACCTTACGCTTAACCAGGAGGCCTGCGGCACCTGCGATTCCTGCATTTCCTTCCAAACAGGCCATTCTTTTAACTTCCATGAATTAGATGCCGCTTCCAATAACTCGGTTGATGACATCAGGAGTTTAATCGAACAGGTGCGTATCCCGCCACAAGCGGGGAAATATAAGATCTATATTATTGATGAGGTGCACATGTTGTCGGCAAATGCCTTCAATGCCTTCCTTAAAACTTTAGAAGAACCGCCTTCTTACGCTATATTTATATTAGCTACCACAGAAAAACATAAAATTCTGCCAACCATTCTATCGCGTTGTCAGATCTTTGACTTCAACAGGATCCAGGTTGAAGATATCGCTGAACACCTAAATGCCATTGCTATTCGCGAGAACGTTGCCGTAGAGGCTGACGGTTTGCACATCATTGCCCAAAAGGCAGATGGTGGTCTGCGCGATGCGCTGTCCATGTTCGACCAGATTGTTAGTTACACCAATAAAAACCTGACCTATAAATCAGTTATCGATAACCTCAACATCCTGGATTACGATTACTATTTTAAACTGACCGACTACTTAACCACGGCCAATGTAAGCCAGTCGCTCATTTTATTTGATGAGATCCTGAATAATGGTTTTGATGGCAACAACTTTATCAATGGGCTGGCCAGTCACCTGCGCAATTTGTTGGTTGGTAAAGATCCACAAACGGTGAAACTGCTGGAAGTAAGTGAAAACATTAAGCAAAAATACCTGGCGCAAAGTCAGCAAACATCAGCATCGTTCATTTTAACAGCGCTGAACCTGGCTAATCAATGCGACCTGATCTATAAAAACAGTAAAAACCAACGTTTACAGGTGGAGCTGGCCTTGTTAAAGATGTGCCATATCCCTTCGGTGTTACAACTAGCGCAATTACCGGCATCAACAAACGGTACAGCCGATCAAGCGCTTCAAAAAAAAAAGTCTGATTTAAGTGCTCCTGTGACCGCAGTAAACCCTGCATCGCAACAACACAATCCTGCAACAACGCCTGTTCAGCAGGCTTCTGCAGCAACAGCACCACATGTTCCTGCAACAGCGGCACAGCCGAATCCCACTGCAGCACAGCCCAAGGCAACAACGCCCGCAGCACAACCGCAGCAAGAAACAGCAGCAATACCTGCGATTCCGGCAATCCCTGCGCTACCACAAGAGAAAAAAAGAGTAGCCGACAGCATTACGCTAAAACCACAACATCAGGCTAACAATACCATTGGCACCCTGATTCCTTCCCTTAACGCCCTGCAAAATATTGCCGACGGAATAGAGGATAATGAACCTAAATACATAGATGGGAGCGACAAGGAATCCTTTACGTTTGAGCAACTCAAAGTATTGTGGGATCGTTATGCTAATAAAATAAAAGAAGAAGGAAAGATTAACGTGTATACCATGTTGACCAGCAACGAGCCAATTTTGGATAACGATGTGATCACAGTGATCATTGAAAACAAAATTCAGGAAAGCATCCTGCAAGATGAGCTGGTCTACTTCCTGAATTTCCTAAGACCGGAGTTAAAGAATTTCAACCTCCGGATTGTGACTAAAAAAGTGGAACGCGAGTTAAAAAATAGGCTTTACACCAGCATAGAGAAGTACCAGTATATGGTACAGAAAAATCCACAGCTGGAAGAAATGCGCAAGCAATTTAACCTCGACGTTAACTCCTAAATTATGGCATCGGTGGGGCATCATTAATTGGGTA
>Ga0247806_10001375_pt1 | contig 12085 bp, 9 predicted proteins | sample UWRJL059202B1_FD_179935 | JGI IMG/M metagenome (GOLD analysis project Ga0247806, IMG submission 179935) | Plant litter microbial communities from Arlington Agricultural Research Station in Wisconsin, United States - UWRJ-L059-202B-1 | ecosystem: Environmental > Terrestrial > Plant litter >... | reverse complement strand
AGACCAGGCCCTATTTGGTTGGGGTTACAATGGCGCCGGCCAGCTCGGAACCGGCGACCTGAACCAGGAAGACACACCCGTGCAGGTGGGTACGGAGCTGGACTGGACGCACATTGAAGGTGCTTCCGGCACCATCAGCGGAAATACGGTTTTCGGTACACATAGTCTCGGATTGAGAGCGCAGGAATATGCGATCTGTGCTTCCGGCTCCAATTATACAGGTCAGCTGGGGAACGGCGTAGAAGATCAAAGTCCCGTGTTTGATTGCATCACAGGGCAAACCGCAGGCTTACAGGAAACCGTTTCCCTGAACGGCGTTTCGATCTATCCAAACCCTTCGCAGGGTGTTTTTCAGGTGACTTTGGATGCGGCTTCTGCGGCGCAGATGTACGAGGTGATCAACCTCGCGGGCCAGGTGTTGCTTTCGGCAGCAGTTCCGGCGTCTGATTTCCAGATAGACCTGCGCGGATTCAATGCAGGCGTTTACTTCGTCGTGCTGGGAAGTGGAGGTTCCCGCGTGAATCAAAAGATTGTATTGCAATAAAATAAAGAACAGCGCATCGAAACAAGCTGCGCTGTTCTTGTTCATTTTCTGTTGCTCAGCAAAACGCCTGTCTATTTCATCCGTTTCAGCGGTTTGACTCCCCGGATCAGCAGCCACAGGCACATCCCCAGTTCAGCTGTGGCCGGTACGATATACATCAGCCCAAATGCACCTGCATATCGTGGAGCGAGGAAAGCAACGAAGCTTCCGATCACATAAACACCCACAGACAGGATCAGCAGGATGGCCAGGAATTTCGGGAGGAACTTCGACCTGTAAACCAATATGCCCAGCGGAAGCAGCCAAATCCCCCAGAAAATCTGTGCGATCAGCACACCGTGCGCATGTATATCGAGGAATAGCAGCGACAGCGCCTGCAATTGATCGGTTTCAAACGCAGACAGGTAACCCGCGCCGCTTAAGAGTTGTCCTGCGGCGAACTGGCTCACGAGATTGATGCATGCAATGGGAACGCCGATCCAGGCGAGCACAGCCATCCAGGCAGCGGTATTAGGTTGAATCCGGTGCAGGATTTTGTACAAATAGAAAGGCAACAAGGTAAAAAATACCTGCCCGGTCAGGTCCAACATCAATCCAAGGCGGAATAGCCCGCGGTTGTGGATGATGTTATCGGCAGTTGCTGCTGCATTTCCCGCAACAACGAGGTTTTTGTGAACGATTGCATAGGCGAATCCGGAGCATATGGCGACCATCAGGTACAGGAACCCGGTCATGCGGGCTGTTTTTTGGGTTGTGTTCATGGTTTTTGTGTTTGTAATTGAAAAGCCAAAATTCAGGGTTTCCGGCCGCTTTTCCATTGACGTTGGGTAAGAAATGATGCAGCTACGCCATCCGAAACGCTTTTGGACACACTTTGCTGATTTCTAGTTATTTTTGTTGTATTCTTTATCTGGTTGAACCAATTTGCAGAACGAATGTAATGTCTTTGCGTGAGACCCAATGAAGGATGCACGTAAGACATTAAAAACACGTCAATCCATGCTGAAATATTTACTCGCAGTTTTCCTCCTTTTGCCGGGCGGAACTTTTCTTTACAGCCAATGCTGGCAAAAAATCGCTTCCAGGTACGATCACGTATTGGGCATCCATGTCGATGGGACTTTGTGGACCTGGGGCGGCAACGGGATTCTCGATCGCAGCCGGGACACACCCACCTTGCTGGATGCGGGAACGAACTGGGTGGAGATCGCCACGGGCAATCAATTCAGTGCGGCGATCAAAGCGGACGGCACGCTCTGGACGTGGGGTGAGAATTCTTCCGGCCAGCTCGGCCAGGGCAATACATCAAATCTCTGGCTGCCCACGCAGGTAGGAACGGAGAGTGACTGGAAATCGGTTTCCTGCGGAACAGGTCATACAGTCGCCTTAAAAACCAACGGCACGCTTTGGATCTGGGGTCGCAACAACAATGGTCAGCTCGGTCTCGGAACGAACCGGACGAACCGGACGATTCCGATGCAACTGGGAACGGCGACGGATTGGGTCGAAATCTCCGCAGGGGATGACCATACGCTGATCCGGAAATCAGACCACACACTCTGGTTTGTAGGTGCGTGTTTCAACAGTACATTGGTCAGCCAGCTCGATCAGGTAGGCACAACAGCTGATTTCAAAACGATGGGCGCAGGTGCTTACCAGGATTATGGCATCAAGCTGAATGGCCAGTTGTGGAAATGGGCACAATCCAACGGCGCTTCCACGAATCCCACGCAGGTAGGAACTGCTACGAACTGGAAACAGGTCGACAACAGTCATGCCTACAGCCAGGAAGCGCATGCCCTGCTGCTCAAAACCAACGGAACATTGTGGGCGATTGGTTACAATAATCTCGGCCAGCTCGGTACAGGCACACTCACATACGCTACCCTGCCTGTACAGGTAGGGGCCGCGGCGGACTGGAAGCAGGTCGTTGCCGGAAACGCGTGTAGCTTTGGACTCAGCAACAATGCCTCTTTCTGGGCCTGGGGACGCAATGAAGTGGCCCAGTTCGGTAACGGAAAAAACCGCAATATACCACAGCCGGTTGTTGTGCCTGCTGCATCCTGGAAAGAAGTATCCACGGCACGCTGTCCTTACAGCGGACATACGCTCGCGATACAGGAGAATGGTACATTGTGGTCCTGGGGACAGAACAATGACGGACAGCTCGGGATCGGTACCACATACACACATCAGCCTTTGCCAGTGCAGGTCGGAACGGATGCGAACTGGCGAACGATTACGAACGGCTTTTTCTTTTCCGCGGCGATCAAGACAGACGGTACACTCTGGACCTGGGGACGCAATGGCCGGGGACAGCTTGGACTCAACACCAATTTATCCGTGCGCTCCCTGCCTGTGCAGGTGGGTACCGATACGACCTGGCGCGTGATTTCTGCCGGTTCTGAATTTGTGATCGCCCTGAAAAAGAACGGGACTTTGTGGAGTTGGGGCTACAATGCCGAAGGCCAGCTGGGATATGGAAACACAACAACCCAATTTACGCCTGTGCAGATCGGTACAGACAGCAACTGGATTGCGGTTTCTGCCGGGGAGAGACATTCGCTGGCGTTGCGCGCCGACAGTACGCTCTGGAGCTGGGGCTCCAATTCGTCCGGGCAGGTCGGCAGGGGTGGTATGCTGAATGTTCCCGGGCAGGTCGGGACTTCCAAATGGATCAAAATCGGCGCGGGCGGATTGCACTCGCTGGCCATCCAGGCCGACAGCTCTTTGTGGGCCTGGGGGCGAAATCTGCATGCAGAACTCGGTGACGACAATGACAACGATGTTTACGCACCCAAACACATTGGCACAGACAATGACTGGATCGAAGTCAGCGGTGGTTACGAACACTCGCTCGGATTGAAGGTCGACGGTTCCCTCTGGGGCTGGGGACGCAATGCTACCGGGCAGACGGCTGATACAGTTTCCTACATCGAATTTCTTTCAAAAACCTATGTGCCAAAACAGATCAATGCCGGCAGTTCCTGGAAACAGATCGATGCGGGCTGCGTAAACAGCATCGGTATACAAACTGATGGTTCGCTACTGACCTGGGGTGACGGATACGTTTCCGACTACCAGATGCACTTTCCGCAGCTCGGCTATTTGCAAACGACCCCGCTTCAGCTGAGCGTTTGCAATTATTGCCTGGTAAGCACTTCTGCGTTTACCCAAAGCATTTGTTCAGGAGATTCAGTGCTTTTCAACGGTGCTTACCGCCTGCAGGCAGGAAATTATACCGATACGCTGATTAACGCCGCAGGCTGCGACAGTATTATCACGATGAGTCTGCTGCTCAAAAATGCCGTTACCGGAACAGATGTGCAAACAGCCTGTGGTTCTTTCACCTGGATCGACGGGGAGCTGTATACTTCCAGTAACCATACTGCGACCTGGACCCTTGAAAATGCGGCGACAAACGGTTGCGACAGCATCGTCACGCTGGATTTGACGATTTTAGAACCCGCTACCGGAACAGATGTTCAAACGGCCTGCGTTTCATTTATGTGGATCGATGGCGAAACCTATACGGAAAGCAATCAAACGGCGACGTATGTTTTTGAAAATGCGGCGGCAAATGGTTGCGACAGCATCGTTACGCTGGACCTGATGATTTTGCAACCTGCAACCGGAACAGATATTCAAACAGCCTGCGTTTCATTTATGTGGATCGACGGCGAAACCTATACGGAAAGCAATCAAATGGCGACGTATGTTTTTGAAAATGCGGCGGCAAATGGTTGCGACAGCATCGTTACGTTGGATCTGACGATTTTAGAACCTGCAACCGGAACAGATATTCAAACAGCCTGCGTTTCATTTATGTGGATCGATGGCGAAACCTATGCGGAAAGCAACCAAACGGCGACGTATGTTTTTGAAAATGCGGCGGCAAACGGTTGCGACAGCATCGTTACGTTGGACCTGACGATTTTGCAGCCTGCCACCGGAACAGATATTCAAACAGCCTGCGTTTCATTTATGTGGATCGATGGCGAAACCTACACGGAAAGCAACCAAACGGCGACGTATGTTTTTGAAGATGCCGCCGCGAATGGTTGCGACAGCATTGTTACGCTGGACCTGACGATTTTGCAGCCTGTCACCGGAACAGATGTTCAAACCGCTTGTGGTGCTTTCACCTGGATCGATGGGCAGGAGTATACCTCGGACAACCATACTGCGACCTGGTTACTTGCAAATGCCGCAGCGAATGGTTGTGACAGTTTGGTCACGCTTCAACTGACGATCGAATCACTCAGCCCCATTGTTACAGTCAATGGCATTACATTGCAGGCGGCTGAAACCGGAGCCGTATACCAGTGGGTAGATTGTAATACCGGGAATACACCTGTCGCAGGAGCTACGGCCCAAAGCTTTACACCGCTTTCCAATGGTAACTATGCCGTAATTATCAGCAGGGACAATTGTACGGTGACAAGTAATTGTTACCACGTGATGAGCGTCGGCCTGGAAGAGCAGGCTAAAAATACTTTGGTGCAGATCTATCCGAATCCGAATGGCGGACAGTTTTACATCCAATCAATGGTGGCAGGCAAACTGAAAATCATTGATGCACTTGGCCGGATTGTATATGCCGGCGTAACCGAAGGCGGTATCCAATGGATCGATCTCGGAGAGCAGGCGGAGGGAATGTATGTTGTGCAGCTCGAAGCCCATCAGCGGACCTGGAGAAGCCTTGTGCAAATCCACCGGTAAAATAGTAACACATTTCTCGGTAAAATTGACCCAACGAAAAAGGCCTGCTTTTATGCAGGCCTTTCAGTTTAAAATCAAATGTATTTATTCAATAACCAGCTTGCGGGTTGAAGCAATGCCGTCCTTTTCATAGATCAGCATGTACAATCCGCCTGCGATGCCTGAAAGATCCATAGAAACAGTTGTTTTCAGCTCGATGGAGCGCAATGCCTGGCCGTTGGCGTTTACCAGGGTAATTGTGCCTTCCTGTACCGGCGCGAGGATATTCACCTGTGTTTTTGCCGGATTTGGATATGCATTGAAAGCCAGTTGCGTTACTTCTTCCAGCCCGAGTGGCGAAGTCGTCGTGAAGGGGAAAGACACCCATTCAGAGAAATTGCCGTTGGCGCAGATCGTACGAACATGCAGGTAATAATTCGTCGAATAGGGAAGTCCCGTTAAATCCAGGTAGCTCACGGCAACAGGCGATCCTGCTCCGATGGGTTCCGCCGGACTTTGACTAACGACATACCCGTAGCCTGCAATCCCGGTTTGTGCATTCCAGGTGATGGTGGCCGTGTTCGAAGTCGTGTGGCCGTTAAATCCTGTCGGGATGATGCAGGGCGGAATAGGTGTTTCTGTCGTCATGAAGGAGATTGTCGCCCAATCCGAGAAGTTGCCATTGCCACAATTGGTACGGATGTGCGTGTAATAGGTTGTAGCTGCTGTAAGCCCGGACAAATCCACGCTATTGGTGGAGACAGGCGTTCCGGCGCCCACAGGATTGGCCGCCGAGTGATCGCGTACATATTCAAAACCTTCAATGCCTGTTTGTGCATCCCAGGCGAGAGTTGCGAACACATCCGACACAAAGGTCCCGGAAAGTCCCGTTGGCGCTGCGCAAGGCAGGATACCCGTCGTAAAGCTCACGGTTCTCCAGGGAGAGAAGTTTCCATTGCCGCAATCTGTACGGATGTGGAAATAGTACGTTGTCGCAGGCTGCAAGTCAGTAGCAGCGTAGGAAGTTGTGGCAATAGCTGTACCTGCGTGCGTTGGATCAACCGGCAAATTGTCAAGTACATATTCGAAGGTATTGCTTCCCACTTCGTCCCAGCTGATATCGGCAGATTCATAAGTCGTGCCTGTAGCGGCGAGGTGAGATGCGATCGGACAAGGTGTAACGGGTGTTGTGAAGCTGATCGTGGTCCATGGAGATACATTTTCGCTACCGCAATTTGTACGGATGTGGAAGAAGTACTCCGTCAAAGGGGCGAGATCCGTTGCAGCGTAAGTTGTATCGGTCGTACTTGTTCCGGCTTCTGTCGGATCGGCATTGGTTTCGTCGAGCACGTATTCGAAAGTAGCTCCGGTTTGTGCATCCCAGGAAAGTTGTGCAGCTGTAGCGGTGATGGCTTCTGCTGTGATACCACTTGCCGCCGGACAAGGCGTGATGTGTGTCGTGAACCCGGTCGTTATCCAGGCAGAAAAAGTCCCGTTCCCGCACACGGTACGCAGGTGAAAGCGGTACATCGTCAACGGCGAAAGTCCCGTAGCTTCGTAGTCATTGGCTGCGATCGGCATACCTGCTCCCGCAGGATCGGTGGAAAGCTCGTCCAATACGTATTCGAAGCTGTTTCCGGGCATCGCGTCCCAGGACATTTCTGCGGATTGATGTGTAGGGTTGAGCGCGATCAATCCATTGGGGGTCGGACATGGCTCGGGAGCTGTCGTGAAGTTAACCATGGTCCAGCTGGAAAAGTTCCCGTTGCCGCAATTGGTGCGGACGTAAAAGAAGTAGTTCGTAGCGGGCATCAGCTCATCTGTACTCCAGAAGTTTTCTGCGACGGCAGTTCCTGCGCCAACCGGTGTTGCTTCAGCAAGCGCAAGGACATATTCGTAGCCGTCGTTTCCCTGTACATCCCAGTCGAACTGCGCGAATTCATGCGTTACATTATTTTCTGCGAGGTTGGTTGGATAAGGACAGGTCGGGGCGAGGTTCGATTTCACCTGGATATTGTTCAGGCCGATCAACGGGGACGATTGCGATCCTGCGCCGCGGTCGGACGCAAAGGTCAATGTAAATGTGCCGCCTGCCGGAATGTTTACCGCGATCGTTGTAGTCAGGGTTTCAGCAACGCCTGAGTCATCGAAGGTCCAGTTGAGTGCCGAAACGTTCCCCAACGTGGAAGTGACGGTCCAGTTCGGTGTGCGCGCTGCAGCAGATGTGATGCGGAATGCCTGGTAACTGATGTCCAGCGAAGTAATGGCAGAGGTCGTATTGTTCTGGAAAGTTGCCGTCAGCGAGCAGGTAGTTGCCGATGCATTGCTGCTCGGGCGGTAACCGAATCCCGAACCTGGAATTGCATATACGCCGCCGGTCGTGGCTGTTGCGGTACCTACATAGTTGTTGTTGGAGGACCTGGTGAAACCGTTTGGCAATGTGCCGTTCCAGCCATTCAGGTTGGTTGTATAGGTCGTGTTGTGGGCAGCGATGCTGACTTGCGTGACGGCTGTGCACCAGCTGCTCAGGGCGAGCAGTAGCAGGAAAAGATGCCTGCCTGTTTTTTGTACGGTGTAAATCATTGTGGGGCTGTTTTTATTGTGATTACTTCAGAATGAGCGGATGGAGGAGCCGGATGACCTGTGCCGAATAGGTGTAACACCACAACAGGATAGCGATACCGAGGTGTATCAGCGCACGGTTGGACTTCAGGGCATATCTCATAGACGGCATTATTTTCAACGGTGCAAAGTTAGGGGCAACCCGTTGTGCAGATGTGAATGCACGAAGAAGCGTTTATTAAGATCTGAAAGTGAGAACCGCTGAAATCGCGCTCAGCAATAGCACAATATTAAAAAATGAAGAATGGAATGTTGGGAGGTAGTTATATTGCATGTGGAGAATCAGCCAGAAAGCCGGCTCTGGACATGCGTTCATAGCAGCAGAAAATGACGCATACGCCTTCAAATCCACACGGTAGGCGGAAGACTGGTTGTATGTTTTGATTTAATTTGCGAACCTCAGGCACCAGGCGCAAAGGGAATTTGTATGGAATGGATTGTGTCACCCCATCAATAGCCCATCCACAAAATACCAGGTACCCTCTTCCTGCTGGAAGCTGGACTTTTCGTGGTGCATTTTCGGGATGCCGCGCTCGTCGAGGAAAAAGGCTTTGAATTCGACGGTGGTTTCGGTGAAGTCCACGATCTCCAGTTTCAGCCAGGTGCTTGACCGCGCCCAATCCTCAATTTCTTTCGGCGCATATTTTTTTCGCCGGGCCGGCAGTGTTGTCGCGATCAGGTAAGGGATTTTCGCATGTACATACGCAGCATAGCGCGAACGCATCAGCGCTACCGCACTTTCTGCACGGGAAGTTCCGGCGAGCAGCGGTTCGCAGCAATCGGCGAAGGCTTTTTGGGATTTACAGGCGCAAAGATTTTCCATCGGTATATTTGAGTCGTAAAGTTAGGGATTTCACTGAGAAAGCATGTCACGCGGACATGCTTTCTGTGTTGTAAGGCTGTCGTTGTTTCCTTAACGTCTCACCTGAATATTTAAGTTGGGAGTGATCTCAAAATTCCTTTCGTCTGTACCGTCTGGGAAATTGAGTTCATTCATGCATTGCTGCGCTTCTATTTTAACAATTTTGCAGTCGCTGCGCGAGCCATATTGGCTGGTTGGATGTATCCTGAAACTTTCTTCGGCGCAGGTACCATCCTTGTATCTGATCTTGACATCACATGTCTGATTCGAATTGTTTGCAATTACGATCGGTGCTAAATCCATTTTACGGTTGTTTTGGGCGCTTACTCTTTTTCAAACGGGCTTTTCGGCTGGCGCCCTGCAACCGGCACGGCTGCCTTGCAAAGATCCGTCACCTGCGTGGATTGGCATCGCGTAAGAATACCTGTTCTTACAAAAGGGTATAAATACGTGATTTGCCGCAATTTTCGCGGTTTAATTCCCGGCGTGAACCGCAGGATCAGCAAACTACTTATTTAAGAAGATACCCGTATTTGTGGCGTGCGGAATGTGCTTTTACAGCTATATTTGAGAAACATCTAAACCCATACCATATGCCAAAAAACATGCAAATCCTCCTGTGTTCCCTGCTCATCGCGGGCACTTTTTCCGGCTGCAAAAAAGGCGAGGACGATCCGGCTTTATCTCTGTATTCCCGGAAGGCGCGTCTCGCCGGGGAATGGACCCTGAAGCAAAGGACACTTAAATATGTAGAACAGGGCATGTATTCTTCTTTCAGCCTGACGAGTGTATATGCCGATGGCCTGGTGAACGAAACGGTGATCATGGCTGAAACGCCCTGGCCTGCCGATACGAATCAATCGAGCTTTGCATACGCACAAACGAATACTTTTGAGAAAGACGGCTCCTATCAGGAGGTTACGGTGGGCCCGAATGGCACAAGTACCGAGGAAGGTGTCTGGTCCTTTATCAAGAAAAGTCAGCAAAATGACTTACAGAATAAAGAAGCGATCCTGCTGACGCCGCGGAAAATAACAGGGAAGTATAACAATGAAATCATTGCAGGTTCCTATCATCCCAAAGTGTATGTATTGAAGCAGCTGAAGAATAAACACATGACCTGGACTTCTGCTACTTCTACCGGTTCGGCCAATTGGGGACTCCAGTCCATGGATGCGACTTATACCTTTGAACAGTAGTTGCTGATTCCCTATAGTTGATTTTATCAAATAACTTAACTCCAAATGAATATGTCGAAAATCATTTATACAGCTTTTTGCCTCTTTCTATTGACCAGCCTTATTTCCGCCTGCAAAAAAGGCGAGGACGATCCATTTTTATCCCTGCGTTCGCGCAAGGTGCGCCTGGTGGGAGAATGGACACTAAAGAGCGGGACTTATAAAGCGCTGAATCAGGGCGCGACTACAACAGGCGGATACGCCAATGGCCGGGAGGACCGTGTTACCGTTTATTACGCACCCAGCGATACGCTTTTATCCAGTAAATTATATACGCAGACCTATGCTTTTGAGAAGGACGGGTCCTATCAGAAAACTACGGTTTCGGAAACGGGAACAGCTACGGAAGAAGGTGTTTGGTCGTTTGTACAGAGAAGCAAATCCGACGACCTGAAGAATAAAGAAGCCATCCTGCTATCGCCACGTAAATTTACCGGTCAGGGAAATGAAACCGTTTTTGGCGGTTCTTCCGATGCCGTCGTTTATGTACTCATGCAGCTGAAAAACAAACGAATGGTGTGGTCAGCTTCTTTTTCACGGGAGGAGCCAGGCTCATATGCCGAATCCGTAGATGAAACTTTTACTTTTGAGCAATAAACTAGGCGTGTTTTCATAAAATGGAGGCTTCTGTCTCCATTTTTTGTTTGTGGGCTTTAATTCCGATCGTTATTGAATCCATATTCAAGGAATGTATATTCACCCGAAGCGCAATGAAGGTTTTTCCGCTTATATTTGTGACCAACTAAACTTATATCCATGCAAAAAGCCAGTTGGATGGTCCTGGGGGCCATTCTTTTGACAGGTATCATCTCTTCCTGCAAAAAGGGTGAAGAGGATCCATTCTTATCTCTGCGTTCGCGGAAAGCACGCCTGGCCGGGGAATGGACACTGAAGACCCGCACGCTGAAAGTGATATCCCCGACTTACACGCTCACGGATGAATACGCCGACGGCCAGAACCATTCTATGGCAGTTCATTATGAAGCAGGCGTACCAGTTGATACCCAGATTTCAGTGAATGCCTATGCGCAGACATACACTTTTGAAAAGGACGGAACCTATGAATTGGTTACTGTTTTGCACACCGGGAAGACCGTTGAGGAAGGTGTCTGGTCCTTTATCAAGAAGAGCAAGGCAGATGGCCTGAAAAACAAGGAAGCGATCCTGCTGACTAGGCGCAAGTATGCCGCACCTGACGGCGGGCCAATACTTGTCGACGGATATATTGCTGCGTGGCCACGCATGGCTGTGCTTACGCGGCTGAAACATCAGGAGCTGGCGTGGGTTATCGCTTCTTATTCTTCGAGCGATCCCTATGGCACCTCGTCGACCACCATCACAGAGACGTTTGAACAATAAGCGGGTTTCTCCATGTATTCCATTTCTATTGCAGCTAACTCAAACAAATTTACGATGTCCAGAATATATATGCTAACATTTTGTGCGGTCCTTTTCGGGGGTGCTTTGTCCTCCTGCAAGAAGGGAGAGGACGATCCGTTTTTATCTCTTCGTTCGCGGAAGGCGCGCCTTGCGGGCGTCTGGACGCTGAAAGGCCGCATAGTGGAGCATAGGAGCAATAACAATACTACTGTTGCGACCAGTACGTATGCCAATGGCAGAGAGGATAAAACGGAGGTCGATTATTTCATGTCTGAACCTACCGATACTACTTTTACAAGCCGTTTATACACACAGATCTATACTTTTAAGAAAAATGGTTCCTACCAAAAGGTAGCGGTTTCCGAGCTGGGTACATCGACGGAAAAAGGGGTCTGGTCTTTTTTGCAGCGCAACAAGGGAGATGGACTCAAGAACAAGGAGGCAATCCTGCTGACGCCACGCGTGTTTCAGGCAACCCCGGGGTACGAAGTTTCTTACACGGGATCTCTCGGACAGTCGGTTTATCTGCTTACGCAACTCAGGAACCAAAAAATGGTCTGGTCGGTTTCCAGCTCCGAACTGTATGCGAATACGAGCACAATGACGGATGTCACCCTGACCTTTGGGTAGTAGTCGGCTCAAAATCAGTAAACATCTCCTTCTTATTCCGGCTATTTACTGACGGTGATCGTCGTATAATCGCGTTCGATCCATTCGCCGGTGTTGCTTCGGATGCGT
>Ga0247806_10001374_pt1 | contig 12090 bp, 10 predicted proteins | sample UWRJL059202B1_FD_179935 | JGI IMG/M metagenome (GOLD analysis project Ga0247806, IMG submission 179935) | Plant litter microbial communities from Arlington Agricultural Research Station in Wisconsin, United States - UWRJ-L059-202B-1 | ecosystem: Environmental > Terrestrial > Plant litter >... | reverse complement strand
ATTATCTCACTGTGCTGATAATGAGCCGCTTTATCTTTTGCTTGAGTAGCATAAAAAATCGCCTTTTCTTTTAATTCAATGGAGTTTGCAATTAAAGCGCCGCCACTAGAAGTAGTAATTATTTTATTTCCATTAAATGAAAGTATTCCAAAAGTTCCAAAAGTTCCACATTTTTTTCCTTTATAAGTACTTCCCAATGCTTCTGCGCTATCTTCTATAATGGGGATTTCGTATTTATTGGCAATTCCGTGAATCTCCTCCACTTTATAAGGATTTCCATATAAGTGAACCGTGATTATTGCTTTTGGTTTAGTCCCTTTATTTATTCTGTCTCTAATTGCAATTTCAAGATTTATAGGACAAATATTCCAAGTATCTATTTCGCTATCAATAAAAACCGGAATTGCACCCTGATACAAAATTGGGTTTGCAGAAGCCGAAAAAGTCATACTTTGGCAAATAACTTCGTCACCAGCTTTAACACCTAACATAATTAATGCCAAATGAATTGCCGAAGTTCCACAATTTAGAGCCGTAACACAGGAACTATCAGAAAGATAATTTTCAAGGATATTCTCAAATTCATTTACATTTGGCCCACCGGAAGTTATCCAGTTTGTCTTTAAAGCTTTTTGAATATATTCCTGCTCAAATCCACTTTGTTTTGATAAGGATAAATAAATTCGTTTTTTATCCATTTATTTTCCAATAATCTGATGGATAACGAATATCATCCTCTTTTACTCTTGATAGCGGTAAAGTTGAAAATGATATTAGTTTAGAATCCGTTTCTAAGGATTCAACTGCATTTGCATAACCGGCAGGAATGTGTACTATTTTACTTTCTGAAGCTGAAACAAAAACTATCTCAATACTTAAGTCTTTTGAAGGATTTTCCCAATTGTCAATTTTTACAAAATGAATTTTAAAAGATCCATTTATGCAATAAAAATTCTTTTCATCTAATTTATGTCCCTGCCAAGCACGTATCGGGTTTTCATCAGAATTACTAATGATATAAAACCTTTCGATACCTTCAAAACTAAAATCATTTACATAAGAAATAGTTCCGCGATGATCTGAAAAATTTCCACCTTGAATTATCTTAGGAATCATGACCTAACTTTAAATTGTGCTTATTCAACAAATAAAATTTCAAAGTGTAAACTAAAAGCAAAGGTAAAATAACCATTAAAAACAATAATAAATCATCTACTTTCTGATAAAATAGTACTACAAAAATTGAAATTATTATTTGAGCTAATGCATAATATAATGAAACTAATCTATGTTGAATTTTATATTCATTACTTAAAACCTGATAAAGATGTAATCGATGGGCCTCGAAAATATTCTGTTTTAAATACAAACGATGTATGATTGTACAAATAGCATCAACACCGTAAACAGCTAGAAACAGCAGCCAAATAAGTGAATTCGTAATCAGAATAAGTTTTAAAACAAGATAAATTATCCAAAAAGCAATTGCAATGCTGCCTACATCTCCGGCAAAACATTTTGCTTTTTTTCTATAGTTAAAAAATAGAAAAACCAAGCTTGCAATCATTCCGTATTTTATAAAACTGCCATCTGTAAATAATTGAACTTTTGTATTAATGTATAAAAGTGAACCCATTACAACTAAAGTATAAAGACCCGTAATGCCATTTATTCCGTCCATGAAATTATAAGCATTAATAAGTCCAATTGCCAGAACATAAGCGATTACAACTCCCCAAATTGGAACTAAATTAAATAATTCCAGATCATAAAAAATCAATGTGATAGATAGAAAATGAATTGAAATTCGGACTTTATTTGACAGGCTTTGAATATCATCCCAAAAACTTACAAGGCTAACAAGCGTAATTCCGGTAAAGAAAAAATAATTATATTGAATATGTTGAATAAAATAAAGTAAAGCAGAAAACCAAAAAATAATTCCTCCGCCTCTTAGCGTTACTTCTGTATGTGAGCTTCTTTGATTGGGTTTGTCAATGATATTAAATTTGTCTGCTACTTTAAAGTAAAGTAACATTAATATCATTAAAATTATTCCTAAAATTGTGTATTGCATTATTTAGTTATAAAGCTTTTAATTGTCTTTTCAATTCCCTGCTTGGCAGTGTAAGGAAGTTTTTCAATTCCTAAAGCTGTTTTAATTTTTTGATTTGAAACTCTATAATTTTCAGTTAATTTTTGTACTGTTTCTGAATTTAAAGGAAAGTGAATTAAATCTCCAATTTTAGCCATTCCATTAATTATAGGTTTTGGAATTGCAATTGATAAGTTTTTTTTATTAGATACAGATGATATAATTTCAACCAATTGATTTGTTGATAAAACTTCATCATCGCAAAAATTATAAACTCCAGAAGGAATTTCTTTATTCTGAAGAATTTCTTTAATTAAAAAGTTAAGGTTATCAATTCCTAGAAATGATCTTTCATTATGAAAAGCAGCTAACGGATAAGGAATACTATTGTTTATCACATTGTACAATAAATTCAGATTTCCCTTATTACCCGGACCATGAATCATACATGGTCTAATAATAAATACTCTTTTGCCTTGTGGAATTTCTTTTGATAAAATATATTCTTCCGCCTGTAATTTTGATTGCCCGTATGGTGTCTTTGGATTACCTAAAACATCTTCAAATAAAACATCAGAGACATCATCTGCAACAGCTTTAACGCTGCTGAAATAAATAAAGTCTCTGACTTCACTTTTTAAAAATTCATTAAATAATTCTTTAGTCAGATTTGTGTTAACTTCAAAATATTCACATGCCTGACTAGTCTTTTTTGTGTCATGTGCTTTTCCTGCCAGATGGATAATAGCATCTCCTTTAAATTCAGATTTCCAATTTAAATTTCTTAATGAAACATGATTTATCTGAAAAGCATAAGTCAGCAAATAACTTGATAAATTGTATCCAACAAATCCAGATGCTCCTGTTAATATAATTTTACAGTTCATTATATAAATCTAAATAAGATTCTGACATTTTTTTTCTAGTGAATAAGCCAGATCTTTCAATCGCATTTAAAGAAAATTTTTCATACAATTCTTTACTTTCTATTATCCTAACAATTGCAGATCTAATATTTTCTGAGCTTTTTGGAGTAACAGTAATTCCCGAAAAATCATTTAATGAGACAAAAGGAACGCCCGAATCTAAATAAGTATTAATAACGGGAAGTCCATTTGCCATTGCTTCTAATTGTACAACTCCAAATGCTTCTGCTTCATTAATTGATGGAAGAATGAATAGATCAGAAGCTTTATAAATTTTTGACAATTCATTATCAGATGCATTCAATATAAATTTAACTTGCTCTTTTATACCTAAAAACTTTACCCGTTCTTGCAAAATTTCTAATTCTTCTCCATTTCCAACAATTGTCAATTTTACAGGCAAGTTTTGAATTGCCTCAATTAAAAATTCAACACCTTTATATTTTCTTAACTTACCAACAAAAAGCAATTCAAAATCCCTATCTGTAGGTTTTTTTTTTCCTTCCGAAATTTCGTATTTGGGATCAAAACTCAAAGGAATTACTTTGATTTTATCTTTATAATTTTTTAAAATATCAGAAGCTTCAAAAAGTTGTGGTGAAGTTACAATAATCTGATCTGCTCGATCCAATAATCGTTTAATTATTGGGTTGTAAAATTTAGCTATCCAACTCCAACGAGAGTTTTTAATATTGGCATGCCAGGTTATTATTAATTTTTTATTATCAAATTTCTTAATATACTTTAGCAAATGAAGTTCCATAGTAGGAAAAGGATAATGATGATGAATTATATCATTTTCTTTTATTAACTTCTTGAGTGCTGGATATCTTAAATTTAAAGGCTGACTTTTAAGATAAATAGGGGTAATTTCTTTAAGAACAGTGATTTTTCCAAATATTTTTTTAATTCTAGCAAAACTTTGTACATGATTATTGGAGTAAACTGTAAAGCTAATATCCTGTGAACAATCAACCACTCCTTCAACTAAATTTTTCACTACACTTTCCATGCCCCCTTGACATGGATCGTAATATTTTACAAGCTGAACTATCTTCATACTTAGATCGTAATATTTTTAATTAAATTATAAACTTTTTCTCCAGATTCTTCCCAGTTGAAAAATGTACTTCGAATCTTCCCTTTTATTCTCAATTCTTGTTTTAAAACTGTATTACTTACAACTTCTAAAATCCCATTTTTTATACTTTCAGTTTCGTAAGGATTAATATAAAAAGCAGCATCTGAGCAAACTTCCTTCAAGCTTGGAATGTCTGAAATAACAACAGCGCTTCCTTTGTGCATTGCTTCTAACGGAGGTATCCCAAAACCTTCATATAAGGATGGATAAACGAAGAAGTCGCAATTTTCATACAACAACGATAATTCAAAATCAGAAACAAATCCAGTAAAAATAATATCTTTAGAATCCGACTTTAAATTAATATTAAAATGACTTGATGTTTTACCAACTAAAACAAGTTTAAGTTCTGGAAGATTTAAATCAGAAAACGAATCTATTAATCTTTGTTGATTTTTTCTGGGATCAATTGAAGATACAGCTAGTATGAATTTATGATTTATAATAGACATTATTCCTGTACTTATTTGATGATTTAAAGAGTCACTATGTAAATCATCCGTTACAGCATTATAGATAACTTCTATTTTTTCGTCTTTAACTTTCAAATATTTCACAATTTCATTTTTCGAAAAGTTACTAACTGAGAGAATTTTAACAGCATTACTCGCTAAAATGGGTGTAGCAATACTATAAAATAAGGTGTATGATTTTGAAAACCATTTTTTATTAGCATAAAATGATAAATCATGAATAGTGATTACTTGATTTCTATAGAACAGAGGACCTAATCCTGAAAAATTAACAAGTAATGGACTTCCCTGAGATTTAAGAAATTTAAGTAAATCTATCTGTTCCCAAAAGTGAGATTTTAAATTACCCACCTTTATAATTTCGAAACCTTCATTATTCTCAAATTCAAGCCATTTAGGTACAATAATTTTAAAATTCAAATTTCTAACGCTTAGCTGCTTACAAATCTCTAGTGAAAACCTAGTTATGCCATTCATTTTATGACTTAGGAATCTGCCATTTACATAAATAAAATCTGACATATAAAATTATTGAAAATTAATCAAAGATTGTTTTAAAAGGAACAAAAAGTTCATAGTAACCTCCAACTAAGGATATATAAAGTCTAAGTAGTAGATAACAAATAAAAATACAGAAAATAAAAAAACGCATACTAACCTGCGTAATATTATTTAATATTATTGGAACTAAAATAATCAGTACCATATCATAAACAAAAGACAATCTAACTAATGCTACTGAAATTGAAATGGTGCTAAAATATAATAAAATACCTATCCAATATAGATTTAAATAGCCTCTAAAACTGATTCCTTTTTTTTCCAAACTATCAAGATAAAATAGTGATAATCCAAAAATAAAAATCTTATTAGCAAATCCCTTAATTATTATTTGAGTCAATGATGCTTCTGTTCCAAAATTTTCACCACCAGAATCTAAGTACATTTCTATTTTTTGTTGAACTACCCCTCCCAATAATCCTCCTAAACTTTCCATGACCTTAGACAAAAGTACTGAAATCATTATACTAAAACCAATAAATAATAACATTATAACTGGTCTTATTTTTAAAGGAAAAATCCACCAAGCTAATATAAATACAAGTGATGTTCGATGAAATAACATTGCGATGAAAATCATGAAAAGAAATTTAAACAATTTCTTTTCTTTGATATATTTTATCGAAAAAAATAAAATTACAGTCGCCAGAGACTGTCTTACAAAAAATACATTAGCAAAAACTGTACTCCATAAAAATAAAAGGGAAGTTACTGGGTAAGGGCTAAATTTTAGTATTGCAGCACTTTGAAAACTAAACAAAATTAATCCAAAGAAAAATAGAAGTATCGAATAGTTATCAAAGATTATCTTAATAAATTCATTACTTCTAGCGAATCCCCACTCAAATTCACTTTCGTTTCCCCATTCAAGGCTCGAATTAAAAAAAGAAATGTAATTCTCCCAATCTGTACCAGTTTCCCATCTTATAAAAGAGAGGATAAATAAAAAAAAACTTAAACATATAAAAAAAAATTTACTCTCCTTATATCTAAGTCCGTAAATTTCAAATGCAGAAAAAATTGATAATAAACCAAATATAGAAAAATAAAAGACCATATTATTTTTTTAGAAAGCCTATATTGTTCAATTCTTTGAAAAATTCTTTACTTATAGATTCTGGAGAAAATTTTAATTTTAAATCTTTGAAATTAAAATTTGTTACTAATCTATTGGAATATAATTCTTCTACTCTATCAACCATTTCATCAATATTACTGAACAAATAACCAAATTTTCCAAACTTACAAAACAAATATTCAAAATATTCATTACGCAAAGCTAAAATAGGTTTTTCGTAATATATAGCATCCATAATTGCTCCGCTTGCTGTTATACGATAACTATCTTCAGGATAAAAGAAAAGAATATAGTCAAGCTCTGATAAAGATTTACCCATTTTTTCTCTAGACAAGAATTTATTAGTACCTGAAGAAAACTCTATTCCTGATTCATTAAGCAATTTTGTATCTTCGTGAGTTGATCCAATAATTGAAATTTTAAGATGTTCTCTAACTTGAGGCTTAATTTTCTTTGCAAACTCAACAAAATTCAACAACCCTTTAACTTTACTAATGGATCCGACAGTTGCGATACTTAGGTTACAATTTTCTTTTTTTAATTCTATACTTTCAAACAAATAAGGATGATCCATACTAATAAACTTTATTGCTTTCTTATCATCCAGTGTAGTTTTAATATTATTTTTTAAAACATCTCCTAGTACCGAAAAATAGAGACCTTCTGACACATCTATATTTGAGTTTAAGAAAAAATTTTGCGCTAATTTAGTTAATATTCTATGAAGTCCACCCCCTTTTTTTTTGCTACTAACAATCCCTTCCATTTCGGAATGGCAAAAAATAAGTATCTTCCTCCTGTAAAATTTATTTAAAAAATTAATAATACGAAGACTAAATAAATTATTAAAGGGGAAAATAATTACTGCGCCCTTTGACGAAAAAGCTAAATATCGAATATTTTGAATAGTACTCACCAAATAACGCATAGTTAAACGAAACCTACTTTCTCCTTCAATCACAAAAAGTTTTTCATGTTTTACATTTTCCGGTACTACTCCTTTTGTTATTTTTAGAAAATTACTATATGAACTACTACTAATTCTACAATCCATTCTTTCGAAAATCATAGAACACATTAAAATCAAAGACGCATTAAACATTTCGTGCGCTGAATTCTGAGAGAACGTATCGATATAGAGAACTTTAGTACTTGATATTTTCTTCATCAAATTCAGATGTTATTAAGTGTATTTGAGACTCAAATCGACTAAAAGGACGCATTAGGCGAATTAAGAGAATATATCTTTCAAATCCAATTAGTTTATAAACAATTCGTGTAATGTTATTAAAAATTTTAAGTTTACTATTTACCCCTCCCAAGTTTTCTTTTGTAGCTTTATCAAGATTAACATTTGTTTGCTTAATCATGCCTTTTGAGTGAAATTCTTTGTATAAAGAATTTTTATCAACGGCGTAAGGATTTTCATATTTGCGACCTTTATTAATTAAAGATCTATAAATGCGACGATGAAATCCTTTTATTGCTACTCCATTTTCAAAAGTTCCATAAGAATATTTTTGATTTATATATTTATCAAATGTTTCTTTTCTATCGTAAATAGCCTTTGCATAAACATCTGTCAAAAGTTTTATATCTTCATAATCTTTTATATTGGATATATTGTTCTGGATCACATTCCCTTTTTTTAACTCCGCATAATTATATCCAGAATAATGAACAAATATTACTGGAAAATTGATACTTTGATCTTCTTTTTGGTCACGACTGCACACCATAAATTCTTCTTTTGCTCCAAAAATTTTTCTCTCAAAAAAATTCCATGGCGCAATATTCATTCCTAAGTGGCGCGAAACCAACAATTCATTGCTATCGAAATAACATGGCAAAAAATCCATCCATTTTTGATCTGTAAAATAAGAATCATGAGAATCTATATAACAATTTTCAAGTAGTCTTTCATGCCACCATGAAATCATTTTTTTTGCAGTCTTGCTTCTTCTAATTCCACAAAATCCAAGATTAAAAACGCCCGTACTCATTAATCCACTTTCTGAACGATCTCCAACAAATTGATCTTGTATATCAACAATGTGTGGTGTTAAAACTATTGAATGTTTTTGTAACATTTCGTAAATAGGCTCCAAACTTGAGTAAATATAAATATCTGGATCTAAATAAATGATTTTATCATAGTCTGTTTTTTCTATAAGATAAGAAAAAACAGCTGGTTTTATAGAAGTACAGAATTCAGTTAAATCATATTTAAAACTCATATCAATCCACTTCTCTTGAGAAATGTCTAATATTTCATGTCCAATTAAAACATTATTTGGTAATTTTTCAAAATGTGATTTATTTAAAAAATCATCTGCCACAATAATAAAAAAATCAGTGTCAGAATTTTTACTTTTTAAAGATTCTTCTAGTATTTGCGCCAAACCAATATAGTTTTTTGCAACAATTGTAAAAACTACATTTTTATTCATAAAGTTCTGATTATTTTACCAGGATTCCCTCCAACCACCGAATTTTTTGGTATACTTTTAGTTATAACTGAATTTGCCCCTATAATACTATTTTGGCCTATTATTACGTTAGGTAAGATAACTACACCTTCACCAATCCACACGTTTTTCTCTATTTTTACAGTTCCTTTACTATATAGTTTTCGCTCTGACGGAGCTATATCTATAGCTTGGGTACTAATCTCTCCATGATAATGATCTGTTATGTAGACCTTACTTGCAATAAGTACTCCGTCCTCAATTATTATCTCATTTATAGCTCCAATGTGACAATCTGAATTGATGCTTACATTATTTCCTATTATTATTTTCGGAAAAAATTTATATCCCAAATGCTCATCATAAGCTTCTATACGTAAACGTACACTTGAACTAAATTTACTTCCCAAACTAATATACTTACCACCATGAAGATACATTGGAAAGTTAAAATAAGCATTAGAACCAACTTTTTTAAATTCGTTTATTTTCCACATTGTATATAATTGATTTAAATATATAATTAAGATATTAATTATCTTTGGGGAAAAAACAATATAAAAAAGGTACATCATAAAATGAAATATCTTCTTTACCAATTGTTTGACTAGAAAAATTATTTTTTGCACTATGTAATTATTTTAATTTATTGCCAACAAATTTTACTAGCTGTCTCCAATTAAACTTTGAATCTGATAATTCTATTGCTTCATTATAATTATTTTCTAAATCAATTTTTGAGTCAAATATATCCTTTAATACTATTCTTAGACCAATGGTATCAGCTACCTCAATAATCTTACCCAATTTTCTATTCTTTGAAATTTCATCAGTACCTGCCACATTTGTTGATACTATGTAATTACCAAAAGCAAGAGCTTCAGAAAACACCTGTGCCATACACTCTTTAGGCGATGTTAAAAGAAATACTTTAGCATCATTATAGATCTCCCATAACTTATTTTTATCATTTATCGCACCTGATAAAAAAACTTTCTCCTTCTTATCCGGATTTCTTATTATAAAATCATCATATATTTTAACAAAATCTTTTTCAATATTTCCCACCATTATGAATTTCCAAGTCCCCATTTCCATACCATCAAGAGCAGCAAGCATCATTTCATTATTTTTTTCTGAGTGTCCAATCCTTCCAACAGTTATTAGTAAATTTTTCTTCTCTGTAAATCTTTTTTTAGTTATATTAAATTTTTCGAAAAGCTCGATATCAAAACCATTAGACATAAGTACAGTGGCTTTACTCAAATGTTCTCCAAAAATTCCCTTTTTTATCAAATTAAAATTATACTCAGTTTCAACTGAAAGAACATCTATTGATTTTAAAAAATGCTGTTTAATTTTGCTTTTAATACTTTTGTTATTATATTCTAAATCAATAATTCCGATGTCTCCCTTTATATAACATTTACCCTTTGGATTTATTAACTTATATATCTTAGCAAAAATTAAATTTCGTTGATTTAACCAAAATAAACATAAGAGATCAATATCTTTTGCGTTTTTTATAAGCCACCAAGCCATTTCTTTTTCACTCCATAAAGTACAATTATATTGACTGAGCGAATGAATTGAAGTAAGCTTTACACCACGATATTCATCATGGAAATAAGCATTTTCCTCATTTTTAGGATAAACAATTTCTCCTTGATAACCCAAATAGTCCCCTAAATACTTAGGAACCAAAAACATATCTTTTCCAGCAATGTTGCTATTGAAGTGAAACATGTTCACTAATCGTTTTTTCTTCATCTTAATTTATTGTGTAGCTTTTCCAACTGACAGAAAATGTTACTATAAACATTTAGTGATGTATTGTAGATAAGATTTACCCAAACACTTTATTATTCAAGCTGATATTAACTTAAAAAAAATAATATTATCTTTATAATCTTAAATAAGTTATGTATTATTATTTTTTGATTTTATTCATGATAAAGCCATTAATGTCTATGATTTTATTTAGCGACGTATAACTATAAATTAATACGATTAATATTAAAATCAAGCTTATTGTATATTGAACAATATTTAAAAAAAAGCAAACATTAATGAGAGTAGCTATAACAATTAAACCCAAGAAGAAAATATGTCTTGCATTAATGAAACTAAATTTAAAATTTGATAAATAAATGGTGCTCCAGTACACGAGGAAAAATCTAACTGCACAGGCACAGACATATGCATATCCAATTGTGTTAAATCTATAAAAATCCCATCCAAAATATAATATAATTAAAAAAACAAAACTCCAGACCATTTCAGTCATAAAACTAAATACCCCTTTACTCTTCGCTAAAAATAAAACTCCAAGGGGCCAAGAAATAATGGTGAAAAACGTTCCAGCTATTAACCATTGCAAAACAGGAATTGCAAGTAAAAACTTATTGCTATACAAGATCATAATAATAAGAGGAGCAAATACTATAATACCAACAATTATTGGAGATGCAACGAGAAAAGCAATTTCTAACTGTTCGTTAATTAATCGATTTGCAGCTATATTATCATTGCTTATTTCTGTTAATCTTGGAAAAAAATCAGCTAGCATTGCATTTAGAATTATACCCAAATATAATGTAGCAATCATCCAGCAGGCCTGAAAACAACCAACAGCATCAATATTCATTTTATTTAGCAGGAAGGATCTTACTACATATAATGTAATTGCAGCCATAATTCCTGTAATTGTAATAAAGAATCCCAGACGAGCCATTTTAGTTCCTCCTTTAAAAATTTCAGCAATTGATAGATCTACTTTTTTCAATTTAACATCTTTATTAAACCACCATGAAAGACAAAAGGCAGATAAGCTTATTACCAAAATGCCAGGTACAATCCCGTCAACTCCCAGTAGCCAATATAATGGCAGAGTAATTATGGTGCTGAGAATGGCTCCATAAAAAGTCGCTTTTGCAGTCAAATTAATTCTTCTTAAGCCTTGAAGTACTGCTAATCTTCCATCAGAAACACTAAGAATTAAAATACTTATTGATATAATTGCTATACTAAGAGCATGCGAACTGTCACCAAAAGAATATATACTAATGGGAACACAAAAAATAATAGTAAGTACTGTACCCAACATTCCAGTCCAAAATGCCCAACTATGTAATATTGTAACAGTTTTAGATAGTCTATGTAAATCGTCTTTAGAATTGCTTTCTGCAACATCTTTAATGCCACTAAAATTTATTCCAAAACCCGTTGCCTGTCTGACTAAGTCTAGAATATTTTGCAAAACACCAATATATCCAATTCCGATTGGGCCTAATAATAATGCTATAACTTTAGTTCTAATAATTCCAATTAAAATAGAAGCAATTTGCG
>Ga0247806_10001371_pt1 | contig 12093 bp, 10 predicted proteins | sample UWRJL059202B1_FD_179935 | JGI IMG/M metagenome (GOLD analysis project Ga0247806, IMG submission 179935) | Plant litter microbial communities from Arlington Agricultural Research Station in Wisconsin, United States - UWRJ-L059-202B-1 | ecosystem: Environmental > Terrestrial > Plant litter >... | reverse complement strand
CCGCTACGGAAACCGAACGCGGCCGCACGAGTGCGACTGGACGTTCAGGGGACCGCTCGCGGACCAGGTCCAGGGGAAATGGATACGTGCGCAATTCACGTAAACCCCTGTAATTGTTAAACCCAGACCGGCGTTAGCAGCGCAACGTTAGACCTACGGGGTCCGCCGGAAGGCGCGATATGAGGTCATACGACTGTCATGTAAAGCGGTTTTTTCTAGGCGGGCGTTGAGTTTGCCTGACATTGGTCCGCATGCGGATCGAGCTGTGCCTTGAAGGTGTGACACAGCCGTAACTTGCCGGGTCGAAGAGCGCTGATACGGTCGCGGTCTGACATACCGGGGGATTGTCTCATGCGCCGCGCCGCTCTTCTCGCCGCCGTCTTTCTCGCCGTCACGCCGTGGCAGGCGGTGGCGCAGGTTCCCGCCTCGGAACTGGCGCGCAGCGTCGACATCCCCTTTGAGGCGTTCACCCTCGACAACGGCCTGAGGGTGGTCGTCCACACCGACCGCAAGGCGCCCGTCGTCGCCATCCACGCCTGGTATAATGTGGGCTCCAAGGATGAGCCGCAGGGGCAGACCGGCTACGCCCACCTGTTCGAACACATCGGTCTGTTCAATCCGACCGAGAACGTGCCCGGCGGCCTGATGGAGCCCCTGCGGGCGATGGGCGCCACCGACTGGAACGGCACCACCTGGTTCGACCGCACCAACTTCTTCCAGACCGTCCCGACCTCGGCGGTGGAGCAGGCGCTCTATATGGAGAGCGACCGCATGGGCCATCTTCTCGGCGCGCTCAGCCAGGAACGGCTCGATAACCAGCGCGGCGTGGTCCAGAACGAGAAGCGCCAGAACGACAACCAGCCCTATGGCCTCGTCTACTACACGGTGCTGGAGACCCTGTTCCCCGAGGGGCACCCGTATCGCCACTCCACCATCGGCTCGATGGCCGATCTGGACGCCGCCAGTCTGGAAGACCTGCGCCAGTGGCACCGCGACAACTACGGCCCGAACAACGCCGTGCTGGTGCTGGCGGGCGATATCGATGTCGCGACCGCCCGCACGCTGGTGAACCGCTATTTCGGCCACATCCCGCGCGGCGCGCAGAACGCGCCGGCGCAGGCCGATATTCCGACCCTGCCGACGCGCGTCGACAAGCTTCTGCATGACCGCGTGCCGAATACCCAGCTGAGCCGCACCTGGGCGGTGCCGGGTCTGGTGTCGGAGGAGGCCGCCTCCCTGGACATCGCGGCCAGCATCTTCGGTGGTCTGGCCAGCTCGCGTCTGGACAACACCCTGGTGCGCGGCGACGAGACCGCCACCTCGGTCACCGCGGGCTATCAGCCGTTCCAGCGGCTGGGCATGTTCGATCTCGATGTGAACGTGAAGCCCGGCGTCGACGCCGACGCCGTCTCGGCGCGGCTGGACCAGCTGCTGGCCGACTATATCGCCAACGGCCCGACGCAGGCCGAGGTCGAGCGCGCGGTCACACGGCGGATCTCCGGTGTGCTGCAGGCGCTGGAGCCGACCGGCGGCTTCACCGGCAAGGCTGTCACCCTCGCCGAGGGTCAGCTCTATGCCGACGATCCCGCCTTCTACCGCCGCCAGCTGCAGGCCTACGGCGCCGTGACGCCGGACTCGGTCAAGGCGGCGATGCAGCGCTGGCTGACCCGCCCCGTGCTGGCCATCCGCGTCGATCCGGGTGAGCGGGAAGCCTATGTAGAGGCCGCCGACAATCGTCCGGCTCCCGCCGCCGCCGCGCCGCTGGAGGTCACGCCGCGCGACCCGATGCCCGCCGTCGGCGACATGAAGCCGCTCGACTTCCCGGCGGTCGAGCGCGCGCGCCTGGCCAATGGAATCGAGGTCGTCTACGCCCGCTCCACCACCGTGCCGATCACCCGTGTGGCGATCGAGTTCGACGCCGGCGTCGCCGCCGACTCGGCCGAGGCGCCCGGAACCCAGACCCTGATGCTGGGCCTGCTGAAGGAAGCCACGACCACGCGCGGCGCGGCGCAGATCGCCGAGCAGGAGGAGCGGCTGGGCGCCTCCATCGCGACCGGCGCCACCGTCGACCGCACCGTGGCGGTGTTGAGCGCCCCCAGCGCCAACCTCGATCCGGCGCTGGAGCTGATGGCCGACATCCTGCGCAATCCGGCCTTCGCCCCGGCCGACGTGGAACGTCGCAAGGCGCAGCAGTTGGCGGGGATCGCCCAGGAAATGAGCTCGCCCAACGGCATGGGCGCCCGCGCCTGGCCGGCGCTCGTCTATGGTGAGGCTCATCCCTACGGTCGCGCCTTCTCGGGTCTCGGCCGGACCGACGCGGTTCAGGGTCTGGATCGTGACGATCTGTCCGCCTTCCACGCGGCCTGGATCCGGCCCGACGCGGCGCAGATCTTCGTCGTGTCCGACCGGCCCCTGGCCGAGGTCACCGCGGCGCTGAACGCCCGGCTCGGCGACTGGAGCGCGCCTTCGGCGGCCCGGGGCGTCAAGACCTTCACCGCGCCTCCGGCCCCCGGCGCCTCGCGCATCGTGCTTATCGACCGTCCGCAGTCGCCGCAGTCGGTGATTTTGGGCGCGCTGATCCTGCCCGTGACCGGGGCGGATGACCGGGTGGTCTTCAACGCGGCCAACGAGGCCATCGGCTCCGGCTTCCTGTCGCGCATCAATCAGGACATCCGCGAGACGCGGGGCTGGTCCTACGGACTGGGCGGCTCGGCGAACAATCTCGAGCACGAGGTGCCATATCTGATCTCGGCGCCGGTACAGGCGAACCGGACGGGCGAGTCGATCCAGGTCCTGATGGATCAGTATCGCGCCTTCCTGTCGGATCGCGGCGTGACCGCGGCGGAACGCGAGCGGATCACGAATGCCAACATCCGCCAGTTGCCGGGCCAGTTCGAGACCTCGGCGGCGGTGCTGAACGCCCTGCGCTCCAACGCCCTGTTCGAGCGTCCCGACAACTATTGGGAGACGCTCGGGCCGCGCTATGCGGAGATGACGCCCGCCCAACTGGACGCCGAGGCGCGCCGCCTGCTCGGCGCGGCGAACTTCACCTGGGTCGTGGTGGGCGACGCCGCCACCGTCCGGCCCCAGCTGGAGAGCCTCGGCCTGCCGGTCGAGGTGCGGGCGGCGCGGTAGGGGGCGGGCGCGCCCTCCGTGCCGTTCCGCTGGACGAAATCGTCGCGGACGTGCCATTAAGACTTGCCTCGCGGGCCCTGTCGGGCCATGCGGCGCGCCCTTGCAACCGCATAATCGCGTGCTCATGACCTCAGCCACCGCTGCTGTCGCGTCCGTCAAGGACGTGTCCAAGACCTTCGGCGCCCGCAAGGCGCTGAACGGCGTCTCCGTCGAGGTTGGAGCCGGCGAGATGGTCGCTCTGATCGGCCCGTCCGGGTCCGGCAAGTCGACCCTCCTGCGCTCGATCACCGGCCTCCAGTCGATCGACTCCGGCAAGGGTACCATCACCGTCTTCGGCGAGGTGGTTCAGAAGGACGGTCGCGTGACCGGCAAGGTCCGCATCGCGCGCCAGAAGCTGGGCATGATCTTCCAGCAGTTCAATCTGGTCGGCCGCCTGTCGCTGTTCTCCAACGTCATGCTGGGCGCGCTCGGGCGTCTGCCGGGCTGGCGCGGTCTCGCCGGCGCCTGGCCTGACGACGACAAGCAGAAGGCCATGGCCGCCCTGCACCGCGTCGGCGTGTCCGACTACGCGGCCCAGCGCGCCAACACCCTGTCGGGCGGCCAGCAGCAGCGCGGCGCCATCGCCCGCGCCATCGTGCAGGGCGCCAAGGCCATTCTGGCCGACGAGCCCGTCGCCTCGCTGGACCCGGTCTCGGCCCGCAAGGTCATGGAACTGCTGGTCGAGCTGAACCAGCGCGACGGCATTGGCGTGATCGTCACCCTGCACCAGGTCGACTACGCCATCCGCTATTGTGATCGTGTGATCGCCCTGAAGGCTGGCCAGATCGTCTACGACGGCCCGGCCACGGGTCTGGACACCAAGCAGCTCATCGACATCTACGGCCCGGAATTCGAGGACGCCTTCTGGGAAACCAAGGCATGATCCTGTCCGGTTGGGCTCGCCGTTCCGGCGTCGGCGTTCTCGCCGTCGCCGCGCTGGGCCTCACCGGTCTGGTGTTGAACGGCTGCGACCAGCGGGACGGCGCGTCCGGCAAGCCGTCGCAGACCGTGACCTTCTCCATCCTTTCGGCCCAGGGTCAGGCCTCGGCCGCGCCCCTGTGGCAACCGCTTCTGGACGACATGTCAAAGGCCATCGGCGCGCCGGTGAAGCCGCATTTCGCCTCAACCTACGCCGACCTCGTCGAGGACATGAAGCGCGGCGAGACCCAGGCCGGGTGGTTCTCGGCCCAGCCCGCCATCGACGCCATCGATCAGGCCGACGCCGAACTGATCGCCCGCACGGTCAATCAGGCGGGGCAGGACAGCTATCGCGCCACCCTGATCGTCAAGGCCGGTTCGGGCATCACTCTGGACAGCGTCATGGCCTGCGGCCGCCGCTACAGCTTCGGCATCGGCGACGCCCAGTCGACGTCCGGGACCCTGGCCCCGCTGACCTATCTGTTCACGCCGCGCGGCATCGACCCGGAGCGCTGCTTCCGCAATGTTCGCCCGGCCAACCATGAGCGTAACGCCTTCGAGGTCGCCTCGGGCGTGCTCGACGTGGCCACCTCCAACACCGTCAGCGGCGCGGCCCTGCAGGGCCAGAACCCGACCCTGGCCGAGCAGATCCAGATCATCTGGCAGTCGCCGCCGATCCCCGAGGGCGGGATCGTGGTGCGCAACGATCTCGATCCGGCGCTGAAGGAAAAGATCCGCAGCTTCTTCCTGACCTACGGCCAAGGCAACGGCGTCGAGGCGGAACGTCAGCGCCGCGTGCTGGCCGGATTGCGCTACTCCCGCTTCAACGCCGCCGACGACGACTATCTGGACCCCGTGCGGGAAATGATGGCCGACCAGAGGCTGATCGCCGCCCGGGCCGAACGCAACGCCGCCGGCGTCGCCGAGGCCGAGCAGGAACTGCAACGCCTGCGGGCGAAACGCGAGGTTCAGCCGTGAACCCCTTCCAGACCACCCCCACCGCCCGTTCGGGCGCGTTCCGGAAAGCCAAGGGCATGAGCCGCCTTCGTACTGTTTTCGCCGCCGTCGTGGCGCTCGCCGTCGTCGTCCTCGGACTGACCTCGGTTCCCGCCGCCGCGCAGGCGCAGGAGCGTCCGCAGAAGCTGGTCTTCACCATCCTGTCGGCGGAAGGCCAGGCCTCGTCCGGCCCGATGTGGCAGCCGCTGCTGGATGATCTGGAGCGCGCGGTCGGCATTCCGGTAGAGCCGATCTTCGGCTCGAACTACAGCGTTCTGGTCGAGGCCATGAGCGCCGATCAGGCCCAGATCGGCTGGTTCTCGGCCCTGCCCGCCGTGCAGGCCATCGACCGCGCCGGCGCCGAGGTCATCGCTCGCACCGTGGATGTCGAGGGCAAGGATTCCTACACCTCGTCCCTGATCGTGAAGAAGGGCTCAGGCATCACGGTCGACGACATCATCAAATGCGGCAAGCGCTACGATTTCGGCATCGGCGACGCCCAGTCGACCTCCGGCACCCTGGCGCCGATGACCTATTTCTTCAGCCCCCGGAACATCACGCCGTCCGAGTGTTTCGCCACCGTTCGCTCGGCCAGCCATCAGGCCAACTCGTTCGCCGTGGCCAACGGTCTGGTCGATGTCGCGACCTCCAACTCGGTCAACACCGTCTTCCTTCGCCGCGAGAACCCGGCCATCGCCGACCAGATCCAGGTGATCTGGCAGTCCCCGCCGATTCCGGAGTCGGGCATCCTGATCCGCGGCGACCTGCCCGCCGACGTGAAAGCCAAAATCCGCCAGTTCTTCGTCACCTACGGCCAGGGCTTCGGCCCCGACGCCGAGCGCCAGCGCGCGGTGATGACCCGCCTGAACTATTCCCAGTTCCGCGAGGCCGACAACAGCTACCTCGACCCGATCCGCGAGATGAAGGCCGATCAGGCGCGCCGCGAGGGCCGCCCGCCGGAAGTCGCTCCGCCGTCGAAGAAGGACCAGATCAACCGTTGGGGGCCGTTCGCCCTGATCGGCGTCCTGGTTCTGCTGGCTATCCTCCTGAACGTCCTGCCCAAACGCGCGCCGGTTCCCGGCGACCCGACGGTCATCCCGGCGCCGCCGAAGAAGTCGGTGGCCGCCTGGTCGCTGGATGTCCTGCTGTGGGGCGGCTTCGGCATCATCCTGATCGCGGCCATGGGCCATGTCGGCCTAGGCAATATCGGCAACCTGTTCTCCGCTCCGGAGAAGATGCAGCGCTACGGCGCGGCCTTCCTGAGCCCTGATTTCAGCCAGTGGCGCCTGCTGGTCGGCCAGATGTGGCTGACGGTCCAGATCGCCCTGTGGGGCACCTTCCTGGCGGTCTTCCTCGCCATCCCGCTCAGCCTGATGGCCTCGCGCAACCTGTCGCCCGCCTGGCTGGTGTGGCCGGTCCGCCGGGTCATGGACCTGCTGCGCTCGGTGCCCGATCTGGTCGTCGCCACCCTGTTCATCGTCGCGGTGGGCCTCGGCCCGCTGGCCGGCGTGCTCGCCATCGCCCTGAACACCGCCGGCGTTCTGGCCAAGCTGTTCTCGGAAGCGGTCGAGTCGATCGACAAGGGCCCCATCGAGGGCGTGAAGGCCACCGGCGCCGGCGGCCTGCACGAGATCGCCTGGGGGGTCATCCCGCAGGTGGCCCCGCTGTGGACCTCCTTCGCCCTCTACCGCTTCGAGTCGAACAGCCGCGCGGCCACCGTGCTGGGCCTGATCGGCGCCGGCGGCATCGGCCAGACCCTGTTCGAAAGCCTGCAGGCTTTCGAATATTCCAAGGTCTCGACCATCGCGATCATCATCGTCGTGGCCGTCACCCTGATCGACATGCTGTCGCAGGCGATGCGCAAGCGCCTGCTCTGACGGCGGTCGCCATCGGCACGAAAAAGCCCGCCCCGTGGATCACGGGGCGGGCTTTGTGTCTCTGGTCTGGAGAGACTCCCCCAAAATCCGCTCATCCCCGCGAAGGCGGGGACCTAGGCTTGAGCTAGGGTTCTAGTTGGTCGAACAGATCATGCCACCCGGGGTCCATCTCCTCGATGAGCCGTAGCTTCCACTGTCGGTTCCATTTTTTGATCTGACGTTCGCGTTTGAAGGCACCCGCGCGGGACTCGTGGGCCTCGAACCAGACCAGAAGGTCCACGTCATGTTTCGCCGTGAAGCTGGCCGGCCGCATGTGGGTACGGTGTTGCCACGCCCGGACGATCAGGCTGTCCGTTGAACCGGTATACAGCGTCCCGTTCCGGCGGCTGGCCATGATGTAGGTATGAAAGCCCAAGGGTGGAGACCGTGGCTAAAACCTGGGTCCCCGCATTCGCGGGGATGAGCGGAGTAAAAATGCTCATCCCGCTGCGCACGTCAAGATTGTATCAAGCCTGCTTCAGATCTGGCGGCGTCGCTTCCTCGGTCAGCATCCGGATCGCCTCCTCGACGGTGACCAGTTCCTGGGCCTGCGAGCCGAGGCGGCGGATGGCGACCTTGCCTTCCTCGGCCTCCTTCTTGCCGACGACGGCGATGACCGGGACCTTGCCGACAGAGTGCTCGCGCACCTTGTAGCCGACCTTCTCGTTACGCAGATCGATCTCGGTCCGCAGGCCGGCGGCCCGGAATTTCGCCAACACCTCTTCGGCGTAGCTGTCGGCGTCCGATACGATGGTCGCCACGACGGCCTGCGTCGGCGCCAGCCACAGCGGGAAGGCCCCGGCGTAGTTCTCGATCATGATGCCGATGAAGCGCTCGAAGCTGCCCAGGATCGCGCGGTGCAGCATGACCGGGCGGTGCTTCTGGCCGTCCTCGGCGATGTAGGTCGCATCCAGACGTTCCGGCAGGACATAGTCCAGCTGGATCGTGCCGCAGGTCCATTCGCGGCCGATGGCGTCCTTGACGATGAAGTCCAGCTTGGGCGCGTAGAAGGCGCCGTCGCCCTCGGTGACCACGGGCTCGGTCCCGGCGGCGCGGGCGGCGTCGGCCATCAGGGCCTCGGCCTTGTCCCAGAACTCATCCGAACCGGCGCGGTTCTCGGGGCGGGTGCCCAGGCTGATGTAGGCCGTTTCCATGCCCAGGTCGGCGTGGACGCTGCGCGCCAGCTTGATGAACTCCGACGTCTCCTCGACGATCTGGTCCTCGCGGCAGAAGATGTGGGCGTCGTCCTGGGTAAAGCCGCGCACCCGCATCAGGCCGTGCAGCGACCCGGACGGCTCATAGCGGTGACAGGCCCCGAACTCGGCCATGCGCAGGGGCAGTTCGCGGTACGAGCGCTGGCCCTGATCGAAGATCTGCACGTGGCCCGGGCAGTTCATCGGCTTCAGGCTCAGTTCCTCGCCCTCGACCGTCTCGCAGACGAACATGTTGGGCCGGTACTTCTCCCAGTGGCCGCTCTGTTCCCAGAATTTGCGGTCCAGCACCTGCGGGGTTTTCACCTCCACATAGCCGGCCGCGTCCAGGCGGCGGCGCATATAGGCCTCCAGCACGCGCCACAGGACCCAGCCCTTGGGATGCCAGAAGACCATGCCCCGGCCCTCTTCCTGCATGTGGAAGAGCTCCATCGCCTTGCCCAGCTTGCGGTGGTCGCGCTTCTCGGCCTCTTCCAGGCGCAGCAGATAGGCGTCGAGATCGGCCTGGTTGGCCCAGGCCGTGGCGTAGATGCGCTGCAACTGCTCGCGCTTGCTGTCACCACGCCAGTAGGCCCCGGCCACCTTGGTCAGCTTGAAGGCCTTGCCCACGAACCTGGTCGACGGGAAGTGGGGCCCGCGGCACAGGTCGACCCACTGACCCGTGCGGTAGGTCGTGATCGTCTCGCCATCCGGCAAATCGCGGATCAGCTCGGCCTTGAAGGTCTCGCCCTTGGCCTCGAACATCGCGACGGCCTCGTCGCGGTTCCAGACCTCGCGGACCAGCTTCTCGTCGCGATCAACGATCTCAGCCATCCGCTTCTCGATGGCGGCGAAGTCGTCCGTCGAGAAGGGCTCCTGACGGAAGAAGTCGTAATAGAACCCGTCCTCGATAGCCGGGCCGATGGTCACCTGGGTGCCGGGGAACAGCTCCTGCACCGCCTGCGCCAGGATGTGCGCGGCGTCGTGGCGGATGGTCTCCAGCGCGTCGGCGTCATCACGCATGATCAGCTTGAAGTCGCCTCCGGCCTCCAGCGGCCGATCCACGTCCCACTGCTTGCCGTTGATCTCGACCAGCGCGGCGCGCTTGGCGAGGGAGGGGGAGATGGAGGCCGCGACGTCACGGCCCGTGGCGCCGGCGGGATACTCTCGGCTTGCGCCGTCGGGAAATTTCAGTTCGATCATCGGTCTGTCTTTTCGGGCGGCGGCGGCACCGGATCGTACGTCCAGTCCATGCCGCTCAGAGGGTGGCATTTACAGAGGCGTCGGACGGTGAGCCATCCCCCCTTCAGCAGTCCGTGCTGGATCAGCGCGTCCCGGCCATAGTCGGAGCAGGTCGGCTGGAACCGGCACTGCTGTCCGATCAGGGGCGACAGCGTCACCTTGTACCCGCGATGGGCCAGGCGAACGCCGCGTTCATAGAGATTTCCGCCGGATGCCATGTCGCCGCGCTTATCGACCGTGGATACGGTCAGGACAAGCCGTCATCAGGCCGCGCCGGCGAGCCTAGTTCGTGTATCGGGGGCCTTGCGGGTCAGTGCTTCACGCACGGCGTCCAGCGTCGCTTCGATGGCGACCATGGTGGAGGCGTGGCGAGCGGGATAGTCGGCCACCTGTTTGAGGGCGCGCAAGCCCTCGAACCGGCCGTCCGGACCGTCGCCGCCGTCCTTCAGCATCGCCAGCATGGCGTCACGCGCCGCCGACACCTCTTCGACCGAGGCGCCGATCACGGCCTCGCCCAGCACGCCCGCGGCGGCCTGGCCGAGGGCGCAGGCCTTCACATCCTGCGCGAAGGTCGCGATCCGGCCGTCGGCGTCCAGCGTCACATCGACCATGGCCTTCGAGCCGCACAGCTTGGCGACCCGTTCGCCCGTGCCGTCCGGCGCGGGCAGGCGTCCGCTGTGCGGCAGATTGGCCGCCAGCTTGAGGATGCGCGCGCTGTAGAGCTCGTCGATCATGGGATGAAGATAAGGCGTGAGGGCCGGGGAGGGAAGGCGCGGCTACAGGCCCAGGGTCAGGCCTTCCGCCGTGACGTCCAGCACGGCGTCGCCGTAATCCGCCAGCGTCGGATGATCGGTGTCCAACGGATGCGTCCAGGCGGCTGTGATCACGACCATGCCCGCGCCCGCCGCCTCGCCCGCCCGGATCCCCGCCTCGGCGTCCTCGAACACCAGACAGTCCGCCACGTCGAAGCCCAACCGCTCCGCCGCCAACCGATAGCCCGCCGGGTCCGGCTTGCCGCGCTCCACCTGTTCGGCGGTGATCATCACGGCGGGCGGCGTCACGCCTGCCGCCCTCAGCCGCGCCTCGGCCAAGGGCACGGTCGCGGAGGTGACGATGGCCCAACGGTCGGGCGGCAGCCGCTTCACGAAGTCGATCGCGCCGGGAATGGGCGCGACGCCCTCCACATCCTCGATCTCGCCGCGCTCGACCCACGCCACTTCGGTGGCCAGATCGATGTCCGGCAGGTTCTGCTTGCGGATGGTGTCGGCGGCGCGGACGCCGTGGATGGTGGGGACGAAGGCGGCCACGTCCAGCCCGTGCCGTTCGGCCCAGCGGCCCCACACGCGCTCGGCGGCGGCGGTCGAGGTGATCAGCGTTCCGTCCATGTCGAACAGGAAGGCCTGCCAGACGCGCGGTCCGGCCCTGGGGGAGAAAGCCATGCCCCTGTTCACCACAGGGACCGGCGCGGAACAACCGCTCTCAGCCGCCCCTAGCCGCCTTGCAGCGAGCCCCAGGTGCGGCCCGGTCCGGCGGCGGCGGCCTGTTGCGGACCCCCGGTGTTGCGGGCGTTCAGCCAGGCCAGGTTGCTGTCCGCCTGGTCCGGCGGCAGATCGCGGCGCAGGATTTGTTCGGCCTCGCCCATCTTGCCGTTCAGGCCCAGCGCCAGCGCCAGGTTCAGCCGCACCTTCAGCGAGGCGCCCGGCTGGGCGGCGGCGCGGCGCAGCAGCGGCTCGGCGGCGGCGTTGTCGCCTCGCGTCATGGCCGAGACGGCCATGTTGGTCAGGACGTCGGGATTCTCGGGCGACAGGGCCAGGGCCTGCGCCCAGGCGGTGCGGGCGTCCTCGGCGCGCCGCACCTGCTCATAGGCCGTGCCCAGCAGCGACCAGGGCCGCCAGTCGTCCGGACGGGTATCCCGCGCGCGTTCCAGCGCCAGAATGCCGTAGAAGGCCTGACCACGAGCGATATGGGCCCGGCCGATCTCCAGCATGGCGTCATAATTGCCCGGCTGGACCAGCACCACGCGTTGGGCGATGTCGGCGGCCTGATCATAGCGGCCCAGTTCACGCAGGGCCTGCGCGGCCTTCACGCCGGCGACCGGGTCTTCCGGGGCGATCTCGGCTTCCTGCGTCCAGAATACCGACCGTGACAGCGGGTCTGCGCGCTCATAGGCGGCGCGCACCTCGGCGGACGCCGGTGCGCGCGGCGCGGCCGCCGGGGCGGCGGGCTGTGCCGTCGGAGCCTGCTGCGCCAGCGCCGGGGAGGCGAGGGCCGCCAACAGGGTCGCGACTTGGGCGACGGTTGCGATACGGGCGGTCGTGCGCGACATGAGAAGGCGCTCCGGGAAGGTCGCCCATAGAATCGGCCCTCCACGTCAACTGCTGGTTAACAAAGGCCGCCCCGATGTCCGTTCTTCATCCCGATCTGCTGACCGCCGACGCCACGGGCGCGCTTCCGGTTCGCGTGGTCGGCAGGGATGCCGCGCTCGACGGCGCCGAGGCCGTCTGGGCCGCTGCCAACGACTTCACCGGCAAGGCGGGGCAGCTGCTGCTCCTGCCCGGCGCCGACGGCGCGCTGTCGGGCGCCCTGTTCGGCGCGGGCGACCGCTTTGATCCGCTCAGCGCCCGCGCCTTGTCCGCCAAACTTCCCGCCGGCCTGTG
>Ga0247806_10001370_pt1 | contig 12099 bp, 10 predicted proteins | sample UWRJL059202B1_FD_179935 | JGI IMG/M metagenome (GOLD analysis project Ga0247806, IMG submission 179935) | Plant litter microbial communities from Arlington Agricultural Research Station in Wisconsin, United States - UWRJ-L059-202B-1 | ecosystem: Environmental > Terrestrial > Plant litter >... | reverse complement strand
GCGGATGGTGATGCGGCCCCCCTGTCGGCCAGACACTGGGCCACGCTTGGCTATAGTCATTCCAAAAATCCAAAGCTCTGTGGAGGTGCCTTAGCACGCAAGGTTTCAAAAAGCCCATTGCCAATCGCTGCAGCTTGTAGAATGATGCACGTAGAACATTCTACAACCCGATTTAACGGGTCGACTGAGGAGATCGCGTTGCTGCACGCCACCACACCCGACGCCCGAGATGGGTTTGCGACCACGCCAGCGTTCCACTGGACGGCGAGCATGGTCAGGCCGCTGTGCGATCGCGGCGTCGGCACGCCGGCCTCGTTCATCGCGACCCGTTTTGTGCTCGACCATGTCGGGGGCGGCGAAACGCTGCGCATCAGCGCCCTCGGGCTGTATCGCTGCTTTATCAACGGCCAGCGCGTTGGCAACGACCTGCTGACCCCAGGCTGGACTAGCTACGAAACCCGTTTGAGCTACCAGACCTATAGCGTCGCCGAACTGCTGGTGATGGGTGAGAATACGATCGAAATCTGGCTCGCCGATGGCTGGCTGCGCTCGCAGATGATGTGGGGCAATGCGCCGATTTTCAACACCTGGGGCAGCGAGATTGCCGGTATTGCCGAGCTGACCTCGGACGCCAACGGCGGCGAAACGCTCTTGGTCACCGACGCCAACTGGCATAGCGGCGAGTTGCCGGTTCGCAAGTCGGGCATTTATTTTGGCGAGATTTTCGATGCGCGCATCGAGCCGGTGATATCGGCTGGCACCGCTGCCATCGCCTTCGACACGGACCGGCTCATAGCCCATGAAACGACACCGGTGCGTGAGCTCGAAGCCTTGGCCGTGGTCAAGCAGTGGAGCGATGCAGAGGGTCGGGCGGTCTATGACTTCGGCCAAAATATCGGCGGCTATGTTGCCTTCACGGTGCGTGGCGAAACGGGCGCCAAGGTTACGGTCGAACATGCCGAAGTGCTCGACAAGGATGGCAATTTCTACAACGTCAATTATCGAACGGCCGAAGCGCGGATCGAATACACGCTCTCCGGCACTGGCGAAGAAGCGTTCCGGCCGCACTTTACCTTCCAGGGCTTCCGCTATGCCCGCATCACCATCGAGGGCAAGGCGGAGCTGACCAATGTCGTCTCGGTGCCGATCAGCTCGGTGACCGAGGTCAAGTCGAGCTTCACCTCCGGCAATCCGCTGGTCGACCGGCTGTTCCTCAACACGGTGTGGTCGCAGCGCGGCAATTTCATCGAAGTGCCGACCGATTGCCCACAGCGCGACGAGCGTCTCGGCTGGACCGGCGATGCGCAGGTGTTCGCCGGCACCGCGATGTATCTGGCCGATGCGCAGGACTTCTTTCGCAAGTGGATCCGCGATGTGATGGCGGACCAGCGCGAGGATGGCGCGGTGCCCCACGTGGTGCCGGATCCGACCAAGATGCAGCCCAAGGACTATCCTGGGTTTTATGGCTCTACCGGCTGGGGCGATGCGATCGCCGTGGTGCCCTGGCAGATGTATCTGCATTACGGCGACACTGACTTTTTGGCAGAGACGCTGCCGGCAATGGTCAAATGGGTCGATTTCGTCTGGTCGATCAGCGAGGGCCCGATCGTCAAGCCGCCGCGCGCCTGGGGCGGCCGTGGGTTCTCGTTCGGCGACTGGCTGCAGCCGAGCGGCCCGAGCGCCAAGCCGCTGCCGACGATCAGCGACGATGCTGCGGCAACGCTGTATCTCCACATCACCTCGGCGCTGGTGGGCAAGATTGCCGGCATCGTCGGAGACACGGCAATCGCCCAGCGCATGAACGATATCGCCGCCAAGGTGAAAGCGGCGTTCGCCCTAGAATTCATCACCCCGGCGGGACGCGTGGCGGGCGACGACCAGACCTCCTATGCGCTGGCGTTCCTCCATGACCTGATCCCCGCCGAGCAGCACGATGCAGCCAAGGCGTATTTCAAGAACGCCATCGCCCGCACCGATGGCCGGATCGGCACTGGTTTCATCGGCACCCCGGCCCTGCTGCCGGCGCTTGTCAAGATCGGCGAGACCAATCTCGCCGCCGACGTGTTCCTGCAGGAGGACGTTCCCGGCTGGCTATACCAGGTCAAGATGGGCGCCACGACGATCTGGGAGCGCTGGGACGCGATCCAGGCCGATGGCTCGATCTATAATCCGCAGATGAACTCCTACAATCACTACGCTTATGGCGCCGTTTGCCGGTGGTTGCTCGAAGGGGTTGCCGGGTTCCGGCCTGATCCCGAGGCACCGGGTTTTGCCACTGTGATCTTCGAGCCGATCATCATCGGCGCGCTATCGCCGGTGAAGGCCAGTCACGCCAGCCCCAAGGGTCTCATTCGCGCCGAATGGACGGTGGATGGGGACGCGGTTCGCTACGAGATCGAGGTGCCGGAAGGCTCCAACGGCATCCTGCGATTGGCAGCCGATTATCGCAATATCTCCGTCGATGGCACGGCTTGGGACGGCAAGGGCGACCACGCCCTGTCTGCCGGCACCCATATCATCAGCTTCGATCACACGCCGGCACCGCACAAAGCGGTTGCCGAACACAACATCAACGCGCGCACGCCCTGACCAACAGGCGGCGGCTTAAACTGCCCGCACAGTGCGGGTCAATGGGAGAGAGACCAAATGACCAAGACGACACGCAGGACCGTGCTGACCGGCTTCGCCGCCGGTCTGCTGGCCATGACTGCCCTGACCGGCACCAGCTTTGCCCAGAGCACGACACTGACCTATCTGATCCCGAGCGGCGCCGATGGTGTCGCCGTGGCCGAGGAACTGGTGAAGAGCTTCGAGGCCGCCAATCCCGATATCAATATCGAGATCGAAACCCGTCCGGGCGGCTCGGAAGGCGACAATCTCGTCAAGACGCGGCTGGCGACCAGCAGCATGGCCGACGTGTTCCGCTACAACTCCGGCTCACTGTTCCAGGCCATCAACCCGCAGCAATTCCTGGTCGATCTGACCAACGAGCCATGGCAGGCCGATGTGCAGGACAGCTTCAAGCAGGTGGTGACGGCCAGCGATGGCACCGTCCGCGGCGCACCGATGGGTGCGGCCATGGGCGGCGGCATTTATTACAACAAGGCGATCTATGCCGAGCTGGGCCTGAGCGTTCCCAAGACCTGGGCCAAGTTCATGGCCAACAATGAAAAGATCAAGGCCACCGGCAAGGTCGCGGTGATCCAGACCTATGGCGACACTTGGACCAGCCAGTTGTTCGTGCTGGCCGACTATTACAACGTCTCGGCCGCCGAGCCGGACTTTGCCGCCAACTACACCGCCGGTACGGCCAAGTTCGCCACCGATCCGGTGGCGCAGCGCGGCTTTGACAAGCTGCAGGAAACCTTCGACGCCGGCTATTTCAACGAAGACTTCGGCGCCGCCAAATACGACGATGGCCTGCGCATGGTGGCTTCGGGCGAAGGCGCGCACTACCCGATGCTGACCTTCGCGACCACCGCTATCGTTGCCAGCTATCCCGACCTGATCGACAATGTCGGCTTCTTTGCCCAGCCCGGCGACGACGCTGCCAAAAACGGCCTGACGGTGTGGATGCCCGACGGCATCTATATCCCGAACACCACTTCCAACCTCGATGCGGCCAAGAAATTCGTGGCCTTTGTCGCCAGCGTCGAGGGCTGCGAAGCCCAGACCCGGGCCGGCGGTGCTTCGGGCCCCTACCTCGTCAACGGCTGTACGCTGCCAGCCGATGTGCCGCCAGCCGTGACCGACATGCTGCCCTATTTCGCCGAAGGTGGCCAGAACGGGCCGGCGCTCGAGTTCCTGTCGCCGATCAAGGGCCCGGCACTCGAGCAGATCACCGTTGAAGTCGGCTCGGGCATTCGCCCCGCTGCCGATGGCGCGGCGCTGTACGACGAAGATGTTCGCAAGCAGGCACAGCAACTCGGCCTCCCGGGCTGGTAAGCGCTTGCCGACAGGCGGCTCCGGGTGCCTGGTCTCGCCCGGGGCTGCCGCCTTGTTGAAGGGGAAGTGTGCATGGCCGTGATGACTGAAACCGCCGCAGCCGCGCCAATGGCGCCAACGCCCAAGCGCCGCTCGCCCTATCCGGGCTGGTTCTTCCTGCCTGCCGCCATCATTTATGGCGTGCTGTTTTTGCTGCCCACCTTCGCCTCGCTATATTTCAGCCTGACGCGCTGGACGCTGTTCAATTCCACCTTCATCGGGCTGGATAATTTTGCGCAATTCCTGCGCGAGCCGTTCCTGGTCAAGGGCCTGATCAATACCGTGCTCTATGCGGTGATCACCTCCGGCCTCAAGGTCGTGCTCGGCCTGATGCTCGCGGTATTGCTGACCAGCCAGATCGCGGCGCGCGGCTATTTGCGCTCAGTGGTGTTCTTTCCGGTGCTGGTCTCGACCGTCGGCGTCGGCATCACCTTCACGATTTTGATGCACCCGACCCAGGGCATGATCAACGAGGCGCTCGCCATGATCGGCATCAAGGGCCCGGGCTGGCTGGTCAATCCGAGCCTTGCGCTGTTCTCGGTGGCGCTGGTCGATGTGTGGAAGGGCGTCGGTCTTGCCACCGTCATCTACATCGCCGGCATCGTCGCCATTCCCAAGGATTACTACGAGGCGGCCCGCATTGACGGCTCGACCAAGTTTCAAAGCTTTCTCTATGTCACCCTGCCGCTTTGCCGGCCGGCGACGGTGACGGTTATCCTGCTGTCCTTTATCGGCGGGTTGCGCACCTTCGATCTGATCTGGGCGATGACGCGCGGCGGCCCGGGCTTTGCCTCCGATACGATCGCCTCGGTGATCTACAAGCAATACCAGGCCGGCTTTATGGCCTCAGCACCGCCGGCAACGTGGTGCTGTTCATCCTGATCGCCGTGCTCGTGGTGCCACTGACCATGTGGCTCAACCGCCGCGAGGGACACGAATGAGTTTGCTGCGCAATTATTGGCTCAGTGCCGTCGCCATCGTGGTTTCCGCCGTGGTGTTCCTGGTGCCGTTCAGCTTCATCATCCTGATGGCGTTCAAGGACAAGACCCAGGCGCAACTGCTGGATTTCTCGTGGCCACAAGGCATGCATTTGTGGACCAACATCGTCGAGGTGGTCACCACCCGCAACTGGATGCTGCTGACCGCCTTCATCAACTCAACCATATTGACCGTCGCCAGCGTCACCCTGGTGGTGATCTTTTCAGCCATGGTCGGCTTTGTGCTGCAGCGCCGCAAGACCAGGTTCAACGGGCTGATCGAGTTCCTCATCCTCGCTGGGTTGATGCTGCCGCCCGCCGTGGTGCCGACCATCTGGTTGCTGCAGGGGCTGGGGCTGTTCGGCAAGCTGCACGGTCTGGTGCTGGTCGAGGTGGCCTACTCCCTGCCCTTCTCGATCCTGCTCTATCGCGCCTTCATCGCCACCATTCCGCGCGATCTGGACGAGGCGGCCATCATCGACGGGGCGCGGCCGTTCGACGTCTTCTTCCGCATCATCCTGCCGCTGCTGTGGCCGGTCACCGTCACCAATATCGTGGTGCAGTCGGTGGCGATCTTCAACGACTTCACCAATCCGCTGTACTATCTGCCCGGCAATGCCAATGCGACGGTGCAGCTGACGCTGTATAATTTCCAGAGCCAGTTCAGCACGTCCTACAATCTGCTCTTCACCAATATCGCTTTAATCACCATTCCGCCGCTGATCGTCTTCCTGTTCTTCAACCGGCAGATCGTGGCGGGGATGACCGCTGGCGCCGTCAAAGGATAATCGACCATGGCCGGACTGGAACTCAAATCGCTGCGCAAGAGCTATGGCAATGTCGAGGTCATCAAGGGCGTCGACCTCAGCATCGAACACGGCGAGTTTGTGGTGTTCGTGGGCCCGTCGGGCTGCGGCAAGTCCACCCTGCTGCGGATGATTGCCGGGCTCGAGGATATCACCGGCGGCGAGTTCTATATCGCCGGCAAGCTGTGTAATGACGTGGAGCCGCGTGATCGTGGCATCGCCATGGTGTTCCAGAGTTATGCGCTCTATCCGCATATGACCGTCTATGACAACGTCGGGTTCGGGCTGAAGCTGGCCAAGACGCCCAAAGGTGTGCGCGACAAGAAGATTCGCGATGCGGCGCGCATCCTGCAGATGGAGCATTTGCTCGTTCGCAAGCCGAGTCAATTATCGGGCGGACAGCGCCAGCGCGTCGCCATCGGCCGGGCCATCGTGCGCCAGCCCGAGGTGTTCCTGTTCGACGAGCCGCTGAGCAATCTCGATGCCGCGCTGCGCGTCGATACCCGGATGGAAATCGCCAAGCTGCACGCCGATCTCGGTGCCACCATGGTCTATGTCACCCACGACCAGGTCGAGGCGATGACGCTGGCCGACAAGATCGTGGTGCTCAGCGCGGGCGAGGTCCAGCAGGTCGGGGCGCCGATCGAATTGTACCAACGCCCGGCCAATTTGTTTGTCGCCGGCTTCATCGGTTCGCCGAAAATGAACTTCGCCGAAGTCGTGGTCGATGCGGTGGGGCCGGGGACCGTCACCGTCCGCAGTAAGGACTTGCCGCTGGCGACGATACCGGCCGACACCACGGGCGTCGCGGTCGGCGACGCGATGACGCTGGGCGTGCGCCCGCACGCAATTATCTCGGGCGGGCAAGGCAGTCTCGTCGGCGTAGTCGCCCTCGTCGAGCGGCTTGGCAATGAAACTAACGTCAGCCTGACCTTGCCATCGGGGGTCAGCTGGCTCGTGGTGCTCGACGGCGACCACAGCCTCAGCGCGGGTCAGACCCTGGCCCTGACTTTCGCGCCCGATGCAGCGATCCTGTTCGACGCACAAGGCCGGGCACTTCATCCGCTTTTGCCGTCTTAAATGTCCAAAACAGTCAACGCCACCTGGGGCTGTCAGGCTACATTCAAGATGAAGCAGAGCGCATATGCTCCATGACAAGGGAGAGCATCTCTCGGTGTGCGATCCTCTGGATATCGCTCGCCCTATCTGAGGTTGGCGCTTGATTATTCAGGCCGTCGCCTCCGAAGCTTAACATCAAAAACGAACTTTCCGCGTGCTTGGTGGGGCGAAGGCAAAAAACCTAGACTGGACGGATCTTTTGGATTCCGTTCGCTCGACACCGCCGCATGTAAAGACGACAAAAGCCATCGACTATCAGATGGACTTTCCGTGCCCGAACCAACAGCCCGCATCCCAATGCACCAGATCGACAATCACCCCGATTGGGCGATCCGGTTGCGCAATATCGAGAAGACCTATGCCGCCCGTGGTGCAAACACGGCGATTACCGCTCTGCACGACATCAATCTCGATGTGCCCAAGGGCGCCATTCTCGGCGTCATCGGGCGGTCCGGCGCCGGCAAGTCGACGCTGATCCGGCTGGTCAATGGCCTCGAGCGCCCCAGCGCCGGCCAGGTCATCGTCGGCGGCGTCGAGATTTCGGCGCTCGAAGAACGTCCGCTGCGCGACCAGCGCCGCTCGATCGGCATGATCTTCCAGCATTTCAACCTGCTCTCGCGCCGCACCGCCTTCGCCAATGTCGCGCTGCCGCTGGAGATCGCCGGGGTCTCCGCCAGTGAAATCGAGCAGCGCGTCAACCCGCTGCTCGATCTCGTCGGCCTGTCCGACAAGGCCAATCGCTATCCTGCCGAGCTGTCTGGCGGGCAAAAGCAGCGCGTCGGCATCGCCCGGGCGCTGGCCACCAACCCCAAGGTCCTGTTGTCCGACGAGGCGACCTCGGCCCTCGACCCCGAAACCACCGAACAAATTCTCGCGCTGCTCCGGCAGGTGAACACCGAAATGCAGCTGACGGTGCTGCTGATTACCCACGAGATGGCGGTCATCAAATCCGTTGCCGATCGGGTCGCCGTCATCGATGGCGGCCAGATCGTCGAAGAAGGCGATACGTTTGCGCTCTTCACCAGCCCGCGGCACGCCACCACGAAGCGTTTTGTCTCGAGTCTGACCGGCACCGCTTTGCCGGCCCATCTGGCCGATCGCCTTGGCGCCACGCCTGCCCCCGGCAAGCAGGCGCTGGTCCAGCTGACCTTCCGTGGCGATGGCGCCAACCAGCCTTTCCTGTCGGTTCTGACCCGCCAGCTCGATATCGATCTTGGCATCATCCAGGCCAAGGTCGATCACATCGCCGGCCAACCCTTCGGCACACTGATCATCGGCCTCGACGCCAACCCCGAAAAGCTGGCGGCGCTGCAGCAAGCGGCCACGCTGCTCGGCCTTGAAACGGAGGTGCTCGGCTATGCCTGAAGTCTTCTCGCCACAAATCCTCAAGCTGATCTGGGACTCCTTGGGCCAGAGCCTCTACATGGTCGCGGTGTCGGGGCTCATCGGTACTCTGATCGGTCTGCCGCTCGGCATTTTTCTCGCCACCAGCCAGCGCGGCGAATTGTTTGCCGCCCCCGCCGTCAATGCAGCGCTCGGGCTCGTGGTCAATGCCGCGCGATCGACGCCCTTCATCATCCTCGTCGTCGCCATCGTACCACTGACGCGTCTGATCGCCGGCACCTCGATCGGCACCAGCGCCGCCATCGTCCCCCTCACCATCGCCGCCGCGCCGTTCATCGCCCGTATCATCGAGGCGGCGATCCGCGGCGTCGATCAGGGCCTGATCGAGGCGGCCCGCTCCATGGGTGCGAGCCCCCTGCAGATCGTCCGCAAGGTGCTGCTGCCCGAAGCACTGCCAGCCGTTACGCTGGGGCTCACCCTCACCGTCGTCAGCCTTATCGGCTATTCGGCCATGGTCGGCGCCGTCGGTGGTGGCGGCCTGGGCGATCTCGGCATCCGGTTCGGTTACCAGCGCTTCATGCCCGACGTGATGCTGGCCGTGGTCATCGTTCTCATCGTTCTCGTCCAGGGCGTGCAAAGCCTTGGCGACTTTCTGGCGCGTCGTTTCGACAAGCGCTCTCGTCACTGATCTCCCCTCCCCCGAAAGGACTTTTCATGAGCATCAAGACTTTCTCAGCAGCGCTGATCCTGGGCGCATCGCTCCTCGCGACGCCGGCTTTTGCCCAGACCATCAAGATCGGCGTGACCCCTGGCCCACATGCCCAGATTCTGGAAGCGGTCAAGCCGCTGCTGGCGCCCCAGGGCATCGACCTCGAGATCATCGAATTTTCTGATTACGTTATTCCAAACGAGGCCCTGGCCTCTGGCGACCTCGACGCCAATTCGTTCCAGCACCAGCCCTATCTCGACAATCAGGTCAAGGATCGCGGCTACCAGATCGAGTCCGTCGCCACCACGGTGAACTTCCCGATCGGCATCTACTCCGACAAGATCGAAAATATCGCCGACCTGCCCGAAGGCGGCAAGATCGGCATTCCGAACGATCCGACCAATGGCGGCCGCGTGCTGCTGCTGCTCGAAGACAATGGCGTCATCGATCTCAAGGACGGCGTCGGCACTGCGGCCAGCGTCATCGACATCGTCGGCAATCCGAAAAATCTTGAATTCCTCGAAATCGACGCAGCCCAGCTCCCACGAGCCCTGCCCGACGTCGATGCCGCCGGCATCAACACCAACTTTGCCGAACAGGCCGGCCTCGATCCCGTCAACGACCCGATCCTGCGCGAAAGCCCCAAGGGCCCCTATGTCAACGTCATCGCCGTGCGCAGCGAAGACAAGGATCAGCCCTGGGTGAAGGCGCTCGTCGAGGCCTATCACTCCGCCGAGATCAAGACCTTTATCGACACGACCTTCAACGGCGCCGTTCTCGCCAGCTGGTAATGGCTCCTTGGCCTTCGGCCGCGTGCCGAAGGCCAGCCCAGCATTGCAAAGGCGCTGCCAGCACTTTGGAAAACCCGAAAGCAATGACGACAACGTGCGACGTTGAGTGCCGTGCAAACGAGTGCCGGCTAATCGCCGTGAGCTTCAGGGTCGAGGACGAAGGTAACGGCGCCTGCCAGTTGCAGAGCTGAGCCGGGGACGTCGGAGATCGGTGGGCCGTTTAACACGGCGCGGACCGCCGCGGCCTTGGCGGCGCCGGTTGCGAGGACGACAATGCGGCGGGCAGCGATGATGGTGGCGATACCCATCGAGATCGCCTGGGCCGGAATATCCTGCCCGGGCCCGAACAAGGGTGCATTGGCCGCGATGGTCGATGGCGTCAAGGTGACGAGGCGGGTGCGGGAGTCGAATGGAGCCCCCGGCTCATTAAAACCGATATGCGCATTGCGTCCCAGGCCGAGCAACATGAAGTCGATGCCACCTGCTGCAGCGATGGCCGCTTCATAGGCCGCTGATGCTGCAATCGGATCGGCGGTCAGACCATCGGGGATGTGATGTTGATCCCTTGGGCAATCGACCTGGTCGAACAGCGCGCGAGCCATATAGGCGGCGTAGGACGCCGGGTGATCGGCGCCAAGGCCATAATATTCATCGAGGTTGAAACTCCTCACGCCGGCGAAAATGATGCGACCCTGCCGAAAGCTTTCGACCAGTTGCGCATAGACCGCCAGCGGCGAACTCCCTGTGGGCAGCCCCAATACGGTACGTGGGTGAGCAACCAGATGTTCGACCAGGAGGTCATGCACATAGGACGCGGCGGCTGCGGCATTGGGCCGAACGATGACTTCCAACACGCTCGTTCCTAGTTGAGGCGGAGGCCGCTGGCGGCATCGAACAGCGATGCCTTGTCGAGGTCGAGCACAACCGAAATGGTCTGCCCCTCCGTGACCGCTGCAGTAGGGAAGCGCGCAATGGCCTTCTGGCCGCAAATGCTGAGCACGACATTGTCTTCCGGACCGGTCGGCTCGACCGCCTCCACCAAGGCGTCTTCGCCGCCGCCATTGCCGGCCAGTGCGATATGCTCGGGACGGAGGCCAAGCAACACCGACTGACCCGGCGTGGCGGGATGCGCGCCCGGTACCGCAAGGGTCCAGCCCTTGCCATCGTCGAACAGCGCGCCGCTACCTGTCGCAGTCAGGGTGCCGGCGAACATCTGCATGGTGGGCGAGCCGACAAAGCGCGCAACGAACAAATTGGCCGGACGGTGATACACCTCGTGGGGTGTGCCGATCTGCTGGATGTCGCCGCGGTTCATCACCACGATCTTGGTGGCCAGCGTCATGGCCTCGATCTGGTCATGCGTGACATAGATCATGGTCTTGCCGAGCTGGGCATGGAGGCGCTTGATTTCCGAGCGGGTTTCGACGCGCAGGGTCGCATCGAGATTGCTCAGCGGTTCGTCGAACAGGAACACTTTTGGATCGCGCACCAGAGCCCGGCCGATGGCGACGCGCTGCCGTTGTCCGCCTGAAAGCTCGCGCGGCCGGCGCTGCAGCAGTGGTTCGATCTGCAGCAGTTTTGCCACTTCGGCCACACGCGTCGCAATTTCCGTCGTCGGCATTTTTCGCATGCGCAGCGGGAAGCCGATATTCTGCGCCACGGTCATATTGGGGTAGAGCGCGTAGGACTGGAACACCATTGCGACGTCGCGGTCGCGCGTCGGCATGCCGGCCACCGATCTCCCCTCGATGATGAGGTCGCCCCCGTCGATCGGATGCAGCCCTGCAATGGCATGGAGGAGCGTGGACTTGCCGCAACCCGAGGGGCCGAGCAGCACGACGAAGGCCCCTTCCTCGGCGTCCACGTTGATGCCCTTGAGCACGGGGGTGTCGCCATAGGCCTTGGTGATATTCTTGAGCTGAAGCGCGAAATCGGACATTTTTGGCCTCTATCCCTTGATGCTGCCGAGCGACATGCCGCGAACGATCTGGCCCTGCACCAGCATGCCGAGAACCAGCATGGGCAGCATGACGAGGGTTGCCGCCGCGGTGAGCGGGCCCCATTGCACGCCCTGGAACGTGAGGAACGAGGTGATGCTGACCGGCAGGGTCTGCGTGTCACGGCCGGTCAGCACCAGGGCGATGAAAAACTCGTTCCAGGTGAAGAGCACGCACATGATCAGCGTGGCGATGATGCCGCCCTTGGCCACCGGCAGGAACACCTCGCGGAAAATGGTGAACTCGCGGGCGCCGTCGACCTTGGCGGCATCGCGCAGCTCGCGCGGAATGTCCTCGAAGAAGGTCAGCAGCATGGAAATGGCGAAGGGAATATTGATGAAGGCGTAGATGGCGATCAGCAGCCAGTGATTG
>Ga0247806_10001367_pt1 | contig 12114 bp, 12 predicted proteins | sample UWRJL059202B1_FD_179935 | JGI IMG/M metagenome (GOLD analysis project Ga0247806, IMG submission 179935) | Plant litter microbial communities from Arlington Agricultural Research Station in Wisconsin, United States - UWRJ-L059-202B-1 | ecosystem: Environmental > Terrestrial > Plant litter >... | reverse complement strand
ATATTCGAGGCTGACATTGATGATCCCGCCAGCGTTGATGACGTAATCGGGGGCATAGAGGATGCCGCGCTGGTGGAGCAGCTCGCCGTCGCCGGCACGGGCGAGCTGGTTGTTGGCCCCGCCCGCCACGATCGCGCAATCGAGCCGGGCGATGCCCTCCTCGTCAAGAATCGCACCCAGCGCATTGGGGCTGAAGACGTCGCAGGCGGTGCCCATCACGCTGTCGGGCGCAACCGCATGGCCGCCCAGTTCATAAGCCAGCGCCTGGGCGCGGTGCTGGTCGATATCCGACAGCACCAGCCGCGCGCCGTCCTTGGCCAACAACCGCGCCACTCCGCCGCCGACCGAGCCGCAGCCCTGGATCGCCACCCGCACGCCCTGCATGCTGTCATGGCCGAGCCGGTGCGCCACTGCGGCGCGAATTCCGTGAAAAATGCCCATGGCGGTGAACGGGCCGGGATCGCCGCCGGCGTCGCCCTCGGCCGCAGGCAGACCGCAGACATGCGCGGTGCGCTGAGCGATCGCGACCATGTCGGCCTCGCTCGCGCCGACATCCTCGGCGGTCACGTAGCGTCCGCCCAGCGTCTCGATCGCATCGCCGAACGCGGCCAGCATCGCGGGGGTCTTGGTCCGCTGCGCGTCGAGCAGCACCACCGCCTTGCCGCCGCCCATCGGCAGGCCGGCCATCGCGTTCTTGTAGCTCATCCCGCGGCTGAGCCGCAGCGCATCGCGCATCGCGCCCGCCGGATCGGCGTAATGCCAGAACCGCGTGCCGCCCGCGGCGGGGCCACAATGAGTCGAATGCAAGGCGATGATCGCGGTCAGCCCGCTGGCGCGGTCATGCACCAGTTCGACCAGCTCGTGGCCGTCATAATCCGCCTCGGCCCAAAACGCCGCCATATCACGCTTCCTCGACAGGAATTGATGGCCGCGTTGGCTGGAAATGGGGCGATCGACGGGGTTCGAACCCGCGACCTCCGGTACCACAAACCGGCGCTCTAACCAACTGAGCTACGATCGCCACATGCCAGCCACGCATGCCGGGATGCGTGGCTGTATGCACCTGCGCCCGCCGGTCAAGGGCGTTCAGCGCGGGGGCGAGCCTCTTGCACATTGTCCCCTCCAGGCAAAGCGAAAAGTGCGTGCATCGGCGCTGCGCGAAATAATGTTACGCGAGCGGACGAGGCTTGCCTGCAAGGCGCCTTCGCTTATCACCCAATTCATGACGACTCCGGCCGACACCAACGCCCGATGGCTCGCGGCCCAGCCGGGCATGCGCCGCGTGCCTAATCCGCGCCTGGAATTGTTCGACCGCCCCGGATTTCTCCCCCCGGACTTGTGCGAGGCGCTGATCGCGATGATCGAGCGCGAGCGTCGTCCCTCGACCATCGCCGATCCCAATGGCGACAATTACTTCCGCACCAGCGAGACCTGCGACCTCCCCGCAGGGGAGCCGGCGGTACAAGATCTTGAGGCGCGTTTGCTCGCGCTCAATGCCATCGACCCGACGCACGGCGAGCCGGCGCAGGGTCAGCGCTATCTGGTGGGGCAGGAGTTCAAGCCGCACACCGATTATTTCGAGCCCGGCGGCGCCGATTTCGACAAATATTGCAGCGTCGCGGGCAACCGCACCTGGACCTTCATGATCTATCTCAACGATGTCGAGGCGGGCGGCGGCACGCGGTTCAAGGTGATCGACAAGACCTTCCAGCCGCAGGCCGGCAAGCTGGTGTGCTGGAACAACCGGCGCGAGGACGGGCGGTACAACCCCAACACGCTCCACCACGGGATGAAGGTGAGGAAGGGCGTGAAATACGTCATCACCAAGTGGTATCGCGAAAGGCCCTGGGCATGAACACACGCATCAGAGACGGCGGCTGCCATTGCGGCGCGGTGCGCTATCAGGCGAAGGTGCCCGACCCGCTTGTCGGCGGGCGCTGCAATTGCACGATCTGCGCGATGAAGGGCGTGGTGATGGTCAATGTGCCACTCGCCGCGCTGGAGGTGGTGGCAGGTGAGGAGCACATCGCTTGCTACCGCTTCAACACGATGGTCGCGAAGCACTGGTTCTGCCGCGAATGCGGCATCCACCTCTATCATCAGGCGCGTTCGGACCCCGACAAATATGGGATCAACGCCGCCACGCTCGACGGGGTGTGCCCCTATGGCGACTTTCCCGACGTCAATGTCAACGACGGGACGCGCCACCAGAAAGACCATGGTGGCGAGGTGCGCAGCGCCGGCCGGCTGCGGTTCGAGCCGCGCACAAACGAATGAGGCGGCCGCGAACGCCCGCCTCGATCATATTCGGCGAAAAAGAAAGGACGCGACCGGGCCGCGCCACGCTTACTTCTTCTTGAGGCTGAGCCCGCCGAAACGCTTGTTGAACTGGGCAACACGGCCGCCCTGGTCGACCTGGCGCTGACCGCCGGTCCATGCGGGGTGGCTGGTGGGATCGATATCCAGCGTCATCACGTCGCCTTCCTTGCCCCAGGTGGTGCGGGTCTGGAATTCGCTGCCATCGGTCATCTTGACGGTGATGGTGTGGTACTCGGGGTGGATATCGGCCTTCATCGTGTTGGTCCTTGCTGCGCTGGGCCGGTTCCGACCGGCCGGGCAATAATGGGAAGCGGCGCCCCTAAAAGGACCCGCGCCAAATTACAAGCGGTGATCGGTAAAGGTAGAGCCATCGGTCGCCAAGCGGCCGCAAGGCCAACCGGCCGCCCGCAGCGGGGCCTGCTTTGCTGGCCGCAGAGCGAGGATAAAAACCTAAGCCGGATCTGCGATCATCGCGGTGAATTGCACCTCACAGGTCACCTTGCCCTCGACGCTGGCCTTGCCAGCGAACTTGCACACCCGCGAGCGCTGCTGGACGAAGCTGACGTCGAGTTCGAGCAGGCAGCCCGGCTCGACCGGAGCACGGAACTTGGCCCCCTCGATTGCCATGAAATAGACCAGCTTGCCCGATCCGGCGAGATCGAGCGTCTCCACCGCGAGCACGCCGGCCGCCTGCGCCAGCGCCTCGATCTGGAGCACGCCGGGCATGATCGGGCGACCGGGGAAGTGGCCCTGGAAGAACTGCTCGTTGAAGCTGACCGCCTTGATCGCGCGGATCCGCTCGCCCTTGACGAGCTCGGCCACGCGATCGACCAACAACAGCGGGTACCGATGCGGCAGGGCGGCGAGAACCCGCGTGATGTCGTAATTCTCAACCATTGCCCTGCCTTATCCGATTATTTCGCTGTCGATCAGCGGCCGACGGCAGCGGCCGGGGCCGGCTGCTGAGCGGCAGCGCCCTGTGCGGCAGCTTGCTCTTCACGCAGTTCGCGCGGCAGCCAGCCGGCCGGCGGCACCAGCTGTGCGCTCGGAAGCTGGGTGTTGAGCTGGGCCAGCACCGCCTCGTTGAGGTTGTGGCTGGCATCGGCGTGGAGGATCACGTCGGGGCTGATCACCAGGGTTACGCCCTGAGCGCGTGCGGCAGTCTCGATCGCGACACCGAGCTGCTCCTGAATCTGCTCCTCGACATAGGCCTGGCTGAGCGCGACAGGCTGCAGAATCTGCTGCAACTCGGCTTGGCCCTGCTGCTGCAGCTGCTGGATCTGCATCGCCTGCTGCTGCAGCGCGTTCTGATCGGCCCCGGCCGCCTGGCGCGCGGTGTTGAAGGCGGTGATCATCGGATCAATCTGCGCCTGCAGCGCCTGCAGGCGGGTCTCGGCCTGCTGCAATTGCGCGGCGTAGGTGGTCTGGCGCTGGGTCTGCGCGGCCTGGTAGGCGGCGGAATTGACCACCACCGCGGGCACGTTGACGACGCCGACGCGCTGCGCGGTTTGCGCTGTGGCCGGGACGGCGATCGCCGTCGTGCCGAGAACCGAAAGAGCGAGGCCGGCGGCGAGAACCGGCTTGATCAGGATTTTCATCAGAATTGGGTTCCTACGTTGAACGAGAAGAGCTTGGTTTCATCGCCCTCCTGCTTGAGCAGGGCGTAAGCGAGATCGACCCGGAACGGACCGAAGGGCGAATTCCAGTTGACCCCGATGCCGACCGAAAGCCGCGGCTTCCAGGTGTCGCCGTAGAATTCTTCGACGAAGTTGGGCGAGAACGGCACGATGTAGCGCGTGTTCGTTGTGCCATTGGGTGCGGTGACGTTGGTTACGGAGTCGAAGGTGGGATTGCCGCCTGCGTCGAGCACCGGAGCACCCGAAGTATCGAACCGCTGCTGCAGATACAACGGCGCACCGGCAGCGTTGAATTGCGGCAGGAGGATCGGATTGTCCGGGGTGTTCTGGTTGAGCACCGGCCTGTCGATCCCGAACACCGAGCCGGCATCGAGGAAGATCGACGGTCGCAGCCCCAGTTCGCGCAGGCCCGAACTCATCGGGATTTCGATTTCCGCCCGCGCGAGGTAATAGGCAGACCCGCCCAGCGCATCGTCCTGGTTGCGGTCGTCATCCAGCGGATTGAGCTCATCCTGCGTCAGCCGGCCGTCGGAATTGAGGTCGGTGTAGAAGCGCCGGATCACGCGCGGGCCGACGCCGCGGATATCGAACCCGCGCATCCGTCCCTCGCCGAGGAACCAGCGATCGGTGAGCAGCACGTCGTTCGAACCGCCGGTCCCGCCCAGGCTGCGGATGTATCCGCCCTCGACCGACAAAGACCCGATAAAGCCGGCGCCGATCGGGAAATATTGCGCCGCGTTGGCACTCACCTTGGCATAGCGGGTGTTGCCGCCAAGTCCGGCGACATCGAGACTGACCGTCGCGGTGCGGCCACTGGTGGGACGCAAGCGGGAGTTGAGCGAGTTGTAATTGAGCGACATGCCCAGGATCGACTGGGTGCGGTTGCCGAGCGCATCGCACAGGTATCGCCCGGCGATGATCGGTTCGCACTGCGCCACGCCGTCGCCATCGAAATCACGGAAATACTGGCTCTCGTCAACCGTGATCTGCTGGTAATTGAGCGAATAGCGGCCCAGCACGCTGAGATATTCGGACAGCGGAATACCCACCCGCAGCCCCATGCCGGTGGTCGCCTGCTCGTAAGTCGCGCTGCTACGGTCGTAATAGCCGTTGTTGTAATCCTGCCGGTAGATATCGATGCCGGCGGCGATGTCGCGATCGAACAGATGCGGCTCGGTGAAGCTGACATTGGCCGAACGCGAATAGCGCGAATAATTGACCCCCAGCCCGACCGTCTGGCCGCGCCCCCGGAAATTGTTCTGGCGGATCGAACCCTGGAAAATAAAGCTTTCGAGGCTCGAGAAGCCGGCCGAGAGCGACAATTCGCCGGTTGGCCGTTCCTGCAGGTTGGCCTGCAACACCAGCCGATCGGGCGCGCTGCCCTCGATCTGCTCGATCTCGAAGTTTTCCTGGAAATAGCCGAGCGAGTTGATCCGCGCGTTCGAACGCTGGACCTGGAGCGAGCTGAATGCGTCGCCCTCGGCGATACGGAATTCGCGCCGGATAACCTTGTCCTGCGTGATCGTGTTGCCGTTGATGTCGACCGATTCGACATAGACGCGTGGGGCGTCGGCCACCGTGAACGTGACATCCATGGTCAGCGTTTCGCGGTTCAGCTTGATATCGGGCCGCACGTCGGCGAAGGCATAGCCGAACGTGCCGGCCGTCTCGGTCAGGCTTTCGATCGTGTCGTCGACCAGTTGGGCGTCGTACCAATTGCCCTCGCGCACGCCGATCGAGGCGGTGAGCAATTCGCTGCTGAAATCGCGCAGCTGGCTGACCACTTCGACCTTGCCAAATTTATAGCGCTCGCCCTCCTCGACCACGTACGTGATGATGAAATCGCGCTTGTCGGGGGTCAGCTCAGCGACGGCAGAGACCACCCGGAAGTCGGCATAGCCTTGCGTCAGGTAGAACTGGCGCAGCTTCTGCTGGTCAAACGCCAGACGATCGGGATCGTAGCTGGTGTTGGAGCTGAAGATGCGCAGCAGGCTGGCTTCTTGGGTGACCATCTCGCCCTGCAGCTCGCCGTCGGAGAACACCTCGTTGCCGATGATGTTGATCGCGCGGACCTTGGACTTGGGGCCTTCGGTGATTTCGAACACCACATCGACGCGGTTCTGGTCGAGCATCACCATCTGCGGCTCGACGCTGGCGGCGAAGCGGCCCTGCCGCTTGTACAGCTCGATGATCCGCGCGACGTCGGCGCGAACCTTGGAGCGGGTGAAGATCTGCCGCGGGGCGAGGTTGATCTCGGGCAGGATCTTGTCGTTGTCGATCCGGCGGTTGCCTTCGAGCACGATGCGGTTGATGACCGGATTCTCGGTCACGGTGATGACCACGTTGCCGTCGTTGTTGGCGATCGAGAAATCGGCGAACAATTCGGTCGCCGCGAGATCGATCAGCGCCTGGTCGGCGCTCGCGGCGGTGTACACGTCGCCCGGGCGCAACTTGATATAGCTGACAATCGTCTGCGGCTCGAGCCGCTGCGCACCCGCGACAGCGATGGTGCGGATGATGTCGCCTTGCGCGGCGGGAGCCACGACTGGGGCAACAGCGGGGGCCGTCGCCGGGGCAGCCGTAGGCGCCGGCGTCTGGCGGGCGGCGGGCTGGGTCGCGTCTTCACCTGCTTGCGCCAATGCCGCGCCGGGGAGCCCGGCGAGGACCGTGCATCCCAGCAGGGCCGCAGCAAAACGCGTGGCTGGTATCGTACTGGCCTTCAAACCCATCATTTAATCACTCTTGTATCGGCGTTGCGCCGAGTGTGTCGCCATTGTGCCAAGAACCAAGCCGCCCCTAGGGTCTTCGGCTGGTGGATACCAACAGATTCCGGCAGATCCCTAAAGCGGCGCGGACCGCGCCATTGCCCAAGGGCCAGCCACGATCAAGCAGTCCTGGACGAATTTGGACCGAATAGGGGTCCCGTGGCTTCCTTTCCCCGCCTAGCTGCCGAAAATTGGCAGCTTCGCAATATCGATCGCCGTAACGAACAGCATCAGCGCGAGCACGAAGGCCATGCCGGTGCGGAACGCCCACTCCTGACTGCGCGGGCTGGCCGGTTTCCGGCGGACCGCTTCGGCCGCATAGAAAGCCAGATGCCCACCATCGAGCGCCGGAATTGGCAGCAGATTAATGAATGCCAAGTTAATCGAGATGAATGCCACAAACCACACAAACTCCTGTGGCCCGAGGCTCAATTGCTCGCCCGAATATTTGGCCATGGTCAGCGGGCCGCCCAATTCCTTGACCGACCGATCCCCCACCACGATCTGTACGATCCCGGTGACCATCATCGACAGCGACGCGCGCGTCTGGTCGAGTCCGATGCCGATAGCTTCGATGGGGCCGACCGGCACTAGCGGCGGCGCGTCGAAGATCACTCCGATCCGCCCGGCGCGCATTTCATTGCCGAAGCGGTCGGTTTCGAGGCTGTTGCCCACCGTCAGCGGGACAGCGAGCGTCTGCCCATCGCGCTCGATCGCCAGTTCGATGGTCTTGCCCGGATACAGCACGACACGCTCGATCACCTCGGCATGCGAGGCCACCCGCCTGCCATCGATCGCGAGGATGCGGTCACCCTCCTGCAAGCCCGCGTCGCGCCCGGCGGATTGCTCGGCGAACTCGCTGATGGTCAGGCTTTCGACCGGATTGTCGGCCGGCTTGCCATAGGCAAGCGCGAAGGCGGCGAAGATGGCTATGGCGATCAGCAGATTGGTGACGGGACCCGCCGCGACGATCAGCGCCTTCTGCCACAATTTGCGCGCCTGGAAACATTGCTCGCGCTCGGCCCGGGGCATGGCCAGCCACTGCTCGCTCGGCTGGCTGGCGGGGTTCATGTCGCCCTTGAACTGGACGTAGCCGCCCAGCGGCAGCATCGACAGCCGCCAACGCGTGCCGCAGCTGTCGGTCCGCCCGGCGATCTCCTTGCCGAAGCCGACCGAGAACACCTCGGCCTTGACCCCGAACCAGCGCCCGACGAGGTAATGCCCCAATTCGTGCAGCGTAACCAACGGCCCCAGCATCAGCAGGAAGCCGGCGACCATCATCCACAGGGGCACCGATTCGAACAATTCAGGCCAGCTCCAGTATTTCCGTAGCCCGCACGCGCGCCTCGCGGTCGACGGCAAGAACGTCGTCGAGCGAGGATGGCGCCGGCAGGGCCGATTTTTCAAGGGTATAAGCGACAATTGCCGAAATTTGCGTGAACCTGATCTGACCGGCGAGGAAAGCGGCCACCGCTATCTCGTTGGCGGCATTGAGCACGGCGGGCGCGGCGCCGCCGGCCTGCACCGCCTCACGCGCCAGCCGCGTGGCCGGGAAGCGCTCCTCGTCTGGTGCGAAGAAGCTCAAATTGCCGATTGCGGCCAGATCGAGCGGAGCGCACGGGGTGTCCATCCGCGCGGGGTAGGCCAGGCAGCTGGCGATCGGCACGCGCATGTCCGATGGGCCCAGCTGCGCGAGCGTGGAGCCGTCGCGGTATTCGACCATCGAGTGGATCACGCTCTGCGGATGAACGATGATCCGCAGCCGGTCGAGCCCGACCGGGAACAGGTGGTGCGCCTCGATGAATTCGAGCCCCTTGTTCATCATCGTGGCGGAATCGACGCTGATCTTGGCGCCCATGTCCCAATTGGGATGCGCCACCGCCTGCGCGGGGGTCGCGGCGTCGAGTTCGGCCAGAGTCTTGGTGCGGAACGGCCCACCGCTGGCGGTCAGCGTGATCCAGCGCACGTCCGCAATGTCGTTGCCCGCCAGGCACTGGAAGATCGCGTTGTGCTCCGAATCGACCGGCAGCAGCGTCGCGCCAGAGCGGGCAACCGCGGCGGTCATTACAGCCCCCGCCGAGACCAGCGCTTCCTTGTTGGCGAGCGCCACCGTGCGGCCCTGCCCGATCGCGGCCATGGTCGGTGCGAGCCCGGCGCAGCCGACGATCGCGGCAAGGGTGAGGTCGGCAGGGCGGGTCGCAGCCTCGCAGAGCGCCTGTTCGCCGCCCGCGCTGGCGATGCCTGTCCCGGCAAGCTGCGAGCGCAATTCGGGCAGGCAGGTGGCGTCGCCGACCACGGCGATCTCGGCGTCGAATTCGCGCGCGAGCTGCGCCAGCTTGTCCACCGCGCAATTGGCCGACAGCGCCACCACGCGCCATTGTTCGCGGTTGCGCCGGATCAGGTCGAGCGTCGAATCGCCGATCGAGCCAGTCGCGCCAAAAATGGAGATCGAGCGGGTCATGTGACGGCGGGCACCAGGAGCCCGGCCAGGATGGCGACCGGCAGCAGCCCGTCGACCCGGTCGAACACCCCGCCATGGCCGGGGATGAGGTTAGAGCTGTCCTTGAGATGTGCCTTGCGCTTGAGCCAGCTTTCGAAAAAGTCGCCCGCCTGCGCCGCAATCGCCAGCAGGCCGCCGATCGCGACCGCCAGGCCGACCGACCAGGGAATGGTGTCGAGCTGCATCAGCACCGTGATCAGCAGCACCCCGAACACCGCCGCTCCGGCCATGCCCCCCGCCAGCCCGGCCCAGGTCTTCGACGGGCTGATCGCCGGGGCGATCTTCGGGCCGCCGATGGCGCGCCCGGCGAAATAGGCGAAGGTGTCGGTGCAGATCACCGAGCCGACGGTGAGCAGCAGGTAAAAGCGCGGCATTGTCCCCAGAAACACCGCCGCCAGCGTGACATAGGCCGCGCCCAGCACCAGGCAGACGATGCGCGTGGTCGGCAGGCTCGCTGCGCGCCAGATCAGCCGGGCGAACTCGGCGAAGCAGACCAGCGCCACGCATCCGACGAGCACCAGCCACCAGACTCCGCCCGCCCAGAACGCCGCGCCCGCCACCGCCAGCATCACCAGCGCGCTGGCGGCGCGCTTGGGCAGGTCGCTGGTGCGCACGCTGAGCGGCACCGGGACGGCGCGCCGCGCGTAGCGCTTCATCCGGTCGCGCTTGCGCTCGGGCAGGCCCGCTTCAGCGTCCGCCATAGCGCCGCTCCCTCTGCGCGAACTCGGCCAGCGCGACGCGCAGGTGCTCCTCTCCGAAGTCGGGCCACAGCACGTCCATGAACAGCATTTCGGCATAGGCTGCTTGCCACAGCAGGAAATTGGACAAGCGCACCTCGCCGCTGGTGCGGATCAGCAGATCGAGCGGGGGCAGGTCGGCGGTGTCGAGATGGCGTTCGATGCTCTCGGGCGTGATCGCGCCCTCGGCGGCGGCGAGCGTGGCCGCGCGGGCCAGTTCCTGTTGCGAGCCATAGTTCAACGCCACGGCCAGCGTGCGCGTCCCGCCGCTGGTGCGGTCCAGAGCATGGTCCAGCTTGGCGACGATATCGGGCTCGAATGCGCGGTAATCGCCGATGATCTTCAGCCTGACGCCCTTCTCCACCATGTCGGCCAGATTGGCTTCGATGAAGCGGCGCATCAGGCCCATCAGATCGGAAATCTCCGCCGCGTCACGTTTCCAGTTCTCGGAACTGAAGGCGTACAGCGTGAGGCATTCGATATCGAGCGCACCGCACGCCTCGACGGTTCGCCGCACGGCGTCACCGCCCGCCTTGTGGCCGAGCGCGTGCGGCAGGCGGCGCGCCTTGGCCCAGCGGCCGTTGCCATCCATGATGATCGCAACGTGGCGAGGATGCGGAACCGTGTCACTCATCGCCCGGTCGCTCGCCCCGAGCGGAGGTTCGCTTGCCCACCGCAATCACTGGGTGAGGATTTCCTTCTCCTTCGCCGCCGTCGTCGAATCGACCTCGGCCACGAACTTGTCGGTCAGCTTCTGCACCTCGTCCTCGAGCCGCTTGCGCTCGTCTTCCGAGATTTCCTTCTTCTTCTCGTCTTCCTTGAGCAGTTCGTTGGCGTCGCGGCGCACGTTGCGGATCGCGATGCGGGCCTTTTCGGCATAGGTTCCGGCGAGCTTGGCCAGATCCTTGCGCCGGTCCTCGGTCAGGTCGGGCAGCGGCAGGCGTAGCGTCTGGCCGTCGATCATCGGGTTGAGCCCGAGGTTGGAGCGGGCGATGCCCTTCTCGACCGCCGTCACATTGGCGCGGTCCCACACCTGCACGCTGAGCATGCGCGATTCGGGCGCCGAGACGGTCGCCACCTGGTTGAGCGGCATCATCGCGCCATAGACGTCGACCATCACCGGATCGAGCAGCGCGGTGTTGGCGCGGCCGGTGCGCAGGCCCGACAGATCGCCCTTGAGGCTGTCCAGCGCACCCGCCATTCGCCGCTCGATGTCGGCTTTCACATATTTCGGCATCACTCGTCTTCCTTGTATACGATCGTCTGGACACCTTCGCCCGCCAACACGCGGGCGACATTGCCCTTCTCACGGATCGAGAACACGACAATCGGGATGTTGTTTTCGCGGCACAACGACACCGCCGCCGCGTCCATGACCTTGAGGTTGTCCGACAGGACCTTCGAATAGGTGATGGTATCGTAACGCGTCGCTTCGGGAAACTTCTTCGGATCGCGATCATAGACGCCGTCGACGCTGGTGCCCTTGAGCAGCACGTTGCAGCTCATCTCGGCGGCGCGCAGTGCGGCGCCGGTGTCGGTGGTGAAGAACGGATTGCCGGTGCCCGCAGCGAAGATCACCACGCGGCCCTTCTCCAGATGCCGCTCGGCCCGGCGGCGGATGTAGGGTTCGCACACGGCAGGCATCGGGATCGCGCTCTGCACCCGCGTTTCCACCCCCAGCCGCTCGAGCGCGTTCTGCATCGCCAGCGCGTTCATTACCGTGGCCAGCATGCCCATGTAATCGCCGGTGGTGCGATCGAGCCCCTTGGCTGCGCCGGAAATGCCGCGAAAGATATTGCCCCCGCCGATCACCAAGCACACCTCAAGCCCGGTGTCGCGCGCCGCCTTGACCTCTTCGGCCAGGCGGATGACGAATTCGGGATCGATCCCGAATTCCTGCTCCCCCATCAGCACCTCGCCGGACAGTTTGAGCATGATGCGCTTGATGTCGGGTAAAAGCGTCAAGGGAAAACGGCCTCTGGTGATGGGAGAATTGGGCGCCCTTATAGTGTCCGTGCCCCGCGTGCCAAGCGCCAAGGCTGATCGCGTTTGGCGGCGCGGGGGGTGCGTGGTAGCCCTTCGCCGTGCCTCGTAATCCGCTCTCGCCGGGAGTTGTGGCGGGTTTCGCCAGACGTCGCTGGCGGCTCCTGTTGCTG
>Ga0247806_10001366_pt1 | contig 12119 bp, 9 predicted proteins | sample UWRJL059202B1_FD_179935 | JGI IMG/M metagenome (GOLD analysis project Ga0247806, IMG submission 179935) | Plant litter microbial communities from Arlington Agricultural Research Station in Wisconsin, United States - UWRJ-L059-202B-1 | ecosystem: Environmental > Terrestrial > Plant litter >... | reverse complement strand
GCGACCGACGACGGCGAGGCGCCCGAGCCCGACAGCTCCACCGAGACGGAAGCGGAAGACGAATGAAGCGAGCGCGAGCCACGGCGCTCGCGTTGGTGAACTGGAAGGGCGTGTTCTATGAGCGCTACCTTCTCGACCCCAACGTCACGGCGCTCGAAGGCGCCAACGGCGCCGGCAAGACGACGGTCATGGTCGCGGCGTACGTCGTGCTCCTGCCCGATCTCTCCAAGCTGCGCTTCTCCAACGTCGGCGAAAGCGGCGGCGGCGGTGGCGATCGAGGCCTGCGCGGGCGTCTCGGCGATCCGGCGCGTCCGTCGTACGCCGCCATCGAGTTCGAGTGCGCCGACGGCGAGCATTTCGTGGCGGGGGTGCACCTCGCGCAGCGAGGCGGCGCCGAGCTCGTCCTCACGCCGTTCTCGTTCTCCGGCGTCTCGCTCGACGGCCGCCTGAAGGAGCTCCTGCTGCTCACGACGGCCGAGCACGACGAGGTTCCCGAGCTGACCCAGGTGAAGGAGCGCGCGGCCTCGCTCGGGGGAACCCTGGCCGTGTATCCCTCGGCCAAGGAGTACTTCGGTGCGCTCTTCGAGCGGGGCGTGTTCCCGCTGCGACTCCAGATCGACGAGGAGCGTCGCAACTGGAACGAGCTCCTGCGCACCAGCATGTCGGGAGGCATCTCGCGGGCGCTCACGACGGAGCTGCGCTCCTTCTTGCTGAAAGAGGAGACGGGGCTCTCCGACACGTTGCAGCGCATGCGCGAGACGCTCGACGCGTGTCGCCGCACCCGAGCCGAGGTTCGCGAGTCGACGCGGCTCGAGGGCGAGATCGGGGGAGTCCACGAAGCCGGGCTCGCGATGTTCGAGAGCGCGTCGGCGGGCTTTCTGGCCATGTCGCGCGGCACCGAGCTCGCGCTGACCAGCGCGCGCGACGAAGCACGCCGCGCGCAGCTGGCCCGGGACGCCGCGGCGACGGCGGTCGAAACCTCGAAGCGGCGCGAGGCGGAGGCCCAGGACCGACTGGCCTCGAGTCGAGCCCGGTACGCGGAGCGCGCCGCCCAGGAAGCGGCGCTCGAACGATTCCGCACGCTCGAGGCCGAGCTCAAGGTGACGGAGACGGCCCTCGCGGAGGCGACCCGCATCGAGCAAGCGAGCCGCGCGGCGCTCGATGAGATGCAAAGTACACGCGATCGGGCGCGCCACGCGCAGGCGTCGGCCCGGGCAGCGTACGAAGAAGCCGCCGAGGGGCTCTCGGACCTGCAAGAGGGCCTGGAGGAGCTGCATCGGGTCGTACACCTGGCGCGCCAGCGCCGCGAACGCGAAGCGGACGTGACCACGCTCCGGGCGGCGCAGCCAGAGCTCACGCCGGATCGGGCCCAGGACCGCGTCGCCGACCTCGATGCGAAGTTGATCGCACTCGAGCGTCGGCACGCCGGACAGCAGCTGACGCGCCACCAGTACGAAGCCGCGTTCGCGCTCCTGCAGCGACTCGTTCCCGAAGCGACGCCCGGCGAGGCATTCGTGCAGGCGAACGCGATCCTGGCGGAGCACACGCGCGATCTGGCTCGCATCGAGACCGTGCAGCCTCGGCGCCTCGAAGTGGAGCGCGCGCGTGCCGAGCAGTCTGCACACGTCGGGGCGCGGGAGCTGGCGGAGGCCGTCGGGGTCGAGCCGGGGCCCGGGGCCAGCCTCCGCACTCGCGAGGCCATGCATCGCTGCCAGACCGAGCGGCGCGAGGTCGAACGGGCGCGCCAGGACTGCGAGCGGGAAGCGGCCACGCGCGAGCTCGAGGCCCAGGCGCTGGCCGAGGAATGCAGCGCGCGTCGGACCACCCTCTCACCGCAGCGTGCAGGGTTTCGCAGCATCCGTGCACTGCGCACACACTTCGAGGCCCCCAGCGCGAACGCGCTCGAGCTGCGTGGTCTGCTCGGCGCGCGCCAGCTGCTCCTGGAGCGGGAACGTCAGATCGCCACGGCTGGCCTCGCGGAGTGCGAACGCTGGCTCGCGCGCCTCGAAGGCGACAGCGGCGTGTCGGAGACGATCGCCCGCCTGGCCGATACGCTCGGAGGCGAGCTGCTCGCTTCGCGCTTCGACGACGTCGACGACGAGACCGCAACGCGGGTCGAGGCCGAGCTCGGACCGTTGCAGTCGGCCATCGTGGTCGACGATCTCGATGCGGCTCTGGCGTTGCTCGCCAAGACCGAGCGCCCTGCCGACTCTCGCGACGAGCTCGTGCTGGTGCGGGCGGACGCCGCCCTCGCCGTCGGTCAGCGCAGCACGCGCAAGGACCACGAGGTGTGGGTCGACGAGAGCTACGGCTTGCGCATCGTCCGCGCCGAATCCACGGGCCTCCTCGGCAAGGCGCGCCGCCATGCGCGCGCCGTCGAGCTGCAAGCTCGGGCCACGGGATATCGCGAGGAGCTGGCCGCGCTGGCGTTGCTCGAGGAGCAGCTCCAGGCGTGGACCGAGGCGCTGTCCACGGCCGGTCCCATCGAGCTCGCCGAGATCGACCCGGCGGCGCAGCTGCACGCGCGCGAGACCGAGCTGGCGGCGACGCGGACCGAAATCGAGCGGCTGCGCGCGCAGGCCGAGACGCTCGCCGCGGAGCTCGAGAAGCTGGTCGCACGGGAAGCACAGCTGTCCAACCTGGCCGAGCAGGCGCGCGTGCTGGAGCTGCCCGCGCCGGAGCTGCGGCTCGCCGAGGCCGAACGCCAGCTCGCCGAGGCGCAGGCCGCCGAGCAGCGCAGCAAGGAGCGCGCGCGAGAGATCGAGGAGCTCACCCTCGTGGCCGACTCGCTGCGCGATCCCCCGGAGAGCGCGGAGCGTTTGACCCAGGCGCTCGAGACCACGCGGGCCGAGCGCGACGTCGCCTACCGCTTCGCGAGCGCGGTGCGCGCCCTGGGCGAGCTGGGACCCGCGCCCCGACCGGAGGACGTGCAGGCTGCGGAGGCATCGCTCGCGCAGGGGACCGGCGCGCGTGCGGCCACGATGGCACTCTGGCAAGGACACCAGGAAGCATTGCGTGCGGCCGACCGCGAGCTCGCTCGCATCGAGACCCGGGTCCAGACCGCGACGGACGAGTGGCAGCGCGCGGCTCTCGAGCGCGAGGTGAGCGAACGCCAGCGCGCCGAGAAAACCGCCGCGTGGCGAGCGGCCGACGTGGGCGGCGTGCAGAGTGCACTGTTCTCCGCGACCGAGGTCCTGGACGTGCCGCGAGCCGAGCAAGACTTCGCCGACGCGATGGCCGCACGCGTGCGCGCCGAGGAGGACCGCCGCCGCACCCAGGAAGCCGCTACCGCCGCGACCTCCTGGGAGGCGGAATCGGAGGAGTCCGCGGGCGAGAAGCGCAAGGTGCTGGAGCATTTTGCTGCCGAGGTTCGGGACGCGCGTCTGCAGCTGCCCGCCGAGAGCTCGAGCGATCCGCGCGACTACAAGGAGTGCTTCGCGGAAGCCGTGAGCCGCGGCCGGCTGCTCGTCGATCGCCTGCAAACTGCACGCGGCGGCTCGAGCACGGCCGAGGCCGTCCAGACCCGGCTCGAGACCGGTTCTTTCGTGGCCGCGTGGACCCTGGCGCGGGCCTGGCTCACCGAGCGGCTGCCGCTGCCTCTGGCCGACCTGCCCGACCCCCACTCCGCGCTCGATCGGCTGCGGACTCAGCTGGCCGAGCTCGAGTCGACGCTGAGCCGGCAGGAGACCGACCTCCGCGGAGCGTCCGGCGACGTGGCGCGCGGGATCGACGTCCGCGTGCGTCGCGCGAAGGCGACCGTACGGCGCATGAACCAGCATCTCGGCAAGGTGCAGTTCGGTAGTGTCTCGGCCATCCGGGTCGACCTCGTGCGGGTACCGAAGATGGACGCCGTGCTCGAGGCGCTCCGCGAGGGCAAGACCCAGGAGCTGCTGTTCGATCCGAGCATGCCGCTCGAGCAGGCCTTCGAGGAGATCTTCCGCCGGTTCGCCGGTGGAGGACGAGGCGCCGACCGTCTGCTCGACTACCGCGAGTACCTCGAGCTCGCGGTGATGGTGCAGCGCCGCGGCAAGACCGAGTGGGAGATCGCGACGCCCGCCCGACTCTCGACGGGCGAGGCCATCGGCGTCGGCGCCTCGCTCTTGATGGTGGTGCTCACCGAGTGGGAGCAGTCGTCGCAGATGTTCCGCAAGGCCAGCTCCGGCTCGCTCCGGTTCTTGTTCCTCGACGAGGCGAACCGGCTCTCCACCGACAACCTCGGCGTGCTGTTCGAGCTCTGCGAGAAGCTCTCGCTGCAGCTCCTCCTGGCGGCACCCGAGGTCGCCCAGGCGCATGGAAACACCACGTATCGTCTGGTGCGGCGAGTGGACGAAGCGGGCCGGGAAGAGGTCGTCGTGAGCGGTCGGCGGCTGATCGCCACGCAGGGGGTCGATTCCCCCACAAACAGTTCTTAACCTCCGCGCATGTTCAAGCTCCTCCCTTCGGTGCTCGTCGTGGCGTCTGGTCTCCTGCACTGCGGACCGACCCTCCCGGTCAAGGCAGCAGTGGTCAACTGCACGACCAAACAGCCCATCGCGGACGCGCAGTTCGACCGCATGGGAAACATCTCGCGCACCGGTTCCGACGGAAAGTGGCAGACCACGACCATCGGCAACGGCGGCTTCCCGGTCGACGTCTTCAAGGAAGGCTACAAGAAGGACAAGTTCAAGCTCGAGCCGGGCGAGCAGGTGAACAACATCTGCCTCATGCCGGACGGCAAGTAGTCCTTCGACCGGCCGCGCGCTCTCAACGAATCGTGCCCGGCGCGTAGTGCCGCCGCGCCCACTCCCCGAGCACCATGCCGGCCGCGATCGCGACCGGAAACGAGTGGTTCACGCCGTACATCGGCAGCGCCAGGACGCGCGTGGCCCGTGCCAGCAACGCGGCCGGAACGCCATGTCGCTCGCTCCCGAAGAGAAACACCGCGTCGTGCGGGAAGCTCGGCTCGAGGTAGAAGTTGCCCTGTGAGTGCTCGGCCTCGAGCACGTAGAGCGGGCGCCCCCCGAGGTGCTCGAGGAAGGCCTCTTCGGTCGGCACGCGCACGATGGTCTCGTATTTCTCCATGCCCATCGAGGCCTTCTCGTAATACGGCGCTTCGCCGACGAGGACGATCTCGCGCACGAGAAAGCTGTGACAGACGCGGATAATGGCACCGGCCGAAAAGGCGTTGCCGAGTGCGATGGCTGCGACCGAGATCTCGTTGCGAAGCGGCCGAAGCGCCTCGCGAACGGCCTCGGGTGATTCGTCGATCGGGATCTTCCAGGCCACGCGGCGATCAGAACTCGGCGCGGGCGCCGAGGAACGGAATCAACGCGAAGATGGTCGGAGCGAAGAGGCTCTCGCGGCGGATCGAGACCTGGCCGGGGCAGTCTGCGCCGGTGCTGCGGTCGCACGCGATCGAGAAGCGGGACTGCTCGCTTGGATCCCAGCGCGCCGTTTGCATGCCGAAGAGGAGCATCGCCTGCACGCCGAGGTCGACGATCCAGGTCTTGTTGATTCTGTATCCTGCACGGAACTCGGGGTTCACGTACGGGGCCACGGCGATGCCGGACGCCGAGGCGACCGTGCCGGGTTGGGTCGGGATGGTGTACTGGAACCCGCCGGCGGTCTGGTACTTGCCCGCGCGCGTGTCTTTCCAGGCGCCGATGTACACGCCGGCGCCGAGGCGCCCCATGAGCACGATCGTGGAGCCGCGCTGGATCGAGATCGAGCCGCCGACCGTGGGGCCGCGGAGGAACATGGTGTCGTTGGCGGTACCTTCTTGCGGGCTGATGCCCACGCCTTCGAGGCGGCTGGCGCGATCGGAGGTGCGCTGGCGCAGATACAGGAAGCCGACGTCGGCCGCGAAGCCGAGACCCGAGCCGAGCTGGTAGCCGACGCGGACCTGCGCGAGCGCACCGAGGGCGAGCCCACTCGAACAAGTGCCTTCGCAGGGAGCAGAGTGCGAGCCCGCGATGTTCGGTGAGAGGGCGAGGCCGCCGCGGACGTCGAGAGTGATGCGCGGCGGGTTCTTCACCTTGAACTCCGCGCTCTCGGGATCGCGTTCGAGGACCTCGACGATCTTGCCGGGCTTGGCTTCGCTGATGGAGACCGGACGCTTGGCCGGCAAGAAGCCTTCGGCGCCGATCTCGACCTGGTGGCCGCCGCAGCGCAGCTTGCCTTCCCAGGTTCCCTGACCGACGTCGACGCCGTCGACCGCGACCTTGGCGGTGATGGGGGTGGGCTCGACGCGCAGGGTGCACGCGAGGGGCTCGACCACGAGCGACAGCTTGGCCAGCTGGTTCAGCTGGACCTCGACGGCGGCGGGGGGCGAACCGAGATCGCCCTCGCCGCGCAGCGAGACCACGTGTTTGCCGACGGGAAGGGTGCCTTCCCAGGGCGACTTGCCGACCACGACGTTGTCGACGAGGACGTCGACGGCGGTGCCGGCGTCTTCGGTGACCCGCAAGCGGCCGCCGCGGAGCAGCGCACCGAGCTTGGCGTTGACGACGACGTTGGTTCGACCGGCGACGTCGACGCGCTGCTCGAAGGGCACGTAGCCCTCCTTGATGACGCGCACGAAGCGCGAGCCCGCGGACACGCGAACCGGCTTGCCGAGGGGCGTCTTGCCGCGCTCGGTGCCGTCGACCAGCACGGTGGCGTCGGGCTCGACGACGCGGATGTCGAGGGTGGCGACGTACGCGACGAGCTCTTTCTTCTCGGTCTCGACGAAGGTGCGCTCGTCCGGCGTGAGGTTCGGATAGTCGACCAGGAGGCGGTCGAAGGCGTCGGCGGATTCGTCGAAGCGTTTGAGCTTCTTCAGCGTGACGGCGGCGTTCTGCAGCGCCGAGCGGGTGGGGAACGACGCCAGCGACTGCTTGAACTCCGCGAGCGCAGCGTCGTACGACTGGTCGTTGAAGAGCTTGAGGCCGGTCTCGAAGTGGCTCCGCGCTTCGGCCTTCTTCGGATCGGCGTCGGCGTCCGCTGCGGAGGTGGGAGCGGCCGGTGCCGCGGGCGCAGGCGGCTTGCCTTTGCCTTGCGCCCGAGCAGCCGAGGTCGAAAACACGGCCAGGCTGCTGCAAACGAGCAGAAGCCAGCCTCGCGAGGCGGTTTTGTTCATGGTCAACGGAAGGTCGTGTCGATGCCGGGATCCGGCTTCGTGGGGGCGGTGGTGGGGCCGGTGGGATCTTTGGGCTTGTCGCCGCGTGCGCCGCCGCCGCCCCCGCGTGGCGCGTACTCGACGGTGCCCGGAGCCGCGACGATGACGCCGGCCGGGTTGCGGACGATGGCCACGGCGCCCTTGCCGCTCTGCGCGCCGTTGCTCACGATCACGACGAAGGCCGAGCCGAGCTCGCCCTCGAGTAGCACCGTGCTGTCGTCTTCGACCGTGACGGGTTTGCCGTCGACGGTGACCTTCGACTTCTTCGGTACGCGCAGGTACGCCTTCTGGATCTCCGGCGGCGCCGTCGCGATGGAGGGAAGTGCGGGCAGCTCGTTCGGGGAATAGCCCGAGGGCATCGAGGCGGGGGCGCGGCCCTGGAAGCCGTCGTCTTTCTTGGCGAGCTGGCCGTAGCCGATGACGCCCGCGCCGCCGATCAGCAACAGACCGGCTGCGGCGCCGCCGAGGAGCCAGTTGGTTTTGCCACGCTTGGCGAGGTAGTAGCCCTCGCCGCCGCTCATGGTCATGCGGGTCTGGTCGTGCGGCAGGCCGTCGTCTCCCAAGCCTGAGACCGCGCTGCCACGCTGGGTGAGGCTGACCGAGGAGATGTCGGCCTTGGCGGCCACGAACGAGCGTTCTTCGTCGGTGGCGCCGGCGAGCACGGATTCGTCGAGCTCGAGCGAGCCGCCTTCGATGAGCGGCAACAGCGCTTCGTAGAACTCCTGGCCCGAGGCGTAGCGCTCGGTGGGGTCGAGCTTCAGGGCGCGGTGCACGACCTGGGCGACACCCGGCGGAATCCACGGGGCACGCTCCTGGACGGACGGGGCGGGCACGACGCAGATGCGGATCAAGAGCTCGCCCAGGCCGCCTTCGCCACGCTCGTGTGGAGTGGTGCCGGTGAGCAGCTTGTAGAGCACGATGCCGAGCGACCAGACGTCGACGCGGCCGTCGATCGACTTGAGACCGCGGGCCTGCTCCGGCGCCATGTACGTGGGCGAGCCGAGCATGCTGCCCGTGCGGGTGAGATCCTGGGTGAGGTCGTGGCCTTCTTCGGTCTTCAGGCGGGCGATGCCGAAGTCGACCAGCTTGACGACCACGCGACCCGTGGCCTCTTCCTGGGCGAGGAAGATGTTCGCGGGCTTGATGTCGCGGTGGATGATGTTGCCGACGTGCGCCTTGGCCAGACCGAGCGCCGCCTGCGCCGTGACCTTCAGTGCAGTCTGCACGTTCAGGGTACCGGTCCGCTTCAGCACTTGCTGGAGGTCGTTGCCGGTGAGGTACTCCATCACGATGAACGGCTGCAGCGACTCTTCGTCGGCGCCGGCATCGAGGATCTCGACGACGTGGGGGGAGTCGATCTGCCCGGTCGCGCGTGCCTCGCGATAGAAGCGAGTGGTGACCTCTTTCAGGCGATTCGGATCGTCGTCACCCGTGGTCTGGACGAACGTGAGGAGCTTCACGGCCACGCGGCGGCCGGTGGACAGGTGCGTGGCCTCGTGGACCTCACCCATGCCGCCGCGCCCCAGAAGGCGTATCAGCTTGTATTTTCCAGCGACCAGCTCACGGGCCATTCACGATGGAGCATACGCCAGGTTTTCCCGAACCAACACCTTTCTTGGGGGCCTCCGGCGCGCATGGTCGGGCCTTCTCGCGGGAGACACCATGTAGGACACGCGCCCGCCGTGACGACCGCGCGACGACCTCGTGACGGGCACCCCCGCCGACCACCGGAGCTTCCCCCCCGCACGACACGCGAGCACGACCGCAAAAGTAGGGTACGCTCGCGCTTCGATGGCTGAGTTTCCCCGGGTCGAACGCTATCTCGCGCGGCTTCCGTATGGCTTCGCTTCGTATCCGGACTGCCTGGCGAAGGCGTCGGTCTACCGGACCTTCACCGAGTCGCGGTCGCTCAAGAGCTTTCCCTGGAGCAAGGTGAGACCGGAAATCGCCACGATGCTGCGCACCCCCGTGCCGCACTCGGCCTGGATCTCGGAGGTGGCGGTGAGCTCGGCGATCCTCGCCCTGACCGACCACTACGGCTACGACGACGAAGAGACCGTGCGTTGGTTCCACGAGTGCAACTCGGCCTTGCTCACCAATCGCATGTATCGTGCAATCATGTCGCTCGCGTCGCCGGCGCTCATGATGAAAGGCGCGGCCCATCGCTGGGGCAACTTCCACCGCGGCACCGGCTTCGGCATGGCGCAGGAGGGCAACGAGGCGCACATCACCCTGCGGTTTCCGCCTTTTCTGTTCGACGCCGTGGTTCTTCGGGGGCTGGCAGAAGGCATCCAGATCGCCGTGTCGATGTCCCGCGCGAAAGACGCGCAGGTCGAGATCGTGAGCAGCAATCCGCAGAGCGCGGTCTACCGGCTCTCGTGGACCTGACTCAGTTCACGATGGTGGCGCAGCCGAAGGTGACCTCGGCGCCGCGTGAGGCGGTCGACGCGTTCATCTCCGCGCACGAGGAGGGGCAGAGCGTGATCTCGCTCGGGGGCGAGCCCGCGGCGTAGAACCAGCCGCCGGCCTGGCAGTCGGCCGTGCCGTCGACCCGCGCCAGAGTGCGCTTGCCGCCCGGTGCGTCGTCTGCCGAGACCGAGACGTTGACCCGGTTGGGATCGAGGGTCTCGCCGGGCGGGGGAGCGGGAATGGGCAGGTCGCACGAGACCGGCGCGCTGCTCACGACCTGGCTCGCCACCGCGGCGAAGAAGCTGTTCCAGGCCGGCGAGGAAGCGCCGCCCGCTTCGTTGATGTTGGCGACGACGCCGCCGGTGAGCGTCGCGAGCTCACGGTAGGTGGCGCCGTTCGGGCCCACCATCGCGTGGACCGCGAGGCGGTCGAAGAGGCCGTTCCAGAAGGGCTTTTTCAGGCCCGGGGGAATGTCGCACTTCGAGCTGCCGCCGGACACGCTGGCGGCGGTGCCGCCGTTGGTGTTGAGGAACGCGTCGGCGGAGAGGCGGGAGTTGTCGTCGCTGACCACGACGATGGATTTGCTCGCCTCGGCGCGCAGGTGATCGCGCCAGGGGCTGCCGCCCCGCTCGTCGGTCGGGGTATAGCCGCGAGTCTGACCGAGGCTGCCGAGCAGCTGCTCGAGGGGCTGGATGCTGCGGATGCCCTGTCCGGCGAAGTTGGAGTGGAGGAAGCGGGCGCTGTCGCCGCAGTCCGGTCCGGCCAGGGGCTCGGGCACACAGACGGGCGAGATGTCGTTGGTGGTTCCGGTGCCGCGCTTCGAGAGCATGACCAGGTGGTAGTCGATGCCCGAGCTCGCGAGCTGGTCGGCGAAGGCGTTGATGCCCGCGCGCACGGCGGCGATCTCGTCCGACATGCTGCTGGAGTTGTCGATGATCCAGACGATGTCGGCGGGGAGAGGAACGATCTCGGCCTCGACCGTGGTGCCCGCGCAGCTCACGGGACCCGAGTCCGGCGTGCCGGCATCGGGGGCGGGGGTGAGCCCGGGGCCCGGTTCCTCGGCCGGGGGCGGAGTGACTCCTCCGTCGTCTCCTACGGGATCGGCGAGGTCAGAGTTCTCGAACCCGGGGCGCTCGCCCCCGGCACAACCGGCCGCCACGAGGCCCATCGCCACCAACCACAGTCCTCGCTTCGTCACCCGAGCAGTCATGTCGTTCTCCAGAGGAAAAAGATGGTGACGTTGTAGCGTCAACTTTCCAGAAGAACGAGACGACCGTGTGACATTCGCATTTTCCTCTCCATTCTCCGCGCCGTTGTCTCTTGACAGGGTGTCGTCCGCGAGTAGGGTGCCGCTCCCCCCTACTGGGGGTCGCACGTTTGCCTGCCGCGAACGCGCTCCACGCCAGCCACCGACCGAAGCAAGCATGCCGACTATCAATCAGCTCATCAACAGCCGCCGCAAAGCCGCCCGTGTCAAAACGGCGTCGCCCGCACTCAAGTCCTGCCCGCAAAAGCGCGGCGTTTGCGTCCGCGTGTACACCAACACGCCGAAGAAGCCGAACTCGGCCCTTCGTAAGGTGTGCCGCGTCCGCTTGGTGAACCAGATGGAAGTCACCGCCTACATCCCCGGTGAAGGCCACAACCTCCAGGAGCACAGCGTCGTGCTCATCCGTGGCGGTCGTGTGAAGGACCTCCCGGGCGTTCGTTACCACGTCGTCCGCGGTACCCTCGACGCCGCTGGCGCCGCGGGTCCCTCGTCCACCAACAAAGCGACCCGCCAGCAAGGCCGCTCCAAGTACGGCGTCAAGCGCCCCAAGAAGTAAGCAGGAGTAGCCAATGCCCCGCCGCCGCGAAGTACCCAAGCGCAAGATCATCCCCGACCCCAAGTTCAAGGACAAGCTGGTCAGCAAGTTCACGAACACCCTCATGCTCGGTGGCAAGAAGGCCGTCGCAGAGGGCATCCTCTACGGCGCGCTCGACGTCATCGGCGAGCGCTTCAAGGAAGACCCGATCGAGACCTTCCGCAAGGCCCTCGACAACGTCAAGCCGAAGCTCGAAGTGAAGAGCCGTCGTGTCGGCGGCGCCACCTACCAGGTGCCCGTCGAAGTTCGCCCGGAGCGCCGTGTCGCTCTGGCGATGCGCTGGCTGGTCCAGTACTCCCGCGACCGCGGCGAGAAGACCATGCGCGAGCGCCTCGCGGCCGAGTTCGTCGACGCCGCCAACGGCCGTGGCAACGCGGTCAAGAAGAAGGACGACACCCACAAGATGGCCGACGCCAACAAGGCGTTCGCTCACTACCGTTGGTGATCGAACGATCACCAGGGCGCTGGTGATTCCCCGGTAGCCGCCTCTCGAAATGCCCTTCGTGCCTCGTGCACGGAGGGCATTCGTCATTTCGGGCTCGGTGCGTCGGTGTGTCCCGAGCTCGGCGCTCTCGAGAGCGCCTCGGAGCGGGTGAGCGCTTCGTCCCCACCCGCTCCGAAGCCTCGTGCTTACTTGCGCTCGAAGCGCGTGCCGTTCTTGCCTTGCTCGTCGGCCAGCACGAGCGCGTCCCCGTCGAAGCGATACTGGAAGG
>Ga0247806_10001365_pt1 | contig 12119 bp, 9 predicted proteins | sample UWRJL059202B1_FD_179935 | JGI IMG/M metagenome (GOLD analysis project Ga0247806, IMG submission 179935) | Plant litter microbial communities from Arlington Agricultural Research Station in Wisconsin, United States - UWRJ-L059-202B-1 | ecosystem: Environmental > Terrestrial > Plant litter >... | reverse complement strand
ACTTCGATATCATTGTCCAGCGCATTGCCAAGGCGCAGGTCGGGCTTCGTCGTGGAAGCGAAGATGAGGTTCTTGGGGGATGACTGCTTTCCCGATCCCACGTAGGCCAAGCAGGCGGTCAGGAACGCATCCTCTCCTATTCCTACGACAACGTGGACTCCACATGCTTTGAGGATATCGTTGACGATTCCGATAAATTTTCGCTGAGCGGGTTCGTTGGGCAACACCCGCGACGAAGCCAGGGCTTCGACGAATCGGCCAAACCGGGCGTGCGATGATTGAAATGCACCGAGCTTGTCGAAGAGCGTCACCGCATCCCAGTCGGGATTCTCGATGTAGTGACGGATAATCTCCTGGCGGAGTGTTGGGGTTGGTCGGAGCAAGTCCACGAACGAGATTGTGTCGATTCGCCAGAACTCGCTGAGCACCTGTTCGAACGCAGCCCTGTCCAAATACAGGTCGAGAGTGTTGAGTTTTTCTGCCAGCTCTCGACGGTAGCGACCAGGGATCACAGGTGCTGTGCCATCATCCCACACAAGCTCTTGAAGCTGGTCTCGCTCATGAACGTCGAAGCCCAGTAGCTCTAGAGCGCTTTGGGCGGCGGCCACCATTTGAGTATCACCAGCAGTTTCTACTGATTTCTCAAGGTGCCGCCTCTTGGAGTTGTACTCCGTGCAATCATCCAGACCCAGCCTGAAGAGCAATTCAGGGATTCGTGTATCCGTGTAGTGGTCTTTCTGATTGCCTAGGATCTTGCTGAAGGCGTCTCTAAGGCTGGTAAGGTTTTGCTGGGTTCGAGGCATGCGCAGGAGACGCTCCGATATCGTTGAGCGGATCCTACCACCACCAACCGGGCATTTAGCACGCCACCATCATGGCACTGGTAGCGATTTCCTATCCGCAGCCCTCCCGGGATAGCTGGGTGCCTGGCAGCTCACCTAGGTCAACCAAGTTCGATATTCGGCCCAAACGTCAGGATATCCACCAGGCGAAGCGCTTTCCGCGCATCCGTTTTTAGGTTGGCGAACTCCGGTTCTCGCAGGGCTGTGATCAGCATTGAGCGATCACCGGCATCCGTTGCTGCTATGAGCAGCTGGCGAGTCCAGTATTTCTTTGAGGCTGGGTTATCAGATCCATACACCGCAGGAAAAGCTTGGCCTGCAGTGAATTCACCAGCGTAGAAAGCCGCTAGTGGCGGTATTGTCTCCAATGAGGCTTCACGAACAGTGCCATCGTTGCGATCCATTAAGTCGGGTATGTTATCCCGTGCAGCTTCAGCTGCAGCAGCTTGTGCGACCGTGAAGGTTGCAATCTCAGTAGCGGGTGCAAGTGTGCGCTCCTGTCGTTTGGCATCAAGGGCCCTGATAGCTGCGTTACAGCGCTCCTTGAACTGATCCTGACGCGACACAGCCACCGCTCTGCGGAGCTGGCCTATTAGCTGGCCGATGTCGTCGACCATCGATACAAGGAACCAGTAGGGTCGCTCTGTGCCCTGTTGGCTTAACGCGGTGGCAACGAATGGCCATACCTCCTGTCCTGTGAGTGTTTGCCTCTGTAGGGTCTCGCGGAGCTGTTCAGGGCCCTGAAGGCATAAGTCGAGAAGGAACGATTCTGGGGGCAGATCCAGGTTTCCCTGATCAAGTCGGCCATTTGCATTGCCCACATCTGCTCCAAATTGCTCACGTGCATGTCCAAAGGCCTGTCGCATATCCTGCAAGGCAATAGGCAGTGCGTTTGGGTCGTTTGGTCGGACAACTACCGGCAGTGCTTGGCCGTCTGCATTGATACGGCGGAATCTCATGGGGGCCGCGTGCTGAAGAGTTTCTAATAGCAAGGTGATGTCTGCAGGGCGGGGCGAGACCACGGAGCGATCAAATGCTTCAAGCCACTCCGGTGCTTCCTGAGGTACCTCAGGTAGGATTAGAAACAAAGACCGCAAGGCATTGACCCGCTCGGTCATGGCATCGTTGCTCTGGAATTTCTGTATGAGGTCATCTATCAGCACATTCTGATCAATGATTTCATCCGGCGGTATGGGCAGTCGATCCATGTAAGGTCGGATGCGCGTTGACTTGGTTAGCAGCTCAAGGAAGTCGTAAACCTTGAATGCTTGTTTCAGTGTGACTGTCCGAGAAACACCAAGGCCAGCATGAAGCCCTGTTGCCCTGTAGGTGAATAGTACCGAGAACCCTTCTGACGCCTGAAGAATCGTCTCGCGATGCTGAGCAGGGTTGTCCACACCTGCGGTCAAAAATGAGCTGGCTGGGATTGGTGCGCGGAGTAGATCCCTCATATCAGACAAGATCTGTCGAGCACTTTTGTACTGCGTTGGAGATGTGGCCAGCGCTTCATCGCCCCGAACCTGCACAATGATGGCAGCCAACGCCTGCTCAGCAGCGGCTCCGATCAGTCCAATTGCAGGTGAGTATCGAGCTACCTCTACTCTCAGGTTTCCCCGGTTTGGTATGGCGAGGCAATGCAGCGCCAAGGCCAAAGATTCTTGGCTGGCTTCCAGGAGGCGTATTGCGCTGTTGCTGAGGAATCTGGGCATCGCGAATCCTTGCATGCTGTTGGCAGTAGGCAGACGCTGGATGGTTCCAGCAGGCTTGCTACCTCCCGGCTATGGTGTCGGACAGCCATGCGGTGAGAGCAGTAGTCGGTGCTCATGCCAAAATTTTTCGAAGCTAGCAGTCTACTGGCGAGTAGCGCTGTTGCAACCGGGGACGAGAGAACTCCCGTCAGTGGATGTCGCCTGAGTTGGGGTCAGGCTTGAACCCAACCAAGGTCTGATTGAGCAAAAGCGGAGGTTGGCCAAGAGGGAAGGGGGCATTGCTTTCGCGTGGCACTACGATTAAGAGCCTTGGCAGGGGCATTGTCGAAAATAAATTACTCCTCGGGGGAAATAATTCTTAAAATCCGCGATTGAGATTTTCCCGAACCCTCCCCGTTGAAATATTTAGTTCAGTAGGCATTTGAGATGGATCTTTTCAAAACAAAGCTGCCCCCAAATAGGCTCCATGAGTCTTTCAAAATGATCGCCGGTGATCCTACTTACGCGCCAGTGAGGGATGTGATCCAGTCATGGGGTCAAGGGTTGTTGGATAGAGCTGGGGAGCAAGCGAAATTTATCAATGAGTTTCAAACTACCTTTAACTCCGCGTTTTGGGAGTTGTATCTAAATAAGATGATCATTGATCTTGGCTTTTCCGTAGACTATTCGAAAGGAAGCCCAGATTTTTGCGTTAGTACGCCAAGCGGTACTCAGTTCTGTATTGAGGCAGTCATATCCGATCGCCCGGGCGCTGCTGCCCCCAAAGAAAATTACCTTAAGGAGAAAAAGTTTAGAGATCACTCTACCATTAAACTTATGGGGAAGCTAAAAGATAAAAAAGATCTCTTCACTGGTGTCAGTGGGAAGAAGTTTCCTTATTCGTCCCTCGATCACGTGCAGCACAGGCCGTTTGTAGTTGCCATCGCTCCATTCGATAGTGATTTGTCGCTCACGCAAAATAACGAAGTAATCAATCGTGTGCTTTTCGGCATAGAGCCTCCGGATGCGCATGCTTTCCAAACAGGAAGGCAGCGAAAGATTTCACGCATTAAGAAACCATCGGGTGCGCCAATTGAGCTGGGTATATTTACAAATGACTCTTACAAGGAGATTAGTGCGGTAATTTTTTCTACTACTGGTACTTTTGGCAAGGCGGTAGTGGAGAGCGGTGTTGAAAGGATTGTTAGGACTACAAGGTATAGGCAGTTCAGTAAAAGTGAGTTTCTCGCTCTTGAAAGGTTGAGGGGTATGGGGGTGAAGGGTTATAAGTTGGGTTCGTCGAATTATCTGATCTCTACTCGAATTGATTTTGGTGATGCTGTGGTTGGTTCTGATGTGCATATCTATAATTCGTCCTATCATCGGGAGACCCATATTGATGGACTTCAAGTGTATTATAATCCTTATGCTGCCATCCCTCTAAAGGGTAATGTTATAAATGCTAAGGGGGTTGCTCATAACTATTACGATATAGAGTCTGATAGTCCTATTCAGCATCACCCTGATGGTGCGATGGTATCAAGGCAGGTATACGAACCAACAGTTAGTAATTTTAAGTTTCTTTTGGATGCATATTCAATAAAATCCTAATTTTTTAGGGTTTAGGAAGGGTTTCTCTCTGGGGCGGTAATCGAGAACCAGATTGTTAATCCTAAATTGGGATGGCTTCCTGCGGAACGCTGGAAATGAGCGGCCAGGGGGCACGATTGGCGAACCGTACAAAATATTCATCGCAGAAGGCGGCGATGAATATGTTGGAGCTATGTGCTGGGTTATCGTTTATCAGGCTACACGTCAGCGTTGATGAGCATCGAGTACGCCTGGCGTTTGCCGCTCGCTTATTGTCGATCCCGTCTACCTAAACCGCCACCGTTCTTGCCGGAGCTTGGGTAGGAAGCGGTTTCTCGAAAGCTGGCTGGAGATAGTTAGAAACGGTAGGCGAATCATTTCACAGGCATAAATTAAGTCGTCGTCATCGTCTTCATCGTCCTCATTGTCTTCACTGCAAACTATACCCGCGAGACCAGATTTATACAGGTTTATATCGTAATCTCTAGTTTTGAGGTCAGGGTGAGCATTCCTTATGGCCAAGACAGTGCCGGTGATTACCATTTTCTGCATGACCCGCTCACGACGGTTGACCTTAATCAGGCAGGCGACCTCTATTGATCCTTTCAACCATAGTGAGCGTGCTGATACGGAAGTTCCTTCGTTCCGGTCAAGGACAAATTGAACCTCAACACTATTTACACAGCGCTTTCCTATTACTGGGTCACTGTTGATTGTTGCAGGGCCACACTCACCAAAACTATAACGGCCCTGCACGAGGATTAGATCACCCTCGACTATCCAGGCCGACAGTTTTCCCCGGTCTAGCTCGTCTGAATGTTCCTTACGACGCTACCCCTCAGCACCGCTGTGAGCATATGGGTCATGTAGAGATAGAGATGGCGAGCGCCGGCACCACTGTGTAGGTATCTTTCTGATGTGTTTTTGACGGCCATACCTTGCTTGGTAATGGAATCCGCTTCCAAGGTTTCCGTGTAGCCCGGAAGGCTAGAAAAAGCGACGCCGCCTTCTTCAGCCATCTCGAATAACCTCAGGTGATTGAAATACCACCAGTGGCATCCCTGACTTTGAGTTGCCTTGTGCAAGTCGAGACGATCCAGTCGCTGAACATCCGCTTCCCATCTGGCCTTCAACCCAGTGAGGCGTTCATCTGAAAGGCTCACATTGAGGGCGCGCATGGTGTGTGCCTCACTGTGGTGAGGGCTACAGAGAACCGCCAGGTTGGTTGGCGAGTGGTCGCGACTCTCGGCCCAGGGATGAATGTGATGAACGACGATCGGCTGGCTAGAATCTCGGCATACACAACACAACCAACGATTGGCGAACAGCACTTTGATAAGATCGGGTAAGGGGATGGGGGGTCTTGCACCCTTTTGCACGGAGGCGATGTCCTCGACGCTGAGCCCTATACGCTCCAGTTCAGGAAGGGGCATCAGTTGAAGCTTTTTCAGGTGCAGGCCCTGAAGGCGTAGCTGTCTTGCCAGATCGCTGTTGATACCGCGTGCAATCAACGCAAGCTCAGTTCGATTCGATTTCATCGGTGTTACCTCACGCACGACCCGTCTGCAGCTTCGCTTTCCCAGATCCAGGAAGTCAATGGATCTGAACACTTTTCCTCATGATGCATGCTGGTCTAGGCAAAAAAACCTTGCCCCCGGCCTACCGCTCAGCTAATGGTTGTTATCCGTAGGGAATCTGCTCAGTAAAACTCCAGAGAGGTGCCAGATGTTGCGTGGGCACTATTCAGGTGTAAGCTGATCGCAAAGCAAACATTTGATTAGGATTCTATGAGTCGTCATCTCGATACTATTCCTGAGCCATGGTCTGTCGACGATATCCGTTCTGCGATCATGCATAAGTTTACCGATGCTCGGATTTCGATCGAGGAGACCGAGGGGGGACAGCTCTGGCAGGCAATTAAAGAACTAGATGATACTGTCTGGATATTTAAAAGTACTGCGGAGGACTTGTTTCAGATAATTAATTTGTTTGCGCAAAAAACACAAGATCCTGGCTTTTGGGAACCGACCAATAGGACGAATGCCGAGCATTTCACCAGGGAGGTAAAGAGAAAGCTATTTTATTCCACGACATCCGTGATGGCGTTGGTTGAGGTTTCAAGGGTGTTTCACAAGAAACATCCTGTGGCGGGATTTACTGAAAAATTGGGGGCGTGCTTTTCCACTCCCGGGCTGCATAAGTTTCTTCAAGATCTTCGGAACTATAATTCTCATTGGCGAATTGCTGAGGCTAACTGGAGGATTGACTACGATTTTGAGAAAGGAAGTCGCATCGCACGATTCGTCGTGACCCGTGAGGATCTACTGGCTTGGGGCAGGTGGACGTCTGACGCTAAAGCATTCATCGAAAGTTCTGAGAAATTTATTGATGTTGGCGCCACATTGGCTGAGTACGCCAAGCAGGTGAAGGCTTTCTATGAATGGCATAAGGGCGTGGTGCTAGTAAGTTATGCTGAGATCCTGAAGCGGTATTTTGAATACAAGCGAATTCATGACGGTCTAAATCGAAGGATGAGCTGGAATATGATATTGGGCCACTTGCCCCTGGGTCTTAACCCATTCCAGTACTTAGCGCGTTATTTGACGCCAGAGCAGATTGAAAAAATCATGTCATTTGAGCTCGGAAGCGAAGCCCAGATTCAAGCCCTGATTTCCACTTTGGACATGGAAAGGTTTTGCGATGCCCAACTGATGGATAAGGTGAGGAAATTATTCCAGCCACCTTTAGTGCAATAGAGGGTTCGTTTGGCTGCCGGTTATCGTCAGCCGTTTGCTCGCGAGCCATGCATGGAGGATGACTGGGAGTGGGCCGATGCTTAGGCGATATGTACGGTGACCTGTTGGAAGTTCTCAAGGAAGATGGTGCTAGCCATTCGAAATAATGACTGAGGGCATGGTCAGGGCTTTGAGGTGAAGACCGTAGAACCTCACATCGTGCACTACACACTTCACATGGCCGCCTCGACAATCCTGCTTCTTGTCAACTCGGCCAACAGCATGCACAAGCGGTAAGCATCGAACTTGGCCCTCGCTTTTGAGGGCCATAATCCTACTTCAAATTGCACAAGCTCTGTCTTGTGTTAGCGTCGCGCTTTTTCGCAAGGAGCAGGCGGTGCAGCAGTTGAAGACCTTCAAGCATGTCCATGCCCATGATGATGACGAATCAGTTCAGAAGCTTCTGAGCGCCTGGATCAAAGCTGTCGAACGCTACACCAAAGCGTTTAAAGACAACCCGTGGTGGTACAACGAGCGTGCCTCGCTGAGCGTCTTGGCAGGCGCTGCCTGGACGTTGAAGGACTGGTTCGCGCTTGAGGAATTCAGCACCATCAAGCGCATGCGGACTCTCACGCCTGGCGTGGATGAGGGTCACCTGCGCAATGGTCGTTGTGATCTGTTCATTCGCAACCCAGAAGAGAGCATCGCCATCGAGGCCAAACAGGCCGTACAGCGGATAGGCGTCAGGGCGGATGGGGAAACCTATATGAACAAGGCCCTGAAAGCGGCATGGGATGACACGGGGGATCTTGGCCATTGGGAGGCTAATCGCCGATTCGCAGTGACATTCGTTGTGCCTACCATCCCTTTGAGCGAGGTTCGGATCGGTACAGGCAAGCGGGTTCAGATCTGTCCTGACAAGGTCAAGGCCTCGCTGAATCGCTGGCTCACGGATGAGCCCTATTTCCCAGGATGGTCATTGAAACCCACCCAGTTCGCCTACATTTTCCCGAAGCTGGGAAGTCCCGACTACATTGATGGGCACCGTTACTTCCCTGGCATTGTGGTGATCTTTGACGAGCGCCTTAGAGCAAATCAAATCCGCAGGCCCATTGAGGCCTCTGATGTGAAGGTCGCGCCGTCTTGATGCTGTTTCCGACTGTCTCTATGCTCAAGCTTGTAGTTATCTATGCAGAGAAAATCATCATAGAAGAGATTGCCTTGCAGAGGGTTCTCTAAAACACACAGATCTTCGTTGATCGTATCGCTGGTCTTAACTGCTACCCCATACGCTTGAGAAGTTCGTTAGGTGAGCGGGGCGGTAGCCAAATTTGGTGAGTGCGGGCGACCCAGTTTGGACGCAAATCGAGTCTAACGAACTCGACTTGTAAACCCAGAAAATGACTTGTTAACCTAGAAGGTTTACAGGGCATTTTTTCGGTTTACACCGTCCCTAGGCTAGACTGTGGAAGGCCCGGATCAAGGCATCGTTAGCGGGGAATACCATTCAAACAAGGAGCGATAGAGCCCAATGAGCAACTCTCGGCATTGGGCTGCTGAAGCTCGTGAACACCAAAGCGGTACGCCAATTAACCTACCAGTCTCAGAGCCCTGTTAGTTGTAATCATCTCAGCTTAGAGACCAGGACTTGAACGCCCTGTCGTATCCGAATAGTGGTGTTTGCCATCAATCTCGCGTGATCGAGCCGGTTACAAACCGTCACGAAAGCGAGCGGTCGTATGTCTGGATTTAATGTTCTATATAACCACATAAGTCAATCAGCGCATGGCGGGATACGAGGGGAACCGCAAGCTCGGAGAGCGTCGTCTAAACGCCATGAGTGAGCGCATGCGACCAGGTTGACCGCGTCAACGCTCTAGGGGTGATTCAAGTGAAAATTTCATTCAAACAAAGCAGGATCGACTTTGTGTCGGCGAGCTTGTTCAAGGTGGCGCCGCATCTGGTCAGCAGCAGCCAAGCGGTCGCCACGTTCCAGGCAATCGAGAATCGCTAAGTGCTCTTCCGCTTGGCCTTTACGGGGTGTGCGTGCGCTGGCCTGGCGGTATTCCACCAGGCGTCGTAACTGGTCGAGACGGCGGACAGTCTGCTGCAGGAAACGGTTACCCGAGCACGCTGCCAATGTCTCGTGGAACTGGGAGTTGGCCTCAAAAAGCTCCTGAGGCGTCATGGTCAGGTAGCCGCCGTTCGCGATGAATTCCTGCTGCTTACGACATGCCGCCAACGTCTCGCGATCAATCTGAAAAGTCGGTGACAAAAGGCCAGAAGGTTCGACGGTCGCTCGGAAGGAGTAGCTTTCTTCGTAAGCCTCAACAGAGTCGATCATGGGAAGCAGACGCCACCCTTGGCCTGCACGCTGTTCAACCCACCCTTCTTGCTGCATCCGAGACAGCACGGCCCTCAGAGCTGCTCTGGACACATCGAACTGCCGCATGAATTCGATCTCGGTAAACAGTTCAGGAAGCTGCCGACTGAGGCGAAGTTCTGCAAGCGTCAGGTACAGAGGATCGTCGCTCTTCTCCATGACTTCAGAGACAAGGTCGCTCAAGTCGTCACTGGCTCGCGCGAGGAAAAATCCCCTATTGCGGTCGTAGGTCAGCATACCCTTTTCAACCAAATGGCCCAGGGCAAACTTCACAGGCGTGCGCGACACATTCAGTGTGTTCGCTAGCTGTGATTCAACCAGATGATGGCCAACAGCGAAGCGTTCACGTCGGACGTGGGAAACGATGTCACGCGCGATGCGTGCTTGCAGCGGGCTTAGAGGCATTAGGTCGGAAACCACAGAGATCTGAACCGAAGAAAGCCCATTCTAGCGCGTCATTTTACGCTGTGGCAGAGACCGTTTGGCCTCCGCCTCAATTATGACGTCCAGCGGGGCTTACCGAACCTGATAGAAGGGAAATGCCCCAAACAGAAGGCCGCCCACCAACAGGCCGAGGCTGGCCAAGATAGCCCATTTGAGCGCGAAGCGTTGATGATCTCCGAGATCTACTTTGGCCAAGGCAACGAGCAGATAGAGTGATGGCACCAGCGGGCTGAGTAGGTGGACGGGTTGACCCACAACCGAAGCCCGCGCGATTTCCAGTGGAGTTATCCCGTATTGGGCTGCAGTCTGTGCGATCACCGGAAGGATGCCAAAGTAGAACGCGTCGTTAGACATGAAGAATGTAAACGGCAGGCTAACGAGGGCGGTGAAGACAGCCAGGAACGGGCCGAAGCTTGGTGGGATTACATGCAGCAAGCTTTTCGCCATTGAGTCCACCATGCCGGTTCCGGAAAGGATCCCCGTGAAAATGCCCGCAGCAAAAATGACTGCTGTAACGGCCAACACATTCGTCGCATGAGCGGCAATACGTGCTTTTTGCTGCTCAATGTTCGGGTAGTTGAGCATGATGGCAATGGCGAAGCCGACCATGAACAGGATCTGGATAGGCATTGCGCCAATGATCAGGCAAGTGATGAGGCCTAGCGTCAAGATCAAATTCGGCCAAAACATTTTCGGACGACGATTTTCATCACATTGCTCTGCTGATCCATTACCCAGCGACACAGGGCCGTGATGAAGACCGTCCATATCAAGAATGCCAATGCGCGCACGCTCTTTGCGCCCAATGACTACGGCAGTAAAGATGAGGCAGGCGCAACCTAGCAGCATGCCAGGAATCATGGGCAGGAAAATCTCCATTGCATCCACATGCAGCGCTGCTGCTGCGCGAGCAGTTGGCCCACCCCACGGCGAGATATTCATGATCCCGCTGGCAATGTTCACCAGGCATGTCATGCCCAGCACGCTCATCCCCAGTCGCTGATACAGCGGCAGGAATGCAGCGCAGGCAATCATGTAGGTAGTCGAGCTGTCACCATCCAGCGACACCAGCATCGTCAGCACCGCAGTGCCTACCGAGACCTTGAGAGGGTCGCCTTTCACCACTTTCAAGATGAAGCGGACGAGCCCGTCGAACAGCCCAGCGTCGATCATTATGCCGAAGTAGAGAATCGAGAAGGTCAGCATCACGCCGGTTGGAGCAAGTGTTTTGACGCCGTCGAGCATCATGGCACCGAGGCCTACGTAATGGCCTCCGATCAGCGCGAAAACGATAGGTATCAAGATCAACGCGATGAGCGCAGAAAGGCGCTTCGTCATGATCAAGTACATGAAACAGATAACCATTGAAAAGCCAAGGACTGTTAGCACGGTCGAACTCCCATTTTTCAGATCTATGTGGCTCTGGTCGGCCATATGGCCTGGATAGCGCAATAGGTCTCAGGTCGAGACCGGCTCGATCCAAATGGGAGTGGTGGGGGAGCGGGGGCAAAAGAGCTTGATCATGGCGGGCCTCGATTTTTCTTATCTTTATTTTTTCTACCGTACCTGACTGGGCGCTACGTCGAAGGAGCGAGCATGCGCAGTAGAAATCGTTGGTTGGGTACGTCCGACACTCAAACGAGATGAATCGGATGACCCAACATTGACCTATATCATCACAAAGTGCAATATGCGTCCCACAAGAACGTTACCCGTGTTGTTTGTGAGGAATAGTCAATGCCTAAGTCAAAGGGTCAAATCGTTTCCGCCAACGGAATCGAGTACCGTGTCAGCGACATCCGGGGGGTCGTGACCGACCTGGGTGGTGATTACGCGAAGCTGCCCTACAGCTTGCGAATCCTTGCCGAGAACGTTTTGCGTGAAGAGGCTGACCCTGAAGCCGCGCTCAAAGTCATCTGCGCCCGCTCTAAAGAATTCGACATTCCTTTCCGTCCAGCTCGCGTCGTTCTGCAGGATCTGCTCGGTACGCCGGCGCTGGTCGACCTCGCGGGTCTGCGTGATGCCGTCGCTGCTCAAGGCGGCAACCCAAAGCTGGTTAACCCTGTTACACCGACCCACTTGGTAGTGGATCATTCGCTCAACGTAGAGCGTTGGGGTGACGCCAGTGCACTCGCCGATAACGAAGCCATTGAGCGTGAGCGCAACGCCGAACGTTTCCAGTTTCTGGACTGGTGCAACAAGGCGTTCAGCAATTTGTCGATCATCCCTTCGGGCAAAGGCATCCTTCATCAGATCAACTTGGAACGCTTGACTACCGTAATTGGCACTCAGCGCCGTGATGGTGAGCTGTGGGCGTTCCCGGATACGCTGGTCGGCACCGACAGCCACACCACCATGATCAATGCCATCGGCGTGCTGGGTTGGGGTGTCGGTGGTATCGAGGCTGAGGCAGCGATGCTGGGTAAATCCCTGATGC
>Ga0247806_10001363_pt1 | contig 12124 bp, 13 predicted proteins | sample UWRJL059202B1_FD_179935 | JGI IMG/M metagenome (GOLD analysis project Ga0247806, IMG submission 179935) | Plant litter microbial communities from Arlington Agricultural Research Station in Wisconsin, United States - UWRJ-L059-202B-1 | ecosystem: Environmental > Terrestrial > Plant litter >... | reverse complement strand
TGGCCATAGATGTGTTTATTTATTGTAGGTGCATTTTCTTGTGGGGCAAGGGTAATAGTTGACTTTTGCTGCGCTGAAAGAGATAATGTGGCTGATAATAAAAAAGCAGCAGTAAATAATTTTTTCATGTAGGTTTATCGTTTAAAACCATATAAGCATACTATCTGCTTGTATGGAATACTATTAAAAAGGTTTTAATTACTGAGTTAGGCAAAGCCGTTATTGCTAATATCGACTCCTAAAATCATTATACACGGTTTACTAAATAAATGTATTTTATACACTTCCAAATTTAACAAAACATTTTCGTAATAAGCAAATAAAATTTCTAAATATTAAATTTTAACATAAATTATTTATTAACCCTGCAATACTATATCGTAGTAGAATCAATAATACATATTTTTCATATATTATTCAAAATTTTGCAATTTACCGTCAATGTTAGTACCTTGCTGCGTTTTTATAAGGTACAAATGGATAACTATAACGATCAGGAAAAAGTATTACTGGCGGTAGACTGCATAATTTTTGGTTTCGACAACCAGAATTTGAAGATACTACTCATTAAAAGAAATTTTGAGCCCGAAAAAGGCCGATGGTCACTTATGGGAGGTTTTTTGCAAAACGACGAAAACCTTGATGATGCCGCCGTAAGGGTACTTAACCAGCTTACAGGGCTTCATAATATATACATGGAACAGCTGCGTGCCTACAGTGCTATAACTCGTGACCCTGTAGACAGAACGGTATCTATTTCTTACTATGCACTTATTAATATTATAGAGCATACTGCAGAAATCAACGAAAATTATTCGGCAAAATGGTTCAATATAGACGAGGCTCCTCATCTTATTTTCGACCATAATGTAATGGTTGCCAATGCAATGCTAAGATTAAGATATAGAGCATCTACAAAACCGATAGGTTTTGAACTGCTGCCTAAAAAATTTACAATGAAGCAACTGCAAACACTTTATGAAGCTATTTTAGGAGAAACATTAGACAAGCGAAATTTTATTAATAAAATAAATGCGCTTGATATTTTGCTTAAAACCGAAGAGAAGGATATGGGATCGTCCAGAAAAGGATCGTACTTTTATATGTTTGATGAAGTAAAATATAAATTAAAAGTATCTGACGGTTTTACGTTTAAATTGTAGTCATAAAACTTTTATAATTGCTATAAGTAAACAAAAAACGCATGTTTTACACATGCGTTTTTTGTTTTATAATATTTAAAATTTGTAATAGAGAGGTAATTAAAAGCTACTAATTTAATGGCCTATTTATGAAAAATCACTAAAAAAATAAATAGCATTTACACTTAAAATCAATATGACCATAAGATTAATTTTTAGCAATTATTACTAACCCAAGTTTACTATATAACAATTATTATTTGGCTTAGCTTTCTTTCTTATTTTTATTGTGCCAGGCTTTTTTAAGAGCAACATAATCTATTTTAAAAGCAGGCTCCTGCCTTGGTAGTTTATGTTCATCAAAGGCTTTAAGAAGAAAACCCTCGATCAGGAAATCTTCAGCAACAGCATCTGGGCTGTATTTTGCCTTAATATCTATATTAAAAGCCTTCCCTATCTTACTATACCAAAAAGCTTTCCAGCCACTCTTGTGCTCTTTTATTAAATCGAAGGTAGATTGCCCTGTTTGCCTGTAAACAAGCTTTACCAGTATTTGCCCTTCCTTACGCGACAGTTTTTTTAGCTGCACTTCAAACTCTTCCTCCATGTATTTCTCTACAATTTTACTGTATTTTTTCTTTTCCCTGTCGGTCTTTAGTTTGCTCATTGTAGCGTTTAGTATAACAAGACGTTCTGCCGCAACTTTAGCAAAAGGATACACCTTTAAAACCCGCCTCCTTAACAGGAGCAGCTGTTTTTTTGTCTCGTCAGATAATGTATCTTTAACATTAGAGAGTACAATTTCCTGCAGTTGCATATTAAACGCAATAGAATCGGTTGCAATACTATCCCGCACAGAATCCTGTGCCGTTGCAGCAAACCCCAAAAACAAAAGTACTATCGAAAAAATCCCTGCCTTCATCTTCAAAAATTTATGTCAAAATTATACAATAATACACAACTCTGTAATCAAATCTCTATTTTAGCCAAAAATTAAATTTATGTCGTCGAAAACTATACTAAATGATGCTTCTCTTACTTTTTTAGAGCAATATTTAAACAATGCTTCACCTACAGGTTACGAGTCTGCCGGACAAAAACTATGGATGGAGTACCTTACCCCATATGTAGACACCTTTATTACCGATACGTATGGCACTGCCGTGGGTATTATAAACCCGGATGCTCCTTATAAAGTTGTTATAGAAGGCCATAGCGACGAAATTTCATGGTATGTAAATTATATAACAGATAACGGACTTGTATACGTAATTCGCAACGGTGGCAGCGACCACATGATAGCTCCTTCTAAGCGTGTCAATATCCATACCAAAAAAGGAATTGTAAAAGGTGTATTTGGCTGGCCGGCAATACATACCCGTAACCGCGGTAAAGAAGAGCCTGCAAAAATTGAAACTATTTTTATAGACCTGGGCTGTAATACTAAAGAAGAGGTAGAGAACCTTGGCGTACATGTGGGTTGTGTTATTACCTACCCAGACGAGTTTATGGTACTTAACGAAAATAAGTTTGTATGCCGCGCTATAGATAACCGCATCGGCGGATTTATGATTGCAGAGGTAGCCCGCCTACTTAAAGAAAACGGTAAAAAACTACCTTTTGGTTTATACATAACAAATTCCGTTCAGGAAGAAGTAGGCCTGCGTGGTGCCGAAATGATCACTCAAACCATTAAGCCCAACGTTGCTATCGTGACTGATGTATGCCATGACAGCACAACCCCAATGATAGAAAAACGTATTGAGGGCGATACCCAGATAGGCAAAGGCCCGGTTATTACTTATGCACCTGCTGTACAAAACAACCTGCGTGAACTTATACTTGATACTGCCACTAAAAACGAAATTCCGTTTCAGCGCCTGGCGTCAAGCCGCGTAACAGGTACCGATACCGATGCTTTTGCTTACAGTAACGGCGGGGTGGCTTCGGCATTAATATCGCTGCCGCTACGTTATATGCATACTACAGTAGAGATGGTGCACCGCGAAGATGTAGAAAACGTTATTAAACTTATTTATGAAACATTACTGAATATAGAGAACGAAGAAACGTTTTCTTATTTTAAATAAAAAGTCGCATAGGTACTTAGTATTTTAGAGAATTAGACCTAAAAATCCCGTAGCAATAAATGCTCCCGGGATTTTTTTATGGCATTTGCGTTAAATAATTTGTAAAACACGTTAACAAAATCTTAGTCCGATTTTAGGAGCAGATTATTTTGTAAATTTATCTGTCAAAAAACGGTAAACACTCATGGATTTTATAGATTACTACAAAGTACTTGGCTTGGAGAAAAGTGCCACACAAGCCCAGATTAAAAGTGCTTACAAAAAAATGGCACGCAAGCTACACCCGGACCTTAACCCTGACGATAAGGATGCTAATGCAAAATTTCAGCAACTTAATGAGGCCAATGCTGTACTTACAGACCCTGAAAAAAGGGCAAAGTATGACAAGTATGGCAAAGACTGGGAGCGCGGCGAAGAGTATGAGCAATACCAGCAGGCGCAGCAGCAGCAAAGCCGTTCTCAGGGCGGTAGCGCAAGTGGTTTTGGAGGTTTTGAAGGAAGCTTTGGCGGTGGTGGCGAAGACTTCTCTGATTTCTTTAGTTCGATGTTTGGCAGGCAGTCTGGTGGTGGGCGAAGCAGGGCTCAATATAAAGGCCAGGATTATAACAGCGAGGTTAGCCTTACACTGGATGAAGCTTACACAACCCATAAGCAAACATTTAGCGTTAATGGCAAGAGCATACGCATAACTGTACCGGCCGGTGTAGCAGACGGTCAGGTTATAAAACTTGGAGGGCAGGGTGCCACCGGCAGTAATGGTGGCCCTAATGGCGACCTGTATATTACCTTTACAGTTGCTAATAATGCCCAATTTAAGCGTGTAGGTAATGATCTATACACCACTAAAGAAATAAACCTGTTTACTGCTGTATTAGGCGGAGAAGCCCTTATAACCGCAATGAGTGGCACTATAAAGCTAAATGTAGCCCCCGGAACTCAAAATGGAGCAAAGGTGCGGTTAAAAGGCAAAGGTTTCCCAGTGTACAAAAAAGAGGGCGAGTTTGGCAACCTTTATGTTACCTATTCTGTTACTATACCTACCAGCTTAACCGACAAGCAAAAGGAATTATATAACGAGCTGGCCGCAATCTCTAAAAAAGACTAATTATGGAAAGCAATGAATTAATACCCGTACAAATATTTCACCTGCACTACCATGTAGCTGAAACCTTTATAACATCGTTATACGACCTTCAATTAATTGAAATCACGACAATAGATAATGTTCAGTATATCGCCATTACCCATTTACCACAGGTTGAAAAACTAATCAGGCTACACAGCGATTTTAACCTTGATGCCGATGCCCTTGCCGTAGCAGCACACCTGCTTGAAAAAGTAGATACCCTGCAAACTGAATTGAGTACTTTACGCAGCAGGCTTCGGGTATATGAAGACTGATAAACTTTACAGCTTAACCAGCTTAAGTGCAAAAGATATTATATTAGCATCTAATCCGTCACTACGGGTGTAATGGTTATAACGCAGCTCTATAGTTTTTAAGCCAAAACTCCATATATGGGCGGTAGTAAAAATGTCTGTATAAATTGCACCCGCCCCATATTGATTGGCATGAAAAGCCGAAAGATCATAATCAGAAGTATAATATTTTTCGGTACTTAAGTGTGCTTCATATGGTGCAAAGTATTTAGATGCTGTTTGTGTATAATACCTGTACATAGGAAAAACCGTAAACTTATCACTTAATTTTATTGGCAGTTCTATGTTTACTGTATGAGCAGTAATTCCCCAATCATCGGTATAAAAACGATAGTAAGTGCGCAGTACCAGCCACTCGTTTACATAATAATTTAGCCTTGCACCTAACGGTACTTTAAACCGCGTATCTGGCAATCGCTCTATATCATCTGCAAGCTGAAATTCATTAATATAAGAATCTGCCTTGTCGGCAAAATAGATCCTTTGGTATGGTGTAGACAGTAATCCCTGCTGCTGCAAAACATCTGCAAAAATTGAGAACTGCATTTTTTTGTTTACCACTTGCGAAAAACTTAGCGAAAGCGAATAGGAATTTCTATTCTTATTATCGTGAAATGTAAAGCCCGACGGATTATAATCAGTGTTGCCCGTAATATTAAAATAATTAAATATTCCGCCATTAGTATTATCTCCGTTATCTTTAAAATCCTGTAATTCTTTAGGGTATATAGGTTTCCAGGTATCAAGATATACATTACCAGAAACTGTAATTTCAGAATTTTTATCGTTAAAAAGCCTTGTGTAACCACCCCCAAAACCAAGTGAGGAATAATCATATTCTGCAGAGCCCGAAATATGCGCATTCCATACATTATTCCTGTCGTCACTGCTATGGCTGTAGGTAAGCACTAACGATGTAAGCTGATCTGATGCAGATGCACCGGAACTTGCCTGCCATGGGCTTGGTGTACGACTATCGAAAGGATTAATGTTACCTGATGATGCAGATGTATATGCCGAAAGCCCTGCATCTGCTGTAAGCACATCATCATCGTTAAGCGGTATCGCCACTATTATTGTAGGAGTTATATCTGTAAGTTTCTCCATCCCGTTACCGCCGGATACAGCAGAATGAATACCATCCTGATTATAGTAGCTCATAAGAAAATCAACCTCGGTACTTTCAAGCACGCGCTTTTTATAAACAGCTGTACTGTCCTGCTCCTGGGCTGCAACAGAAAAGGTTGCAAAAAAACCGGCTATTGCAAAAAATAAATTTTTCATAATCTAATTACAGCCACAGCCGCCTCCTGTTTTACCGCCATTTGCACCGGACGATGCCTCCCGGTAAACCTGAAAATTAGTTTCAAACCGCTCACTTTGATGCGCACTAAGTTTCATATCCGGGTCATTAATATATTGCTTTTGATACTCTTTAACACTACTGCAAGAAGTTAGCGATAACAAAAAAAGGCCTGTAATAATGATTGTTCTCATGGTTTGTAATTTTCTATATCAATATTTTTAGAGGTATGTATACCTCCCTTATCGTCTACAATTATGCAGCCCATACCTTTCATTTGGTCTATCATACCTATTCCCGCCTCTATACCCATTACAAAAACACCTGTTGCAAGGGCATCGGCAACCTCTGTGGTTTTAGCAAAAACAGATACACTCACAATTCCCGTAGCAGGATAACCGGTTCTTGGGTCTATAATGTGCGAGTAACGCCTGCCATTAAACGTAACATACTTTTCATAGCTACCGGAGGTCTCTACAGCACTATCTTCAAGCGGAAACATTGCAAATACTTTGCTTTTATTTAACGGGTTAACAATACCCACAGTCCAGGGTTTACCATCCGGTTGTTTGCCCCAGGCATTAATATCGCCCGATACATTTACTAACCCGGATGTACACCCCTTATATATTAACAGGGTATGTATTCTATCTGCAATATACCCCTGGCCTATACCGCCAAGGCCAAGCTTCATGCCTGCTTCTTTTAAGAATATTGTTTTATTTGACTTATCTATTATGATCTTTTGATAACCTATTTTCTCTACAGATTTTTTTATAGCTTCTTCTGTAGGCATGGTTTTCATACTTCCGTCAAACTTCCATATCTTATCCATTGATGCATAAGATATATCAAAAGCACCATCAGTAACCTTTGCTATTTTATTAGCTCTCTCTATAAGCATTATCAGCTCTTCATCTACCTGCACCGGTTTAATACCTGCATTGCGGTTAATTTGTGATACAGGTGTGGTAGGTATCCAGTCGGATATCATGTTCTCTATGCGCTTTAACTCACTTATAGCCATATCTATATATACATTTCCCTGAACAGTATCTTTAGCAACCACAGTAATTTCAAACGGACTGCTTAACAGGACTAGTTTACGCTTGTGGCTTACCTGCCCAAAGCTGTTAAAAATGAACAGGCATAAGGCGATTAGAAATAAACTTTTCATTTATTTTTTTTCAAAAGAATGTAAAAAGGCAATATAATCTTTGGCAGGTATATTTTTAAACCCGGTTTTACCAAGTACTTTTCCGGTTTTATCTAAAACCACAACAAGAGGAAAATTTCCTTCGATGTTGTATTTTTCGGCTAACACATCATTTTGCAGCTTTTTTTCGGGAGACAGGGCATTCCCCTTTTTCTTAGGAAAATCTGCTTTATACAACACCCAGTTTGCATCCGATTCATTTTTAAAATCGTCCGATTGCCAAATGTTTTTATCCAGCTTAATACATGGTGCACACCAGTCTGACCCGGAAAACACCAAGACTATATTTTTATTTTCTTTAACTGCAAGAGCCTTGGCATCTTCAAAATCTGATTGCCAGTTTTGTGCAAATACAGCTGATGACAAGATTAAAAACAACCCTAAAAGTATATTTTTCATAGTAATAAAATCAGTACTAATATAACGATTATTACCGCTCTTTTTATACGCCTAAACAATTATCTTAAGCAAACCTTAAGAAATAAAATTTACGACTATATTAAACAAAAATCCCGTAAGCACTACACTTACGGGATTTTTTATCTCAGGCACTTAGGTTCTTAGTCCCTAAGCAGCTTAGTTATACATTTTCTTCCTTAATTCCTGTACTTTTTCGTCGTCAAGGTATTCGTCAAATGTCATGTGGCGGTCTATAACACCATTAGGTGTAATTTCTAACACACGGTTTGCAACCGTTTGTGCAAATTCGTGGTCATGCGTTGTAAACAGTACCGATCCTTTAAAGTTTTTAAGCGAGTTGTTAAATGCCGTAATACTCTCAAGGTCTAAGTGGTTTGTAGGCTCATCAAGCATTAGCACGTTAGCACGCATCATCATCATCCGGCTAAGCATACAACGCACTTTTTCTCCACCCGATAGTACACGGCCTGTTTTAAGCGCCTCTTCACCGCTAAATATCATTTTACCAAGGAAACCGCGTAAGTAAACCTCATCGCGTTCTTCTTCGGTCTTAGCCCACTGGCGCAGCCAGTCAACCAATGTAAGGTCGTTTTCAAAGAAGGAATGGTTATCGCCCGGCAGGTATGACTGTATGGTAGTAATACCCCAATCAAAGGTACCGCTATCGGCAGCCTGGTTACCATTAAGTATTTCATAAAAGGCAGATGTAGCACGGCTATCTTTAGAGAAGATAACAATCTTATCGCCTTTGTTCATATTAAGGTCTACGTTTTTAAACAACACCTCACCATCTACAGATGCGCTAAGGTCTTTTACGTTAAGTATCTGGTCTCCGGCCTCGCGCTCCTGGTCAAAAATAATGGCAGGATAACGGCGGCTTGATGGTTTAATATCATCAACCTTAAGTTTTTCAAGCATTTTTTTACGGCTCGTTGCCTGCTTGGATTTTGCTACGTTAGCGCTAAAACGCATAATAAATTCCTGTAGCTCTTTCTTTTTCTCGTCGGCCTTTTTATTTTGCTGGGCACGCTGCCTTGCAGCAAGCTGGCTGCTCTCGTACCAGAAGGTATAGTTACCGGAATACTGGTTTATTTTACTAAAATCTATATCAGATATATGTGTACATACCGCATCCAGGAAGTGCCTGTCGTGGCTTACTACAATAACGGTATTGTCATAATTTGCAAGAAAATTTTCTAACCAGTTAATGGTTTCAAAATCCAGGTCGTTGGTAGGCTCATCCATAATAAGCACATCAGGGTTACCAAACAACGCCTGAGCCAATAGCACACGTACTTTAAGTTTACCGTCAAGGTCGCCCATTAATGTATAATGATAGTCTGCCGTGATACCAAGGCTCGATAGCATGGCAGCCGCATCGCTGTCGGCATTCCAGCCATTCATTTCTTCAAAAATTACCTGTAAAGCCCCTACCCTGTCGGCGTCTTTATCGCTAAAGTCCGGCTTAAGGTAAATATCATCCATCTCTTTTTTTACAGCAAACAGGGTTTTATTACCCATCATTACCGTTTCGAGCACGGTGTTTTCGTCAAACATATTGTGGTTCTGGTTAAGAACGCTCATACGTTTGCCCGGCTCTAAATGAACGTGGCCCGATGTAGGGTCTATATCGCCGGCAATGATTTTAAGAAAAGTAGATTTTCCTGCACCGTTTGCACCTATTATACCATAGCAGTTACCCTGCGTGAAAGTAGTGTTAACTTCGTCGAATAAAATTCGTTTACCAAATTGTACCGATAAATTTGAAACTGATAGCATTGTAAAATTTTTTGCAAAAGTATAAAATTTAAACCAGTTATTTATTATCTGCATCTATTAGTCATGTAAAGGTTATTTTAACGGTGTTTTAACAGGAATAACCAAAGAATAAAAATATTTTTGCCTTTGCACTCAAATTACCTTATGTCTTACTCACTCAAATCTGGCTATATACTCTTTTTGCTGCTATTGCTGTCCTCCTGTGCCAAAGAAGAAGACTACAGCGCTTATTTTAGTGGTGAAGTAATAAACCCACACACGCGCTATGTGCTTTTTAGTAAAGGCAATAAAGTTATTGATACCTTAAAGCTCGATAAAAATAACCGCTTTTTTATAAAATTCGATTCTCTTACCCCAGGCCTTTACAGTTTTAAGCACGACCCTGATTACCAGTATGTTTATTTTGACAAAAATGACAGCCTTATGGTAACGGTTAACACGGCAGATTTTGACCGGTCTGTTACCTTTAGCGGGCGTGGAGACCGAAAGAACAATTTTATGATGGAACTGTACATGCTTAATGAGATAGACCGCCATAAGGCCTACGACATTTACAACTACGATTATAATAAATTTAGCCAGAACATAGACTCTGTTTACGCTTTGAGAAAAACTTTTTACGACAAGAATAAAAAGGATATACAATGGAGCAACGATTTTGACTTTTATGCCAAATCGCGATTAGACTTAAACTATTTTTCTAAAAAAGAATATTATCCCTATGTACATGCACGCCGCAGCGGCGAAGACATAACACCGGCATTGCCTAAAGATTACTATAGCTACCGGGATAAATTAGATGTTAACAATACTAAGCTTATAGGCTTCTCTCCTTACATGCGTTACTTAAACGCAAGGATTAATAATATGGCAATTACAAGGCATTTTACCATAAATAATGTTGCCGAAGATGCCTTTGAAAATAACATTGATAAACTTAATATTGCCGATTCGCTTTTTACTAATAAAGACGTAAAAAATGAGGCTCTTAACACTATAGCGTTTAATTATTTACTGGAAGACCAGAACATTGCCAACAACCAAAAGTTTTTAAATCGTTATATGCAATTATCTACAGATAAAGGTAAGGATAACGAGATACGAAAAATAGGCCAGGCAATAAAAAAACTTAAAGTAGGCAGCAGATTACCCCTAATAGACCTTGTAGATATTAACGGCAAAGAATTTAATGTTAGTGAGAGGATTATTAAAGAAACGGTAATTTTCTTTTGGACGAGTTGTGCCCGTGCACACATAGAGCGTGTAACCCAAAAAGTAAGCGAACTTAAAAAACTACACCCCGGCATAGACTTTATAGCTGTGAATGTTGATAGCGATGACGAATGGAAAAAAACCATGAGCCTGTACAAATTTAATGATGCATTGCAATTGCGCAGCACCAACTTTGATGCACTCAGGAAAAAATGGGTTATAACAAAAATTAACCGCACCATTATTCTTAACCCCGACGGGACTATCAAAAATGCGTTCACAAATTTACTCGATAAAGATTTTGAGAAATCACTCGATAAACTTAACCGGGATTTTCAGAAATAGAACTGATTTTGCGTTTTAAAATACCTTATAACTTAGCCAATGCTATGGTTTTACGGTGCTTCATCCAAAAATCTAAAATCTGAAAATCCAATTATCTAATCGGTATCCATATTTCCTCTTCGCTATCATCACTGCCGTTTTTATATTTCTCACCTAATACCTCAAAGTGCGGTCGGTTATCTAAAGTGTAGCCCGATTGTGGGAGCCACTGCGTAAAGATCTCTTTAAAAACCTTATCTCCGTTAGAAGGGTTTCCCTTGTAATAAAATACCGCATACAAACCTCCGGAGAGGGTAAGTACTTCCATACCTGCAGGCACGTCATCTAAAGATGCAACTTCTACTGCAGCCCACTTCTCAAATTCAGCAGCAGGATTAAAAGGCTGAAAATAGTTTATGGGATAAATTTGCAGGGAGTAACGGTCGCCGCCCACTACGTTTGCAATAGTGTTTCGCAACGGCATAAAGCCACTCCACAATTGATGTGTTGTATTGTGTATAAAGGACATAGTGAGCCGTTTACCCACAAGCATTTTAACAGGGATGGTATGAAATGTTGGAGTCATGATTTACTCTATAAAAGAAAAAATATAATTGCCGTTAGCCGCTGCCTCATTAAATAATTGGTTTAAATAGCGCAGGCCTTCTTCCAAATGCCTTTTATTAAACAGCTGGTCATCAGCTTCATCGTTATGCCATGCTTCAGGATATACCTCATTTGCATTAAGCTCATCCGCATTATAAAGGCTCAGGAATTTCTCTTCCTCTACCGTTGCAAGTAGTGCATTAATGGCTTTTACCTTTTCGGGAGAAACATAAAACAATGGCTGTTCTACCTCATCAAAATCATCTTCAAAGTCTATAGCGGTGTAGTCTATTTCTTCACCCAAAAACTCGCTTGGGCTAAAAATTTCATTGATAACCTCCAGGTCGGCGCCTTTAAAGAATTTAGCCAGCAAAAATTGCAGGCCTTCAAAATTCTGTTCAAATATCTCCGCCCTTGTGCTTACATCAGGCAGCTGTTCAAGATCAGATTCTAATTTAAGCAATTCAAATTCGGCTGAGGTTACTGGGTAAAGGCTGGCACTCTGGCTCATGGTGTTCGTGTTTTATATGGGGTCAAAAATAAGGAAAACTTAGGCGGCAAACCATTTCTGTTAAGGATAATCTTCATATTT
>Ga0247806_10001360_pt1 | contig 12135 bp, 8 predicted proteins | sample UWRJL059202B1_FD_179935 | JGI IMG/M metagenome (GOLD analysis project Ga0247806, IMG submission 179935) | Plant litter microbial communities from Arlington Agricultural Research Station in Wisconsin, United States - UWRJ-L059-202B-1 | ecosystem: Environmental > Terrestrial > Plant litter >... | reverse complement strand
CCCTAGTTAGAGACGCTCGGCGACGAACTCGGTGAGGTCAACCATGCGGTTGGAGTAGCCCCACTCGTTGTCGTACCAGGAGGACAGCTTGACCTGGTCGCCCAGGACGCGCAGCAGGCCGGCGTCGAAGATCGAGGAGTGCGGGTCGGTCACGATGTCGCTGGAGACGATCTCGTCTTCGGTGTACATCAGGATGCCCTTGAGGGGGCCCTCTGCTGCTGCCTTGTAGGCGGCCTTGATGGCCTCGACCGTGACCGGCTTCTCGGCGACGACGGTGAGGTCGGTGATGGAACCGGTGGGCACGGGTACGCGCAGTGCGAAGCCGTCGAGCTTGCCGGCGAGCTCGGGGAGGACGATGCCAAGGGCCTTGGCGGCACCGGTCGAGGTCGGGATGATGTTGACGGCGGCGGCGCGGGCGCGACGCAGGTCGCTGTGCGGGCCATCCTGCAGGTTCTGGTCTGCGGTGTACGCGTGGATGGTGGTCATCAGGCCACTCTTGATGCCGAAGTTGTCGTTGAAGACCTTGGCCAGCGGTGCGAGGCAGTTCGTGGTGCAGGATGCGTTCGAGATGATGTCGAACTTCGCGGAGTCGTAGGTCTCCTCGTTGACGCCCATGACGATCGTCGCAACGTCGCCGGTGGCGGGAGCGGAGACGATGACCTTCTTGGCACCGGCGGTGATGTGCTTGCGCGCATCGTCGGCCTTGGTGAAGCGACCGGTCGACTCGATCACGATGTCGACGCCCAGGGCGCCCCAGGGGAGGTTGGCCGGGTCGCGCTCGGCGAGAACCTTGATCGGCTTGCCGTTGACGAGGATGGAATCGCCCTCGACGGAGACGGTGGCGTCCAGACGGCCCGTGATGGAGTCGTATTTGAGCAGGTGCGCGAGGGTCTTGGTGTCGGTGAGGTCGTTGACGGCAACGATCTCGATGTCGCTGCCCTGGGCCAGTGCGGCGCGCAGGTAGTTGCGGCCAATGCGGCCAAATCCGTTAATGCCAATCTTTACAGACAAAATAGCTCCTGTTATTGATGACGCGTGTGGCGCCGGGTGGTGGGAAGGAAAAAACTGAAAGTGAGTGGGTGGGTGATCTAGGACAGCAGCAGCAGGCCGCTGGTCTTCTCCCGGGCGGCGACGAAGCGCGCCTGGACGTTCTCCCAGTCGACGATGTTCCAGAACGCCTTGACGTAGTCGGCGCGTACGTTCTGGTAGTCGAGGTAGTACGCGTGCTCCCAGACATCGAGCATCAGGATCGGCACGGTGCCGGCCGCGAAGTTGGCCTGCTGGTCGAAGAACTGCTGGATGATCAGGCGCTGCCCGATGGAATCCCAGGCCAGCACGGACCAGCCGGAGCCCTGCACGCCCATCGCGGTGGCCGCGAAGTGGGCCTGGAAGGTGTCGAACGAACCGAAGAAGTCGTCGATGGCGCTGGCCAACTCGCCGACCGGCTTGTCGCCGCCGTTCGGGGACATGTTGGTCCAGAAGATCGAGTGGTTGACGTGGCCGCCGAGGTTGAACGCGAGGTCCTTCTCGAGCTTGTTCACGTAGACGAGGCTGCCGGAATCGCGGGCCTCTGCCAGCTGGGCGAGTGCGGTGTTCGCTCCGGTCACGTAAGCCTGGTGGTGCTTGCTGTGGTGGAGCTCCATGATGGTGCCGCTGATACTCGGCGCGAGGGCCGAGTAGTCATAAGCCAGTTCAGGCAGGGTGTATTCGGCCATAGCTCGTATCTCCTTATGTATGTGGCGGGCACGGTATTTCAGCCGCGAACTGCACTGTAAGTGACCGTTTTAGTCTACTCAGGTGAAGGGGGGACGTTGGTCCCCCCTGTGCAGGGCGTGCTGGGCCGGGCGTTCGCTCTGCGGCAGACCCGGTGCGAACGATTCTCAGACGTCGTCGAGATCGGCCGGGAGGTTGGCGTCGGTGCCGGGGATGCCAAGGTCGACGGCCTTCTTGTCGGCCATGGCCAGGAGCCGACGGATGCGGCCGGCGACGGCATCCTTCGTCATGGGCGGGTCGGCGTGGTGGCCGAGCTCGTCCAGGCTGGAGTCGCGGAAGGAAAGCCGCAGCTCCCCCGCGTATCGGAGGTGCTTGGGGATGTCGTCGCCGAGGATCTCCATGGCCCGGTCGACACGTGCGCAGGCCGCGACGGCGGCCTGAGCTGAGCGGCGCAGGTTGGCGTCGTCGAAGTTGACGAGGCGGTTGGCTGTGGCGCGCACTTCGCGGCGCTGACGGAGGGCCTCCCAGTTCAGGACAGTCTCCGCGGCGCCCATCTGCACGAGCATGGCGCCGATGGCGTCACCGTCCCGAATCACCACGCGGTGCACACCGCGTACTTCGCGTGCCTTCGCGACGATGCCGAGCCGGCCCGCGGCACCGACGATGGCCATGGCGGCCTCGTTGCCCGGGCAGACGACCTCGAGCGCGGCGCTTCGGCCGGGGTCGGTCAGGGAGCCCGCCGCGAGGAACGCTCCGCGCCAGACTGCCGCGATCTCGTCCTTGGAGCCCGTGGTCAGCCGGTTGGGCAGGCCGCGGATGGGCCGGCGACGTGCGTCGAGGAGGCCGGTCTGGCGGGCCAGCGTTTCGCCGCCGTCGAGCACCCGCACCAGGTAGTGGTTGGTGCGCCGGAGCCCGGAGGCGGTGATCACGGTCACGTCGCTGCGCACTCCGTAGAGTTCGGCCAGGTCTTTCCGGACCCGCCGGGCCAGCAGAGCCGTGTCCAGCTCGGACTCGATGGCGATCCGTCCGGAGATCATGTGCAGGCCGCCGGAGAAACGCAGGATCGTCGCCAGTTCGGCCGCGCGGACCGTGGTCTTCGAGACCTCGACGCGGGCTAGTTCATCTTTGACGTCGATGGTGAGTGCCAATCGTTCAATCCATTCTGTTGTTCGCAGCCGGCCGTCTTCCTGACGCCGGCTCAGTCGTTATTCTCGTCCGAGGTCGCGGTGCTTGAGACTCACCGCTACGCCGGGAAATTCCTGGAGAAGCCGGGCAAGTTCCCTGGCCATGGCGACGGAGCGGTGTTTGCCGCCCGTGCACCCGATGGCGATGGTGCCATGCCGCTTGTTTTCCCGCTGGTACCCCGCCAGCACCGGCCGGATGGCGGCCGCGTAACTGTCGATGAATTCCCGGGCGCCTTCCTGGCCCAGCACGTACTCACTCACCTCGGGGTCGAGGCCGGTGTGCGGGCGAAGTTCGGGGATCCAGAAGGGGTTCGGCAGGAACCGGGCGTCGGCGACCATGTCGACGTCGGTGGGCAGGCCGTACTTGAAACCGAAGCTCATCACCGTGAGATGCAGGCCGGCGGCGTTTTCTGCCGCGAAGCGTTCGGTGATGGTCGTGGCCAGCTGATGGATGTTGAGATCGGACGTGTCGATCACGATGTCGCAGGACTCGCGCACCACGGCCAGCCGGGTGCGTTCCGCGGAAATGCCGTCGAGGATGGTGCCCTCACCCTGCAGCGGGTGCGGTCGGCGGACGGCCTCGAATCGTCGAACCAGCACATCATCGCGGGCCTCGAGGAAGATCACCCGCACCTGGGTACCGGTACGCAGGGCCTGGACGAGCTCCTGGAAGTCCCCGAAGAAGTCCCGGCCGCGGATGTCGACAACCGCCGCGATCTTCGGCAGGCTGGTGCCGGCCCGGCCGACCAGCTCGACCAGGGGCCGCAGCATCTGGGGCGGCAGGTTGTCGACGACGTACCAGCCGAGGTCCTCGAGGGCGTTGGCCACGGTCGAGCGTCCCGCGCCGGACATGCCCGTGACGATCAGCATCTCCTGCTTCTCGGTCTCCGTGCTCATGCTGGACTGCGCCTTCGGTCGAAGTGGGTGAATGTCCAGCTTATCGACCGGTGCACCACTTCAGGCGCGCAGATGCCGGTGGATGCCCTCGGCAAGGGCGGGCCCGATGCCCCGGATCTCGGCGATCGAGTCGACCGAGGCCTCCCTCAGGCGGGTCACCGAGCCGAAGTGCTGCAGCAGCACCTTGATGCGCGCCGGGCCGAGACCGGGGATTTCTCCGAGAATCGTGTTGATGTCGCGCTTGCGCCGGGCCCGCTGATGCGTGATGGCGAATCGGTGCGCCTCGTCCCGGATGCGTTGAATGAGAAACAGGGCATCGCTGTTGCGGGGCAGGATGACCGGGTAGTCGGAATCCGGCAGCCAGATCTCCTCGAGCCGTTTGGCGATGCCGCACAGGGTGATGCCTTCGACACCGGACTCCCGCAGCGCCCGCGCGGCGGCCGCCACCTGGGGTTGACCGCCGTCCACGATGAGCAGGTTGGGCTGGTACCGGAATTTCTTGCGCTTGGCGGCGACCTCTGGGGTGTCGTCGGCTCTCGCGGCGGCGTCAGTGTCGCCGGACACGGCCTCGCCGTGCTCCTCGCCGTCGCCGACAAGTAGATCGGCCGTCGGGTCCGCCGGCACGGTGATGACACCGCCCTTGGGCAGCGCCTCCGGGGTGGCATCGTCCGGCACCAGGTAGGCCAACCGGCGGGTGAGAACCCGGTACAGGGAGTCGGTGTCGTCGGTGGACTCCGGCACGCCGAACCGGCGGTACTCGTCCTTCCGCGGCAGCCCGTCTTCGAAGACGACCATGGAGGCGACAATATTGGTGCCACCGAGGTGGGACACGTCGTAACATTCCATCCGCAACGGCGCCGAGTCCATGCCCAGGGCCTCCTGCAGGTCCTCGAGGGCCTTCGACCTCGCCACGAAGTCCGAACTCCGTCTGGTCTTGTACAGCATCAGTGCCTGTTTGGCGTTCTGGGTGGCGGTGACCAGCAGGGCGGCTTTCTCACCGCGCTGAGCGGCGACGAGGCGCACCTTGCGGTGCGCGATCTCCCCCAGCCAGCCTTCGAGGGCGTCGGCGTCGTCCGGGAGCTCCGGCAGCACGATCTCCCGCGGCGGTACGGCATCACCGGTGTACGCGGTCTGCATGATCGAGTCGACGAGTTCGCTCATGCTCAGGTCGAGTTCCTTGTCGACGACCCAGCCGCGCACACCGCGGATGCGGCCGCCGCGCACGATGAACAGCTGCACGGCCGCCGCGAGCTCGTCCTGTTCGATCGCGAACAGGTCGATATCGACGTTGTCGCGCAGCACCACGGCGCTCTTCTCGAGCACGTTGTTGAGCGCCTTCACCTGGTCCCGTCGTCTGGCGGCGGTCTCGTAGTCCTGGCTGAGCGCCGCCTCCTTCATCTGAGCGGTGAGGCTGTTGATGAGCTTGCGGTCCTGGCTGCCCATGAAGCTGACGAACTCATTGACGATGGCACGGTGCTCCTCGATGCCCACCTTGCCCGAGCACGGTCCGAAGCAGCGGCCGATCTGACCGGCGAAGCAGGGCTTGCCAGACTGCATGGCGCGTTTGTAGTTGGCGTTGTTGCAGGTACGAATCGGGAAGGCCTTGAGCATCAGGTCGATGGTCTCGTGCACCGCCCACACCTTGGGGTACGGCCCGAAGTACCGGGCGCCCTTGATGCCCGTGGTGCGGGTGACCAGCGCCCGTGGGGCCTCGTCGGCAAGGGTCACGGCGAGGTACGGGTAGGACTTGTCGTCCTTGAACTGCACGTTGAACGGCGGATCGAACTCGTTGATCCAGGTCCACTCCAGCTGCAGCGCCTCGACCTCGGTGCCCACCGTCGTCCACTCGACGCTCGTCGCCGTCGTCACCATCCGCCGGGTGCGGTCGTGCAGGCTGCTCAGCGGGGCGAAGTAGTTACTCAGCCGGGCGCGGAGGTTCTTCGCCTTGCCCACGTACAGCACCCGACGGGAGGCATCACGAAACCGGTACACCCCGGGCTCGGTGGGGATCTCCCCCGGCTTGGGGCGATAGCTCAACGCATCAGACATGGTCTTCCTCGGCCTACCGTGCGGCGAGGACCTCCTTCAGGAACATTCCGGTGTGGCTCTTCTTCACGCCTGCGACGTGTTCGGGGGTGCCGGTGGCGAGCACCTTTCCGCCGCCGGAGCCGCCCTCCGGGCCCAGGTCGATGACCCAGTCGGCGGACTTGATCACGTCGAGGTTGTGCTCGATCACGATGACCGTGTTGCCCTTGTCGACGAGGCTATTGAGCACCAGCAGCAGCTTACGCACGTCCTCGAAGTGCAGGCCGGTGGTTGGTTCGTCGAGCACGTAGACGCTGCGACCGTTCGAGCGGCGCTGCAACTCGGTGGCCAACTTGACCCGCTGTGCCTCACCGCCGGAGAGCGTGGTGGCGCTCTGGCCTAGGCGAACATAGCCCAGCCCGACTTCAACGAGGGTCTTCAGGAACCGGTGGATGGACGAGATCGGTTCGAAGAACTCGGCCGCTTCGCTGATGGGCATGTCGAGGACCTCGGCGATGTTCTTGCCCTTGTAGTGCACGGTGAGGGTGTCGCGGTTGTAGCGCGCTCCCCCGCAGACCTCGCAGGCCACGTACACGTCGGGCAGGAAGTTCATCTCGATCTTGATGGTGCCGTCACCGGAGCACGCCTCGCAGCGACCGCCCTTGACGTTGAAGCTGAACCGGCCGGGCAGGTAACCGCGAGCCTTGGCCTCCATCGTCTCGGCGAACAGGGTACGGATCTTGTCGAACACCCCGGTGTAGGTGGCCGGGTTCGAGCGCGGTGTGCGCCCGATCGGGGCCTGGTCGACGTGGATGACCTTGTCGAGCTGGTCGAGGCCGGTGACCTTGGTGTGCCGGCCGGGCAGCTTGCGGGCACCGTTGAGCCGGTTGGCGAGCACCCGGTAGAGCACGTCGTTGACCAGGGAGGACTTGCCGGACCCGCTCACGCCGGTGACCGCGGTGAACACGCCCAGTGGGAACTTGACGGTGACCTTCCGCAGGTTGTTCGCCTCGGCGCCGACGACGGTGATCTCCCGCTCGGGGTCGAGCGGCCGCCGGGTGTCCGGGGTGGCGATCGACTTGCGGCCGGAGAGGTAGTCGCTGGTGAGCGACTCCGTGTTGGTGAGCAGGTCGGCGTACGACCCGGAATGCACCACGTGGCCGCCGTTGACGCCGGCGCCCGGGCCGATGTCGACCACCCAGTCCGCGGTCTTGATGGTGTCCTCGTCGTGTTCGACGACGATGAGGGTGTTGCCCAGGTCGCGGAGGGCAACGAGGGTCTCGATCAGGCGGCGGTTGTCGCGCTGGTGCAGGCCGATGCTCGGCTCGTCGAGCACGTACAGCACGCCGGTGAGGCCGGAGCCGATCTGGGTGGCCAGGCGGATGCGCTGCGCCTCACCGCCGGACAGGCTGCCGGCCGCGCGGGCCAGGCTGAGATAGTTCAGGCCGACCTGGAGCAAGAAGTCCAAGCGCACCTTGATCTCCCGCAACACCTGCGCGGCGATGGTCTTCTCACGGTCGGTCAGTTCGAGCTTGTCCATGAACTGGCGGGCATCCGCCAGGCTGAGCTGGCAGATGTCCGCGATGCTCTTCTCGTGCACCAGAACGGCGAGGACCTCGGGCTTGAGTCGGGTGCCGTCACAGACGGGGCAGGCGACCTCACGCAGGTATTCACCCCAGCGCTGCCGCTGGGAGTCGGTGTCGGCCTGCAGGAACTGGCGCTCGATGTAGGGCACCACGCCTTCGAAACCGGAGGTGTAGCTCATCTCCCGGCCGTAGCGGTTCTTCCACTTCACCTTGACCTCGAAGTTGTCGCCGCGCATGACGGCGGTGCGCACCTCGTCGCTGAGCTTCTTCCACGGGGTCGTGAGCTTGAACTTGAGGTCGCGGGCGAGGCCGTCCAGCAGCTTCTCGTAGTACTGGAACAGGCCCTTGCCCTGCGTGGTCCAGGGCAGCACGACCCCCTCGGCGATGCTGAGATCCGGGTCGCCCAGCAGCAGGTCCTCGTCGACGGACATGCGGGTGCCGAGGCCGGAGCACTCGGGGCAGGCGCCGAACGGGGCGTTGAACGAGAAGGTGCGCGGCTCGATCTCGGTGAGCTGCACCGGGTGGTTGTTCGGGCAGGACAGTTTCTCGGAGTAGCTCTGCCAGGCCTCGTCACCCTCGAGGTCGACGTAGTTGACCTGCACGAGGCCGTCGGTGAGCTTGAGCGCCGTCTCCAACGAGTCGGTGAGCCGGCTGAGCAGGTCGGGGCCGGCGACCAGCCGGTCGACGACGACGGAGATGTCGTGCTTGACCTGCTTCTTCAGCACCGGCGGTTCGTTCAGCTGGATCTGGGTGCCGTCGACCATCGCGCGGGAGTAGCCGGATGCGGCGAGCTCCTTGAACAGGTCGACGAACTCGCCCTTCTTCTGCGAGACGATCGGGCTGAGGATCTGGTACCGGACACCGGTCTCCATCTCCATCAGCTGGTCGGCGATCTGCTGCACGGTCTGCGACTGGATGATCTCCCCGCAGATCGCGCAGTGCGGCACGCCGATCCGCGCCCAGAGCAGACGCATGTAGTCGTAGATCTCGGTGATGGTGCCCACGGTGGATCGCGGGTTGCGGTTGGTGGACTTCTGGTCGATCGACACCGCGGGGCTGAGGCCCTCGATGAAGTCGACGTCGGGCCGGTCGACCTGGCCGAGGAACTGGCGCGCATACGCCGACAACGACTCGACGTAGCGGCGTTGTCCCTCCGCGAAGATGGTATCGAAGGCGAGCGATGACTTGCCTGACCCGGATAGCCCCGTGAACACCACGAGCGAATCGCGCGGGATGTCCAGGTTGACGTTGTGCAGGTTATGCACGCGAGCACCACGGACGCTGAGTTGAGAGCCGTGCTCTACCTCTGAAATTGACACCATTCGAGTCTATGCAGTGCCACCGACACTCCAGTGCCACCAGCCCCGTTGCGGGCCCCTCAACTGTTCCCGAAGCGGACTTCTGCGCCCGGTGTGCCGGGCGCAGAAGTCCGGAACGGCCACAGTTGGCCGCCGGAACGCGGGTCAGGCCAGGTGGCCGGCCTTCTCCATCTGCCGCAGTTCCCGCTTGAGCTCGGAGACCTCGTCTCGCAACCGCCCGGCGAGTTCGAACTTGAGTTCACCGGCGGCTTCGAGCATCTGCGCGTTGAGGTCGGCGATGATCGATTCGAGGTCGTTGGCCCCGTTGGCGGCGAGGCCCTTGCGCACCGACGGTGTGGGGCTGCGGCGCCGGGCGTCCCGACCGGCGAGCAGCTCGGCGGTGTCGGCCTCCTCGCGGGAGAGGGCGTCGGTGATGTCGGCGATCTTCTTCCGCAGCGGGGTGGGGTCGATCCCGTGCAGGGTGTTGTACTCCACCTGCTTCTCGCGGCGCCGGTCGGTCTCGTCGATGGCGCGCGCCATCGAGTCGGTGATCCGGTCGGCGTACATGTGCACCTCGCCGGACACGTTCCGGGCGGCACGGCCGATTGTCTGGATGAGCGAGGTCGACGAGCGGAGGAAACCCTCCTTGTCGGCGTCGAGGATCGCGACAAGGGACACCTCGGGCAGGTCGAGGCCTTCCCGGAGCAGGTTGATGCCCACGAGCACGTCGTACAGGCCCTGCCGCAGCTCGGTGAGCAACTCCACCCGGCGCAGGGTGTCAACATCCGAGTGCAGGTAGCGCACCCGCACGCCCGCTTCGGTGAGGAAGTCGGTGAGTTCTTCGGCCATCTTCTTGGTGAGGGTGGTGACCAGCACTCGCTCGTTGAGCTCGACACGCTGTTTGATCTGCTCGAGCAGGTCGTCGATCTGGCCGGCGGACGGCTTGACGATGATCTGCGGGTCCACCAGTCCGGTCGGGCGGATGATCTGTTCGACGATGCCGTCGGCGATGCCCATCTCGTACTTCCCCGGTGTGGCCGACAGGTACACGGTCTGGCCCACCCGGTCCTTGAACTCGTTCCACTTCAGCGGCCGGTTGTCCAGCGCGCTCGGCAGCCGGAACCCGTGCTCCACGAGGGTGCGCTTACGGGAGGAGTCGCCCTCGAACATGGCACCGATCTGCGGCACCGTCACGTGCGACTCGTCGATGACGACGAGGAAGTCGTCGGGGAAGTAGTCCAGCAGACAGTGCCCGGCCTCCCCCGCCGCACGGCCGTCGATGTGCCGGGAGTAGTTCTCGATGCCGGAGCAGAATCCGATCTGCTCCATCATCTCCAGGTCGAAGCTGGTGCGCATACGCAGGCGCTGCGCCTCCAGAAGCTTGCCCTCGCGTTCCAGTTGGCCCAGGCGCTCGGCCAGCTCTTCCTGGATCGTGACCATTGCCCGCTGCATGACATCGGTGCTGGCCACGTAGTGGGAGCCGGGGAACACCGAGACGGCGTCCAGCTTCCTCACGACATCGCCGGTGAGCGGATGCAGGCTGTACAGCGCTTCGATCTCGTCGCCGAACATCTCGATGCGGATGGCGAGCTCTTCGTACATCGGGATGATCTCGATGGTGTCGCCGCGCACCCGGAAGTGTCCGCGGGAGAAGTCCACGTCGTTGCGCTGGTACTGCATGGACACGAACTTGCGGATCAGCCAGTCCCGGTCCACCTTCTGGCCCACCTGCAGGGCCACCATCGCCTCCATGTACCCCTCTGGCGTGCCGAGGCCGTAGATGCAGGACACCGTGGAGACCACGATGACGTCCCGGCGGCTGAGCAGCGAGTTCGTGGTGGAGTGGCGCAGTCGCTCTACCTCCTCGTTGATCGAGGAGTCCTTTTCGATGAAGGTGTCGGTCTGCGGCACGTACGCCTCGGGCTGGTAGTAGTCGTAGTAGGAGACGAAATACTCGACGGCGTTGTGCGGCATCAGCTCGCGGAACTCGTTGACGAGCTGAGCGGCGAGGGTCTTGTTGTGCGCGAGCACCAGCGTGGGCCGCTGCACCTGCTCGATCAGCCAGGCCGTGGTGGCTGACTTGCCGGTGCCGGTGGCGCCCAGCAGCACGATGTCGGTCTCGCCGGCGTTGATCCGGCCGGTGAGCTCGGCGATCGCGGCCGGTTGATCACCGCTGGGGGTGTACTCGCTCACGACCTCGAACGGGTGAACGGCGCGGGTAGGTTCCATGCTTCCAGTCTACGGAGCACCACCGACACTCGAGTCGGAGTGGGCGCCGGAGTGGTGCGCGCTCAACCGCTCCTCCCAGAGCCGGTCGACCTGGGTCAGGGTCTGTTCGAGGGTGCCCTCGGAGTCGATGACGACGTCGGCGACGGCGAGCCGGTCGGTGTCGCCGGCTTGGGAGCTGATCCGGCTGCGGGCATCCGCCTCTGGCATGCCGCGGAGGTCGACCATGCGGCGCACCCGGGTCTCGGCGTCGGCGTGCACGACCACGATCAGGTCGAAGGGGTGACCGACGGATGCTTCGACGAGCAGCGGGACGTCGTAGACGACGACACAATCGGGGTCCGCCTCCTCCGCGGCGGCGATGGCGGCGCTGGAGAGCTTCCGAACGGCGGGGTGCACGATGTTGTTGAGCACGCTGAGCGCGGTGGGGTTGCCGAACACGATCGAGCCCAGACGGGAGCGGTTGAGGCTGCCGTCCTCGGTGATGACCTCGGGGCCGAAGATCTCGGCAATGTGCGCCAGCGCATCCGTGCCCGGCGCCACGGCGGCGCGCGCCAGTTGATCGGCGTCGATCACGACGGCTCCGTGTTCGGCGAATCTCTTCGCCACAGTGCTCTTCCCCGATGCGATCCCGCCGGTCAACCCAATCAGATACACGCTACCCATGCTAGGACCTCGCGAACCGTGAGCTTCACCCCCAAAAGCCCCGGATTTTGGGGTTTTTCTCACGGCTCGCGGGTCGTTTTTAACCGGAACAGGCCGGACCCCCGTGGGGGTCCGGCCTGTGCGGGCCCGGCGTGAGCCGGGCGGGGTGCTGCTAGTTGCTGCTGGACAGCTTCTCGCGCAAGGCGGCAAGCGCCTCGTCGTCCGCGAGGGTGCCGGCGCCGGCGGTCTCAGAAGAGAACGTGTTTCCAGCGGCGGACGCGACATCGCCGGGGGCGATGATCTCGTCGTTCGCGGAAGCAACCTGCTTCTTGTGAGCTTCCCAGCGAGCCTGGGCTGCAGCGTAGTCCTGCTCCCACTTCTCGCGCTGGGTTTCGAAGCCCTCGCGCCACTCGTTGGTCTCCGGGTCGAAGCCTTCGGGGTACTTGTAGTTGCCCTGGTCGTCGTACTCGGTGAGCATTCCGTAGAGTGCCGGGTCGAACTCGGTGCCCTCGGGGTCGACACCATCGTTGGCCTGCTTGAGGCTCAGCGAGATGCGGCGAC
>Ga0247806_10001356_pt1 | contig 12143 bp, 12 predicted proteins | sample UWRJL059202B1_FD_179935 | JGI IMG/M metagenome (GOLD analysis project Ga0247806, IMG submission 179935) | Plant litter microbial communities from Arlington Agricultural Research Station in Wisconsin, United States - UWRJ-L059-202B-1 | ecosystem: Environmental > Terrestrial > Plant litter >... | reverse complement strand
CCCTCCATCCTGGCCATCGTGGCGGTCGCCGGCAGGGCGGCCGAGACTCCGGTGACGAAGGCCACCATGGCGGCGTCGCCGCCCTCCAGCCCCTCGCGCCGGTTGACCAGGGCGAACTCGTTGATGTCCAGCCGCACCAGGGAGAGCGGCTCGGTGGGCGCGGTGTCGCGCATGGCGGCGCTGAGCACCTGCTCGAAGCCGGCGAAGTTGTGGATGCCGGTGAGCTCGTCAGTCTCCGCCAGGAGGGCGCTGCGGGCGAACCAGGTCAGCCCCAGGCCGGTCGCGAGCATGAGGAGCGAGGACATGGCGACGTCGGCCGGGTGGGTGCCCGGGTGCAGGGCGAGCGTGATGAGCGACAGGGGAATGAACAGGATCGGGTAGATCAGCGATTGCGCCGCTGGGATCACCGCGAACGCGATCAACGCGAGCAGGCTCGGGGTCCACGCGAAGGTGAAGGTGATCGCATAGTTGCCCGTGGTCGCCTGGCAGAGCAGCGCCATGGAGCCCATCCAGCAGAGGGTGACATGGCGAAGCGGCACCCGCATCCGGCGGCGGAAGGAGATGGTGAGCGTCCCCGCGACGAGGAGGGCGATGCCCACGGCCAGGAGCACACCGGTCTGCTCGCCCTGGAGCAGGCCGTAGCCGGCATACAGCACCAGGGGAAGACCCAGGCCGAGTTGCGCGGAGCCGAGCAGGAGGCCGGCGGCATCCGCGGCGTTGAACAGCCCGGGGCGGTAGCCCACCCCCGAGCGCCGGGCAGAGCGTGCCATGCCCCACCCCCTGCCCCACAGTCGTTCGGCGTCTTCACCGGGTTGACCTCAATCTACCGCTCGCGCCCCCGAAAGCGGGACATCGTTCATTCGGCGGGTTTGAGGACCTCGTTGGTGAACCCTTCGAGGCGGGCGAGCAGCCCGGCGCCGCGGGAGGCGACCATCTCGGCGGGGTTGGGTTGCATCTGCGACGGCGGCGGCAGGATGCGGATCAGCGTCGAGCAGGCCAGGTCGGAACAGATGTAGGTGCCGACGGTGTTCCCGTCCCGGCCGGCCTGGCCGGCCTTGGGCACACTGAACAGGCTCACCTGATGCGCCGGCTGCTGGGTACGGCAGAGCGAACAGAACGCCGACATCGACCGGTTCGGCCCACGGCTCGCGGCCCGCAGCACCATGCCGAGGGGGGAGTCGCCCCGCCAGAAGACTATGTAGCCCCGCTGCGGGGATTGCGGGTCGCGCCAGCCCAGGTACTCGCGTTCGGCCCAGATGGTCTCGTGCAACCCGGGCATCGGCATCCGGGCGATCTCGTCGGTGGTGGCGTTCACGATGGAACCCCGGATCTCGGTCGCAGACAGTGGTTTCATGATCTCCCTCCGATAATCCGTACAGCGTAGTCGAGGCCTCCGGCTCTCTCAATGGCTCCGCCCCCGGCGCGTGACGGGCCGGGGGCGGATGTTCACGAGTTGCGGCGGCAGGCGCCGGCGGGGGTTACGCGACCGTGCGCAGGCCGTCCACCAGCGGGGTGGTGGGGTGCCCGATCAGGCTGGCCAGGTCGCTCGAACCGCCGGCCAACAGCCCGTCGCGGGTGTTCCCGTCCAGGGCGACGACGAAGCCGACGGTGCCGCCGTCCAGGCCGGCGCCGGTGAGGATCGCGGTGTGCTCCTCCGGGGAGACGGCGGTGAAGACGACCGGGCGACCGACGACCTCGGTGAGGGCCGCGGCCATCTCGGTGCCGGACCAGGCGATGTCGCCGGCGAGCTCGTAGACGGTGTTCTCGTGGCCGGGGGTGGTGAGCACCACGGCGGCGGCCTCGGCGTAGTCGGTGCGGGAGGCGCTGGCCACCCGGCCGTCGCCGGCGCTGGTGAGGTAGACGCCGTTGTCGCGGGCCTGCTGCACGGCGGCGGCGTAGTTCTCGGTGTACCAGCCGTTGCGCAGGATCGTGAACGGAACGCCGGATGCCCGCAGGGCCTCCTCGGTGGCCTTGTGCTCGGGCGCGAGGATCAGCGCGGAGGTGTCGGCCTTGGGGGCGCTCGTGTAGACGATGCGGCCGACGCCGGCGGCGGCCGCGGCGGTGATGGCGTTGGTGTGCTGAGCGACACGCTGGCCCACCTCGCTGCCGGAGACCAGCATCAGCACATCGGCTCCGGTGAAGGCGGCGGTCAGGCTGGCCGGGTCGGTGTAGTCGATGACCGCCGTGGTCACGCCGGTCGCGGCGAGGTCGGCCAGGCGTGCGGTGTTGCGGCCCACGGCGGTGATCCCGGCCGGGGCGACGCCACGGTTGATGAGGTGCTCGACGATGAGCTGGCCGAGCTGGCCGGTGGCCCCGGTGACGACGATAGACATGTGGTGTTCCCTTCGCGGCGCGCAGTCGCGCGCCTTCTGGGGGGTGTAACCGGCCTGCTCGTCCAATACTTCCCAACCGCAGGTACCCACCTTTTGGTAAGCTACTAACCATGACCGCCACACTGAGCAACCTCGTCGCCTCGCCCACCGCGCACGGCGCCGTGCGGGACCGTCTCTCCCGGCTGGTCGGCGACCCCGCTCCCGCCGGCTCCGAGGCGCCGGCGGCGAACGTTTTCGCGGCGGGCTGCGCCAGCCGGGTGGTGCTCGACCACGTCACCAGCAAGTGGGGCGTGCTGGTGATCGTGGCGCTGTCGGAGACCAGCCTGCGCTGGGGCGAGCTGCGCCGCGGTATCGAGGGCATCAGCGAGAAGATGCTCGCCCAGACCCTGCGCACGCTCGAGGCCGACGGCCTGGTGCACCGCGACGCGCAACCGACGATCCCGCCCCGGGTGGACTACAGCCTCACCGCGCGCGGCCATGAACTCGCCGTGCACCTGTTGCCGCTGGTGCGCTGGGTGGGCGCGAATGCCGGCGACATCGTGGGCGGGCGCTGACCGAGCGGCCGGGCTACAGGTCGGGCAGGAACTGCAACCAAGCCTCCCGGCGCTCGCCGCGGGGATCGGATTCCACCCGGTCCTCGTCGTCGAAGATCAGGGTGAGGCGGTCGTCCTCGGTGTAGGCCGGCCAGCCCGGCCCGGTGCTCCCGGTGGCCGCAAAGCGCAGCCAGTGCGCGCGCATCCGGTCGCCGGTGCGCAGGAAACTCGCCCGGCCGCCCAGGGCCGTGAGCCTGCGCAGCTGCCGGTCGGTGCCCGACGTGGACAGGGCGAGCAGCTCCAGGCCGTGGGTGGCGTCGTAACCGAGGAGGCGCAGCAGCCGGGGAGCCAGGTCGAAGCGGTAGAGATACACCGGGGCCGACCGGGAGTGCAGCTCGGCGACCTGCACGCTGGGAAACCAGAACGCGTAGTCGCCGCCGAAGTCCACCTCGGCGCGCAGGGCCGGCAGGGCCGAGTACACCGCCCGCATGCCCTCGTGGGATCCGGGCGGGGCGTCATCGAAGAGCGACTGGATGCGTTGGATCGACCGCGGCAGAATGTCGATCCGGCCGCGGAACATCGAGCCCTCCCTGTCGTTGGTGCCGATGATCAGCGGCACCGGATGAGCGTGGCCGTGCCGGAAGGCGTCCAGGGGACGTTCGGGCAGGAAACTCCCGTCGACGACGGGGGCCATGCAGAAGGTGCCGGGGTCGACATCCGGGGTGCGCTGTTGCAGCACGAGGGCGGCCCTGACCAGCGCGGGCCACGGGGCGGTGTCGAGAAGTTCGGCGGCCGGGCGCCGCCCGCCGGCCAGCTCCGGTGCGCGGCCGCGCCGCAGGACCTCGATGAACTCGGCGGCCCAGCGGCCGGCCAGCGCGGGCGAGTACGCGGCGTTCGACGGCGGGCTCTGGGCGATCGCCCTGGCGAACAGGCCGGCGGCGGCCGGCGTGGCGAGCAGCGTTACCACGGCGTTGCCGCCGGCGGACTCGCCGATCACGGTGACGTTGTCCGGGTCGCCGCCGAACGCGCGGATGTTGTCCCGCACCCACCGAAGGGCGGCGACCTGGTCACGCAGGCCCAGATTGCTCTCAAAGGTGCGGGTGCGGGTGCTGAACCGGCTGAAGTCGAGGTAGCCCAGGGCGCCCAGCCGGTAGTTCAGGGCCACGTAGACCGTGCGGCCGCTTCGCACGATGGTCTGGCTGCGCTCGGTGAAGTCCCGCGCCGACCCGGCGGTGTAGCCGCCGCCGTGCAGGTAGACCATCACCGGCAGGTTGGTTTCGTGCGGCCGGTCGGCGGGCCGTTGCACGTTCAGGCTGAGGCAGTCCTCGCCCATGCGGGTGCGGCGGCTGACCCCCTTGAATTGGCTGCCCCGGTCCTGCGGGGCGACGGGGCCGAACCGGGTGGCGTCCCTGACCCCGGTCCACTGGGCCACCGGCCGGGGGGCGCGGAACCGCAGCGGCCCCACCGGCGGGGCCGCGTAGGGGATGCCGCGCCAGGTCTGCACGCCAGCGGCGGGGAGGCTGCCGCGCACAACACCGCCGGTGACCGGCACCTCGAGGGGCCAGTGCTCTGCGGCGGATGCGGACTGTTGGGCCGGGGCGTCTACCGGCAGAGGGCGGAACATCGTGGATCCCTCCTGCCCCGGTTCGCTTTCTCGGGGCCTGTCGTCTCCTAGCGGTACTCCGGATTCGGTTCGAACCCGAACCTCTCGCCGGCGTCCCACTCCTGGCGCAGATTGCCGTAGGCGGGGATGCCGCGGTTGGCCTTGAGGATCGCGGCCAGGTGCATCAGGTTCCAGGTCATGAAGGTGGTGTTGCGGTTGGTGAACTCGTTCTCGGGGCCGCCGGAGCCGGCATCCAGATAGCTCGGGCCCGGGCCGATCTCGCCGATCCAGCCGGCGTCGGCCGCCGGCGGGATCGTGTAGCCGATGTGCTGCAGGCTGTAGAGGATGTTGGAGGTGCAGTGCTTCACGCCGTCCTCGTTGCCGGTGATGATCGCGCCGCCCACCTTGCCGTAGTAGATGTACTGGCCCTTGTCGTTGAACTCACCCGACATCGCGTAGAGCCGCTCGATGATGCGCTTGGTGACCGAGCTGTTGTCGCCGAGCCAGATCGGGCCGCCGATCACCAGGATGTCGGCGGCGGCGACCTTGTCGAACAGCGCCGGCCAGGCATCCGTGGCCCAGCCGTGCTCGGTCATGTCGGGGTACACGCCGGTGGCGATGTCGTGGTCGATGGCGCGGATCACCTCGACGTGCACACCCTGCTCCCGCATGAGGTGCGCGCTGAGGGTGATGATGCCCTGGGTGTTGCTGATCTCCGGGCTGCGCTTGAGGGTGCAGTTGATGAACAGGGCGCGCAGTCCCTGATACTCGAACGAGGCCTGCGTGTTCCTGGTCGTGTGCGCCATGATGGCAGTCAACCACCCGCCTCCGGCCGCGTCTAGGCCGGTTGTGTGCGCTAGGTGGCGTCGCGGACGCGCCGTGGCCGCCTGGAGCGTTCATTCCGTTCAATTGCGGACTTCCCGCCTTCGTTTCCGAAACGAAGGGGGGAAGTCCGCAAATGAATCGTCTCAGCGCTTAGGGAGCGGGGGTAGGCGCCGTGCGCGCGGGGCGGGGACCGAAGCGTCGGGCCAGGAACAGCACGGGGATGAGCAGCGCCATCGGCAGCAGGAACGCCTGGGCGAGCCCGGTGGTGTCGGCGAGCAGGCCCACCAGCACGGCGCCGAGCACGGCCCCGGCGTAGTTGAACAGGTTGACCCTGGCGATCACCTCGTCGCTGCGGGCCTCGTGCAGATCGCCCGCGGCGCTGAACGCCAGCGGCACGAGGGCGCCCACCCCGAAGCCCGCCAGGGCGAAGCCGGCCACGGCCGCCCAGGTGACCGGCACCGTCGCCACCAGCAGGCAGCCCAGGATCGCCAGCACCGTGGTGCAGAGGGCCAGGACCACCCGGCCGAACCGGCGCACCAGCACGTCGGCGCCGATGCGGGTGACCAGGATGGCGGCCTGGTACGCGGCGTACCCGAGCGGGGCGATCGCCGCGCCGGTGAGCAGCACGTCGTGCAGGTAGACGGTGCTCCAGGTGCTCACCGCGGAGTCGACCACGAACGCGGCCAACACCACGGTGCCGAACAGGGCGATGCCGCGGTGCGGCAGTTTGCCGTGCGGCGCCGCATCCGGCGCCGGGGCCAGCTTGGTCAGCCGGGGGTCGAAGCCGCGCACGCCCACAATCGCGATGCCGAGGGCCACGACAGCGCCCGCCACCAGGGCGATGCTCGCGTTGGCTGCGGTGCCCGCCACGGCCGACATCAGCAGGGCCCCCACGATGGCGGCGCCGGTGTACCAGGCGAAGAAACCGGCCATCACCGAGACGCCGACCCGCTGCTGCACGAGCACACCCTGCATGGCACCCGCGGCGTCGACGATGCCCAGGCCCGCTCCGTAGATCGCGAACGCGGCGATGAAGGCGGGCAACCCCACCGGGGAGGCTATCAACGGCAGGGCGATGGCCTCGAGCGTGAGGCCCACCACGAGCGCGACCCGGCTGCCCCAGCGCAGGGCGAGCCGGTCCGCCAGCATCGAGCCGCCCGCGGCCGCGAAGCAGACGAGCAGCACGATCAGCGACACCACGGTGTCGTCGATGCCGTACCGGCTCTTGAGGTTGGGCAGCGAGGTGACCACCACGGCGTAGCCGAAGCCCTGGGCGGCGTAGCTGGCGCTCACCGCCACCCGAGAGCGCCGGATGCTGACCGGTGGATGGATGATCGTCGGTGCGCTCATGCGGTCGGCTCCAGTTCGGGGTGGTGGGAGCGCACGATGCCGAAGGCTTCGTGGGCGATCTCGAGGGTGCGGGTGATGTCGCCCCGGGTGAGGGCGGTGTTGAGGAAGTGGTTGTGGTGCGAGGTGAAGAACACCCCGCGCCGCACACATTCGGCCACCCACTCCTGGTGCAGCATGAGCGAGTCGTCGTCGGCGATGCGGAGGTAGAACAGGGCGGGTGCCCCGGAGGTTATCAGGGTGAAGCCGTTCTCCGCCGCTGCCTGGCGCAGACCCGTGGTGAGTTCGGTGCCGAGGGTCTGGAATCGCGCCGGCGCATCGAGCTGCTTGAGCTTGGTGAGGGTGGCGATGCCGGCGGCGAACGGCACCGCGCTCATCCAATAGCTGCCGGTGTAGTGCAGACTGCTCACGGTGTCTTTCAACGACTCCCGGCCGCAGAGCGCTGAGACGTTGTAGCCGTTGGCCAGGGCCTTGCAGAAGCAGATCAGGTCGGCCTTGAACCCGAAGTAGTGGTCGGAGCCGGCCAGGTCGAGGCGGAAGCCTGCGCGCACGTCGTCGACGATGAGCACCACCCCGTGCGCGTCGCAGAGTGCCCGCACGGCCTGCCAGTAGCCGGCCTCCGGCAGGGTGTTGTCGGTGAAGTTGCCGTGCATGTACGGCTGGGCGATGAGGCCGGCGATGCTGCCGCGGTGCTCGCTGAACAGGCGCTCGAGCGCGGGCAGGTCGTTGAAGTCCACGTAGAGGTTGTTGGCCACCTCCTCCTCGAGCACGCCGGGGTAGTCGAGCTTCTGGGTCCACGGCGCGACGCCGTGGTAGAAACCGTTGATGAAGACGATCTTCTTGCGCCGGGTGGCGGCGCGGGCGGTGAGCACCGCGAGGGTGGTGGCGTCGCCGCCGTTCTTGGCGAAGAAGGCCCAGTCGGCGCTGGCCACGGTGTCCACGAGCAGCTCGGCGAAGTCCACCATGATGGCCGACGGGATCGTGACCACGTCTTCGAGCCGCGCCTGCTTGGCGGCGGCGGCGTCGACATCCGGGTCGGCGTAGCCGAGCACATTGGGGCCGTAGCCGCACATGTAGTCGATGTACTCGTTGTCGTCGAGGTCCCAGAACCGGGTGCCCTGGGCGCGGGAGGAGAACAGCGGGAACGAGGTCTGCGGGATGTAACAGCCCTCGGTGGGGCCCTGGTGGCCGTAGATGCCGGAGGGGATGACGTTCAGGGCGCGGGCGAACGCGGCGCGGCTCTTCTCGAAGGTGTACGGGGTGGTGGGCGCGGTGCGCGCGGGGACGAGGCTCATGTCGCTGACTTTCCGAGGTAGTGACCGACGCGGTCGAGGATGCGGTTGACGTTGTCGACCATGGAGATGACGCCGCGCATGGCCAGGCGGCCGTCGCTCATGCACGCGATGGCGGAAAGGTCGCCGGCGAGGATCCCGCCGGTGACCTCGAGGGTGGAGAAGGTGAGGGCGCCCCGCGGGTGCGGCGACGGTGCGGCGACGAAGGTGGCATGGTGGCCGCGCAGTTGCAGGTGATACGCGAGGGTGCCGGTGACCTCGAGGGCGATGTCGCCGTCGGGGATGTGGTGGGCGCTGAACCGGCCGCTGCGGTCTTCGTTGGCCACCTGGGCGAGGGCGGCCGCCGTCACGTGCAGGGTGAGGATGATGCTGGTCTCGCGGAACTCCGGGTCGGCCAGGTCGGCCTCGGTGGGTTGCAGGTAACTGCCGAGCAGGTCGGTGAGGGGTGCGAAGACCCCGGTGAGGAAGCGCAGCCGGTGCGGGGCGGCGAGCGGGATCGGCTGGGCGGCACCGTCGATCATCCGGTTGAAGTGCGCGATCGAGGTGAAGGCCAGGGTGAGCAGCGGGGCCTTGCGTTCCCGGCCCCAGCGCACGCCGGTGGCGTCGAAGGTGAGCACGGGCCGTGGCAGCCCGGGGATGACGAAGCGGATGCCCACCGGAGCTGACGTGCCGGCGAGCAGGGCACGGGCCGCTGGCACCCGGTCGACCAGCACCGGCAGGGTGCCGAGCACGGCGAAGAGGTTGATGTGCGCCTGGACGCGCGGGTCGGTGTCAATCAGCACGGTGCTGCTCCTTGAGGGACGTGGGGGCTGGGACTGCGGGAGCAGGGGTGGCCGTGGCGGCCGGGCGGGCGAGCCGGGCGAGCGCATCCGCCGCGAAGACGACGGTGTCGCGGGCCGCCGCGGTGTCGCGGTCGGCGAGCCAGGTGCTGGTGATGCCGTCGGTCAGGGTCACCAGGAGCCGGGCGGCGCGGGGCAGCGGCACCGTCCACTCGGTGCCGCTGGCGGCGGCGGCCAGCTCAAGGCTGTGGGCGGCGGCGCGGTAGTAGGCGCGGTACTGGTCGGTCGGCTCGGCGGCCGGATGGGTCTGCCGCATCGCGTAGAGGCTGAGCTCGAGCAGGGCCTGTTCCCGCTGGGGGTCGGCCACGAGCAGGTCGAGGTACCGGTCGAGGCCGTGGCGCAGGATGGTGGTCAGGTCGGCGTCCGGGTGCGCCGGGCCGGGCAGTGCCGCCAGGGCGGCGTCGTGCTCCTGGGCGGTGACGGTCTCGATGACGGCCTCGATGAGGTCGTCGCGGGAGTCGAAGGCGTAGTGGAAGCTGCCGAGCGGCATCCCGGCCTCGGCGACGATGGCGCGGGTGGTGGCCGCGGCCAGGCCGGAGCGGGCGATGACGCGCACGGCCGCTCCGATCAGGGCCGCGCGGCGGTCGGCGAGGGCGAGGCGGGCCGTGGGCCCCCGGGTCGGGGGCGTCGTGGTCGGCGCGGTGGGCACGGGAACTCCAGTGGGTCATCTGACTTGGACGTTTGTCCAACTTGCTCAATCTCCCGTACCCGTGAGTGCCGCGCAAGCGCTGCGGGCGGGCTTTACCGGCCCGAAACACAACCGTTCGCCGGTGGAAACGACGGCCGGAATCCGGCGTGGGCGGCGGGAAAATCTGCCGGAAACATCCGCCTCGTACGCTGTGCCCATGGAAACCACCTTCACCCTGTCGCTGCCTGCCTGGTTGACCGGTCTGCTGCCCGGCCTCCCGCAGGTGCTGCCGACCCTCGACGAGCGGATGGCGCTGGTGAACTCGCTCGCCGACCGGAACTACCGGGAGGGCAACGGCGGCCCGTTCGCCGCCATCGTGGTGGACGCGGTCACGGGCGAGCTCGTGTCGGTGGGGGTGAACGTGGTGTTGTCCTCCGGCGTGGCCGGAGCGCACGCCGAGATCATGGCCCTCGGGTTGGCGCAACGCGCCACCGGCTCCTGGGACCTGGGCGCCGACCCGGCCCGGCCGCTCGAGCTCGTGGTCAACTGGCGTCCGTGTGTGATGTGTTACGGCGCGACCATGTGGTCGGGGGTGCGCCGCCTCGTCGTGGCCGGCTCCGGCGCCGAGCTGGAGACTCTCACCGGCTTCGACGAGGGCCCCATGCGCGAGGACTGGGCCGAACAGTTCGAGGAGCGGGGCATCACCGTGGTGCAGGGCATCGGCCGGGACGAGGCTCTGCGGGTGTTCCGCGAGTACGGCGAGGCGGATGTGCTGGTCTACAACGCCCGGGGCGGGGCCAGCTGAGACCGTCTTCCCGATTCGGTCGTGAGGGGGGTTTACTTGGGGGATGACCCCCAGCCAGCGGCGCATCCTGATCGTCGCCATCCTGTCGTCGTTCGTGGCGTTCCTCGACGGTTCGATCATCAACGTCGCCCTGCCGGCCATCTCCCGGGAGCTCGGCGGCGGCCTGCCGCTGCAGCAGTGGGTGGTGGACGGGTACCTGCTCAGCCTGGGCGCGCTGATCCTGGTGGCCGGGTCGCTCTCGGACACCTTCGGCCGGGTGCGGGTGCTGCGGGTCGGACTGATCTGGTTCGGTATCACCTCGCTGGCGTGCGGGTTGGCGCCCACCGGCGAGGTCCTCGTCGCCGCCCGACTTCTTCAAGGGGTGGCGGCGGCACTGCTGGTGCCGAGTTCGCTGGCGCTGATCACCTCGAGGTTCAGCGGTGTCGCGCAGGGCAAGGCCATCGGCGCCTGGACCGGCTGGACCGGCGCGGCCGGCATCGCGGGTCCCCTGCTGGGCGGCATCCTGGTGGATGCGTCCAGCTGGCGGCTGGTGTTCTTCATCAATGTGATCCCGATCGCGGTCACCCTGCTGCTGCTGCGCCGGGTGGAGGAGCCGGCCGGGGTCCCAGGCGGTGCCCGCGTGGATGTGCTCGGCGCCATCCTCGCCGCGGTGGGGCTGGGCGGCCCGGTGTTCGCCCTCATCGAGCAGGGCCGGTTCGGCTGGGGCAGCCCCGTCGTCTATCTCCCCATGCTGATCGGGCTGGTCTCCTTCGCGGCCTTCCTGTGGTGGGAGGCGCGGGCGCCGCAGCCGATGATGCCGCTCGGCCTGTTCCGGGTGCGCAACTTCGCCGTGGGCAACATCGCCACCGTCGGCATCTATGCCGCGCTCAACCTGGGCTTCTTCCTCTTCGCGCTCTATCTGCAGCAGGTCGGCGGTTTCTCCGCCACCCTCGCCGGCCTGGCCGGCATCCCGGCCACCGTGATGATGATCCTGTTCGCCACGACCTTCGGCACCCTGGCCGGCCGGTACGGGCCGCGCCTGTTCATGACGGTGGGCCCGTTCGTGGCCGGCGCGGGATTCCTGGCCCTGCTCACCGCGGTGCCGCCGGTCGACTTCTGGCTGCACGTGCTGCCGGGCATCGTGCTGGTGGGGCTGGGCCTGGCGATCACGGTCGCCCCGCTCACCGCCGCCGTGCTCGGCTCGATCCACCCCGGCCAGGCGGGCATCGGGTCGGCGATCAACAACGCCGTGGCCCGCGTGGCCGGACTGGTCGCGATCGCGATGACCGGCACCATTGTCGGGTCGACTCTCGATGTCGCCGGCTTCCAGCGCGCGATGGTGGTGGTGGCCGGGTTGATGTTCCTGGGCGGCATCGTCTCCTGGTTGGGCATCCGCACGGCCGTCCCCACCGCGGATGCGCCGGCGCCGGCTGAGAAGCGCGCCTAGTCGTGGAACATCCCCGGGTGTTCGACGAGCCGGATGCGGCGCTGGACCGGTTGCGCGCCGTCTGCCTGGCCTTCCCCGAGGCGGTCGAGGTGCTCGCCTGGGGGCGGCCGACGTTCCGCGCCGGCAAGAAGATCTTCGTCACCGCCGGGGCGAGCATGGACCGGCCGCACAGCATGGTGTTCAAGCCGGACCCGGAGGAGCGCCGGGCCCTCGTGCAGGACGAACGGTTCTTCATCCCGCCGTATTTCGGGCCTTCCGGCTGGCTCGCGATCGACTTCGACTCGCCGCAGGCCGACTGGGTGGAGCTGGCCGAATTGGTGGAAACCTCGTATCGACAGGTCGCCCTCAAGCGCCAACTCGTGCAATTGGACCGCTGGAGGGCCCTTGGCGCACCAGAGGGCTCCAAATAACTGTTATAGTTTCTAAGTTGTCTTCGAGGGTTTCGATCCTGAAGTCATCACTGCGCCCGTAGCTCAACGGATAGAGCATCTGACTACGGATCAGAAGGTTGG
>Ga0247806_10001353_pt1 | contig 12166 bp, 10 predicted proteins | sample UWRJL059202B1_FD_179935 | JGI IMG/M metagenome (GOLD analysis project Ga0247806, IMG submission 179935) | Plant litter microbial communities from Arlington Agricultural Research Station in Wisconsin, United States - UWRJ-L059-202B-1 | ecosystem: Environmental > Terrestrial > Plant litter >... | reverse complement strand
CTGCGCACAGTGATTCTCGTGGCCCACAATCCCGGACTCGAAGAATTGGTCTCGGTGCTCGGCGGCGAGGACATCACCATGCCCACGGCCGGCCTGGCCGTGCTCACCCTGCCCGGCAGCTGGGCCGACGCCGGCCCCTCCGCGGCCACCCTGCAGGCATCCGGTCGCCCGCCGCTACTGCCCTGACTCCCGACTCCTGACTGGACTGGATCCGAGGTCTGGCGCGGCGGTCAGGCGGCGTCTTCGGCGGCGATCGCGCGCTGGATGGCGTCCAGGCAGGTTTCGATGTCGGCGGCATCGGTCGACCAGTTGCTGACTGAGATGCGCAAGACATCGCGGTCGGCCCAGCGTGACCCTGACATCCAGGTGGTGCCGTCGGCGAGCAGGCGCGCCGTGATGTTGCGGGTGCGCTCGTCGGAGCCGAAACTCACGCAGACCTGGGTGAAGACGACGTCGTTGACCACCACGACACCCGGCATGACGGCCAGGCGTGACCCGAAGGCCTGCGCGGTCTCGACGAGACCGTCGATCAGGGCGATCACCCCGGAGCGACCCAGCGAACGCAGGGCGGCCCAGACCGGCACCCCGCGGGCGCGGCGGGAGAACTCCGGCACCTTGTCGAACGGGTCGCCCGGTCCCTGGTCCGTGGTCTGCAGGTAGCTGGTGTGCACACCGAACACAGCGCGAACGGCCTCCGGCCGGGCCACGATCGCCACGCCGCAGTCGTACGGCACGTTGAGCGTCTTGTGCGCGTCCGTCGCCCAAGAATCACAGGTCTCGAGCCCGGCGACCAGGTACCGGTGGCGGGGGCTGGTGGCGGCCCAGAGCCCGAAGGCACCGTCCACGTGCACCCAAGCGCCCCGGTCATGGGCGATCCGGGCCGCCTCGGTGAGGGGGTCGCTGGAACCCGAGTGCAGGTTGCCGGCTTGGAGGCACACGATGGCCGGTCCGGGCCGGGCGTCCATTGCCTCGGCCAGGTCGTCGGCCTGCAGCCGGCCCTGGGCGTCGGCTGCGACCGCGACCGGCGCGCCCAGGCCGAGGTAACGCAACGCCAGGTCGACGGAGGCGTGGCTCTCTGCGCCCACGAACACGGTCAGCCGGGGTGCCCCGGTCAACCCGTCCGCGGCCACATCCCAGCCCGCCCGGGCGAGCACATCTTGTCGTGCTGCCGCCAGGCCCACGAAGTTGGAGGCGGTCGCCCCGGTGGTGAAGCCCACGTCGCAGCCGGCGGGCAGGCCGAGCAGGTCGAGCAACCAGCCGCCCGCGGCCTCCTCGGCTGCCGCTGTCGCCGGGGTGGCGTAGCGCATCGCCGCGTTCTGGTCCCAGGCGCTGACCAGCCAGTCCGCTCCCAGCGACGCCGGCAGGGTGCCGCCGATCACCCAGCCGAAAAAACGGCCGGACGGCATGGCCATCAGCCCGGGCTCGGCCAGCCGGGCCAACTCGTCGACAACCGCGTCGGCGGGTCTTGGTTCGTCCTGCAGCGGAAACGCGAAGTCGGCCAGCAGCTCATCCGCCGTGCGACTCGGCCCCACCCGCCTGGTGGGCAGGGAACTCAGCCATTTCGTCGCGAGAGTGTGTGCGCGCTCAAGCGCCGGGTCGAAGTCGTCGGGCTGCGCTGCCATGGTGACATGCTAGGCACTACCGGGCAGCGACAACAGGGGCGACCCTCGAGAGCTCCCAACCGGCCGACTTATTCCTCGGGGCCGGGCGCCGCCCGAACTGGCAGCTTCCGCACGCTCTCGAACCATCGCGCCCCACCGTCGATCGGGTCGGTGAAGGCCAGGTCGCTGGCCAGCAGCTGGAGCGGCCGGGTGAAATCGTGCACGGAGACGTCCTGCACCACGGGGTAGAGCGGATCATCCTGAATCGGGATCCCCAGTCCCAGCATGTGCAGCCGCAGCTGGTGGGTACGCCCGGTGCGGGGTGTGAGCCGGTAGAGCCCGGCATCGCCGACCTCGCCGGCGAGTTCGATCAGCGACTCGGCGTTCGCCGGCAGGCCGGGCACGACCTCGCCCTGCCAGGATCCGGGCACGGCCCGGAGGTGATTGCGCACCGTGACCGGGAGTTCGAGCTCGGGTCTGAGCGGCGCCAGGGCCCGGTAGACCTTGGTCACCTCGCTGCGTTGGAAGAGCGTCTGGTACGCCCCGCGCCAGCGCCGTTCGGTCGCCAGCACCAGCAGCCCGCTGGTCACCCGGTCCAGCCGGTGCAACGGGGAGAGTTCGGGCAGCTCCAACTGGGAGCGCAGGCGCACCACCACGCTCTGCACCACGTGCCGGCCGCGCGGAATGCTGGAGAGGAAGGGCGGTTTGTCGATCACCACGATCCGGTCGTCCCGGTAGATCAGGTGGATCGGCCCCGGCACCACCGGTTCGTCGGCCAGGTCGCGGTGGAACCAGACGAAGGTGGTCGGCCGATAGGGGTCACTGCCTGCGACGGGCACACCCGTCTCGTAGACGAACCGTCCGGCGGCCAGGAACCCGGCCACCGGCACGCGCTCCCCCAGCCGCTCCTCGAGCCACGCGCCCATGCTCGGCCAGGTCGGCACCGGCCGGCCGGGTGGTGTGCGCTCCGGTGTGCACACCCAGGCTGCGTCGAGCCCGTGTCGGAGTGGCAGGGGCGAGCGCGGGGGCATCCCCCGATCGTACGTGGCCCGCCGGCGCCGCACCGACGGGCGGGCGGATGGCCGGGGTGCCGCGACGGCGTGCGGTCACGGGGTGCGATCACGGGGCACGCGCGGCGGCGAGGTACCCGGCCCGTTCCGGTGGGTCGAGTTTCTCGATCGCGTAGCGCAGCATCACCCGCGGCATACCGGCGGCGTTCTCGTTCAGAAAATCGAGCAGGGCATCCCGGTCGACGTCGCCCGCGTAGCGCAGCATCCAGCCGGTACCCTTCTGCACGAAGTCGTTCTCGTCGTGGACCAGGGTTCGGGCCAGCCGCAGGGTGTCGACGATGTCCCGGCGTTTGATGAACTCGGCCGTGGCCACGATGGCGCTGCGACGTTCGGGCCAGAACGACGACACCGCGAGCCGGTCGAGTGGGTCCCGCGGTTTGTCCACCAGCCAGCTGCCCACCACCTGGTGGGCGCCGAGGTCCACGAGGTCCCAACTGTCGATGCGGTCGTGCCGGCGGAGGTACAGATCGTACAGCTCCCGGTGCCGGTCGGCGGAGACGGATCGACGGCCGGCCGCCTTGCCCATGATCGAGCAAGCGCCGGCCCGCACCTCGTGGGTCGGGCTTTCCAGCAGTAGCTCGATCTGGTCGACGGGCATGGCCAGGGCCCGGCCTGCCACGGCGAAGACATCGCCCATCCGCACCCCGGCGAACGAGTCGTCACCGGGAAAGTACCGGGTGTACTTCTGCCGTTGCTCCGGGCTGGCCAGCCCGGCCAGCTCCTCCTGGAACGCCACGGCCGTGAGCGCGGCCGGCACAGGCTCTGCGGTCATGGGTTCAGGATGCCACCCTGTTCCCCTCGGCTCAACGGCCGCCCGGACTCACCGCTCGCGTTCGCGTTTGGCCCGCCGCCGCTGCCGCCAGGTCATCGCGGCCAGGGCGGCCTCCTCGCGTTCCTGAGCCTCGGCCCGCTCCCGCCGCGCGGTCTCCCGGCGCTCTCGCCACCGGGCCAGTTCGGCATCCACATCGCGCAGGGCCGTGACGACGGGCGGACCGCCGCGCAGCTGCCGGCGGGCGTCGATCACCCGACGATTGAAATCGTCGAGCAGTTCGCGCACCTGCGCCTCGGAGAACACCGCGTCGAGCCGGGCGTCGAGGCCGGCATCCTCGGTGCGCAGGGTGAGAGCGGGCGGACCGAGCCCGGTGATCTGCTCCCGCTCGATCTTCTGCTTGATCCACCAGTCCGGGTCGTAGTTGTCGAGGCCGGTGAGGGGCTTGCCCGAACCGGGCAGGTTGTCGAAGTCGCCGCGACGCATCGCCTGCTGGATCGAGATCTCCACGAATTGCGCGCGTGCCTCCATCATCGACTGGCCGGCCTCGTTGGTGTCGGGCTCCGGGGTCTCGGGGCGCTCGTCCGCCGGGATCTCCCGGTTGATCTTGTACCGAGCCACGTTCAGCGGCGTGTCGCTGGGTTCGCCTGAGCCTGCCATGAAACCAGCCTAGATCGAACCCGCGGATGCTGGCCAGCCCACCTCTGGGCGGTCGCCGAGGTGCCGGCAACCGAGCCCGTCCGCCCGGTACCTTGCCTCCGGCCGGTACCGGGCCGACACTCGTCGTATGTCAGCCGCGTCACCTTCGTCCGCACCGACCCCCGGCACTGTCCTGATCACCGGCGCCGCCACCGGCATCGGTCTGGCGACGGCGTGGGCGCTCGCCATGGACGGTTGGCGGGTGCTGGGCACGGCGCTGCCCGGGCAGAGCATCAGCGCCCTGACCGACGTGCCCGGCGCCATCGTGATCGAAGCCGACCTCACCGACGAAACCTCCCGCGACCGGCTGATCCACCTGGTGCACGGCGAACCGCAGCTCACCGCCCTGGTCAGCAACGCCGGCTTCGCCCTCGCCGGGCCGGTGGAGGGCATTCCCGCCGACCAGCTGCGTGCCCAGTTCGAACTGGGCACCATCGCGCCGGTGCTACTCGCCCAGGCACTCCTGCCCCAACTTCGGGCCACCCGCGGCCGGATGATCTTCCTCGGCGCCGGCCAGGGGCGGGTCGCCCTGCCGTTCGGTGGGCCGTACGGCGCCAGCAAGGCCGCGCTCGCGTCGCTGACCGACGCGCTCCGGATGGAGATCGCCGACACCGGTGTCACCGTCAGCCTGATCGAACCCGGCGCCGTGCGCACGGGCATTCTCGACGACAGCCGGCGCCGCGCGCTGGCTGTGCTCGACCGACTCCCCGTCGAGGTGGCCGACCGTTACCGCGCCGCGCTGACAGCAACGTTCGCCCGGTCCGAAGAGGCTTTCAGGACCGCCCTGCCACCCGAGCACATTGCCGAGCTGATCGTGCGAGCACTCGTGGCCCGTGTACCCAAACCCCGGTACCTGGTGGGCCGGGAGGCAGTGGGCTTGGCCGCACTGGCCACCCTGCCCGCCCGTTGGCGGACGGCGCTGATCGGCCGGGTGTCGCGGCTGCCGGCGTCGAAGCAGTCCGTCAGCCGCGCCCGCCGCCAGGGCTCTGCCCAGCGCGTCACTCGAGTGGAGGACTAGACCATCACCGGGCGGGTCAGCCTTCGATCGTGGGTTGGGCATCCGCTTGTCTAGCCAGCCCGGCAGCGGCGACCACCTCCGATTCCATACAGCGAACACACTGGAATCACGGCGCTGACCTTGTGCTCCCGTCCAGCGCACCATTGCCTTACACGCAGGAACGGGAGTACTTTCACTGCACCGACCCGAAGGGACCACCTCCATGTCCATTCTCAGCACTGAGGCGCTCGACGCGAAGAACAGCCTGGACGCACTGCCCGCCGAGCAGCAGAAGACCATTGTTCAGCAGGTGCTGGAAGCAAATCCCGATTGGATCCCGGCGACCGAAGAGGCCAAAGTCACGCTGTGGCGCACAATGCTCATCGGAGTGATCATCGTCGGCGTTGTGGCCGTGTTCGGGGGTATTTTCCTGGCGGCCAACACGTTGGATGCCACGGCCGCTTGGGTGCTGGCCACAGCTGCGATCACAGGCATGATCGGACTTTTCGCCAAGAGCCCGACGGCCTAGGTGGGTGACAGCTCCTAGCTGAAGGCCTTGCCGGGGTTGAACAGGTGCCCGGGGTCGAGGGAGTCCTTCACCGCGTGATGCATGCGACTCACCCGCTCGCCGAGCTCGACCGCGGCCCCGGGCAGCTTGAGCAGGCCAACGCCGTGTTCGCCGGTCACCGTACCGCCGAGTTGCAGGCACCGGGCGATGATCTCGTCGAAGGCGAGCTTGGCTCGCGCCTTGACCTCGAGGTCACCCTCCGGCGCGATGATCAGCGGGTGCAGGTTGCCGTCGCCGGCATGGGCGATGTTGGCGATCACCACGCTGTGCCGCGCGGCGGACTCCTGGATGCTGGCGAGCATCGCCGGCACCGCGGCCCGCGGCACGCAGATGTCTTCGGTGAGCACCGGGCCGAGCCGCTCCAGCGCCGGGTAGGCCAGCCGGCGGGCCTGGAAGAGCCGGTCGGTCTCGGCACTGTCACTGGACTGCTGCACGTCGGCGCCGCCGGCGGCCCGGAAGATGTCGGCCAGCTGCAGGCTCAACTCGTCGCCGCGCGCGCCCGGCTCGTCGATCTTGGCCAGCAGCAGCGTGTCGGCGTTCTGTGGCAGGTCGACGCCCTGCCACTCGCTCACGGCGTGCAGGCAGGTGCGGTCGACGAGCTCGAGGGCGGCCGGAATGATGCCGGCCCGCGAGACGGCGGCCACGGCGGTCCCCGCCGCCTCGAGCGAGGGGAAATAGCCCACGATGGCGCGGTCGTCCCGCCCGGTGAGGGGCAGGAGCTTGACGGTGACCTGGGTGATAATGCCCAGGGTGCCCTCCGACCCCACCATCAGCCCGGTCAGGTCGTAGCCGGTGGCACCCTTGGCGGTGCGGCGGCCGAGCTGCACGATCTCGCCATCGGCCAGCACCACCTCCATGCCGAGCACGTAGTCGCGGGTCACGCCGTATTTGACGCAGCAGATGCCGCCGGCGTTGGTCGCTGCGTTGCCGCCGATACTGGAGATGGCGGAGCTGGCCGGGTCCGGCGGGTACCACAGGCCCACGGTGGCGGCCGCGGTCCGTAGCTCGTCGTTGATGAGGCCGGCCTGCACCACGGCGTACCGCTCGGCGGTGTTGAGTTCCACCACAGCGGTCATCAGCTCCAGCGAGAGAACGATGCTGTTCGGCACGGCGTTGGCGCCGCCGGAGAGTCCGGTGCCGGTGCCGCGGGGCACGATTCGGATGCCGCGCGCCGCGGCGAACCGCACCACGGCCGAGACCTCGTCGGCGGAAACGACGAGCACGACCGCGAGCGGTGCGGTGAAGTCGGCCCAGTCCGCCCGGTCGTGGCTGTACCGGGCGAGGGAGTCCGGATCCGTGAGTACGCGCTCGCTGGGAATCACCCCGGCCAGCTCGGTTCCGATGCGTGCGGGTGCCTGAGCGGCCATGTCGTTCTCCTTGCGCGGACCGCCGGCGGCCCTTTTCTCAGGCCGACGTTACCCGGTCGCGCCAGCGCTAGGCAAAACGGTCCGCCGAGAGGTCTCGGGGGGCCCGTCGCGACTGCCCGCCCTCCGTTGACCGGGCGGCCGACCCGGACGACACTGGGCAGCACAGGCCCCCAGCCGGGCGGTCGACAAGGAGGCCCGCGATGGGCGACAAAAAGAAGGCCGAGAAGGCATCCGGCGCCGAAGACACCGGCAAACTCGGCCGCAAGCGGTACGAAGCCGAACTGGCGACGATGCAGGGCGAACTCGTCTTGATGCAGGAATGGGTGAAGCGCACCGGCGCCAAGATCTGCATAGTGTTCGAGGGCCGGGACACCGCCGGGAAGGGCGGCACGATCAAGCGCATCGTCGAGCGGGTCAGCCCACGGGTGTTCCGGGTGGTGGCGCTCCCCTCCCCCACCGAGCGGGAGAAGTCCCAGATGTACATGCAGCGTTACCTGGCGCATTTTCCCGCAGCCGGTGAGGTGGTCATCTTCGACCGCAGTTGGTACAACCGGGCCGGAGTCGAACGGGTGATGGGCTTTTGCACCCCGGAGCAGACCGACGATTTTCTGCGACTGGCACCGTTGGTCGAGCGGGCCATGGTCGATTCCGGCATCATTCTGCTCAAGTACTGGCTCGAGGTAAGCGAAGAGGAACAGACCCGCCGGTTGGAGAGCCGCATCAACGATCCGCGCAAAACGTGGAAGCTGTCCCCGATGGACGTGGAGTCCTACGCCCGCTGGTACGACTACTCGCGGGCCAGGGATGCCATGTTCCGGGCCACCGACATCGGCGGGGCGCCGTGGTACATCGCCAACACCGACGTCAAGAGGCGCGGGCGGCTCAACATCATCAGCCACCTGCTCGACCAGGTGCCCTACGAGTCCGAACCGACCGCAGAAGTGAAGCTGCCGGCCCGACAGAAGCCCGGCGGCTACGAGGAACCGAAGCTGACCTTGCGGCATATCCCGACGCCCTTCTAGGGCGCGCATCCAGGCTCCCTGCTGAGGAGGAACCTCATGACCGACTCGTCCCGACCGGCCGCCACAATGACTCCGGCTGAAACGGCCTGGTACGCACTTCCCGCCGAGGAGGCGGCGAACCGGCTGGGCGTGCGGCCCGCCGACGGGCTGACCGCCGCCGAGGCCCGGCAGCGACTGCAGCAGTACGGCGCCAACATCCTGACCGAGACGAAGGCGGAACCCACCTGGAAACGGTTCCTCAAGCACTACCGCGACTACATGCAGATCGTGCTCGTCGTCGCCGCCGGCGTGAGCTTGCTGATCGGTGAGTACGGCACCGCCATCGGGCTGTTCCTGCTCACCCTGTTCAACGCCTGGCTGGGTTACCACCAGGAGAGCAAGGCCGAGGAGGCCGCGGCGGCCCTGGGCAGCATGATGCGGGCGGTAGCCAAGGTGCGCCGCGACGGTGACATCGTCGAGGTCTCCGCCGATGAGATCGTGCCCGGGGACATCGTGGTGGTGGATGCCGGCGACCGGGTGCCCGCGGACGGCCGGGTGCTCATCGCGGCGACCCTGCAGATCGAGGAGGGCGCCCTCACCGGTGAGAGCGTGGCGGTGGAGAAGAGCACCGAGACCATCGACCGGGCGGACGTGCCGCTCGGCGACCGGGTCAACACCGTGTTCATGAACACCAACGTCACCCGGGGGCACGGGGAGATCCTGGTGACCACCACCGGTATGGGATCCGAGGTTGGCCACATCGCCCACCTGTTGTCGGAGCAGAAGGTGGAGAAGACCCCGCTCACCCGGCAGGTCGACCGGCTCACCCTGTTCATCATCTTCGCGGCCCTGTTCGCATTCCTGGTGATCGTGGTGCTGGGCCTGATCCAGGGCGAATCGTTCACGGTGCTGTTCGGCATCGGTGTGGCCCTGGCCGTGGGCTCGATCCCCGACGCGCTGCCCGCCGTCGTCACCACCATCCTGTCGGTGGGTTCGGTGAACATGGCCAAGAAGAACGCCATCATGAAGGTGCTGCCGGCCGTGGAGACGCTGGGTTCCACCTCGGCGATCAACTCCGACAAGACCGGGACCCTCACCCTCAACCAGATGACCGTGCGCGAGATCAGCACGGTGCAGCACCGCTACACGGTGACCGGGGAGGGCTACAGCTTCGACGGCCGGGTCAACCGCACCAGCGGAGAAGCCGAACCCGACCTCGACTACGTGATGTTCTCCTGCGCGCTGTGCAACGACTCCGACATCCAGAACGGCGAGGTGGTCGGCGATCCCACCGAGGCTGCGCTCTACGTGCTGGCGCAGAAGGGCGGCGTGGACGTGCGGGAGTTCCGTCGGAACAACCCGCGGGTCGCGTCGGTACCGTTCGACTCCGACTACAAGTTCATGGCCACCTTCCACCGTATGCCCGGCGCCGGCGGCAACCCGGTGATCCGGGCCTACGTGAAGGGGGCGCCCGACGTGCTCCTGGGCCGGTCGAGCACCAGCCGGATGCCGGGCGGCCGTGCCGAACCGCTGACAGAGGAGGACCGCGGCACGGTCCTCGCCGAGAACACCCGCATCGCGGGCCAGGGCCGGCGGGTGCTGGCGCTGGCGCAACGGGAGTTCGATCCGGCCACGTTCGACCCCGCGGGCGACCTGATGGCGCTGATGCAGAACCTCGAACTGTGCGCGTTGATCGGCGAGGTCGACCCGCCGCGCGCCGAAGCGGTCGCGGCGATAGCCGAGGCCCAGCGGGCCGGCATCAGGGTGCGGATGATCACCGGCGACCATGCCGTCACCGCCGCGGCGATCGCCGACGAACTGGGCATCCCCGGCCGGGCGGTGACCGGAACCGAGTTCGCGGCCATGAGCGACGCGGAGGCTGACAGCCAGGTCGACACCATCGGCGTGATCGCCCGGGTGGCGCCGGAGCACAAGGTGCGGTTGGTGGAGGTGCTGAAGCGCCGGGGCAACATCGTGGCCATGACCGGCGACGGCGTGAACGACGCGCCCGCCATCGCCGCGGCAGACATCGGCATCGCCATGGGCATCACCGGAACCGACGTGGCCAAGGGAGCGGCGAAGATGATCCTCGCCGACGACAACTTCGCCACCATAATCTCCGCGGTGGAGCAGGGCCGGCTGGTCTACGACAACCTGCAGAAGTTCATCCGCATCCAGGTCGCCAACCTGTACATGTTCATCCTCGCGTTCATCGGCTCGTCGGTGTTCGCGATCGCCGGCACCGCCCTGCTCAGCCCGGCCCAGGTGCTGTGGATCCACCTCGCGATCGTGGCGCCCATCGGTGCGGTGATGGGGTTGGACCTGTCCACCCCCGGAATCATGGACAAGAAGCCCCGCCCGTTCAACCAGCCGATCATCGTGCGCTCGATGATGGTGCGCCTGCTCATCACCGGCCTGTACCTGGCCGCGGCGACCCTGGCCCTGGTGCAGATCGGCAAGACCAGCTACGAGTCGCTCGTCGTCGGCCAGACCATGGCCGTGGTGGGGCTGGGCCTGATGAACATCGGCGTGGCGCTCGACCTGCGCTACCCCACCCAGAGCGCCTTCGGGCCCGCCACGGTGTCCAACCCCAAGCTGCTCTGGGCGTTCGCCTGGGCCGTGCTGGGGTCGATGCTGATCACCCAGCTGCGGGTGATGCAGGACCTGTTCGGCACCGTGACGCTCACCGGCATGCAGTGGGCGATCTGCCTGGCGCCGGCCGTGTTGCTACTGCTGCTCAGCGAGCTGGTCAAGCTGGTGCTCCGGGCCCGGAACCACACCGCGTCGTAGTGCCTCGACCTCGTGCGCCGCGTCCTAGTGAACGACCACCTTGAGCAGGATCATCGCGACCCCGAGCGCCGCGGTCCCGAGGCTGCCGAGGATGCGAATCGGCCAGGGGCTCCCGCGCAGGGCGAATGCGCTGTAGCCGAGCGCACCGAGGATGAGCACCCCCAGCCAGAGTGCGGTCCACACCGCGACATCATCGGGAACGGCCCGCAACGCCCCGAGCAGCAGCACGATCGACGGCGGGACCGCCGAGGTGAGGAAGCCCAGGGAGTGCCGGAGGGAGCGCCGCACGGCGGTGCGCATGCTCGGATCCTCGGCCGTGTTCACACCGTATTCGACCAACGCGCCGGCGTACACGTGTGCGGCCCAGAACACGATCACGGTGCCGATCACGCCGAGGAACGTCTGCCAGGAGGTCGCCCCGTAACCGCCGGCGACCACGATCATGCCGCTGACCAGGATCGTGCCGTAGACCGACGCCTCGGTGACAAGGTCGCCCGGGAACCGGCGGCTAGCTGGAGGCGCCATCGGCCCGGGTTCCAATCTCGGCGGGCGACATCGCCCCGGTGTGGCGGAGGAACACGATCAGCCAGCTGAAGATCAGCAGGAAGGCCACCAGTTCGACCGCGGTGAGGGTGTAGTAGCCGGTCACGAACCACACCGCCAGCAGGGCGATGATGCCCAGGTAGACGTAGCCGAGGAGAAGGAACACCCGCGGCATGGCGGGTATCCACCAGCGCAGGCCAAGAACGACGGTGACGAACACCACCAGCATCCCCGCGGCCGAGACGTTGTGCGCGGTCATGTTCTGGTCCAGCGGGAAGAGTCCCACACCGGCCAGGAGAATGCCGAGAAGCACCAACGCGCCCCGCACGAGGGCGCGGCCGTGTGCTTCCGACGACGTGGCAGCGGGGATGGCTGCTGTCGCGTAGTGCGCCAACGTGGTGACGATGATCCCCGCGATCAGCACGGTGAGGTTGAAGGCGAGCGCCGAGATGTCATCGGAGATTCCCAGCGTGCTCAGGTTCTTCTGCCACCAGAGCGGGTCGCCGGCGCTCAACATGCTCGCGAAGGTGCCTGCGACAACGAACACGGCCAGAACGACCGACATCAGGATCGGGGTCAGTCCCACCGCGGAGAGGAAGACGGTGTACGCCGTGACCGCGATGGCGACGGCCGCCAGCAGCATCGCGGGTACCGGGAAGACCACGGCGCCGACGAAACTGCGGCTGAGCAAGCCCGCGACCGCGAGCCAGGCCAGCAGCGCGATCACCCCGTGCGCCAGGGCGATCGCCCCGATGTCATAC
>Ga0247806_10001350_pt1 | contig 12196 bp, 8 predicted proteins | sample UWRJL059202B1_FD_179935 | JGI IMG/M metagenome (GOLD analysis project Ga0247806, IMG submission 179935) | Plant litter microbial communities from Arlington Agricultural Research Station in Wisconsin, United States - UWRJ-L059-202B-1 | ecosystem: Environmental > Terrestrial > Plant litter >... | reverse complement strand
TCTCGTATATTTCGCCAATGCGCAAAAGGGTAACATCCTGAATACTGGCCGTTTTATCTGTAGCCTGTAGAGCTTTGAATGCTGTTAAAGCCTCCGCTTTTTTATTCTGGTACAGTTTAAAATCGGCGCGGGCAAACTTTTTAAGGGCAGTCTGGGTGCTGTCCTCTACCGTATTGTCTATAATTAGCAGGTAAAGCTCCAGCGCATCATTAGCAATAAGCTGTGAAGAATTGCTTTTTAAAACCTTGAGCTGTTTTTGTGCCCATGTAAAATCGCCTTTGTAATAACTGGCCTTCGCCATTTTAAGGCTTGCTTCGTGTGCCACGGCATCATTTTTTAACTCTTCCTCTACCTGTGCGTAGTAAATAATGGCCTGGTTAAATTTCTCATCTATAAGCAATACATCACTCAGTTTCATTTTTACTTTGGCTACCTCAAACTTGTTTAACTGAAGTTCCAATGCCCTGTTTAAGGTAGCTACAGCCGTTTTGGTATCTTTTAAATGGAATGCCTCAAATTCGGCTTTAAGCAATTGCAGGTCGAGCGAATAGGGTGTAACACCATATTCTGTAATTAAGGTGTCAATGCGTGTTTTTATGGCAGGCAAATCCTTATCAGTAGCCTTTTCAATATCCATGGTAAGTACATAATAATGCGCTTCCATAAGCAAATCAGGGTCGGTGGTATTCTGCAATACAAAACTAAAGATCTCGCGTGCGGTGGCCTCCTCATTTTCTTCGGTAGCCATCTTGGCAAGGTTTACAATGTTCATGAACATTTCCGGGTCGCGCTTAAAGATTGCCTTCTCCTGAATAAATGCCTTACCGTAATCTTTTTGCTGCACAAAGAACCAGCTTAAAAACTGGTTCCAGAAGATATCCTGGGTTTTCTGGGTGTTAAGTAGCAATGCTTTACGCAATGCGCCGTTAAAACTTTCTTCGCCCTCCTCGTTCATAAAACGCGACAGCTGGTTTTGTACCATGATAAGGTTTTGCGGGTTAGCATAGGCATAACTAAGCAGCTTGTCTATCATTAAGCCGGTATTACCAAGCTGACCCTGCAGGAGCGCCATCTGGTAATCAAAATTCATGCTTTTATTTACGGCGCTTGCAGCCTCATAGGTTTGCAATGCCTGCTTTACCAGTACTTTTTGCTCAAAATTATTGGCAACCGTATAGGCATTGTTAGGATTCTCTGTTACTGCGGCAATGGCCTGATTGTAGTATTTATCTGCCTTGCCCTGATCTTTTTGCAACTGGTAATTATAGCCTATTTCAACCAACAAAAAAGGAAGCTTCGTTTTCTCATATCTTTCTAAAAGCAACGCCCCTGCTTTATCATACTGGCTAAGCTGCTGGTAGGACGCTGCAATTTTTTGTATGTAGAAACTATTATTAGGCTGTGCCTTAAGCAGGTCCTGGTAGATAGAAATGGCTTTTTCAAACTCGCCTTTTTCAAAGTAATTGTATGCCAACTGGTCGTTTTGAGCAAAAGTGCCAAGCGATGTAAGCAGGAATATATAAATAAATAGTTTTTTCATACCGTCATGGAATGCGATTTTTATGGAACGCGGATGACGCGGATCGGAGCAGATTAACGCTGATTTCTTCCTTTTAGCATTCTGTTATAAAACGACAATGACACAAATTTAGCACATGAACACTTATCTTTAAATTCAAAAAATACGCGTTTATCCGTTAAATCCGCGTCATCCGCGTTCCATAACTTTCAAATTTACTAATTTATTATATCAAAACCGGTATACGGCCTTAAAACTTCGGGTATTACAATACCTTCCGGAGTCTGGTAGTTTTCTAAAAGCCCTGCGAGCACGCGTGGCAATGCCAGTGAGCTACCGTTTAAGGTATGTGCCAGTGCATTCTTTCCGTCTTTATCGCGAAAACGCAGCTTGAGGCGGTTAGCCTGGAACGTCTCGAAGTTAGACACCGAACTTATTTCCAACCAACGGTCCTGCGCGGTAGAGAATACCTCAAAATCATAGGTTAAAGCCGATGCAAAACCCATATCGCCACCACAAAGGCGCAGTACACGGTACGGTAGTTTAAGTTCCTGTAAAATATTTTTTACGTGCTCTATCATACCATCTAACGCCTCATACGATTTGTCAGGGTGCTCTACCCGCACTATCTCTACCTTGTCAAACTGGTGCAGGCGGTTAAGGCCGCGCACGTGTGCACCATAAGACCCAGCCTCCCTACGAAAGCATGGCGTGTATGCCGTACATAGTTTTGGCAATTCACTCTCTGGTATAATTACATCCCTAAAAATGTTAGTAACAGGCACTTCGGCAGTAGGTATAAGGTAAAGGTCATCTGTAGCATCGTGGTACATCTGGCCTTCTTTATCGGGCAATTGCCCCGTACCATAAGCCGAAGCCTCGTTTACAAAGTGCGGCACCTGATATTCATCGTAGCCAGCGGCTGTGTTTTTATCTAAAAAATACGCTATGAGCGCGCGTTGCAGGCGGGCTCCCTTGCCTTTGTAAACAGGGAAACCGGCACCGGTAATCTTTACGCCAAGCTCAAAATCTATAAGGTCGTATTTTTTAGCCAGCTCCCAATGTGGCAATGCACCTTCATGCAGTACCGGGATGTCGCCTTCAGCAAATACCTCCAGGTTTTCCTCAGGTGTTTTGCCTACAGGTACAATATCGGCAGGGGTATTAGGCAGTCTGTATAATGCCTGTAAAAGCTCTTCGCTCACGGTCGCAAGTGTATCGGCCAGCTCTTTACTCTTATCTTTAAACTGAACTGTTTTTAGCTTAATTATCTCGGCTTTGGCTTTTTCGCCGGCTTTCATTAGTTCGCCAATGTCTTTAGACAGTTTATTGGACTCCGAAAGCAGTGTGTCAAGCTCTACCTGCGTAGACCTTCTTTTTTCATCAAGCGCTATAACTTCATCTACCAGTTGTGTGGCGTCAAAGTTGCGTTTTGCCAGTGCCTGTATTACTTTCTCCCTGTTTTCCCTAATAAATACTGTCTGTAACATGGTTATGTTTTTTTTATAAGTGAGCAAATTTAATAATTTGTTTTAACTATTGCATTTTAACACTGATTAATTGATGCGAATTGAATTCTATTATAAGAAGTTTAAACAGCTATATCTTTTTTAAGAACTAATCTCAAGCTTATATCCTTTTCCGCGAATAACAACAATATTGATATTCGGATCAGCTTCCAGCTTTTTTCTAAGTTTAGATATAAACATATCCAAGCTTCGCCCTACAATTACACCTTCATCTTCCCATATTTCTTTTTGCAGCCTGCTTCGCTCTATAGTCTCGTTAGGAGATAGCGCGAAAATGAGTAACAATCGCGATTCGGTTGCGGTCAGGTCCATAGTTTTTTCATTAATTATCAGCTTTCGGCTTCCCGAATCGAACAATACGGCGCCCAAATTAAAAGTACCGGCAAGCGGGGCGTTTGGTAGAACTTTTAGCTTTTTAACAGACCTGAAAAAAACGAACCCTGCAAATGCTAAAAGTGGCAGGCCACCTAAAAGATATTTAGTATTTATAGGTACACCTGTATCTTTAAATTTAATAGTGATGAGGTAACATGCCTTGGGCTGCTTTCTTCCTACACAGGCTACAATATCATTTTTTTTGTTGTTAGAAATAGCAAATCCGTACACTATGGCAGGGTTGCCGCAGTGCACAACGTTAACAACATAATCGCTTTCAAGCGCAGCATTAGCTAACGCACGGCGGGTGGTGTTAATAAGAGAATCCGGCTGAAATGTAAGTTCCTTTTCAAATGCAATCTGGTATTCATTTTCTGAGATCTTTTTTACAGGGAGCACTCTTGATGTGCTGTCGCCCGACTGCAAAAGCATTTCGTGCCCTATCCTGCGGAGTAAAACATCTCGCCTCGAAATATTAAAATCGTCGCTATCGCCCGTACTAAAAGCTACGCAAATTAATGACGTGGCTAAGAGCAGCATGAACACCAACAGGTAATTGCGTTTTCCTAAGACCAGATTTTGACTGCGTTGCATAGTGTTACGTTTATATTTACAAAGTTTACATTTTTATTTACAATCCAAGGTCCCTGCGTGGAAAGTTATCAAAGTAATTTCGCTGTATCAATTAAATAAAATATGAAAAATAAAAGAAATGTTTTGTTCAGCCTCACTATCATCTTGGCAGGGGTAATTAGTTTTTCGGTGCAGTGCCAACAAAAAAACAGCGCTCAGGATGCCGTTGAAATCAAAGGCGCATCCATCACTCACGGCCCCAACAGCATCGTCCGTACAATTAAGCAGGATAGCAAAAGCAATATCTGGATTGCCTCATGGGAGGGTATTTTTAAGTATGATGGAAAATCGTTTACTAATGTTACCAATAAAGTGAGTTCGGCACGCTTTTTTTCTGTTTTAGAAGACAGCAAAGGCAACTTTTGGTTCGCCTCTGTTGGCTCAGGTGTTTATTATTACAACGGCAAATCGTTTAAAAATTTCACAACTAAAGATGGGCTTGCCAATGACAGGGTTACTAATATTTATGAAGACAAAACCGGCACTATTTGGTTTGGCACCGAAGGCGGAGCAAGCCGCTATAATGGCAAATCATTTCAGAATTTTAAAATGAGTAAAGCCTCTCCCGTTACTGAGGGTGAGTCTGTCCATATTTCAGCGTACCAAAATCCGCTTCCTAAAGATAGTTGGATGCAGAATGATGTGAATGCCATTATTGAAGATAAAACAGGAAAATTTTGGTTTGCTACAAGAGGCAATACCTTTACCTATGATGGAAAGACATTTACAACCGTAACCAATAAAGACGGCAAACCTTTTACAAACGTTCGTTGTATAATTAAAGATAAAAAAGGCAATTTGTGGCTTGGCGGTGCCGATGGCCTTTGGTGTTATGATTTCAAAACGTTTACCAATTATAACCAAAAGTTTGTTGGCTACATTTACGAAGACAAAAACGGTAATATATGGACCAGCTCTGAAAGTGCTCATGATAAAGACTGGGTACTTTCAGGTTATGATGTAAAGTCGTTATCTGATAAAAAGCCTACAGTTACCAAAATAGCCAACAAACCAATGATCTTTGGGATTTTAGAGGATGATAAAGGAAAGATCTGGTTTGGAGATTTTGATGGGGTGCATCGTTATGACGGAAAGACCATTACTGACTTTAAATAATAGTTTTATTTATAAACCTTAATTTTATTTTTTACCACTAAGGTCACGAGGATTTTCACAAGGAACACAAAGCCAAGTCAAACGGTTTGCACACAAAGATGGCAATCCTGTTTACCAGGATTGAAGGTCACAAAGCTTTACGTACCAACTTTTTGACCTCCCGTCTACGGCGGAATATGCTTATGCACAATCCATAGAGCCTCGTGTCCCTTGTGAAAATCCTCGTGCACATTCTGGTTAAACTTCATAGTGTGTAATTTGAAGATTTGTCTACATATCCACGAACGACATTACATAAAAAACCCGCAGAAAACAATCTTGCGGGTCTTTTATTATCTTGAAATTAAACCACTACAACTCGTTTAGCAGTTTAGAAATCTCATCCAGTTTAGGGGTTAGGATAATCTCAATCCTCCTGTTTTTAGATTTACCTTCGGCTGTATCGTTAGGGGCTACAGGAGCAAACTCACTACGGCCTGCTGCCGTAAGGTTTTTAGGGTCTACCTTTTTATTGTCTTTAATAATGGTAACAATAGCGGTGGCACGCTTGGTGCTCAGGTCCCAGTTGTCTGCAATTTGTCCGCCGCCTGCATACGGCACATTATCGGTATGGCCTTCTATAAGCACGGCAATATCGGGGTTATCTGCGAGTACCTTCGCAACCTCTACTACTGCCCTTTTACCTTCCGGGCCCACAATCCAGCTACCAGAGCCAAACAATAGTTTGTTCTCCATAGATACATATACCTTTCCATTCTTTTGCTCTACCGTAAGGCCTTTACCTTCAAAGCTGTTAAGCGCCTTGCTCAGTTTATTTTTAAGGGCAGTCATATCGGCTTCCTGAGCAGCCATTTTACCTTCAAGCTCATCTACACGGGCACTGCGCTCCTGCAATTCGGCTTTAATCTTGTTAAGCCTTTCCTGCTCTGCAGCAAGGGCTTTCTCTTTCGCTTCAAGCTGAGCAAGCAGTTCGCGGTTCTTTTTCACGTTAGTATCTAATGCCGCGCCACTATCTTTTTCGAGCGCTGCATAAGATGTTTTTAAATTATCGAGTGTAGCCTTAGTAGCGGCATAATCAGCAGCCAGCTTATCGCGTTCGGCTTTAGCCTCATCAAGCTGCGATTGCAGGTCTTTACTCTTAAGGTCGAGTGCGTTGCGCTCTTTGCTTAGCTTGCTGTTTTCATCAGCCGTGGCACGATTCTCTTTTTTAAGGTCGGCATACTTGGTTTCAAGGTCTTTGTACACTTTTTTAGAAACACACGAAGACGTGGTTAATGCCAGCACCATAAGGCCTATAGATACTCTTTTGATCATTTTTGTATTTGTTTTATTCTTGTCAATATAGTTAAACTACTAATTTGTGAAATCTGGTAACAAAATCCCACAACCAATTAGTGTAAATTTGTGTAATTCATGGCAAAGTCTACTATTCAAATTCTACCATTACAGGGCAATGGTCGCTGTGCTTCGCTTCGGGCAATATTACGGCACGGGTAAGGCGTTCCTTCATCGGCTCGGTAACCAGTGCATAATCTATACGCCAGCCTTTGTTATTGCCACGGGCACCGGCGCGATAGCTCCACCAGCTGTAATGGTGCGGGTCTTTATTAAAATGCCTGAAACTGTCTACAAAGCCATTGTTTATAAACGTGTTAAGCCACGCTCTTTCCTGCGGTAGGAAACCTGATACTTTTGCATTACGAACAGGGTCGTGAATATCTATAGCTTCATGGCAAATATTGTAGTCGCCACATATTACAAGATTGGGCAATTCTTGTTTAAGGTTAGTAATGTATTCCTGAAAATCGTCCATGTACTTAAACTTATGGCCCAGCCTGTCTATGTTTGTGCCCGATGGCAGGTAAAGGCTCATTACAGAGAACGTATCAAAATCCAGGCGCAGGTTGCGGCCTTCAAAATCCATGTGCTCTATACCGGTGCCATACACTACATTGTTAGGCTTGTGCTTACTAAAAATAGCCACACCACTGTATCCTTTTTTTTGTGCCGAAAACCAGTAGTGGTATGGGTAGCCTGCGGCTTCAATCTCGGCAATGGCAACCTGGTCGTGGGTAGCTTTAATTTCCTGAAGGCAAATAATATCGGGGTTGGCCTGCTGCAGCCACTCTATAAATCCTTTTGTAAAAGCGGCACGAATGCCGTTTACGTTGTAAGAAATAATTCTCATTTGTGTAATTTGATTTTCAAAAATAACATTTTTAGCGGCTTTTTTGGCAAATTCTTAACAAAGAATTTTAATTCGTATTTTAAGCGAGTGTTAATCCTGATTAATGGTTTTACAGGGCAACTTACTTAATTCCTAAACAAAGTTTAACTTCACTACAATTATTCTCCGCAAAATACGCGGAGAATAGCCATCTAATCTCCGCACTTTTTTATAAAGGGCTGTTTTCAAAATTTTATCAACCTACAATCACCTTCTTCCGTATATACCTGCATATAACAGTATCTTACCGCAATTATTAAAACCACAGCGATTAATAATTATATTTGATAAATTTTTGACTACCCATGAAAAAAAATACTTTTTTACTGCTTGCCCTGCTTTGCATAGCAAACAGTTTTGCCCAGCAATTAGTAAACCAGAATAACCATAGTGTACGCGAAAATTTAGCCGAAGCCGAAATGAAAGCTGCTTACCGTACCGCTGCCTTTGTTGCTAACCTTAATACCGGAAATTATGATGTGGGCCATGTAACACTGCGCCTTACGGCAACCCCTACAGTACAATATATAGCAGGAGTTATTACTACCGATTTTACGGCTAAAGAAAGTATGAGCACCATAACTTTCGACTTAAACAGTAGTTTAACAGTAAGTTCTGTTACACAAAATGGCACTAACCTAAGCTTTATACAAGATGACGATAATCAGCTTATTATTACCCTGCCACAAACTATGGCCACGGGAGACAGCAGTGCAGTAGTGGTTACCTATGAGGGGGCTCCTTTAGCAAGCGGGTTAGATTCTTTTGTAACAAGTACCCATAGCGGATCGCCTATTTTATGGACACTATCTGAACCGTATGGCGCTAAAGACTGGTGGCCTTGTAAACAGGACCTTGTAGATAAAATAGATGGTATAGATGTGTACATTACTGCCCCAGAGCAATATGTATCTGTAAGTAACGGTCTAGAACAGGAAGCAACAGTAAATAATGATGGCACCAAGACCACTCATTTTACCCATAATTACCCTATACCTGCTTATCTTGTAGCTATAGCCATTAGTAATTATACTGTTTTTACCGAAACTGCCGGTACGGCACCTAATACATTCCCAATTGTAAACTATTTGTACCCGGAAATGTACGACCTTACACATACACAGGTTATGGCTACTCCTGCAATTATAGATTTTTATGAGTCTACATTTGAAACCTATCCTTTTAGCGCAGAAAAATATGGCCATGCCCAGTGTGGTTTTGGCGGAGGTATGGAGCATACTACAGTATCGTTCATGGGGGGATTTAACCGCGAACTTATTGCCCACGAGCTGGCGCACCAGTGGTTTGGCGACAAGATTACCTGCGGGTCTTGGAAAGACATTTGGCTTAACGAAGGTTTTGCCACCTATCTTAGCGGACTTGTGGTAGAGCACCAGGATGGCGCAGATGGTTTTGCCAACTGGAAACTGGAAAACCTGTATAATATTACCTCACAGCCGGGCGGGGCAGTTTATCTTACCGATGCCGACACACTATCTGTAGGGCGAATATTTAGCAGTAGGCTAACGTATGATAAAGGTGCTATGGTACTGCACATGTTGCGTATAAAAATGGGGGATACCAACTTTTTTCAGGGTGTAAAAAATTATCTTGCCGATGAGGACCTTGCTTACGCCTATGCTAAAACACCTGATTTTAAAGCACACATGGAAACCGCAAGTGGTTTAGACCTGACAGAGTTTTTTAACGATTGGGTATACAATCAGGGTTTTCCTACCTATAATGTTATTGTAACCCCAGCAGCAACAGGCCATGTTACGGTAACGCTGCACCAAACACAGTCTGATGCATCGGTTACTTTTTTTGAATCGCCCCTGCCCATGCGCTTTTACAGTACTGACGGAACGTTTTTCGATACTATATTAGACAATACCGCTAACCACCAGCAAATAGATGTTGCCCTGCCTTTTAATGATCTTGACAGCGTACAATTCAATCCGTTAAGCGATATAATTGCCATTAGCGAAGTATCACTGGGTACACAACCTGTTACACTGTCAGAAAAAAAAATAGAGCTATACCCTAACCCTGCAACTAATAAGGTTAACCTTGTGCTGCCAAAAGATGTTATTGTAGAGAGCGTAACTTTTTACAACGCCCTTGGCCAGAAAGTACTGCAAACAAGTAACCAAACATCATTTAATGTTAGTGGGCTTGCCACAGGCATACACTTTATTACTCTGGTAACTAACGAGGGTACAAAACAATTAAAGTTTATAAGAGGATAATTTTCGACGGGATTTCACTCATAAACGGACACTAATTTTACATATTGACACGAATAAATTAGTGGAAATTCGTGAAATTAGTGTCTTAAAATATCTGCTCAATCTAAAAAGAATACACCCTTTTAGGCGTCAGACAATAATCAAGCGCGATATCAGTAGGGTTGTGCGGAATGTCTTCGGCTTCGGCTTCAAAAAAAGACAGCCCTATTTTTATAACATCCGGTTTGCATTCGGCGAGAAAGCGGTCATAAAAACCTTTTCCATAGCCCACGCGATGCCCTTTTTCATCAAAAGCTAACAGAGGTACAAAAACCACATCCATTTTAGTAGATGGTACTTCTATACCCTCTACAGGTTCAGGGATACCATAACTGCTAAGTACCAGTTTGGTATTATCTGTAAGGAGGTAATGCACCATGCTGCAGCTTTCAAAATCCGACCGCGATACAATAACCTCTTTGTCTTTTCCGGCAAGTATATTCAGTATAAAATCGGTATGCACCTCCTTTTGGTTTTCCATAGCCAGGAAAATGTGAAAGTAGGTCTTGTTCCAAATGTCAAGCGTTAGCAGCTTATTAGCTATTGCGAGGCTTTCGTCCTGTATTGCTTCCAGGGGCATGGCCTGCCTAAGGGTTTTATACTTTTTGCGGAGTTCCTGTTTTGTCATTGGTTAAAGGTAGGTTGCACAAATATAAGAATACAGAACTAAATGAGAGCGCATAAAAAAATCCCAACAGCCTTACAACTGTTGGGACTTTACATCGAATAACTTATTTGTGTTTGTTATTCATTTTCTTTTTTACCAAGTATGCTGTTGTTTTTACTGTATGAAAAATAAACAATTACACCCAGTACCATCCATACTATAAGCCTTAGCCAGTTAAGCCAGCCCAGGCCGTATATCATAGCGAAACAAACAATAACACCGAGTATTGGAACAAAAGGCACTAAAGGAGTTTTAAATTCACGCTTCATGTCCGGCTCGGTCTTACGCAATACAATTACAGATATACATACCAATATAAAGGCAAACAATGTACCTATACTCGACATATCGCCCACTATATCTCCGGGAATAAAGGCAGCAAATAGGCCTACAATTACAAGAATGACAAGGTTAGCTTTGTATGGTGTTTGAAATTTAGGGTGCAGGTGGCTAAAAAATGATGGCAACAAACCATCTTTACCCATTGCATAGAATACGCGGCTTTGGCCTAATAACATTACCAGTATTACAGATGAGAAACCGGCAATAATAGCTATGGTTACAAAACTACCCAGCCACTCATACCCTATCATGTATTTATTTATGGCAAATGCAATAGATGCTTCTTTGCCCGTTGTCCTAAAATCTTCTACAGTTGCAATACCTGTAAGTACGTGGGCAAAAAGTATGTATAGTACAGTACATACCGCAAGCGACCCAAGTATGCCTATTGGCATATCGCGTTTAGGGTTTTTTGTTTCCTGTGCTGCGGTACTCACGGCATCAAAACCTATAAAGGCGAAGAATACTGTACCGGCCGCGCCAAGTATACCCATAATACCTCCAAAACTGTGGCTTACACCAGAATCATCAATATATTTACTTGGCTCCGGTATATATGTTGCATGATTAACAGGATTAATAAACTGCCAGCCTAAAACTATTACAAGCACTACAATGGCAACTTTTACAAGTACAATCAGGCCATTAACAAATGCTGACTCCTGTGTACCTTTTATTAGAAGTAAACTTATTGCCGCAACAATAAAAAGTGCAGGTATGTTCATAATTCCGGACACACCATCGGCTGAAGATTGAAACGGCGAGTGGCACCACTCATAAGGTATAGGACTGGTATGCAGCACCGTGACCAGTAAATTATTAAGGTATTCGCTCCAGGCAATGCCCACGGTAGCTGCCCCCACAGCATATTCTAATATTAAGTCCCACCCAATTATCCAGGCGAGAAACTCGCCCATAGTAGCATACGTATACGTATAGGCACTACCCGAAATAGGAATAGATGAAGAAAGTTCGGCGTAGCATAACCCCGCAAGGGCACAGCCTATGGCAGCTACTATAAACCCAATAGTTACAGATGGCCCGGCATTTTGAGCCGCGGCTGTTGCTGTTCTTACAAATAAGCCAGCCCCAATAATTGCCCCGATCCCTAAAGCAATTAACGACCAGGCCGTTAAAGTTCTCTTTAAGCCTTTTTCAGATTCGGCCGACTCTGCCATTAAAAGATGTAGTGGTTTCTTTCTCCAGATAGACATAAATTTTTGTTTTGTGTTTGTTTTAGAAGTGCCAAATATAACTGTTTTGGCACTATTATAATAATTTTAACTTATTTATGTAGCAATATTATAAGGCAGTTGCCTGATAATAAATGAGAAATGTATTTTTGTACGGCTTTTCCTGAAGAAAGTTTATAGTTTTCAGTCGCAGTCACAGTTATCAGTTTTGGATCGCTAAATACCCCTGGCAGCAGTAGAACAAAGTAATTGAATACTGATTTTTAAAATTACGGTTGGAAAATGTGATTGCGACTGAATACTGCTC
>Ga0247806_10001347_pt1 | contig 12218 bp, 8 predicted proteins | sample UWRJL059202B1_FD_179935 | JGI IMG/M metagenome (GOLD analysis project Ga0247806, IMG submission 179935) | Plant litter microbial communities from Arlington Agricultural Research Station in Wisconsin, United States - UWRJ-L059-202B-1 | ecosystem: Environmental > Terrestrial > Plant litter >... | reverse complement strand
AGCCTCCTCATTCGGACCCATACTCATTCCCAATCCGAAAGAAACAGACTGCCGCTGGTCTATTTTCCTTTCGACATAATCGCCGGAAGCATAATCTCCCCGCGCATCAATCGTCGAGTTAAAATCATCCGGTAATCCGCGTACATCCCTGACGAGCGCACCGTTATTAATATTCCAGCCGAGACCGACCCAGGAAGCTTCTTCATCCATCGTGATACCGGCATGGTAAGCGAGGTTGATCGGGTAGCCGCCATTCGGTCCCGGAATATTCATGAGTGGGATATTGTAGTTGAAATCGCCGGTGAAAACATCGACCATATCTGTCGTTCCTACCGGCTCAAAAGATTGTACTTCCGGCTGGCTTGGACCGCTTGTAAGTGCGAGACTGATGCTCGGCTGTGCGATCTCAAAAAGAATGTTCAGCGCCAGGTAAGTGAATAACAATTTGCAGGTTCTGCTGTCGCGGATGCGTTGGATGACCTTCATAATAAGGATTTTATTGGATGGTAATGGTCCCGAAGACCTGTGGATCAAAAGTAAGCTCCTGCAAGCCTTCGCCGAACAGGTGGTCCCGGATCAGCAACTGCACGGTGCTTTGCGGGTGAATGAGGGGAAAAGTCAGCAGGATATCTACGCCGGGTTTCAATTGATAGGTATGCTCGTAATGGTGCAACAAGGGCTTTACTTCTTTGCCGTCTACATTCAGGTATACGTCCTGCAAAAAATCGAAGCTCAGGTACATTTCATGGGCAGCGATATCTTCCGGAGAAGATTCACCGTGTCCCAAAACCGATTTGCCGTCCGCACGTGCAATGCGCAGGTTGATACCCACGACATCGTCGCCCTGGAGTACCGGGTTCACCCTGGCAGAGAAAATATGGTCCCCGCTTTCCGTGCTCGAAATATAACCGTTGCGGTTGTCGTTCGCATAATCCCTGGCTTCTGCGAGCGAACTGAATTGGCGTTTCCCGCTGCCGGAACAGGCCGACAGCAACACAAACAGGAAGAGAATGAAGGTTGCTTTCAAAGTCTATCGGTTAACGTATTCCTGGAATGCTTTCGTTACGTCGCGTTTTTCGTCGGCGTACATCAGTGCACCATCGCCCATCGCGGCAAAAAGGAAAGTATAGTTTTGTTCTTTCGCAAAGAGAACGGCTTTGTCGTTGATGTCCTTGCGGATCTGGTTGAAGTAAGTTTCCTTCAGACGCGAATTCTCTTCTTCAAACTGCTGCTGATAAGTCATGTACCTGCTTTTATCGTCCTCAAACTTACCCAGTGTTGCCGCATCTTTGACAGACCCGGACTGGATGCGCTGGGAAACAAAAGAAAGTTCCAGCTGCATGCTGTCGAGTTGTGATTTACGCATGGATACGAGGCGCTCCAGGTCTTTTTCGAGCTTTTGCTTCATCGCTGAGTCGTTGTAGACTTTGTTGTAATCAAAAAATGCAGTATGTTCACGCGAAACATACAAATAGATCAGGCCAGTTGCCATGATGACAAATAAACCGGCCAATAAAAGGGTTGTTCTCTTTTTCATAATCAAATTTTAAAATGGTTCTACCAAAGCCGCGCAGCCTGTACACGTCGCATTGTAAAAACGCAGGTAAAAGCGCTCTTTTTTGCCATTGATAACTTCGAGGATATAGGTGTCGTTCCCCGGAAGACAATGCGTTGGATCCGATACATTCAGGCTAATTCTATTTTCTCCCTGGATGAGCGGTACTACAGGAAAATGGCTTTGATCAAACACCTTGTTCATGTCGTCCGTGTATATATTGAATGTCAGCGTAGGGGAATTGTATTCTTCCGCATACATGAAATTGATCTTACAATTGTTCATGACATGGTAATAGCCATCCAGCTCATATTTCAGGTGTGCATACGTATCTGCGGGATAATTACAGGGAAAACTGGATACGACCTCGCCGATGCCCGTCAGGGCTTGCTGGATAAAAATGGCAGGCCGAAGCTTTCCGAAGTAATAACTGGAAACCGTATTGGCGATCTGTGTCCCTTCCTGGAATAACCGGACAGCGCCGGAAGCATCGCGTTGAATAACAATCGGAATATAGGGTGAATAGCTGTAAAGCTGCATGGATTGATTAACCGGGTTGTTGATCGTCAAAATTCCACCCGCAGAACTAAAAGTAATGATCGGCATGCTGCTGGCAGTCGCATTCAGCTGGTTCATAAGCGGCACTTCAGAAAGCGAGAAGACATTCATCAAAGCGGTAGCCGACACCTTTGAAACAGGTGTTACTGCAATCCAGCCGGCAGCACCCGCTGCGAGTTTACCCGATCCGATCGCCTGGCCGCCGTAGGTATTGGGTACACTGACCGGCATTTTCAGGATCGCATGGGTACGCGGTGCCTGTAGAAATAATGTGTTTTGAGGATAAATATTCTGCTCATTTTCCCAAACGGTGTTGTATCCTGCATAAATATACTGGCTGTAAGGGTAGGAAACTGCCGGGTTGCCAACAGCAACACTTCCGGAAAGCAGATACACCCCCGGTGCAAGCGATGGGAATCCGGTCTGGTTGAGCGTTCCAACCGCAGTTGCGGGTGAAGTGGTCGTATACAACTGCAGGGATCTGGAAACAATGGCCTGATTGTGAAAGGTCGTCGTTGGAAAAAAAAATGCCAGGTTGACTGTAGAACTGGTACAGTTATTCGCATGTGATTTCGAGATAATGAAAGCCAGTTTCGTCAATTTAGTGGGCTTCAAGCGGATCCATGTACCCCATTGCGTAAAATAGATACCGGCCTTAAATTGGAAAGTGGCCGGGAGAGATACGGTTTTGACAACCGAACCATTTACCAGGAACTGCAACCCATCATCGGTGTATTGCAGATCCAGCGACATTTCCTTGATCGGTATTATCGTTGATTTCGTCCTGACTCCTTTATCAACGGTATAAAGTTCGCCGCCAAGGATACTAAAACCATATTGGATGGCCGCGTAAGAACTGGCCCCACCCTGAATGGCATCTGAAGGAATAACAAGTCCAAAAGAATGTTCTGCAGAAAGCTCGGAAATCGTAAAGCCGACAGCTGCCCCGGTTGTATTGGGAGTCAGGTAGAGATTAGGACTCACGTAAGACATCGGGGCTGTAGACAGGTATTCATCGGCAGCAAACACAACATTGCTGAGATCGCTGTAAGTCATCGCAGGAGACAAAGCACTATAAGCATTGGAATAAATGCGCACACCGCGACTGTCAAATGCGCTGATGTGGTAGTTGCCCATCGGCACATTGCCCGCCGTGTAAGATTTCGGAACCACAGGACCTGTAAAAAAGGTTGTGCTGTCGAGCGTTCCACCACCTAATGTATCCTTCAGAAATTTATAAACGCTTTTTAAGTCGGGAATAGGATTGGGAGAAACAAAATAGTGATAAGGACCCACCGCACTGCTCAGCGTGGAGATGCGAACAGTCAGATCTCCCGTTCCTTTGTCATCTGCAAACGTATTGGACAAGGGCATATTCGTAGAGGGATATCCGCAGGAAATCGCTATGTTATTAACCAGGTCACCGACCAGCGTGCCAAGCACAGTCGGTTTGAAAGTACCGTTCAGCGCCTTTTGAAAAGTGAATTTGGCTGCAGAAGAAGCATTAACCTGTATCGTGGCAACACCCGCTGCTGTTTGATTGAAACGTACTTTATCACCAGGCGCAATCGTGGTGATCTTCGTGGTGACATATACACTGGATCCGTTTATAGCCCTTACATTGACCCCATTATCTGCTGAACTGTTGTAATAAAATTCAATAAATGCAATATTGGAGGTGGGCGTAAAAGTTGTCGGATCTGCAAGTGGCTCCAGTACCCAGAAAATACGGGTCCCGGCAACTGCCGTGACAGGCATGCTCATCTCCATCCAGACATCTTTCGAGGTTGTTTCATTAAAAGACTGTGCAAAGCTGCGCGTTAATCCAGGTGATACATTGCTGCGCTTCAGTGAATATTGATCCGCACCAGGTAACATATCCAGGCATTTTTCCCATTCTACCTTATAGCCGATCCAGATCTCTGCCGAAATCGCCACAGAGACAAATTTGCTACTATTGTCGAGCGTGGAAACATTCCCCGTGAATGTATAATACCCCGCGGGTAGGTTATTAACAGTACCGTAGCCAATGCTGCTACCGGAAGTGTGCGCATAAACAACCGTGTTTGCAGCATTTCGCAAGGTAAGATTGGTGACTTTGGAATCCTTTTTCCAGCCGTTTGATAAAACGATATTGTAAGTCATCCTGGAGTTGGCAGTTGCACTTGTATTGTGAAATATCCGCGTTGCAACAGAACCCGTGATCGTTTGCCCCTGAACCCCAAAAGTGGCCAACAGCAATGCAAGTAAAAGAACAGGTTTAAAAACGGATCGGTTAGGTCTATTCTGCATGGGAGGGAGGATCAAATTGGGTAACAAGGATTTCTTCGCGGATCACACCCGCAACGGAAGAACGTAGCCATAAATACATATGTGTGGTCGGAAAACTGCCGAGCTGCGCGGAGAAAGCTTCCGTGGCTGCATCGTAAGTGAAACCGGTGAGTGTCGATGCTGCCGGATGGGTGAAGTTCTGGATGCCGGAAAATAAAACGGTACGTAATGAATCCGGAGTTGTGAGCTCCACCGAGACAACCATGGAATCATTAAATGCCGCCAGGCCGGAGATGTGAAAAGAAAAAGAAGTCGGCGAATGGGAGTCGTAAAATTCAGGATTGACCCTGAAATATTGCCCGCGAGCCATGAAGCTGGAAAGCAAGGTTAGAAGGAAAAGAGATCTCATAAAAGGCAGCATTGAATTGGGTGCAAAAGTAAATTCTATTTTAACAACAACGACCGATTATCAAATTTTATTTTGTGGATCCACTAAATTAGTCGCTGGAAAAGAAATTGTTATGGAATAACTTGTTGAGCTTGTTACAACTGGGATTGCCATTGCATAGGAAGTGGATGCTAAAGCGCTTCCCATAAATGTAAAGATATAAGCGTCGTCACCGCCACAGGCAGCACCCCAGGATAATCCGCTGCATACGCGAAAACCTGCGTGGATGAATCAATTTAATTTTTCGCATTATTTATTCATTTTCTGCTAATTTATTCATTACTCCGCCGAATAAAATTAAATATTGCGATTTAAAATACGATTACGATTCTTGCTTATGATGGAATTCTTTCATCCCAAAGAAGCAATCCAGGTAAGCACGCTTGCGACGCGGCAAATACCTCGGGCTCCAATCCATACAACGGTCTGAAAGTCCACGCCCCGTAAAACGGATCCACGCTTTCCGAAGGGCTTTTACATCTGCTGTCGGATATGCCAGCAGGAAATCCTTGACCTCCTGGTATTGCTCATTCATGCAGGTGCGATTCCCCTGCCAAAATCCAGGATCGGTATCAAAATGTCCATTAAAAAAATCATCTATCGCAGCGAGTGCCATGAACTCATCGCGTATAGAAAAATAAATGGTTGAGCAATAAGGACCCAGCAGCGGCCCAGGCAAGACTTTTCCAGTGCTGTGCTGGAAAGTCAGCAGCCAGTCAATCATCCGCCTGTCCTGTGACAGAAATTTCGCGTGGGCGATGCGATCCTGCTCCCTTGCTGATGCCGGGAAGTGCCGGCGCATGTTCCCGATTATAAGCAGGTAGTTCTTTTTCAAACTGTCAGAAACCTCATGGTCTTCATATGCCTTTAACGGCGGAGCGATTACCGCTTTAGAATTACACGCCGACAAAATTGCGCAGGTGCATAGAAAAAAGATGAGCTGGTACATTGGTATGGATGGTTGAGATGAAAGAGCACGATCACACCATGAACGCAAAAAACAAAGAGATATTTTTGATCCGCATATCCGACTGCATTAAAACCTTCGTCAGTATAATTCAATTCGCAAATATGCATCAAAACTATCGGTATAAGTAATCAGCGCAAACAGATTCCAAATTGTTTTCGTTAAAAAGCGACTGAATCAAGGCTAAAATACAATGAATGCCTACTTTTGTGCTCAAAATTACCGCATGTCCGAAACACCGCAGAAATCCAAGCTTAAATCCTGGCTCAAAAGAGTCGGGCTTGCCGGTTTCCTGTTTTTCCTGATCAAAGGACTCGTGTGGATAGCGATTTTCATCTTTACCGCGAAAGGCTGCGGCGTGGGTAAATAAAAGGGAAACGTTTCCGCTCCCCTTTCGATCTCAATTGCATGGTCATTATGACCGCGGTTCCAGCTCAAAAGCCTGCGCGATCAATTCAAAGGATTTCCTTCTGTCAGCCATATTACCCGCCATGGTCGAAATGATGACCTCATCGACGTCAAAATCAGTAGCGAGCTTCGTGAGCTTATCCTTCACCTCATCCGGCGTACCGGAAATGACCCGGCCCTGGTTGTAGCGGATGCGCTCGAGTTCCAGGTCGGAGAAGCGGTAGCGCTGGATTGCTGCATAATCCCCAAAGTCGTGGAAGTTCCCGCGCTCGAACTGCAAAAGCACATAGTCGAGGAATTTTCGCATTTCTAAAGCTTTTTCTTCGGTTTCTCCGCAAAGTACAGAAATCGACAACAAAGCATGCGGCTCCGGAAACTGGGAGGAAGGCTTGAAATGCTCCCGGTAGGTTTCGACAATATCCGGCGTCGCAAAGCCATTGATGAACTTCGCAATGACGAGCCCCAGTCCGAATCCTGCGGCAATGCGGCTACTTCCGCCACTGGAGCTGAGGATCCATTGTTCCGGAATTGTAGTTGCCTGCGGAACAGCCAGGATTTGTCCGTGTTCCGTTCCTGCCGTATCGCGGAAGAAATGCTGCAGGTGCTCGAGCTGCGTCAAATAGCTTTTTTCACTAAAGTCGTTGGATGGGTTGAGCAAAGAAGCCGTGATCCGGTCGCCTCCGGGTGCCCTCCCCATGCCGAGATCGATGCGTCCCGGGAAAAGCGTTTCGAGCATGCGGAAGTTCTCCGCTACTTTCAGCGCACTGTGGTTCGGCAACATGATCCCACCCGAACCGATGCGGATCTCTTTGGTTTCGTCCGCCAGCTTGACCATCAGCACTTCCGGTGCAGATCCGGCAATGAAAGGCGAATTGTGGTGTTCCGAAACCCAGAAGCGGTTATAGCCAAGTGCTTCTGCCTGCCGGGCCGTGTGGATGGTCTCTGCGACAGCTGCCGCTGCGGTGTTGTCCTGCTGTACAATGGATTGATCGAGGATACCAAGTTTGATTTTTTTCATAAAATGTGTATGTGTATTTGAGGGCATTAATTTACGCTTTTTCGGGCTGAAATACCGCATTTGCAACACATTTTAAATTGTCCCGGAGGGCTTGCTCGGTATCTATTGCAATAGCGATATCCGCTAAAGCCTATACCTTTCCAAAATTCGAGTAATCCGGGATGTGCCAAAACAAAAAAACTCCACCAGCCCGGTAAAAACCGGAACTGGCAGAGCCTTTCAAATAGCAGCAAGTTGTTGTTTTCAGTCTTCACCGCAGGACTAGCCGTTGGGTCAGACTTTTCAATTTATTTGTTCATGCGAACCACACGCAGTGTTTCCTGTCCGTTTGGTGTGTTGATCACACAAACATACGTTCCGGCAGCAAGTCCGGCGATGTTCAGTTCAACGCGTTGTGCACCAGCTTCCATGTATTGGTTGTTCACCACAGAAACCGATTTACCGAACATGTCTACGAGTGTTACCGCTACCTCACCGGCAGTTGCATTGTTGAAAGCAATTACCGCTTCTGTGTTGAATGGGTTTGGATAAACCACAGCCATAGACTGCGCAGCTTCCTGCGTTGCGATAGCTGATCTCAGACCGTTTACACAAGCAGTATCTGTAGTGATCAGGTTGTTGAAGTCTGCACAGTCATTGAAAGTACAGAATGTTCCGTTCACAGAGATTACGGACGCACCGTTACCGATCAGGATCTGAGCTGTATTTCCTGTAGAGCTTACAACTGTAGCAGGACCTGAAATTTTCGTGAATACGTAAGAGCTGGCTTCAATAGCGTGCGTACCCAAACCGGAAACGTTGTCTACGGTCAAAGTATCCCATTCTGTAGTCAATGTAGCGAATCCGTTGATACCATCCAGGTCAGGATTAGCAGTGATGCCGGAGAATACACATGCTTTTCTCACGAGGGTTTTGTTCACAGTAGTCCAGCCTTTGGTAGCGCTTCCAGTCAAAGTATCTCTCCAGGATGTTCCAGGATCGTGTCCGATAGAACCAAAGATGTCTTCGTATTGACCGCTAACCAGGTTGTACAAGCCAAGTGCATCGTTTCCGTTGAACTGCAATTTTGGGGTAACCAGGTCTGGCGTACTGTACAAAGTTGCATTCGTATCAGCGATCACGTAAGTGCTTGTCTGGAAGATAAAACCTGACAAAGGAATCGTGTAAGTAGGCACAGTAGCACCGTTGTGGAATGCACGCAGTTCATAGTTAGATAGGTCTACGTCGCCACATGTACCGTTGTAAAGTTCCAGGTATTTGTTGTTTCCAGTTCCTTCTACGTACTCAGAGAAGATCAATCCTTTCGCTTCTACCTGCACAGTTACAGGAACAGTTGCATTCGGGCATCCCGTTACAACTTCTGTCGCGCAATAAGACGGTTTAGGGTAAACCAATACATTTGTTCTGGAAGAAGTAACATCACATCCTGTGCTCAGGTTGTTCACTTTTACGTAGTAAGTACCTGAAGCTGTTACAACAATAGAGTTGCTGGTTGCACCGGCTACCAGTCCATTTTGGTTATACCACTGGTAAGATGGGCTTGTAAGTGTTGTCGTCGCAGAGATCACAGTTGAAGATCCTGTACCTTCACAATATACGCGTGGACCCGCTACGCTGATAGTTGCCGTAGCTGAACCGCAGCTGAAAGAGGTACCGCAGGTAGACTGTACGTCATCGATACGGAACTGTGGGTTGGCAGAGCTGCCACCTGTTTGTGAATTTCTGAAACGAACCCAAAGGTTTGAAACCTGTGCAGCTACCGGAAGAGCAACACCGCGCTTGTACCAGTGTGCGTTACCTGTTCCTACGGATGGCAATGCAGCGTAAGGCATGTTTGACCAGCTTGCACCGTTGTTGATACTGTACTCTACCTGTAGGAAGTCAACCCCTGTAGAGGCATTCGTGTTTTTGTGGATACCGAAGAACAGGGAGTCGTCAGAAGAACACTGGGAAGCGTCGATTACCTGGATGTTGAACTCTTCTCCCGGTTGAATCAACGTGTTGAAGCTTCCGGATGCTCCTGCATACGTAGGCGCCGTTGTAGAAGGAGTAGTTGTTCTCATGTCAGCTGTCCCGGAGTAGTTGAGTCCGGCAACGCTGAAGCGTCCGTTGGTTTCGTGAACGGCGATCGTTTCCGTCGCGCTTCCAACCGTACCCATTGTTTCCAGGAATTGGGCCTGAGAACTGAATGCCGTCATTGCAATTCCCATGCACAGCATACCTTTCAATAAAATGTTTTGCTTTTTCATAAGTTAATTTTTTTAATCGCTTGTAAATAGTTTTGTTTCATGAAACTATTCAAAATTAAACCAATTGATCCTAAGCGATTTAAAGCGTGTTTTACGAAAACATGAACTTTATCCCGATAAAAAGAAACGTTTTTAAACCATTGGTGTGAACAATTTGTATGGAAAAGGAAATGTAGGTATAATACTGACTTTCAAATTATTGCACAAGAACAACGCCAGGTCTCTGAATCCGCGGGAAAGCAGTTTATGAACCCGCACTTCATAAACGTAAGCAATTATGTTCTTCTTCATTTCCCAAAAGAAGTTCATGTGAACTAAGTGGTATGCCTGATCAAAGAAAAAAGCTGACTTCTGGCAAGTGACTGGCATATAACCGGTTCATCCGGTTATTGGGTAACTCCTGCAAACATTTCGACTTATCGGCGGATTAAGCTACCGCATTCTAATTTGTATCCCGTCCTTGCCCGCACATGGCATAGCAGCAGATTGACTAAAAACAAAAGAGCGAGTAGATATCTCCACTCGCTCTTTTTGTCAATGCCGGTTTAGTTGTGGCATTTATGACGCCTGTAGTCTATTGCTTGATAATATTTTTGGTAGTAGCGGATGTTTCCGTAGCGTAGCGAATAAAATACAATCCCGGTTCAAAAGCGCTCATATCAATTTGCAGAGCAGCTTCGTGCGTAGCGATGGTTTGCAATACCTGCCCGTGGATGTTCAATACGCTGATATCTCCTGTCGCCAATGGCGTAATGACCTGCAAAGTGGATGTAACCGGGTTTGGGTAAACCTGGAAATCCGCCGTGCTCAGATCGGCTATGCCGGCTGTAGACAAAGTCGTAAACGTAACGGTGATCCATTCGGAGAAGGATGAAGCGTTGCAGCGGGCACGCAAATGGAATCGGTACGTGGTGCCCGGTGTCAATCCGCCCAAAGGCATGGAAGTAGATGCGATCGGCGTTCCGGAACCTGTAGGTGCGTTTACCGACTGGTTCACGACATACTCGAAACTCGTGCTGGAAGGCAATACATTCCAGGAAATATTGGCGCTGGTCATCGTAATTCCTCCCGCAGCCAATCCGCTCGGTGCGATGCATACGGTAGCAGTGGTTGTGAAGGTAATCATCGACCACGCAGAGAAGTTGCCGCCGCCGCAGTTGTTGCGGACAAATACATGGTAAGTCGTGTTCGCAGACAATCCGGAAGCAGAGAAGTGTGTCAATGCTGTCTGAAGACCATTCGTCAAAGGCAAGGAAGGATTTTGTGAAATCACGTATTCATAACCGGTGCTGCCTGCAACTGCTGTCCAGTTGAGTTCCGCAGTAACTGCCGTAATGCCGCCGGCTGTCAAACCTGTCGGTGCATCACAAGGTGGGAAAGGAACTACGAAGGCAAGTGTTGACCAATTCGAGAACGTCGTGTTGTCGCAGTTCGTGCGTACGTGTAGGTAATAAGTCGCACCACTTGTCAATCCGGTTGCCTGGTAAGTGGTTGCCGTTGTCGCTGTTCCTGTTCCGGTTGGTGTGGTAGCAACCTGGTCGATCAGGTATTCAAAACCGACGATCCCTGTGATCGCGTTCCAGCTCAGATCAGCAGTCGTTGGTGTTTCATTGGCAGCATCCAGGCCAATCGGTGCTCCGCAACTAGTTGGCGTCAGCGTTGTGAAAGGGAGCGTCGTCCAGTCGGAGAAGTTCGGTCCGCAATTGATGCGCACATGCAAATAATACGTTGTTGCTGCGGTTAAACCGGTTGCGTTGTATGTATTCGCTGCGGTTGGAGTTCCCGCAGTTACTGGTGCTGTAGCAACCTCATCGATCACGTATTCATAGCCCATAATACCGGTTACCACATCCCAGCTTAGGTCAGCCGCCGTTTCTGTTTCATTCGCATACGCCAACGTAGTTGGTGCTGCACATGGCGCTGGCAAAGTACTGAAAGAAAGTGTTTCCCAGGCCGAGAAGTTCGCTCCGCAGTTGATGCGTAAATGCAGGTAATAAGTCGTGTTCGCTGTCAGACCTGTTTCGTTGTGAGCTGCTGCTGTCAGCGCTGTTCCTGCCGTCAGTGGTGCAGTAGCGATTTCATCGATCACGTATTCGTAGCCTGTAATCCCGGCCACAGCATCCCAGCTCAGATCGGCTGTTGTTGGTGTTTCGTTGGCTGCAACCAATCCGGTTGGTACTGCACATGGATTCGGTACTGTCAGGAAAGAAACGGTTGCCCAGTCGGAGAAGTTCGGTCCGCAATGGATGCGCACGTGTGCATAGTACGTACTGTTCGCCAGCAAGCTTGTTGCGTTATAGGTATTGGTCGCGATTGCCGTACCCGCTGTCAAAGGAGCAGTTGCTGTCTGGTCCACGACATATTCGTAACCGGTGATGCCTGTTACAGCATCCCAGCTCAGATCAGCTGTCGTGTTCGTCTCGTTGGCAACGGACAGATTCGTTGGCGCAGCACATGGCAAAGGCAGAGTCGTGAATGGAAGTGTTTCCCAAGCGGAGAAGTTCGGTCCGCAGTTGATGCGTACATGCAAATAATAAGTAGTGTTTGCTGTCAAACCGGTAGCGTTGTAACTGTTGGTTGCGATCGCTGTTCCAGCAACAGAAGGTGCAGTAGCCGTTTGGTCTACGACGTATTCGTAACCGGTGATGCCTGTTACAGCGTCCCAGCTCAGATCAGCTGTTGTCGTTGTTTCGTTCGCAGCAGCCAAGGTTGTTGGCGTAGCACAAGGCAATGGCAAGGTTGTG
>Ga0247806_10001346_pt1 | contig 12225 bp, 9 predicted proteins | sample UWRJL059202B1_FD_179935 | JGI IMG/M metagenome (GOLD analysis project Ga0247806, IMG submission 179935) | Plant litter microbial communities from Arlington Agricultural Research Station in Wisconsin, United States - UWRJ-L059-202B-1 | ecosystem: Environmental > Terrestrial > Plant litter >... | reverse complement strand
CTTCTGTGTATTCCAGAATCGTACTCATTTCATTCTCAGAAGCCTTTTTAAACACCTCGTTGATTTCTTCAATGGTAGCTGGTTTTTTTAAGATGCACGTAAAGTCTGTCAGCGAACCATTAAGAACGGGCACGCGTATACCTGCACCCCCAAGTTTACCGGTCAGATGAGGGAAAGCATTTGTAATGGCTTTAGCAGCACCAGTAGTAGTGGGAATGATCGATGCAGAAGCTGCTCTTGCCCGTCTAAGATCTTTATGAGGTGCATCATGTAAATTCTGATCACCTGTCATGGAATGCACCGTGGTAATATAGCCATCTAAGATTCCCCAGTTGTCATCCAGCAACTTCACCATAGGAGCCACATTGTTGGTTGTACATGAAGCATTTGATAATATCGGTGCAGACAGGTCAACGTCGGCATCATTCACACCTAATAAAACCATTGGAATATCTTTATCAGAAGCCGGCGCGGAAATTAATACCTGCTTAGCACCAGCTAACAAATGTAGTGATGCCTTATCCCTACTGGTGTGTTTGCCGGTTGCTTCTAATACAAGATCAATTTCTAAGGCTTCCCAAGGCAATTCTGCTGCATTTGGGTTGGCGAAAATTAGAATTCTTTTGCCATTGATAATAATGGCCTGATCATCTACAAGGACCTCCCCTTTAAAGCCTCCATGAACAGTATCATATTTAAATAAATGTGCCAGGGTTCCTGCATCTGCTAGGTCATTGATGGCAACGATATCGAGATTCTCTTCAAGTGCTCTTCGTAAAAAGACACGTCCAATTCTTCCGAAACCGTTAATAGCTATTTTCATATTCATCAGGCGGCAAAAATACCTATAATCTGAATAGTTCTTTTAGATATTTCTGTTTATTCTAACTGTACTTATGTCATGTTGTAGCTTATAAGCCAGGAGTCTGTTAGATAACATAGCTGTTAAAAACAAAAAGAATATTTGCAAGACTTCGCTAAGCCCCTGAAAAGCAAAGGTTAATAGCACCATTAAAAGTGTGTATGAGGTTAATGTAAGACAAATCTGGGTGTCACTCCAACCCAATAACCTTAACCGGTGATGAATATGATTTTCATCTCTTTTAAAAGGAGACTTTAAGGTGATTATACGGATCACAAAAACCCTAAACGTGTCATATAGGGGCACGATAAATAAGGAAAGCACGTATACCTTATTATTTAACACATTTCCAGCTATTTCACGATCTAACTCCAGTAGCCTAAAGGCTAACATTACAGCAATGTATCCAATCATCATTGAGCCTGAATCACCTAAATAGATTCTTGCAGGTGAAAAATTAAAGCGTAAAAAAGCCATCAACGAACCGCAAAATATAAAGGAAAATGCGGCATAAAAACTATCTTGATAGATGAATAGGCTTATTGCGATAAAAAATACTGCTAGAATTCCCAGCATACTTGCTAATCCGTCTATTCCATCAATTAAATTAAAAGCATTTATCACGTAAACGACTATAACTACAGATAATAAATTGCAAATTAACGTATTCCAGTAAGAAGACTCAAACAAGGTGGGAATCATGACGATTTCGCCATAGCCCACTGTAAGGATTGCTATGATCACCTGAAAAAATAATTTAAGAAATGCATTGATGTTGAATAAGTCGTCATACAATCCTAGCAAAAAAAGCAGACCCAAGGGTATTAAGCCAATATAGGAATGGTATTCGGCTCCTATTGTTATCATCACAATCAAGGGAATAATAAAGCTAAAAAAGACACCAATACCGCCCAATCTAGGGACCCTTGTTGCATTAATGGAAATATTCCTATCAAAAACATGGTGCTTAGTTGTCAATTTAATAACTAATGGCAATAAAATACTAGCCAAAATAAATGCACAGGCGGAGTAAATGAAATAAAGCATTAGACAAACTGTTTTAATTTGCGAAGTTTTTTCCCCGCCAAAGCTATAAATGGATGAGGAACCTGGTTATAGGCCAACACCTTATAATCAGCAACCATGGCACTGAATAACTGCTTAACACCCCGGTTGCTAACGCCTCCTGAACGCATTTTAACAATTAACCGATCTAAGAATACAGCGTGTATCTTTCTTTTATAAAACAACCTTAAGATCATTTCATAATCAGCCGAAAGGCCGAAATTTTTAGCATACAAACCACAGGAACGGTATATGTCTTTTCTTATATAAAGCGTTGGATGTGGCGGCATCCAGCCGTATTTAATAGACGAGGGCAGGAAAGGTTTAGAAAGCCAATTTCTCCTTACAATATTTAAGTTATGACGGGCTGTGTATACTAAATTTCCATATATCACATCACAAGGTGATTCTCTGAACAGGTCAACTATATTGGAAATTACATAGGGATCAGCTAACACATCGTCGGCATTTAACACGCCTACAATGTCGCCTGTAGCCATCCTGATTCCCTTATTTAATGCACTGTAATAACCATCATCCTTTTCAGAAATGAATATCGAAATTCTCTCAAGGTATGGAGCTATTAAATCAAGTGTTCCATCGCTGGATCCACCATCTATCACAATATATTCAATGTTAGCATCTTGTTGTTGTAACACTGAATCTATACATCCTGTAATAAATGGCGCACAATTTAGCACAACCGTCACTATACTTACTTTCATCATTATACAATCCATTTACCCAAACTTAATTGAAATTAATTATATACAAAAAATATTGTTTTAAATTATTTATTGTGAATAATATCGAATTACATTAGTGATATGGATGGAGACTTAAATCTTTTAAATTTTTATAAAATTATTTCAGCGAGATGGTATTATTTACTAGCAGCACTACTAATTTTCATTTTGGGAGCTTTTTGGTTTTTACAACTGGCTACCCCTGATTACCGTTCAAATGCATCAATTAAGATTGATGACAAAAAATCGGAGTTATCCGAATTAATCAGCATTAAAAACATTTATGACCGGAGTAGTAAATCGGAGTCCGAAAAATTCATTCTATACTCACGTAACGTTTTAGGCAAGGCCATTACATCCTTAAATTATCCTGTCACCTTCTATAAAAAACGTGATCATTATAGAATCTCCTCTATTTATCCGCAAAAACCGGTAGTCATTCAGATTGATAAAATTCCAAACGGGAAATTGAAGAATACATTATTTAAAATCGAAGCAATCAATCAGCATGAGTATGATTTAAGCGCTTCTATTAACAATAAAAAGATAAGCAGTCGCTATGCTTATGGCGAAAAGATCAACTTCCATGGATTCGAATTTATTATAAAATCTTTTGGGCCAGCACCTGGCATGATCCTTTATTTCAAATTCAATGATCTCCAAAACATGTTGGTAGAGGTAAAACAATCCTTGGTCATCGACGATAACCAGAATACCAATATTTTGAACCTCAGTTATACTGATTCAAATCCCTATTTCGCCAGAGACATACTGAACGCCATTCTACAAGAATATCAATTATACGATAAAACACAACGATCTGTAGCGATCAAACAAACATCCTATTATATTGACACCTTATTAACAAACATGGCTGTCGTTTTACAGCAATCAGGAACAGGTATGGAGCAGTTTAAAACCGCCCACCAGATGCTCAATATCTCATCCAACGGAGAGACACTACTCCACCAACTAACCGGTTTAGAGGCAGAGCAACACCGCATTGACATTCAAGGTTTGTTAACAAAAGAGTTAAAAAAAGATCTACAAAACAATGCTGGCGCAGATAACCCTAACTTCAATTTACAAGGTGTAGACGATCCTCAATTAATCAGTCTTATTCAAAAATACAATCTGTTGATAGACCAAAGAACAAAAGGTCTGGTCGACTTTCCTATTCACTCCACGGTTATATTACAGTTAGACCAGGAGCTTCTTGCCATTAAAAAGGCAATGGTGAATAATATTACCAGTCAGCATGTTAAAAACAAAGCGCATTGGAATTACCTCCGGGACCAGATTGCCAGCATTAGAAAAAGTATAGAAACTATTCCTGCTTTAGAAAGAACTTACATCAACTTGCAATCTGATTACAACATTAATCAAAAGGTCTACGACTACCTATCCGAAAAGAAGCTGGAAGCTCATATCTCTACGGCATCCGTTACTTCCGGTGCTCAAATTATCGATCAGGCTGTATTAAGTGCAAAACCCGTATATCCGATAACTGCTAACATCTATAAAGATTTTACAATTGCCGGCTTCCTTGTCGGAATCCTATCTATTTTCTTGGTCCGCAAGTTAAATCCATATTTATACGATGTAGAGCGTATTGAAGAAATCTCCAGGGTTCCAATAATTGGATCAATAAGAAATGATACCGGCAAAGCTAACAATAGCAAAATACTATCTGTAGATAGCCCAGCTTCGCTATTTTCTGAATCCATAAGGGCGATGCGAGCCAATCTTGATTACCTGGTTGCAGGTAAACATGGGCAAGTAATCTGCATCACTTCAGAAATTGCAGGTGAAGGCAAATCTTTCACTTCCTTAAACCTTGCCGGAACCCTGTGTTTGATACATAAGAAAGTTCTGATCATTGCAACAGATTTAAGGAAGTCACAGCTGCATAAAACTTTTCAAATCAGTAATCACATTGGTTTAAGCAGCTACTTAGCGGGAGAATTAACAATGGACGAATTGTGTACAAAAACCAAGTATGATAACCTGGATTTTATACCTGCTGGTCCTGTGCCACATCATCCGGCAGAACTACTTCATTCAGATAGAATGAAAAGCCTATTAGAATCCTTGAAGGAAAACTATGATTTTATTATTCTGGATTCAGCACCCATAGGTCTCGTATCTGACAGTATTCCTTTAATGCGGATGTCTGACATTAACTTTTTTGTGCTTCGTTTTGGTATTTCCAGAATAAGAGCGGCGAAATTACCCGAACGACTGGCAAAGGATTTTAATTTACGCCACATGGCAATCGTATTGAACGCCTTTAAGGAAACCCATAATCCTAAAGGTTACTATAGCCTTTCGTCCGATAAACAAGTATATGATCGCTATTATAATCTGATTAATCATTAAGCATGAAAAACGATCAAAATAAAGTGCTCTTTCTAACATTAAGTGTATTTAGTGAGACTGGTGGAATACAAAAGGTATGTAGAACATTAAGCAAAACCTTAATGGAAATCCTCCATCCCACTGGTCAGTTACAAGTGTTATCATTATGTGATCTGACAAATGATTTAGACACCCGTTATTTAGACTTTAATAACTTTAGAGGTTTTGGAAATAAACGTTTGAGATTCTGTATACATGCCATAAAACAGGGACTAACCGCTAAGGTGATTATTCTAAGTCATATTAATCTTATCTTTATAGCACGTCTGATTAAAACCGCTAATCCTACTGCACAAATCATAGTTTTAGCACATGGAACTGAAATTTGGCGACCAATTACCTGGTGGAAAGTTAACTTTATAAAAAAGCGTTGCCTGCTCTGGTCAGTAAGTCAATTTACTTCAAAGAAAATCCAGGAACTTCACGGCGTAAAAGGTAGAAATATTGCAGTACTTCATAATTGCCTTGACCCATTCTTTTCTGTACCGAGTAACTTTAAAAAACCATCACATCTTCTTAATAGGTACCACATAAAAGATGGTGCAATTATCTTGTTAGGAATCAGCCGTATGGCATCCCATGAGTACGATAAGGGCTATGACGACGTGATATCCTCCATACCTGCACTGCTAAAAATGCACCCAAATCTGTGTTATTTGCTTGCAGGCAAGGCTGACGCTATGGAAACGGCACGTTTAAATGCCAGAATTATGGACAAAGGCCTGCAACAGCATGTAAAGCTCATTGGATACATTAAGGATGATGAACTCAGTGATCATTATTTACTGGCAGATATCTTCATTATGATCAGCAAGAAAGAAGGTTTTGGCTTGGTATTCCTGGAGGCTGCGGCCTGTGGTTGTAAAATTATCTGCGGAAATATCGATGGCAGTTCAGAAGCCGTGTTACATGGTAAACTTGGAAAGCAAATAAACCCTAGTAACACCCGGCAACTTCAACTAGCCGTGTCTATATCCTTGCAAGGCAGTCACGATAGCAACCATTCAAAAAACTTGCAAAAAATGTGCATGGAGCACTTCGGTTTTTTGGCATACAACCAAAAGGTAAAACAATTGCTTACGCCATTTATAAAGATATCATGAAACTAGCTTTAGTCATTACGCACCCCATTCAGTACTACGCACCAGTGTTTCAGTTGTTAGCAAAGGAAGTCCAATTAAAAGTGTTCTATACCGCCAAAAAGCGTAAGGCATTTGACCCGGGCTTCCAACAAGATATTGTTTGGGATATTCCACTCCTTGAGGGCTATGATTACACTTTTAACGAAGAGCAACCTGTTATGGAAAACCTTATCGCATTCAATCCACATTATTTATTAATCTACGGATGGGCTTGTACTACGCATGTTCAAATTTTAACCTATTTCAAAAATAAAATACCCATTCTATTCAGGGGCGACTCCAACCTCTTGCAGAAGGTGCCCTGGTATAGGGAATTTTTAAAAAAGCTTGCCTTAAAATGGATATACGCACATGTGCAAACAGCGCTTTATACTGGAACCAATAACAAAGCTTATTTTAAGAAATATGGATTAAAAGATTCCCAGTTGATATTCGCACCGCATGCCATTGACAACATCAGGTTTTCAACCTACAGGTGCGCTTCAACTGTTAGATCTGAATTAGGTATAAAACTGAATGATCTTCTGGTCTTATTTGTGGGTAAATTTACCAGCAATAAAAACCCTATTCTACTACTTTTGGCTTTTGTAAAAGCAAATGTTGCAAATACCCATTTATTATTTGTCGGTAGTGGATCCATGGAGCTTAACCTGCAAAATGCTGCCAAACACTTCAGCAATATTCATGTGCTGCCCTTTCAAAATCAACAAGAGATCCCTGCGTTTTACCAAGCTTGTGATTTATTTTGTTTGCCGTCTAACCACGAAACCTGGGGTCTTTCCATCAATGAGGCCATGGCTTGTGGAAAAGCGGTATTAGTCTCTGACGGCTGTGGCGCAGCTGTAGATTTGGTAACACCAAACAATGGAAGCATCTTCAAACATCAGGATGTAAACGATTTAGCAGAAAAGCTTGAATATTTTTTAAAACAGCCAGCCAAATTGGAAGAGGCAGGCCAACAGGCGGCCCTTGATATCAGCGAATGGAATTTTAACAATCAATCACGGGCGATCATAGACAGCTTGTATGCATAAAAGCGCAAAGTTTAAAATCAATGTAATCCTGCGTTGCTGTCTCCCGTGGCTTGTCGCTTTATTATTTGAACATCATCCAGTGTTATCTTTTTTGATCGCCTATATAGGTTCTTACTATATATTCTACCTTATGGTCGCGGTTTAAGTGTATCGATTCCAGCATCGAGGTGATGAAACCGATGATGATCATACAGCTAGTCTTCGCTGGATTTATGTGCTGCACATCAATTTTCTTTTTTGCGGATCACCTTGGCTTTACCTATTTCAATAGGCAAGGATCTTATCCATTCAGTATAACTGAACAAACATACCTATTAGCTAAATGCCAAAGAATGGCACTTTTAGGTCATATAGGACTGGTAACAGGTATGATTCTCCAATTGAAACCAGCAACGGGCAATACATACAAGCTTCAAATCCCTATTGATCAATTTCTAATCAAATGGAGCTTGGTCGTAGCGATTGTGGCCTACTCCTTAAATTACATCCCATCTTTTATACAGTTCAGATATTACCTGTTGCCACTGGCGACCACAGCACAAGCCTTACTTCTCATTCGAGGTTTGGTGTACAAAAAACCGTTTACAGCTATCTATGGCGGACTTCTATTGGGCCTTCATATTTTAGGGGCTACGTTAACAGGATATAAAGAGAATCTGATCATTCAATTCATCATGATCAGCTTCCTCGCTTATCCCTACTTTAAAAGAACGGTTACTTGGCTTTTTCTTCCTAGTTTGTACATGTTGCTATATGTTTTACCAACACTAACCACCATCATTCGTGTAGAGTCCTGGAACGGAAATAAAACTAGTGAAACCGCCAGAATGGAGGCTTATGACACCATTACAGATGGACGTAATCAACAACTTATTTTTAATAATAACTGGGAATTTCTGACCAATCGCCTTAGCGAAATCAATATGTTTAGCCTATATGTAAAATATACGCCTACACAACAACCATATTATGGTGTCGAAATTCTAAACAACGCCATGCTCGCACTCATTCCCAGGGCACTATGGAGCGATAAACCAAACACAGAAAAAGTCGCCATGGAACGGGTGTACCAATCCAGAGTTATTAACAGGTTATCCACAGTGTCTGCAAAAACACGCCCGGTCATTGATGGCTACTTAAGTGCCGGATCAATGGGCGTTTTGATATCCTTGTTAATCTACGGAATCCTTGTGCAATGGCTTTGTAATAAGGCACAAGCACTTTTTGGTGGTTACGAACTGGGCTGTATAGTCGTTTTCAATGGGCTGTTTCAACAACTGTGGAGAGGCAACAATTGGGAGTTTTTAATTAACAATTTAGTCTATGGATTTATACTCATGTTAATTCTATTTCATGCGTTAAAGTTGACAAATCTTTTAAAAACAGACCGAACATGATCACTATCCTGCAGATTACACCATCCTATAAACCTGCCCATATCTATGGAGGACCCATCAGGTCAATAGCTAAATTATGCGAAGAATTAGTGAGGACGAATTTCCAGGTGAAAGTGTTAACAACTACCGCCAATGGCTTGGAAGAACTAAGTGTAGAAACAAAAAAAGTGATAAAAGTAGACCAGGTGGATGTACAATATTTTAAACGTTTAACCAAAGACCATACCCATTTCTCACCAACCCTGCTATGGGAATTAATTAAGCTGATCAAAGCAGCACAACTACAACCGACACATCAGTTACTGATTCATATCCATTCCTGGTGGAATATTATCGCTTTATCATCACTAATCATTTCAAGATGGTACCATGTGCCCGTGGTACTCTCAGCTAGAGGAATGATCACCTCTTACTCTTTTAAGAACAGAAATGCGCTTTACAAAACACTTATACACCAGGTGTTAGGAAGACGGTTGTTAGAGAACCTATGTATTCACGCGACAACAACAAAGGAAGCATCAGATATCAATAGTTTACCCATCCGCTATAAAAAGATTTTTACTATTCCAAACCTGGTAAATGTACCTGCTTTGCCAAAGCAAATGGCAAGTAGCGTACCACACCACTCCTGTTTGAATTTGCTATTTCTTTCGCGCATTGAAGAAAAAAAAGGGCTGTTTTGTTTATTTACTGCACTAAGTACATTAACACTTCCATGGAAACTAACGATAGCAGGATCCGGGGATAGACATTATATCGCCCAACTTAAAAAGCTTACGGAGGTTCTGCATATCAGTCATAAGATTACCTGGTTGGGAGAAGTTGCTGATCGGGACAAATTTTCGTTGTTGAGTAAAAGTGACTTTCTTGTCCTTCCCTCCTTTAATGAAAACTTTGCTAACGTTGTTATTGAAAGCCTGGCCGTAGGCACCCCAGTCATTGTTTCACCAGAGGTGGGTTTAGCTGAGTACATAGCAGAAAATAATATTGGGTGGGTGACCACAGCCGAGCCCTTAACTTTGATGAAATGCATTCACATGGCCGCATTGGATTACAGAAAAAGGGCATTTATCAAAAAAGAAGCACCGCGGATAATCCGTAAAGATTACTCAACGAAAGCGATACTATCAAATTATATAAGCATGTACGAGCAAGTTCTTAATTATGGCAGTTGATTTTTCATTCATTGTATTAACCTTCAATGAAGAAATGCATTTACCACGGTTATTGAATTCCTTACAAGGTCTGGAAGCGGACATTTTCATTCTTGATTCGGGTAGTACAGATCAAACTATCCCCATCTGTAATCATTATGGCTTGCATTATGCCTTACACCCTTTCGAAAATCACCCAAAGCAATGGGATGAGGCATTGCGGAGATTTGAGATAAAAACCCCATGGGTTATTGCTTTAGATGCGGATCAAACCTTAACCCCCGAGTTATATCAACAACTCGCGCGCTTTAATGATCAAGATCACCTCGACATCGATGGAATATATTTCAATAGAAAAAATATATTCCAGGGCAGATGGATCAGGTATGGCGGCTATTATCCGCTGTACATGTTAAAAATGTTTAGGTATGGCCATGGTTATTCAGATTTAAGTGAAAATATGGACCATAGGTTCATTGTGCCAGGCAAAACGGCAATTTGGAAAAAAGGGCATTTGTTAGAAGAAAATCTAAAGGAAAATAAAATAAGCTTCTGGATAGATAAACACAATCGTTACAGCGACCTCCTGGCTACTGAAGAAATTGAGCGTAAGCAAAAGATTCGTTTACAAACCATACGACCACTTTTTTGGGGAACACCAGATCAACGCACTGCCTGGTTAAAAAGATTATGGTGGAACATGCCACACTACAGCAGGGCGTTTGCATATTTCAGCTACAGGATGTTGATACAAAAAGGAATATTTGATGGAAAAACAGGCATTCTGTTCCATTTTTTGCAGGGCTTTTGGTTCCGATTGATTGTCGATATCAAAATAGAAGAACAATTAAAGGCAGATAGGCTGACAGAAAGTAAAACAATTATGAACAAGCCAACCAAAAATCCAATTAAGTTTGCGATTCTATTTCCAATGCTCTTTCTGCTCTTCTATTATTTCAACATTGCTTTTATTGGTATCACCACACCTGGAGGTTACTATCTTGAAGGAGTAGATCATCACCTCAACTATATTAAAGCATGGCGGAGTTTCGACATTTCCTGTACAGCACTATTGTTAAGAGGCTTCGGTCATGAGGTGCTGACTGAAAAAGTAAGTTTACATGTATCCGGAAGATCAGGTTTCATTCTCGTCTATTCCTGCCTGGGGTATGGTGTTTTAAGCGTCTACGCTGCATTTATATTAGCCTATCCTAAGTCAATTAAAGAGAAAATAACCTTTTTAGTCGCAGGCATTATAGGGTTTCAATTGATCAATATCATGCGGTTATGCCTTATTGCCCTATATTGGAAATCCACACCAATGATGTTCAAACTTAATGCACATGAGGTATTCAATTACCTTACCTACACACTAATCATTTGCGCTAGTTATTACTGGTTAAATTACAGCAAGCCAAAATTAAAGAGATATGAAAATTACACAGCTTAAAAAGGCATTTCCCAAAGGGGAATACCAGCCAGGCGCTTCGTCGTTAAAAATTAGCCTATGGTACCTGACCAGCACGATGTTTTTTAAATCAGGTCTTGTACCCTGGAGCAATATATTAGTTGCTGTTTTACGAATATACGGAGCTAGAATAGGGAATGATGTCCGTATAAAACCATATATAGATGTTAAATATCCATGGAAACTAACCGTGGGCGATCATTCCTGGCTCGGCAACTGCCTGATAGATAATTTAGCGGAGGTGGTAATTGGCAAAAATGTATGTATATCCCAGCAGGCCATGTTACTAACAGGGAATCATAACTTTACTAAATCTTCATTTGATCTAATGACCGAAACTATTGTACTGGAAGATGGGGTCTGGATTGGTGCTAAAGCAACGGTTTGTCCGGGCACACGAGCAAAAACACATTCTATATTAACTGTGGGTTCGGTGGCGACAAGAGATATGGATGAGTACATGATCTATCAAGGGAACCCAGCCATTAAAATAAGAAAAAGAAACATTCAATAATTCGAATGAAGTATGTCAATATGTAACGGGATAATTATGGCCAAGAACAGCGTTAGAAGTGTTTTTTAGGGGGAGCTAAAAATGATAAACGGATTCCATGAAGTCAACCTGTGAAATTGCCTATTAGGCAAAGAGGGAGATGCGAAAGCATAAAACCTAATAAATAGCAAAGAATAAGGTAGGGTATCATGTGGTTTCAAAGAAATCAATGATGAATACACGGAAGAAATCCTGAAATTACTGAGGTACATTGCGGTTTAAAAAAACCTTTGTAAACAAGAAAAGCCTGCAGATAATTCTACAGGCTTTCTTTAAGATTTGGCACCGACCTACTCTCCCACGTGTTACCGCAGTACCATCGGCTCTGGTGGGCTTAACTTCTCTGTTCGGAATGGGAAGAGGTGGACACCACCGATATAGGCACC
>Ga0247806_10001345_pt1 | contig 12246 bp, 14 predicted proteins | sample UWRJL059202B1_FD_179935 | JGI IMG/M metagenome (GOLD analysis project Ga0247806, IMG submission 179935) | Plant litter microbial communities from Arlington Agricultural Research Station in Wisconsin, United States - UWRJ-L059-202B-1 | ecosystem: Environmental > Terrestrial > Plant litter >... | reverse complement strand
CACCAGCAACCAACACCGCGCCGACGCTCTTGCCCCCTGGCTGAACTTCTACAACACTGAACGCATCCACACCGGCATCGGAGCAACACCCATCAGCCGAGTGTCACCAACGTCATGACCCAGTACAGCTAGCCGAACTTCAGATCAAACACGGCATCCCCTGCAGTCCACGCGAGCTCGGGGGCAGGGCCACGATGATGGAAGAAACCACGCAAAGCCCGAGCTGCAGTTTCGAGATCGACCACAACGCCGCTGGGAGCGTGCGCAGGTCCCGAAGGTATTCGCACCTCAGTCTCTCCCTCGGTATCAACCGAACCTAGTATCCGCCACTCCCCTGCCTCCCGGGAATTGGCTGCACAATGCACGATGAAGCCCGTCGCCCTACTACCCATGGCCTCAAACAAGGCTTCGTTGCGCTCGACAAGGAAGCGCCCCGCTCCCGCGCTATCCCAGGACGAAAGCGCTGCCAGCGCCACCCGCTTCGCGGCATCAGACGACGGCTGCTCAACACCGTTAACATCCCACGCATTACGGACAACTGTCCGTTTGCTATCACGAATTCCGAGGCGGACTACATTGCCGACCATCACGCCAATTGCGCTTGCGGGAACCAGGACTGGCCAAAGGTAGGACCAGGGATCTGCGAGAAAAGAAAGGAGGAGACCTTCCATAGCGACAACGAGGACAAGAACTATCGTTACCCAGCGCGCCCTGACCAGTGACCGAATGACGCCACCCTCAAGGATCCCGGCAGCAAGCATGAGCCCGATCTCAAGGCCGTGCGCCCCTTTAGTCGATGAGAGCGTGGACAGGAATATCCCTAACGCGAAAACCAGACCCATCGCCCAGAGAACCCAAGCCGACCGGACGAACTGAAGAAACGACGGCGAGCCTTGCATATCTTCATTTCCTTACTGGCCTGGAACTAGGGACTTCAGGTGGTCGAATCCGACCCCCGCCCCAGCACCAACAGTTGCCGAGCGCCTCAACGCTACCCCGGTAACCCCGCTGCGAAGCCCGGAAAGGGTGCTGGAACTAGTCCATACCGCCTGAGACAGAGCACTCGAACCGGAAGGACGACCCGGCAGATGAGTAGGTGCTCCACCAGTAGCTGCGGACCAAAGAACGTCGTCGACCTGATGACCGTTAGAACCGCCTTTCGGGCCATACCGGTTCTCCAAACCATCCTTCGTCTGTCGCCGCATACGATCGAACACTGCCGTGATGGCGACCAGTCGCCTGCTCGGGCTGGGGCCATCGTCCGGCGCGCGGAGGTCCGTCATCCCGCGCGCCGTCTCGGTGGGTGATGCTACGTCGGCCACAAGACCGACTCGGATCGGCTTCATTTCCGCAGCCCACATACGGACCGACGGTCCACTGCACCGGGCGGGGAGGTCGTGAATCACCCTTCCGGGTCGCCTCAGCCGGCCTCCGCAGCAGTCGCGTCAGGCAAAAGCCGCAAGCTCAGGTTTCCCGAGACACCGCCTGCACTCGCCCATCTGACAGGCAGAATGCCCGAGTTCTAGCGAGCGACTCTAACGATAAGCGAAGGCCACTGAACCAGCCGCTGCGGCATCAACCGCAATAGGACTTGAACCGGCGACCCCCTGAAGGTTACAGCCTTAATTCGGTTGGAGCCGAAATTGTCCGGATACTCGCGGATTCCCTTGTGTTTACAGGGAACCGGGCGGTTCGCTGTCTCCAATTCTAGGCCAACGTTTTGGGTCAAATCGAGATGAATTAGATGGGTAAATGATGGACTTATGGACCCGCTTGGAGCGCCATCACGGGTCGCCGGGAAGCGATTCCTCTGCGGCGGGGAGTAGTCAGAATCTTTCTTACGGATCGGCGCGGTCAACTGCCGCGCTGAGAGTGCATGAACGTGCGCGCAACATAGGCGCCGACCCGGACGAGCTTCTTCCATCCCGCCGAGACCACGATGACGGCGAGGAGCGGGCCGAACCACCAGTGCGTTGTGACATTGATGATGGCGGCGTTCCACAGCATCTCGAGCGCAGTCCAGCGTCCATCCCATATGAGCTGGTGCCAGTCGATGTTCATGGTCCCCTTCGGTCGGTTTGTCTAGGGTACGGGGAGCTCCCGACATCGCGGTGGGGGCGTCGAGGCTGCTGGTCGATTCAAAGCTCCGCCTCGTGCGCCATGCATCGCGCTCACCCTTGCTAATTTGTGCCGGTGGGTGGCTAAGTTTGTACCACTTTCGTGCAGGCTCAGCGAACGGCCGTCGACGTCGGGTTCAGTAGAAACAGACATGAGTTCGTTTCGTAGTCGTCGACCTCAGCCGTGACGTTCAAGTTGGTGCCAACGCCGATGGTGTCTGGCGTAGGGCCGACGAAATTCAGATCGTTAGTCGTGTTCACATCTCGGAATTGGAACGCCGGGCCGGGTGCTGACGTCTCGCTGAAGTCGCCGGAGCCGATCAGGATGTCATACCGGGTAGTTGCGCCATCGTGTGGGCTCAGTGCGCCGATGCTCCCGGGGAACGATATTGTCTGGCCGCGGTATGTACGTGCGAACTCCGCGATCGAAGGGTCGCAGTAATCAGTGAGAGTGAGCAGTGCGGCCAGGTCGGCGTTGAGCTCAGGCGTGATTGCTATGTCTCCGGGAGTCGATGACGGTGACGTGTTCGCCACCGCATCCGGTGACGGGGACGCGCTCGCGGTTACGGGTGACCCACTCGACACCGCGCTTGGCATGTCAGAAGAGGTGGCCCCCCGTTCGCCGATGATCCCGAAGGTAATGATGGCAGCGAACACGAGTGCAAGAACCCCGCCGCCTAAAGCCCAGACGAGCCGGCGTGACTTGGGCTTTGGCCGCCGAAAAGTGATCTCGGTCTGTAACTTCCCTGGTGCCTGGGAGACGAGGACCCATCCATCAGCTTCGAACTTCTTCACCGTCCGGGACTCCATGCCACGAATTGCGCGAACAGATTTCGTCTCGAATTTGACCTCGGCGTCCGCCACCATGTGTCCCAGCCCCTATTTCTTGGCCGGACAGTGCCGGCCACGCAAAGCCTACCGATCCAGTTGAACTCCTTTTTCAGGTCGTCTGTTCCCTATCGATAGCGTGCGACAGAAAACGACTCAAACGTCGCAGTTTTCTTCACATACAGGGGGTGATGCGGGTGGCCATCCCGGCTGACGGCACCACGCGAAACCCACTCGCTCGCGGCGAGCTCGGGTAAGTCGAGAATGTCCTTCAGGAGCAACGGCAGAAACCGTCTCTTGTCGATGAGTGCGCCCCACGCCGCCCAGAGCGTCAATTTCCTCCCGCGAACAAGAGTCGAAATCTGCCGCTCGTTTTCGGACTTGAGTGTTGGGTCCGCAGCCGAATGGAGGCAGTTTGGATCCGTCGCCCGCTGCGGATAGACGTTCAACATGATGAAGCTGTCGTACCCGTTGCGGACAGCCACTTTGCTCACGCCCTGAATCGTATGATCAAGCCGATTCGGCTCCGCCGTACTCGGGTTGACGCCGAAACACACCAGAGGGTTGTCGCCGACCGTGCCGAGCACGAACCTTGCAGAATTATCTAGAGTGCGCTCGTAGAGCCATTGCACACGCCACCAGCCCCCTTTCGCGCAATCAACACGGCTCTATCGACTAGGTGACTGGCTGAGGACACGCCTGTGAGCCGGTCGGGACCAGCATGGCAAACTCTAGTCGGCGACGCGCAAGCATCGACTCGATAGCGTCGAGGATCACACGCACAAAGCGAAGATCCGTCCGTGGCCTTGTCGAATTCTCGCTGTCGAACGAATAGAACGGAATTCGCGGTGAGCTGTCACGCCATGCGCGTCAACGCACGCTGGAACTTCTCTATGAACTCGGCGCGTGTGTTACCCAAGGGAAACGGGATCCGATCCTCATGCAACAACGGAAGTCCAGCGGCCCGCAGGGGCTGACAGAGGATTTCGAAGCTAGGCCCGTGGCAAACGACGATGCCCTCGGGTTCAAGCGCCCCTGCAGCGGCGACGCATGCGGGTGCGTTCTCGCGAAGAACTCGTCTGCGCTCACCCGACCCCAAGTGATTCACCGGATAAGGGGCCAAATCGATGAGGTAGATGCCGTCGTCACGCAGCCTTGTTAGCCATGGCGCTTTCGGCTCGCCCGCCTTAAGCGCTGGCCGTTCGTACACTGCCCCTACAACGCTCCGGAATAAGTTGTCCGCGCGGGTAAGAACGGGCGCGTAGAAAAACCGGAGGTCGTCAGCATCAGCATCCGGTGCGGACTCACCGATAAGGAGCAGGCGGACGTGGGCCGGCTTCCACTCAGCTCGCAATGTTTGGTACCACTCGTGCTCGGCCATTCCTCGACCATATCGACGTTCGACCGAGCGCGGCTGGGAACCACTCAGACGCCTTCATCCAAGGAATCGCACTTCGGACTATGGTCTGAGCATGGCCCGGTCGGACGCGCTGCGCGCATCAAAGGAAGAGCCACGAGATGAGACCACTCCGATACTCGATCAACGTCACGCTCGACGGCTGCTGCCATCACGAGGCAGGACTCCCCCCGGACGAGGAGTCGATGCGCTACTGGACCGCTCAGCTGGAGCAAGCCGATGCCCTGCTTTTCGGCCGGGTGACCTACGAGATGATGGCGTCCGCGTGGCAGAAGTCGGCCACGGGCACGTGGCCCGACTGGATGCAGGAATGGCAGAAGCCGTTCGCGGAGACCATCGACCGGGCGAAGAAGTACGTCGTGTCGAGCACACTGAGCGGGGTCGGTTGGAATGCCGAGCTAGTGCGAGGCGACTTGGGGCAAACTGTTCAACGGCTCAAGCAGGAGTCCGGCGACGGCCTGTGGGTCGGTGGCGTGACGCTCCCCCTGGCGTTGGCAGATCTGGGGCTGATCGACGAGTACGAGTTCCTTGTGCAGCCGGTCCTTGCCGGACACGGGCCGACGTTGCTTGCCGGTCTGCGTGAGCGCATCCAGCTCGAACTCGTGGACCGCCATGAGTTCCGGTCGGGGGCAATCGCCATGCGATACCGGCCCACGCGAATTACGGCTGGATGAGCTTTGTCCTGGCCCAGAGCCGACAATAATGATTGTGGCAATTAGTCGCTCGATGGATCCCGTTCGTGCTTCTTCTCGTGCAGTCCCCGTCACGGCGGTTGGAGCCGAGTGGTCGAAAACTACCCCGGGCTCGCTCAGCGGGACAGCCCGCGTCGCGTAAGCGATGGACCAGATACATTTCGGCAGCCGGGGTCCCGCCTTCCGCGGCGCGCTCTCTGCCTCTACCGCGCGGAAGACGAACGCCTGGCCGGGGTGTGCCGCACTCTACGGTGCGGGCACCTGGAGCACACGGCGCAGTCGCGGGCCATCATCCCCCTCAAGGCGATACGAGACCACCACGTTGGCCGGACCCGAAAGCGTCAGCCTCGACACCAGCACGAACTCTTTAGCCTGACCCTCGTCCAGCGAGGCAGGATTCGCCGCCACCTCAACCAGCCGCTTTTTGTCCAAGTCGGTAAACCCTTCGATCTCGACCATGAAGGCGACGTCCGGGCCTTCGTTCACGAGAAGCCAGGTTTCGCCCGTTTTGTGCCGTATTGTCAAGTCGGCCCGGCCGGACTCGTTCGCCGTGAGGGTGCTTTGGGGCCGGTGCGGGTCGTCAAGGGCCGCCACCATCGTTGCGCGTTGCTGGGCGTCCTTCGACCGGCGATTGTTGGCAAGGGTTAGATACCCGAAGAGCACGGCGACGAGGACCGCTGCAACTGCGGCGCTAGAACCGACCCACTGGGCTGCGAGCGACCAAGCTTCGTAAGTGGTCGGGTCGGCGGCACTGGTGAGGTTCATGCGCCAAGGTTAGCGGGTCACGACTTGGCTCCGATCGAGCGTCGGATGCGTCGGCTACTCTAATCGCATGCCACGCCCGTGCTCGTGAATGAAGGGTTGTCGAACTTCACGCCACCGCTCGAGCGCTCGAAGCGGATCAATTACAGCGCGAGGCGACTGGCCCATATTCAGGCGCAGATGAGGACCGATGGAATTCAGTAACCGAGAGATTGCCACAGGAATACTTATCGTCCTCGGGCTGACTTTCCTGCTTGCCCTCCCGGAGACACGGCGCACTTTACACAAGGGCATCATCGATGTTCTGAAGGCGCTGGTCCAGTGGAAATTTCTCCTACTGATTGCGCTGTATTTCCTGTATGCAATCGGGCTCGTTGCCGTCGCAAAGTCGCAGAGCTGGTGGGACACGTCGCTACTGTCCGTGACGATCTTGACCATCGTCGTCACCGGGTTCCCACTTTTCTTGAATGCGAACGACTACAAGACGGGCTCCGAGTTGGTCCGAAAGGTCGTGTTTGAAGTCGCAGGGCTCTCGGCCCTTATGATCACGTACCTCGACCTTGGAGAGTTCCCGATCTGGGGCGAGCTTATCCTCCAGCTCGTTGTTTCCTTCCTCGTCATTTTCATCGCGATGACCCCACGGATACCGGGTGGCAAGAGAGCTGCTCAATTCTTCGAGGTTCTTCTTGGCGTGCTTGCGCTCGGCCTTGTCATCTCAACAGCTGTGACGTTGTTCACCGAACCGAAATCGTTCGACTGGCTTCATGAACTCAAAGCGTTCGCACTGTCGATTTGGCTGCCCATCGCCCTCATCCCATTCCTATACTTTCTTGCGATACTCATGCAGATCGAGTCTTCACTGGTCCGCTTGAAGATGCACAACGACCGGAAGAACCCGCTTCGTATCCGGCTGGCTCTCGTCATCGGTTTCCGTGGAAGCTTGCGCTACGCGAAGCGCTTCAGCGGACACTGGATCACCGACATGTCAGCACAGCGTACCTTTCGCGGCGGGCTAGCTTTGATGCGGAGACACCGCGAAGCGGTTCGAACTCGAGTGACCGAGCAGCGTGCTCGCGACCGCCGACTAGTTGAGAGAGCTGGACGCCGGGGCGTAGACGAACACGGGCTCTGGCTCGACCGAAGAGAGTTCTACGAGACTCGAGGAGTCCTCGATGACATCTGGTTCACTCAGACTGCCATCTTCCAGAACGGAAGAAAGTATGTCGACGAGCCGTTCCTTTTCTCCTCTTTTCACTTGAAGGAGCTTCCGAAGGATCACGGGATCAAGATTGTCCTAGCGAAGAACGCTCACGCTTGGTATGGATGGCGTAGGACACCAGGCGGCTACTACTTTGCTACCGGAGGCACCAAGGACGTCGATGCTCGATGGCAATACGACGGAAGTGAGCTGCCTACTGGCTTCCCGCATAGCGCAGGGGGCTGGGTGAACTCAACTCAGAACGAGAAGGCCGCCGAGTGGTCGACCCAAGTTGATCGTCCGGTCCCAATCTTTTAGCCTGTTCGGCAGCCTATTCTTCCTTTCGGCGAGATCATTTCTACGCCAATCTCAGTAGCGTTCCTTCGAAGCCATCAGGCTGGTGTCCCGGAGTTCACGAAGCGTTGGCCCGAAACCCGTCGGGGTTGCTGGTGTGAGCCGTCCGCAATCCGGGCGCCCTTCGGTCACCTCCCCTGCTCACTGCCCCTCGAAGAAACGGGCGCGACACCGACTCCTTTATGCCCAGTCCGTCGAATGCCTCCGAAATCAGCCGTTGAGAAACTCGTCGGTGTCCACGGTGTCGCTCTTCTTCTGTAGTGCGTCATCCGAGGCATGGACGACCTTGACGAGCTCAAACAGCACGATAACAAGTCGGGTAGCACCGTGGGCCGCGAGCAGAACACAAATCTCCAATGTCCAAAGCGCGACGTTGGTGCGCCCGCTCGACGCGAAGGCCGCGCTCATCAAGGCACCGAATGCCGCGATGAGAGGAGTGGTGACTACTGACATCCAATTCCGACGCAAACTAGTTGCAGCCTTCAGCCGCACCTTCCTGAATCTCTCGTCGTCGCTGCTTAGCCCAAAAATAACCACAACGCCCGCGAAGCCGCCGACCATAGCCGCGACACCTGCCGTGCTCACCGACAGGTTCGCAATGCTGCCGTCGACGGTCTTCGAATCTACTTCGTTGAAAAACTGAAGCGGCTGAATCTCGGTCCACAGGTACGTCGCAAATAAGTAATGTGCGAGGACCAGACCAACAAGAACAAGCGTGACCACGCTGGGGTGGTCGACGAGGTACTTTCGTAGGTTCATGTGAACACCCTCCTAGCTTGTCCGAACGTTATCGCCTACCTCAGACACCGGGCAGCTTATTGAAGTCCTGTATCGATTTCGAGATAGCGGTGAGGATTGTGGAGGTGTCAACCCGAACGTCCGAGGCGACGCGATAGGAAACCTTTGAAACGATGTGGTCCTCAAAAAGGTCATGCTGCTCTCGATGCAGGTTCCCTTGCTCATCCTCTACGACTAGATTAACGCTGGCTCTACGCGCAAGCTTGTTGACGGCAATTTCCGTTGCGAGTTTCTTGATGATGCTCTTGTCCTTCATCGTGCCTCCTTCCCGCCCCAACGACCAGCCGACGTAGAGCGTTCCGTTAGAGGGGCCCTCCGCGCGAACACTCTCAACTGCATCCAAAAGCGAGTTTCCTTTTGGCAACTGTCGATCGGTGTCAAGGTGAAAATCGACTCCAACTGCGCCTTTGGAGCTCAGGATCTTTGTCAGGGTGTCAACATCCACGACAGGTCTGAATTCGATGGATTTACCCTTCGGCACGAGTGCCAACACCCCGGTAAGCCAATTCGCGATTGTTTCGGGACGGGTCGACTGTCCAGGACTCATGATCGCAACACGGCCTTTGGTACCGAATGGCACTACGAACGTAGGCTCCGATACGCGCAGATTGGGGTCGGGAAGGATTAGGGGACCGACTTGACCTGACTTGAGATTGGTCTGTTCTAGATGTTCCGACAGGTCCCGAAGTCGACCAACTTGCAGATGATTTATCGCGGGGCTTTTTGGGCGTGAAACGATTCCATAAAACTGCCGTTGGCGAATTTTGTGAATTCGATCGTTGTGATCCGAGAGCGCCTCAATCTTGTCGAGTAGCTTGTTCCAGAAGTCTGCTCCAACTGTCTTAGTTTTGGGTCCCTTGCCATCGTTCTTGTCAGTAATGACTACGGTGTCGTAGAACGTTACTTGCTTGCTAACCGTCGCCAAGATTGCCCCTTATGTGTCTTTTGCAGAGTATCGTCCGGTCGAGTGCCGTCTACGCATCGGCGCGTCCCCACTTCGCGGGCCAGATGGACATGGCTCCATTCAAGCAGTGGCAGGAATTGACTAGTCGCACTCGGCCGGTCTGCGTCCCTGCGCTCATGTTGTGCCCGGGACTGGGCACCGTATATGGCGATGAGTCTTTCCAACGCACTTGCGACATCGCTCCTTGGTCGCATCCTTCGCCTCGGCAGGAACGGCGTGCCGATTCGCTCTGGCTGGCCCTGACGACCGGACGCGGAAGCCGGTGTGAATCCTGCAAACGCGGAACTCAAAGAGGCGTCATGAAGACGAACTTGCGGTGAGTTTGCGTGGACGTGCTGTCGACCCAAGCCGATTCGGGCCACGAACGCCTCGACGAGCATGACACCCCAATTCGTCCCCCACTCTCTGAACCGCCTGGCCGGTAGCGGAGAGGCACCCCGTACTTCAAACTCGTTGGAGGCCGGCGCCACAGGGTCGAAGTCAGTTTTTCAAAAGTTGAATCTGGCCGCCGGTGCGACCTTCGTACCAGGCGTCAACATCGAAGACGTCGTGGTCCTCTCCAGTTCGTCCCCAATGGGCCGCATACGTCACCAGCGCCGCCGCGTGAGCGCCAACTCTATCGGCGGATTTCTGGTCCCGGGGCCAGCCTGCAGCATCACGCCCTAGCTTGTCGAGGCGCGCAACCAGCAGACCCGCTCCAGTCCCTTGGTCGTACTCACCCCTCATCATTGCTTTGACCGTAAGTTCCGCTGGCCCCGACGAATCAGTCGTGCCCATCACTGTCGTGATCCAGTTCTTCCTGAAAACAGACAAGTGGTCCTGATACTGAGTCGCAAATCCGGTTCGCTCTTCCCGAGCCAATCGAGCAGCTTCCGCCTCGGCAAGCCGAACGCTTAGCGCGTGAGACTTCCAAGCGACGAATGCCGCGAACGCAGCCAGAATCAATGTGCCGATCGTGCCTGCAAAGGAAGCTATCGTCTGCGCAACCGCCCAGCCGTCGGTCATCGACGAGGCTTCCAAACGTTCAGCAATACGTTGTATCCAATACCACTCTTCGTCAATCGCAATCCGCATTATGCGAACTATATCTGCGAATCCGCGTGATCGACTACACGCCGCGGGCGCTGCGCCTCACGCGGGTTTTCGCGGTTCTAATGGGCCGGGATGCGACTGCCCCAAACGGAATCCTTAGTGGCATTGTCACTCCCCATTTGTCGTGCCCCTGCCGGGTGGGATTCCGCTGCAGCGCTTTTGTGAGCCATTCCTACTTTCGGGCCTTGCTCGGCGAATCGAGCGCAACGCTACTGCCAAGCCAGAAATCCTACGAGCTGAGCAGGGCGCTTCAGAGTCGTGCGGACAGCGTCTTTGATCGAGCAGACGGAGGGCCCACGGTCACGCCACGGCGCTGCGGCTCAAACGCGTCTCCCCCCGCGAGCAGGTTCGCAGCTTCAAGGGCGGCACGAGCGCGGATGGCATCGCGACGCTGGGCAGTCGTTTGCGGCATGGGGCCGAGCGCGCTCGCGCCGATGATTCCGTAGCGGTCGCGGTACGCCGCAACTGTGCACGCCTGCTGTCTCCATCGAGCTGTCGCATTTCTCTGGGGAAGGGCTCCGAGTTCACGGGTCCACCCGTCCCCCGCGAGCAGCGCTTCGTCGAGGACACTGCTGGCCCTGACTTCGATCAAGTCGCTGCGCTCGTCGAGAGCCCGGCGCATCTCCGCAGTCATCGGTCCGATTGCTTTCGGGATGAGCCCCGTTATCAGTCGTGCCGCTCTGCGCGCGCGACCGGCGCCGTACGTGCGCGCGGCCGCCATCGCTATCCGGGAGCAAAGGACCGCCGCCACGTCGTAGGCGTCATCCAGCCCGCGTGCTGTGACTGCGCGAGCAAGCAGCTTCTCGACGTCGAGGTGGTGGGCTTCGGCTCGCCGAAGTTCCGCGCTCAGGACTCCGAATGCAGGTAATTTGATGGCCTCATCGGCCTGCCTGGGTGAAAGTCCGCTATCGCGCACCAATGCCGCCCATCTGTCGTGCTGCGCGGCCGCCGCGATGGTCTCGTACTCTGCCGCGAGTTGCGCCACAGAACCCCAGGCATCCTGCTGCGCCACGATCGTTTCGTGTGCGGACGGTTCGGCGCCGATGTGCTGCAGAACGCCGTAAAGGACGCTGCGAGCCGTCGCATCCTTGCCGTCGCCCAATCGCGGCCCGACGTGGGCAGCATCGGGTCGGTCTACGGCGACGAATGCTGTGTTCCCTTCGCGGCCGCGCGTCATTGCCACATAGAGGTTCTCCCGTGTCATGCCAGCAGTCACGAGGACGTGAGCGGTGTCGGTCGTGATGCCTTGCGCGCGGTGCGAGGTGACGGCGTAGCCGAGTTCGAGGTGTTGCTTGGCGTAGTCCGCGGGAAGCCGCACTGTGCTCCCCCACTGGTGTCCGTGCCGGCGGACGTCGACCGAGCCGTTTTGGCGGACCCCGGTCACGGTCCACCTGTCTCCGTTCCGCACCCAGGTTCGGGAGGTACGCAGCTGCCGGTCGTTTCGGCGTGTGATGACGGTGTCACCGACAGCGGCACGGTTTCCGTCGTGGAGGGAGACTTCTCGGACCGCGTCGATGCGGCCCTCGAGGATGAGTTCTGTCCGAGCGCGCGCGTTCAGCAATGCGACCGCCTCGTTGGAGTCGCTGATCAGGACGGTCGCCCTGCCAGCTCGGCTGTCCGCGCGCCAGGCCGCATACGCAGCATCCGTCATCGACTCGGTGTCAGCGCCATTCACTCTGCCGTGCTCGATGTAGTGGTCGATCGAGTCAGGGTCGCCCTGGCGCAGTCCGAGGGAGGCTGTCTTCTCCCACTCGTGTGTGAAGCGATGCACGTCGACGAGCTCTGGGGCATCCGCCCAGCTGTGGACCAGCATTGAAAATGCGCCGCCGGCGTCCACGGAGTGGAGCTGCGCGTAGTCGCCGACCAGAAGTACCTTGGCGCCGGCGCTTGAGGCAAGCGCGGTGATCCGGTCCAAGGCCCGGGTGCCCGCCAGGGCGGCTTCGTCGACGATGACGAGCTGGCCGGCGTGGAAGGTCTCTCCGTGGTCGAGATGGTTCTGCCACCACTTCGCCAGGTTCTCGGTG
>Ga0247806_10001344_pt1 | contig 12247 bp, 9 predicted proteins | sample UWRJL059202B1_FD_179935 | JGI IMG/M metagenome (GOLD analysis project Ga0247806, IMG submission 179935) | Plant litter microbial communities from Arlington Agricultural Research Station in Wisconsin, United States - UWRJ-L059-202B-1 | ecosystem: Environmental > Terrestrial > Plant litter >... | reverse complement strand
TTATTATAAAGCCGCAGAAATCGCGCAAAAAGCCCACAAGGAAGGAACGACGCTGAAAGAAATGGCCGTAAAACTGGGATACGTAACACCGAAGGAATTCGACGAATGGGTGATCCCTGCGAATATGGTGGGAGATATTAAATAACACCAATTAAAACGAAGTACACGAATTAAAAAAGAGATCATTTTAAGGATCCCTTTTTTAATTTAATAAGGAAGAAGTAAGATGTAAGATTTTTCCCGGCTTGTTAACTCTTCTAACAGTCATTAGCCTCTTTAACTTTCAACCTTCAACTTTTTTATTTGCATTTATAGGAAAATCGGATGAGGCTTTCCGTTGCAGGAATGCTCAACTGGTCGTCGCCTTCCATCAATACGCTCAGTACATAATTGTCGCGGCTCATCACATATTTACTGAAAACCGATTGGGTTGAATCCCTCAACACATTCCCCGGGTCGTAGTTGCGCACTTTCAGGGTTTTGATGCCGTTGGCAGCGCGGTTACCGAAATTAAAGAACTGTTGCAGGTTGGCGTTCACGGTTTCATCAGGAAAAACATAAATAAAACGCCTCGGGATCACGTTGGAAAAATAAGTAACATCGGCGTCTTTGATCATTTCGCCGGTGATGGCATCCTGGGAAGTCATGTGCGTGATGTTGTCGCCCGTGTAGGTATAATTAACTGTTTGATAAACCGTTGTTGGCGTTGCGGCCAGCCGGTAACTTTTACTGGTCAACTGCCCGGCCGTGTTGTAAGTGTACAATATATCATGCAACGGCGAAGCGGGATCGGAAGGATCTGTAAGGCCGCGGAATTTTATTATTCTTCTTGTTACCGTATTCTCCGTTAAAAAGTATTCGTCGGGGTTGATGAAGATCGTATCGTTTTTATAAACGGGCTGCGCGTTGTACACCAGGAAAAAGCCCAGGCTGTCGAACAGGGTAACATCAGTTGTTCGGTCGAATGCATCGATGTTTGCCGTAAGCGAACCGATGCCGGCACCTGACGTACTGTCGATGTAAACCATTTTGCTGATGCGGCAGTCGGCGCCCACGATCAGCGGGTTGCCCGTACCATCACCGGTATTTTCTTCGCTGTATTCTTTGGAACAGGAAAACAATACGGCCGACAATACAAAAGAGAAAATATAAATGCTTGCTTTTTTCAACGATCTAGATTTTAATATTTATAAATTCTTTCTATTTGTTTTACAGCAAATTCTAATCCAACAAATTAAAACTGCGCTTTGAATTTTCCGTTGGTTAAAGGAACCACGGCACCGGTAGCAACATTTATAACGGTTCCGGAAAAAGTTCCTTCGATGATTCCAGTAGTTGTATTAAAGGTTGTTACGTTGGCTGTAAGATTGGTGCTAACGATCGGTATTCCGGGTTGTGCTATGAAATTAATGCTGTATTCGAACATAACATATTTACCTGCGGTAGAAGTTCCGCTGTATGGACCTGTACTGATCGGTCCACCGCTTCCATTGATAAGGTCCAGCGCCAATTTGAAATCACTCGAAAAAATCGACATCTCGTCATTGCCATTATAGTTAGCACCTGCATCCCCCTGGTAAGTGGTACCACCCACCGTAAACTGCCATTTTAAATCACTCGGCACCGGCGCTGCTGCCACCGTTACATCAAACGTACAGCTTCCCGAAGTACCATTGATGGTAAACGTATTCGTACCGGTAACCGTAGGCGCACCCGTACCGTTCAGCGTAACGGTTTGATTGCCGGTAGCGGCGAAAACACCGGTTTTGCTAAAGGTCATGCCGTTGAGGGTGGTGGTCATTGTATATTGACCGGCAGTGGTAACATTTACCGGTACATCTACCGTATTGGAGGCTGTTAATGTCACACCGTTGGTATATGTACCCGAAACGTTGATGCCGGGGCAATCGATGGTATAAGCTGCGGGAGGTGGCGGTGGTGCGTAGGTTACGGAGAAGCTGCAGTTGCCCGAGCTCGCCGTTACGGTATGGTTGATGATGCCGCTGCCGGTTGGCGTGCCGCTACCGCTGAGCACCACTGTTTGCGCTCCCGTACCTGCAAACGTGCCGCTGCCGGCGAAAGTAACACCGTTGGCGGGCGTGGTTGATATAACATAAGTACCGGCGGTAGTAACGTTCACGCTGATGGTAGCCGTGGCACCACTTACGGGAACACCTTGCTGGTATGTACCTGCCACGAGGGCACCGGTACAGGTGCCCGGGCTGCCGCCCAATGAATAAACTGATGTGGGCGTACCGCCGGATCCCACCGTTACCGAAAAAGAGCAGGTACCTGTAGGAACGGAAACGAGGTAGTTGAAATTACCGGTGGAAGCAGGCACACCGGCAGCTTTCAGGGTTACGCCCTGGATGCCCGTGGTAGTGAATACACCGGAGCCCGAAAACGTAAGCCCGTTCACCGTATTGGTCGTAATATTATAAGTACCCAGCGTGGTAACATTCACCACGAAATTGACGAAGTTGGTAACAGGATCGGCTGCAACACCTGCATTGTACACACCGCCAAGCGTAAAACCGGTACAGTTACCGGGCGCACCGCCCAGCGTATAGATAGCCGCCGTGCCGGAAGTAGTACCAAACACGGTTACATCGAAGGTGCAGATGCTGGTGCCGAATTCCACGGTGAACGTAGTGGTACCGGCGGCCAGCGGTTTACCCCCTGCAAAAAGCCGGATGGTATTCAATCCCAACCCGATCGTACCTTTTTTGCTGAAAGCAAAACCGTTGAGGGTATCTGTTTTAATATCGAAAGTGCCTATGTTGTCGGAGATCACCTGCACATCCACGTATTGATCGTTGCCCAGTACACTGTCCACGCGAAAAATACCGTTGATGGCAATGGGTGCGCAATTACCGGCCGCATCCTTTTTAAATTTTCCCGTTGCCACGCCGTCAACATCCGTTTCTTTTTGGCAGGCGCTGAAAACAAGGCCCAGCATCAATATCCCCAATATCCAGTTGATCCTTTTCATAATAAAACTTGGTGTTTAAAAATTATACTGCTGTTTTAAAAAATCTGTGTTCTGGTGGTTTCGAATTCCTGCGTGGTGGTTACCGGCACGTCATTCAGTTTGTCGTAGATCATACCATAACCTTTTGCATACCATCTTTCTTCTTCGGCAAAAACGATGTCGCCAAAACCTATATTCCCGATGTAGGAATATTTAACTTTTATGATCATGTTGTACGTATTGCCGGCAACCGTAGCCGTAACGGCTTTGGCCAGTATCTCGCCCTTAAACTTAGCCGTCACCGGTATGCCACCGGCCGTATAGTTGCCCAGGTTGATCGTCCAGGTAGCGCCTACGGCCGACGTGGAATCCAGCAGCAATACTTCCTTGTTCAAAGGTGCATCTAAAATTCCGAAATCGTCGTCGATGTATTGATAATAGGAAGTTCCTGCTTTGCGCTGGTACAGCGAATCCGTGGGCGTACCCGTGTCCAAGATCTCGAAAATGCGGTAGCTATTGCCGGAGAATGCTTTTGTATTTGGACTGGCCTGTGTATAGGCCGTATCGCCGGGACCACCGCCTACGAGCCTGGCCGACCAGTTGCTGAACGGCGTTTGCGGCAGGTAATCAAGGTTGGTGGAAGGCGGCGTAGTACCTGCAATGACCGTTACGGAAAAAGTACAGGTGGCGGTGCCTGCCGTAACGGTATAATTGAACGGACCGGCAATGGTTGGATTACCCGTGGCCGTAAGTACCACTGTCTGCGGACCCGTCACGGTGAAGCTGCCCGATTTGCTGAAACTGATGCCGTTGTTGGTATTGGTGCTGATGCTGTAACTGCCAATGGTCCCTACGTTTACCTTTATATCAACCGTATTGGCCGCGCTTACGGTGGTACCCGCCGTATAAGTACCGTTGATGATGGCGCCCGAACAGTTGCCCGGCGAACCATCCAGTGTATATACTGCCGTTCCGGGACCCGAAGGCGCTACCGTAACGGTAAAGCTGCAGGTGCTTGGACCGGTGGTTGGATTGAACACGATAGGGCCTGCCGTATTGGGCGTACCAGATCCCATGAGATTGATGGCCTGCGGACCGGTTGTAGTGAACACGCCCGTTCCGGAGAAACCGAATCCGCTGGTATTGGCGGTTGAAAAAGTATAGGTGCCGGGCGTAATTACGTCCACCGTAAAACTTACGGAATGTGTTGCGTCGAGGGTTACGCCGTTGGTATAGGTACCGTTCACGGTAAAGTTGGTACAGTTGCCGGGTGCGCCGCCAAGTGTGAACACGGCTGCACCGGTGGAAGCACCTACGACGGTTACATCGAAGGTACAACTGCTGGTACCGAATTTCACCGTAAAGGTATTGGTGCCTGCGGCGATGGGTTTACCGCTGCCGCGAAGCCGGATGGTACCCGGGCCGTTGCCCGCATTGCCGGATTTGCTGAAAGAATATCCATTTACAGTGTCGGATTTGATGTTGAAGTTGCCCGCTGAAGTTACGATCACTTCCACATCCACGATGTTGTCTGTTTTCAGTGTACTGTCAACCCGGTAGATGCCGTTTACTTTTACAGGAAAGCAATCGCCGGCCGCATCTTTTTTAAAGGTGCCGATCGCGGTGCCGCTGTTGTCGCCTTCGAGTTCTTTCTGGCAGGCAGTAAATCCTACAGCAGTGAGCAGCAAGAATAAGGTGCATTTAAGCAGTTTCATTTGGTATAACTGTTATTAAAGAAATATATAAAATTTGACGCCGCGATTGCCCGCTGATTTTAAGAAACCTGCGATTCATCATTCACCAGCGCCTTTGTTTCCACAGTATGACTTTGTACGCCCGTATTCCGCTGCCTGAAGAATCTCTTTTGGAATACCAGGATCGTGAGCACCCCGGTGGTAATGGCCGCATCTGCAATGTTGAAGATGGGCCTGAAAAATTCAAAAGATTCACCGCCCCAAACCGGGAACCAGGATGGAAAATGCCCCCTGATCACGGGAAAATACAACATATCCACTACATTACCGTGCAGGAACAAACTGTAGCCCTTATTGGAGAACTTCGCCAGGTAAGGATTCGGGTCGTTGGCGATCACGTTGTACATATTCGTCGCCGGGTCCATGCCCTTGTCGAAGATCATCCCGTAAAAGCAACTGTCGATCAGGTTGCCCAGCGCGCCGGCATATACCAGTCCCGCGCAAATGATGAAACCTTTGTGGTATTTTTCTCTGATGATCTTGCCGAGGTACCAGGTACCGAATATCACGGCGATCATCCTGAACACCGTCAGTGCCATTTTGCCCCAGTTGCCGCCAAACTTCCAGCCATAGGCCATGCCGGGGTTTTCCACGAAATACAACTGGAACCCGCTGCCGATCACTTCCTGCGATCCGTTGAGGTTAAAATGCGTTTTGATCCACAGTTTCAGCGCCTGGTCGGCAACAACAATTAATATGATGATAAATGCAATATGTCTAGCTTTCATAATGGCTGTAAAGATATGGATTTAGAGGATTTGGGAGTTTGGTTGTACCTGGGCATTCTTAATTGTTTGGGATTCCTTGATTGTTTGGTGGGGTTGGGAGCCTGATTGTATAGAGGTTTTATGATGGCAAGAATGGCGATTGTTGAACTTAGTTGAAAAAGTTGAAGAAGGTATTTGTATAAAACGTTTAAGGTTATGAAAAGGACAATCCGGGTCAGTGTTTCCTTCAACAACATTCAACGATTCTCAATCACCTTCAACCTTGAATTTTCAAACTCCAACCTTCAACCTCCTCACTCTTCAAAATAAATCCTTTGCACCCGTTGCGAAATGCCGGTCAATATTTCGTAGGCAATCGTTTGTGCTTTGGCAGCCATGTCGCTTACGGGCAGGTCGGCGCCAAAAACGATCACGTCATCGCCTTCGGCTACGGTAATGCCGGTGATGTCGAGCATCGTCATGTCCATGCACACATTCCCGATCACGGGGGCGTGTTGGCCGTTTACCAGCATGCTGCCCACCCCGTTGCTGAGGAGGCGCGGGTAACCATCGGCATAACCGATGCGCACGGTGGCGATCACCGTATCTTTCAACGCGATACCTTTCCGGCTGTAACCCACGCTCTCGCCGGCTTTCAGTTGCTTGATCTGCGAAACGGTTGTTTTCAGCGTTGTTACGTTTTGCAGTTTTTGCTGCATGACGGCGTTGCTGTCTACCCCGTACAGCCCGATGCCGAGGCGCACCATGTCGAACTGCAGTTCGGGGTGGCGGTGGATGGCGGAGGTGTTGCAGAGGTGTGTCAAAAACGGGTATGCAAGCGCGGCTTTCAACTGTTCCACGCTGCTGATCAAAGAAGCCGCCTGTTTTTTTGTAAACTCATCATGGTCGGCGGCATCGCTTCCTGCAAGGTGCGAAAAAACCGATTGCACGCGAAAGGCTTTGCTGTTGCGCAGGTGTTCTGACAAGGCTGGTATATCGGTTGCCTCGAAGCCGAGGCGCCGCATGCCTGTATCCAGTTTTATGTGCACGGGGTAGGAAGTGATGCCCGATGCCTGCAGGTATTGTTCAAAAGCGCGGAGCAGGCTGAAATCGTACAACTCGGGTTCTAAATTATATTGCAGTAAGGTGTCAAAGCTGTTGGCCTCGGCATTCATCACCATGATGGGCAGCTTGATGCCCGACTTGCGCAGATCCACGCCTTCGTCGGCATAGGCTACTGCCAGGTAATCCACTTTATGGAACTGCAACAGGTTGGCAATCTCGAAGCTGCCGCTGCCATAGCTGAAGGCTTTTACCATCGCCATCAGTTTTACCGAAGGCTTCAGCAACTGCTGGTACTGCTTCAGGTTATGACTCACCGCGTTGAGGTTGATCTCTAAAACGGTCTGGTGAATTTTTTGTTCCAGCAAATGGCCAAGCTGTTCAAATTCGAATGCCCGCGCTCCTTTCAGCAGGATGGTCTCCCGGTGAAAATGCAGGCTGTGAAATTGTTGTTTGAATTCCGCCGTGGAAAGGAAGAATACGCTTTCGGGCACATTCCTGAAAGCTTGTTGCTGCTGGTAAATACCCGGACCGATGCCGATAAAGCGGTCTATCTTTTTTTGTTCCAGTATAAAAGCCACCTGTTCATACAATGCCTGCGCAGTTTTGCCCGATTGCAGGATATCGCCCAGTATGAGCGTACGTTTGGGATATTGTTGCTGTTGCTGTAAGAAGTCGAGCGCTATGATCAGTGAATTGATGTCGGCGCTGTAACTGTCGTTGATGAGCGAGGTGTTGTTGATGCCCTGCTTCAGTTCGAGCCGCATTTCTACTGCTTTCAGTAAGGGCATCCGGGCTTCCATAACGGCATGGGGTACCCGCAGTTGCAACAACACGCAATAAGCAGCGATGGAATTTTCGATAGACGCATCGTCCGTAAAGGCAATATGGAAAGATTGAATCTTGTTGTCAACCGACACGGTGATCTTTGCCTGCGATGCTGTTTTATCAACAGCCAGCACCTGCAGGTCGTCCGACTCTTTTCTACCCCAGCTAAACAGTTTCAAATTTTCATTGATGCCTGCACTTTTAAAAGAAAGCACGGCGGCTTTTACGCGTTCGTCATCGGCGCCATACACCAGCGTTTCCACATGGGTAAATAATTTTAATTTCTCTTCGATCTTCTCCGTTTTGTGTGCAAAGCCGTCGGCGTGGGCATCGCCGATGTTGGTCAACAAGCCGATGGAAGGCTGGATTATTTTTTCCAGCTTTTCCATTTCACCGGGCTGTGAAATACCGGCTTCAAAAATGCCGAGGCTTTGTCCTTCCTGCATCTGCCAAACGCTGAGCGGAACGCCCACCTGCGAGTTGTAACTTTTTGGACTGCGCACAATTTCCCTGTCTTCCTGCAACAACTGGTACAGCCATTCTTTCACGATCGTTTTCCCATTGCTGCCGGTAATACCGATCACGGGAAAGCTGAATTGCCGGCGATGGTAAGCGGCTAATTCCTGCAAGGCCTGCAACGTATCTGCTACTTTTAAAAAGACTGCATCCTTATATAATGTTGTATTTATAGTTTCACTTACTACAAAACAACGCACCCCTTTTTCATACAACTCGGGAATGAAACGATGCCCGTCCTGCCGCGGCCCTTCCAATGCAAAGAATAAAGAAGTAGCGGGGAAATATATCTTGCGGCTGTCGATCAGTAATTGCGAAATAGTAGCTTCACTACCTGCCGAAGGAGTAGCATTGATGGTGGAAGCGATATGGGAGATAGGAATTATGAGTTATGAATTATGAGTTATGAATGCAATGTAGTTTATGGATGGGAAGCGTATATCCAAATGACTACTGTATACGAAAAGCCTTCTTCAATATATTAAACAACGTTAAACGATTTTCAACCTCTTATTAAAGCTGTTGGTCAAAGACCAGACAGCGGCGGCGGCTTTCATTTCCAAATCTTCAAATCTCCAAATCGCTTCATTTGCCTTAACTCGCCTGGTCACTTTCCCTGATCTCTCTTTCCAGTTTTTTTATGTTTTTCTTATCGATAAAAATGGAATAAAAGATAGCGGCGGAAAGGGAAACGAGGATGAAGCCGAGGGAAATAAATACCTGTGCGTTCTTATCGATCCACTGGTTGATCCAATGTTCGCCGAGCATTTTCAAACCGATGAAAACCAGTACCACGGCAATGCCCTGCGGCAGGTACTCGAATTTGTTAACGGCGCCGCGCAGCAAAAAGAAAAGCGAACGCAGCCCGAGTACGGCAAAAATATTGGAAGTATAAATCACCAGCCGCGCGGTGGATTCATAGCCCGGCGTTTTTGTATCCACGATGCCCATCACGGCGGGGATGGAATCGAGCGCGAAAACCAGGTCGATCGCAGCCAGCATGATCACCACCACGAATAAAGTGCTGTATCTTTTCTTACCATTCTCGATAACCGTAAAGCGGCCGTTCGCATCATGCGGTGTGAGTGGTAAAAATCGTTTCAGGAATTTATATACTTTGCTTTGTTGCGGGTCGAACTCGGCTTCGCTTTCACTGGAGGCAAACATTTTGATACCGGTATATACGAGGAACACGCCGAACACGTACAGCAGCCATTCGAACTTCGCGATCAATGCTACGCCCACCGTGATGAAGATGATGCGGAATACGATGGCCATCATGATGCCGATGAGCAACACGCGCCCGTAATTTTTTTCCTTCACGCTGAAGGCTGAAAAAATAAGAATGAACACGAAGATATTGTCGATGCTGAGGCTCCATTCCATGAGGTAAGCGCTGAGGTATTCCAGCGCGGGCTTCTGCCCGTTCTCCACCCATAAAAAAACACAGAAGGCCAGTGCCAGTCCGACCCAGAAGAAGGTTTGGTACAGGGCCTGTTTGATCGTTATTTTTTGGTCCTTCTTGCTCAACAGGCCAAGGTCGAAGATAAGGGCCACCAGTATCACAGCGCCAAAGACAAGGTATAGTATCTGCGTTTTGTCCATAATTATTTTGTGTATTTTCTTTTACGCAGCCATTGAAAAACAAGCGCGAAAAGGATGATGAGTAAAACCGGCGCCGCGATGTTGATCACCTGCCAGGTAGTTCTTTGCTGTTCCAGTTTTTTCGTATCGAGCAGGCGCAGGGTATAATCTTTTGCCTTCAGTTCTGCGAGGCCGGAACGGTCTACCAGGTAATCAAGACAGTTCTTTAAAAAATCGCGGTTGGCAAACCGGAATTCGTATTGCGAACCAACGGTAAAAGGATTCATGCCCATAGGGATGGGTTCGTTCTTCGCCATCGCATTCAGCACCAGGTCGCCATCGCCAACAATGATCATTTTATTATCCGTTGCATTTTGCGAACGGAAGGTAGCGCCGTATTTCGCCAGGCTATCCGCCATGTCCTGCGTTAGCCGGTTGCTGTAAAGGGAAGAAAATTTCCCTTCGAGCAATACCGCCACCGGAATATGCTGCGTTTTGAATTTTTCGTCTTCGGGCGCGTTCACATTTTCTTTCCCACTAATGAGCGCCGGTGTACCGATCTTTCTTGCATTGGCAGAGGAAGCAAGCAGTATTGTTTTTTTAATGCCTTCTACTTCCAGCGTATCGATGGAGTTCATGAATTTACCGGCCACAAATCCAAGGTTTTTATTGATGGGGTGATTGGATTGCGAAGTGAGTACGGGAAAATAATTCCAGAATAAAAATTCGTACTGCCCGTTGCCATTCACATCGAAAGGCAGGCGGTCGCTTTGCAGGTCCATCACCAGGTCGGGATTCACCCTTACGCCGTATTTAAACAGCAGGTCGTTCAGTTGCAGGTTGCGGTCGTATGCGATCACTTCGTTCTTTACCCGCAGGCTGTCCATCTCCGCATCCAACTGGTCGAGGAACAACAATAATTTACCGCCGCGCATCACGAACTGGTCGATCTTTAATTTTTCCGCGTCGGAAAAAGATTGCAAAGGTTTTACGATCATCAATACCTTGAAAGTATCGGGGATCAGAGGCTGCGTAACAAGATTGAATTGAAAGAGATTATAGTTGGGCCGCAACACCGTTTCCACCAGGTCGTAATTAACGTAGCTGCCAATTTGCGGTTCACCGTTACCGGTAGCATAGGCTACCATCGGTCTTTCATTTTCTGTCAACTGGTCAAGCGCGTTTGCAAATTCAAATTCCATGAGGGCTTCGGCGCTGTTGATCTCGCTCCTGCCGATGTTGGGCAAGCCGTTGTATAATCTTATGGGTATTACATTCTCGTGGTAACGGATCAACGCAACGGGATAAACGAGTTGCTGTTGTTCGCCCGCTTTGAGCTGCGATTTTAAATTGATGGGATACAGGCCCATGGCCGAAAGCGTGTCGCCCCACTTTACATTCGTGCCTTCCATGTCTTCGTCGGGACTCACGAAACTGTAGCGGAATTTATTGCCGGCTACTTCTTTGAATTCGCGCAGCAGTTCGTCGGTGCTGTTGGCCAGTTTTTTAAACCCGCTCGGGAAATCGCCTTTCAAAAATATTTTCACTTCTGCTACATCGTCCAGTTTTTTCAGCAGTTTTTTTGTGGGTGCCGACAGGGTAAAGCGCTTTTCATTGGTGAGGTCGATGCGGCTATGGTACACCGATCCCAGCCAGTTCAGCGCTACCAGTACCGGCAGCACCAGCAGCAGCCATAATTTACTTTTACCTGTGTTGCGACGCGGGCTCATGAACGCTGTTGGATTTTTTTAACCGTGATCAATAAAAAAAGATAGATGACGCTGGCGAAATACAAAACGTCGCGCGTATCCACCACGCCGCGGCTCATGCTGCGGTAGTGAAAGTCGATGCCCAGCATTTCAATGTAATAATCGGCGCCGCTGGCAAAAACGGGGAGCCTGCTCAGCGCGTTGAAACCGAAGTAAAGCAACAGGCAAACGAAGGCACTGATCAAAAAAGCTACCACGGCATTATTGGTAAAGCCGCTGCAGCAAAGCCCGATAGCGGCGAATACGGCGGCCAGTAAAAAAAGGCCGATGTAACTGCCGGCGATGGCGCCCATGTCGATGCCCCCCTGCGTACTCAGTATTTTTATGGTAACGATGTATAAAAAAGTAGGGATGATCACCAGCAGCAATACGATGAGGATGGAAATGTATTTTCCGCCCGTGATCTGCCACGCGCTGAGCGGTTTGGTTTGCAGCAGTTCGAAAGTGCCGCCCCTGAATTCATCGGACAGGCTGCGCATGGTGATGGCGGGCACGAGGAAAAGCAGGATCCAGGGTGCCAGTTCAAAGAACCGGTCGAGCGTGGCATAACCGAAGTCGAACACATTGTCTTCCAGCACAAACAGGAACAGCCCGTTCACCAGCAAAAAAAGGATGATCGCGATGTAGCCCGTGAGGTTGCTGAAAAACTGTTGTAATTCTTTTTTACAGATGCTCCACATAAGATTGCAATTTACTGAATAATCAATGTGAAGATGTGAAAATTGGAAAATGGCTCAATGGGCCTGCTGCCTACTGCCGACTGCGTGTTGTTTGTTGTTATTCCAATCCTTAGCCTTAATTTAATCCACAAAGCCATAATCCGTGGCCGGCGGGGCAGCGTATATCCTATCTTTATGCTCTGACCTTTTATCCTTTATCCCCACCAGCCTTACTTTTAAATTCACAAGGATGAAGAAAATTTACGTTTATCTTTTTACGGTCTTTTTCTTTTTGAATGCATCGGCACAAAAATACTGGACTGGCACTGCGGGTGACGGGCTTTGGAATACGGCGGGCAACTGGACAGGCGGAACGGCCCCCATCAGCACCGATGAT
>Ga0247806_10001343_pt1 | contig 12253 bp, 11 predicted proteins | sample UWRJL059202B1_FD_179935 | JGI IMG/M metagenome (GOLD analysis project Ga0247806, IMG submission 179935) | Plant litter microbial communities from Arlington Agricultural Research Station in Wisconsin, United States - UWRJ-L059-202B-1 | ecosystem: Environmental > Terrestrial > Plant litter >... | reverse complement strand
GCAGAAGGTGCCCGACCATCATATTGAGCAGAAGTCGCAGGGCCAGCGAGAGCGGCCGCACGATGAAGATGTTGATGAACTCGATCGGCGCGAGCAGGATGTAGATCGGCCACGGCACACCGGCCGGGAAGAGCGAGTTCTTGAAGAACTTGCCCGGGCCGAGAGCCTTGATGCCCGCGTAGATGAACACGACGTAGGCGACCAGGCCGAGCAGCAGTGGCATGGCGATGATCGACGTGCCCGAGATGTTCATGAACGGCACCACACCGGTGACGTTCATGGCGAGGATGCCGAAGAACAGGCCGGCGAGCAGCGGCAGGTAACGCCGGCCCATTTCGCGGCCGAGGATCTGGTCGGCGATCTGCACCTGAACGAACCCGAGGGCCAGTTCGGCGATGCTCTGGTTGCGGCCGGGTACCCGATTGGGCTTACGCAGCGCGATCCAGAAGAGGAGCATCATCAGGGCGACCGCGATGAGGCGGACGAGGATGATGCGGTTGATCTCGAAGGGCGTGCCTTCGAAGAAGAGAGCGGGGAGACCGAGGAACTCACCGATACCAGGAGCGTGAAACTCACCGTCGGAGGCCATAGGAATCAGCAAGTTCGCAGCGTTAGATAACAGCGCTATCTCCTGTTTCTGTGCGGACGCACAAAGGCGACAGTGGTGGATTGAGGTCTAAGGCCCGGCGGCAAACGCTGCCACCTGAGAGTGTTTTCACTTTATCAACATTCGCTCGGAGTAACTAATCGAGAACAGTGTCGGATCAGGGTGCGGTGTCATCGACGGCGTTGGGCAGCACGACATTGCTGGCGTAGCCCAGTCTCGACTTGAAGACCACGAGGACGTCGATGAGCATGGTGCCCACCGCCCCGGCGATGACGGTGACGAAGAGCACAATGGTGTTCACGAAGGGCGCGTCACGCAGCAGGGCCAGAATCACGATGAAAACGATGATCTTCATCAGCCAGGCGCCCATGACGATGCCGAAGAACGCGGCGATGTCGAACCGCATCGCCCCGATGATGCTCGCGGCGGTGATGGAGGCGAACAGCACGGAGAGCACGGTGCCGATGAGAGCACTGATGAGGCCATCCGTGCCGGCGAACACAAAGCCCAGCCCGCCGCCGACCACGGCGATGACGATGGCGAGGAGGCCCGTGTAGCGCAGCACCTGGGTGAGGATCTTGGCGGCGTCGACTGACGCGACGCTGGTCTTGCCCGGTGTGGCCGGCTGTTCGGCGGGATCGGGTGTGGGGGTCATGCGTTCTCCTTGGCGTCAGACGCCTCGTCAAGTGGGTCAAGTCGGGCGATGGTTGGTGTGCCGACGGCGCCGGTGACCGGGGCCAGCTGGCTCGCGGCCTCGATGGCCTTCCGGCGGCTGAGCGGGGCGAGAGTCACGACGGTGCAGATGATCAGCGTGGTGACCAGGAAGATGGTCGCCCACCAACTGGGCAGGCCCAGGAAGACGGGCAGCACGTAATAGAGCAGGCAGCCGACGGATGCCGCGGCGGTCCAGCCGTAGAAGATCAGCACGGCGTGCAAGTGCGAGTGGCCCATGTCGAGCAGGCGGTGGTGCAGGTGCTTGCGGTCTGCGCTGAACGGGGACTTACCCGCCCGCACCCGCCGGAACACCGCCAAACCGAAGTCGAGCAGGGGGATGATCAGGATCGCGACCGGCAGGATCAGCGGGATGAAGGCGGGGAACAGCTGGGCGCGGTTGATCGACGTGGGGTCGACCTGCCCGGTGATGGCGATGGCGGAGGTGGCCATCAGCAGGCCCACCAGCAGGGCGCCGGCGTCGCCCATGAACATCTTCGCGGGGCGCCAGTTCACCGGCAGGAAGCCGATGCAGGCGCCGACCAGGATCGCGGCGATGAGGGAGGCCAGGTTGAAGTAGTTGGTGGGCGACGTGTCGCGCACCAGCAGGTAGCTGTAGATGAAGAACACGCCGTTGGCGATGAGGGCCACCCCGGCGACGAGGCCGTCGAGCCCGTCGATGAAGTTGATCATGTTCATCACGATGACGATGGCCATCACGGTGATCACGATCGACATCCACGAGGAGCCCACGGTGAGCCCGCCGATGGGCAGTGAGAACACCTGCACTCCCTGCCAGGCGACCAGACCGGCGGCGATGAACTGGCCGAGCAGCTTGGTCATCCAATCCAGGTCCCAGATGTCGTCGGCCACGCCGAGCAGCACGATCAGCAGGGCCGCACCGAGGATGGCCATGATCTGGTGCGGGTCGGCGAAGATCAGCCGCAGCGGCGCGAACTGGGAGGCGACCAGGTAGGACACCCCGAAGGCGACCAGGATGCCGCAGAACATCGCGATGCCGCCGAGCCGCGGCGTTGGCCGGGTGTGCACGTCGCGTTCCCGGATCTTCGGGTACAGCCGGTACTTGTGGGTGAGCTTGAGGACCACCTTCGACATCACGAAGGTGACGACAGCCGACACGAGTGCCAGGAGAACGAAGAGTGTCATTTCGCGGCTACCGGGGCGAGCGCCTCCCCGATCACGGCCTCAATGGCCGCACGGGAGATGACGCCGTTGCGCACGATCTCGAGCTTGCCGCCGTTGGTGTCGAAACCGGTCGCGTCGATGATGGTGGAGGAGGTGTCGCCGGGGCGGTCACCGATGGCCTCGTAGTCCAGGCCGGCCACTCCCCCGTCGAGGTAGACGGCGACGCTGATGCCGAGCATGTCCTCGGCTCCGATCGCGTCGATGGCGGACGGCAGCCCGCTGGTGTTGGCACTGGAGACGGCGAGCGGGCCGGTCTCGGCGAGGAGGTCCAGGGCCACCTGGTTGCGCGGCATCCGCAGGGCGACGGTGCCCCGGGTCTCGCCGAGGTCCCAGACCAGCGACGGCTGGGCGGTGAGCACGACGGTGAGACCACCGGGCCAGAAGGCTGCGACGAGGTCACGCACCGGCTGGGGGATGTTCTCGGCCAGGGCGTCGAGGGTGGCGATTCCAGGGACCAGCACCGGGGGCGGTGACTGCCGGTCGCGCCCCTTGGCATCAAGCAGCTTCTGTACAGCCTCGGGGTTGAAGGCGTCGGCGGCGACACCGTAGACGGTGTCGGTGGGGATGACGACGAGCGCTCCGCGGCCGATCGCCGAGCGTGCCAGTCGCATGCCGGTCGCGTATTCCTCGTCGACCGAGCAGTCATAGATACGTGTCATCGGGCACGATTCTAGTGCAGCCCGCCTGGGAGCACGGGGCCCTTACAGCCCGCGAGCGGTGAGCAGGGCCCCACAATCGGGGTGATTCAGGTGCTCAGGTCACGGCTCGCGGGATTATTCGGGACGGAGGGCCGTGGTGGTGCGATCGCGGGTGGTGAGGTCACGGTGGGTGGCGGTGGCCCGCCAGCCGTCGGATTCGAGCAACGCTCGAATGTCCGCGCCCTGCAGTTCACCGTGTTCGATGATGAGCACTCCCCCGGCGTGCAGCAGCCGCAGGCCGGTCTGCGAGACCAGGCGTACCACGTCGAGGCCGTCCGGGCCGCCGAACAAGGCCTGCGCGGGGTCGAACAGGCGCACCTCGGGGTCACGCGGAATGGCATCCGCGGGGATGTAGGGCGGGTTGGAGACGACAACGGAGACGGTGCCGTCGAGCTCGCTGAACGCGTCGGCGAGGTCGGCGAAGACCAGGGTCGCGTTGGGTGCCCCCACCTCGGCGAAGTTCCGGCTGGTCCAGGGGAAGGCATCCGCCGAGTTCTCGCAGGCGTAGACCAGGCCGTGCGGCACCTCGGTGGCCAGGGCCAAGGCGATGGCCCCGCTGCCGGTGCCGAGGTCCACCGCGATGGGTTCCGGGTCGGCCATCGATCGCAGTGCGTCGATCGCGATCTGGGCGACGCCCTCGGTTTCTGGGCGCGGCACGAACACGCCGAGGCCGACGTTCAGCTCCAGCGACCTGAACGGTGCCCGACCCGTGATGTGTTGCAGGGGTTCTCGCTTCTCCCGGCGTTCGACGAGGGCGAGGATCGCCGCGGCGTCGGCGTCGGTGATCACTCGGCCCGTGATTGCCGCGGCCTGAACCTGCCCGCGGCTGTTGCCCAGCACATGGCCGATCAGCAGATCGGCGTCAACCTCGGCGTCGTCGATGCCCGCGTGGGCGAGCCGCTCAGTGACGTGGGCACGAATGCGGTCGACCGTTGCCGGGGGCGTAGCTGGGGTGTTGCTGGGAGCTGTCACAAAGTGAAATCTTACGCACCTCCCTGAGTATCGTCGGGGCTCTAGGCTGAACGAAGCAGGCTACAGAGCTGATTTCGTCACGGCGTTACCCACCCAGCGGCTCGTCCGCAGAATCACGAGGCTCCCTGATGAGCCCGCAGGAAAGGTCTATCGATGTCCGCACGGATCTACTCAGACATTACCAAAACCGTCGGCGGCACCCCGCTGGTGAAACTGAACCGCCTGCCCGGCGATTCGACCGCCACCGTGCTCGCCAAGCTTGAGTTCTACAACCCGTCCAGCAGCGTCAAGGACCGCATCGGCGTGGCCATCGTCGACGCCGCGGAGAAGTCCGGGGAGCTGCAGCCCGGCGGCACGATCGTCGAAGGCACCAGCGGCAACACCGGCATCGCGCTGGCCCTGGTGGGCGCGGCCCGCGGCTACAAGGTGATCCTCGCGATGCCCGAGACCATGAGCCGCGAGCGCAAGATCCTGCTGCGCGCCTACGGCGCCGAGCTGGTGCTGACCCCCGGCCCCGACGGCATGCGCGGCGCTGTCGAGAAGGCCAAGGAGATCGCGGCGGCGACGCCCGGCGCGATCTGGGCCCGGCAGTTCGACAACCCGGCCAACCCCGCCATCCACAAGGCCACCACCGGTGTGGAGATCTGGGACGACACCGACGGAGCCGTTGACCTGCTGGTCGCCGGCATCGGCACCGGCGGCACCATCACCGGCGCCGGCCAGCTGCTCAAGGAGCGCAAGCCCTCGATCCGGATTGTCGGAGTCGAACCCAAGGATTCCCCGATCCTCAACGGCGGCGCTCCCGGCCCGCACAAAATCCAGGGCATCGGCGCGAACTTCGTGCCCTCGGTACTCGACACCCACGTGTACGACGAGGTCACCGATGTGACCCTGGCCGACTCGATCGCCACCGCGCGTGCGCTCGGCACCCAGGAAGGCATCCTGGCCGGCATCTCCGGCGGCGCCGCAGTCTGGGCCGCCCTCGAGCAGGCCAAGCTGCCCGAGAACGCCGGCAAGACCATCGTGGTGATCGTGCCCGGCTTCGGCGAGCGGTACATCAGTACAGTTCTCTACGAAGACCTCGTCGACTAGCTCTCCTCGGCTTCGATCCACCCGCTCCCCAGAACAAACTAAGAACAGACAGGTGCCCGGTATGGGAGTGTTCGCCCGCATTCGCGAGGACATCGCGATGGCGCAGAGGCACGACCCTGCCGCGCACAGCAAGGCCGAGGTCGTGCTGGCCTACAGCGGTGTGCACGCGGTTTGGGCTTACCGGGTCACCCATCGGCTGTGGGTCACGGGTTTCCGGCTGCCGGCCCGGCTGCTCTCCCAGTTCACCCGGTTCCTCACCGGGGTGGAGATCCACCCCGGTGCGAGCGTCGGCCGGCGGTTGTTCATCGATCACGGTATGGGCGTCGTGATCGGCGAGACCGCGGTGGTCGGCGACGATGTGATGCTGTACCACGGGGTCACGCTCGGTGGAAAAAGCCGCCACGGGATCGTGCCGGGTGCCCGGCGGCATCCGACCCTGCACGACGGCGTCACCGTGGGTGCCGGCGCGAAGATCCTCGGCCCGATCACGATCGGCGAGTGGAGCACCGTGGGGGCAAATGCCGTCGTCACGAAGGATGCGCCACCGCGGTCGATCCTGCTCGGTGTGCCCGCTCGCGCCCAGCCGGGCACCGCGGAAGAGATCAAGGCCGCGCGGGGCCTGCTGAAATCGGGCGCGTAGGCCTCGCAGCGAACGGTTCTGCGATCTGCGGCCGCGGCCGGGATACCCACCCGCAGGATCTGCGACCCCGGCAATTCGGGGTAACACAGGGGCTTCGCGGGCGGACTACGGCAGAATAGTTGTCATGACAACTTCACCGTCCGCCGTTGACACGTCCGCGCTGTCCCTCCCGATCCTCGACCTGTCCCGGCTCGATGCCGGGCCCGCGGAAGCGGAGGCGTTCAGGGCCGAGCTGCGTGAGGTGACCCACGAGTACGGGTTCTTCTACCTCACCGGGCACGGCGTTCCGGCCGAACTGATCGAGCGCGTGATGACCACGTCGCGGGCCTTCTTCAACCTGCCCGAAGACGACAAGATGGCCATCGAGAACCTGCAGAGCCCGCACTTTCGCGGGTACACCCGGGTGGGTGGCGAACTCACCCAGGGCAAGGTGGACTGGCGTGAGCAGATCGACATCGGCCCGGAGCGGCCCGCACTGAACCTCACGGCCGACGACGCCGACTACCTGCGCCTCGAGGGCCCAAACCAGTGGCCGGAGAACCTGCCCGCCCTCGAGGAGGTTATGACCCAGTGGCGTGAGGAGCTGAACGACGTGGCCCTGCGCCTGATGCAGGCCTGGGCCCTCTCCCTCGGCGCCGACGAGCACGTCTTCGACGAGGCGTTCGCGGTGAAGCCGTCCACCCTGATCAAGATCGTGCGTTACCCCGGCAAGTCCGACCCCACCCCGCGGCAGGGCGTGGGCGCGCACAAGGACTCCGGCGTGCTCACGCTGCTCTTCGTCGAACCGGGCAAGGGCGGTCTGCAGGTGGAGAAGGACGGCGAATGGATCGACGCTCCCCCGTTGGACGGTGCCTTCGTGGTGAACATCGGCGAGCTGCTCGAGGTGGCGACGGATGGTTACCTCAAGGCGACCGTGCACCGGGTGATCTCCCCGCTGATCGGCGACGACCGCATCTCGATCCCGTTCTTCTACAGCCCGGCGCTCGACGCCACCATCCCGGTGCTCACCCTGCCCGAGGAACTGCACGCGCCGGGTATCACCGTCGACCCGGAGAACCCGATCTTCACCACCTACGGCGAGAACTCGCTGAAGAGCCGGATGCGCGCGCACCCGGACGTGGCGGCCATCCACCACTCCGACCTGCTCAAGTAGGCCGGTCCCCTTCTAGACCGCGGGTGCGGGGGCGTCGAGCGCGAGCTTGACGCCCACCGCACCGAGCAGCGTGCCGGTGATCCAGCGCTGCCAACGCACCCAGGCAGGACGGCGGCCGAGGAACACCGCGATGCCGCCGGCGGCGAGCACGATGGCAACGTTCACGAGCATGCTCACGGTGATCTGTACCCCGCCGAGAATGAAGCCCTGCAGCAGCACGTTGCCGGCCGCCGGCTGCACGAACTGAGGAATGAGGGCCAGGTACATGATCGCGGCCTTCGGGTTGAGCAGGTTCGTCACCAGGCCCATCCGGAAGAGTTTTGCGCGGGAGTCGCGCGGTAGGTCACGGGCCTCGAACAACGACAATCCGCCCGGCCGCAGGGTCTTCCAAGCCAGGTAGATCAGGTAGGCCGCACCGGCGAGCTTCACCACGGTGTACAGCCACGGCACCACCAGAAAAACGGCGGCGAGCCCCACGTTGGCCATGGTCATGTAGACCAAGAAGCCCACCAGGGTGCCGGCGAGCGACACCATTCCGGCGCGCCAGCCCTGGCCGATGCTGCGGGAGACCAGGTAGATCATGTTCGGGCCGGGCGTGAGCACCATGCCCAGCGCCACCAGCGCCATGCCTAGTGCAGCGGTCCAGGTCACCATGTCAGGTCAGCTCTTTTGACAGCCAGTGGTCGGCGTAGGGGTCGGTGGTGAACGGGGCCACGTCGGTGTAGCCCAGCCGGCGGTACAACCGGATCGCCTCGACGAGGTCGCTGCGCACGGTTAGGCGGAGCGTGCGACGACCCGCGCCGATCGCGAGGCCCTCGAGCCGGCCGATGAGCGCGGCTCCAGCTCCCGTGCCGCGGACCCCCGGCGCCACATAGATCCGGGTGAGCTCCCCGGTGCTCGCGTCCACGTAGCGCACGCCCCCGCAGCCCACTGCACTGCCGTCGAAAACCGCGACCACCAGCAGACCGGTGTCGCCCTGCAGGTCGCTACTCGGCTCATCCGCCATGGCCGAATCGACCTCGGCGGCCAGGGCGGCCCGGCCGTAGTACCGGCCGACGATGTCGTTGTAGTACTCCCGCAGCAGCCGGGCGGCATCCGGTGAGCCCGGGTCGGTGGTGACGAAGGTGAGCCCGGGCATGAATCTCAGCCTAGTTGGCCCATTCACACGGCACGTCACCCATTGCCCCTGACGCGGTCGCCAGGTTTCGACAAGCTCAACCAACGGATGGGCGCGACCCGCAGGCACGTCGCGACCCGAACTGCGGAACGCGACCAATACGCCGGTCGAGCCTGTCGATCTTGGGGCTCTGCCGCGGCATTCGCAGAACCGGTCGCCAGGTTTCGACAAGCTCAACCAACGGATGGGGTACTGCCCGCGGGCACGTCGCGACACGAACCGCGGAACGCAACCAACACGCCGGTCGAGCTTGTCGAGACCCCGCTAGACGATCTTGGTGTGCTGCCGCGGCATCCGCAGACCCGGTCGCCAGGTTTCGACAAGCTCAACCAACGGATGGGGTACTGCCCGCGGGCACGTCGCGACCCGAACCGCGGAACGCGACCAATACGCCGGTCGAGCTTGTCGAGACCCCGCGAGTCGATCGTGGGGCTCTGCCGCGGCATCCTCAGACCCAGTCGCCAAGTTTCGACAAGCTCAACCAACGGACGGGGTACTGCCCGCGGGCACGTCGCGACCCGAACCGCGGAACGCGACCAACACGCCGGTCGAGCTTGTAGAGACCCCGCTAGACGATCTTGGGGCTCTGCCGCGGCATCCGCAGACCCGGTCGCCAGGTTTCGACAAGCTCAACCAACGGACGGGGTACTGCCCGCGGGCACGTCGCGACCCGAACCGCGGAACGCGACCAACACGCCGGTCGAGCCTGTCGAGACCCCGCGAGACGATCTTGGGACGCTGCCGCGGCATCCGCAGAACCGGTCGCCAGGTTTCGACAAGCTCAACCAACGGATGGGGTACTGCCCGCGGGCACGTCGCGACCCGAACCGCGGAACGCGACCAATACGCCGGTCGAGCTTGTCGAGACCCCGCTAGACGATCTTGGGGCCCTGCCGCGGCATCCGCAGAACCGGTCGCCAGGTTTCGACAAGCTCAACCAACGGACGGGGTACTGCCCGCGGGCACGTCGCGACCCGAACCGCGGAACGCCACCAACACGCCGGTCGAGCCTGTCGAGACCACGCTAGACGATCTTGGGACGCTGCCGCGGCATCCGCAGAACCGGTCGCCAGGTTTCGACAAGCTCAACCAACGGACGGGATACTGCCCGCGGGCACGTCGCGACCCGAACCGCGGAACGCGACCAATACGCCGGTCGAGCTTGTCGAGACCCCGCTAGACGATCTTGGGACGCTGCCGCGGCATCCGCAGAACCGGTCGCCAGGTTTCGACAAGCTCAACCAACGGACGGGGTACTGCCCGCGGGCACGTCGCGACCCGAACCGCGGAACGCGACCAATACGCCGGTCGAGCTTGTCGAGACCCCGCGAGACGATCTTGGGACGCTGCCGCGGCATCCGCAGACCCGGTCTACCAACGGGAGGACGCAGAGAGGCGCCCCAGCCTGAGCTGGAGCGCCTCTCGCGTGCGGTTACGAGCTAGTCGTGGTCACCGATCTCGGCGAGGCGGGTGGCCTCGTCGGCGGTGATGCAGGAATCAATGACGGCATCCAGGGCACCGTTCATCACGGTGTCCAGGTTGTACGCCTTGTAGCCGGTGCGGTGGTCCGCGATCCGGTTCTCCGGGAAGTTGTACGTGCGGATGCGCTCCGACCGGTCCATGGTGCGGATCTGGCCCTTGCGCACCAGCGAGGCGGCCTCGTCGATCTCTTCCTGCTGCCGGGCGAGGACGCGGGCGCGCAGCACTCGCATACCCGCTTCCTTGTTCTGCAGCTGGCTCTTCTCGTTCTGCATGGCCACCACGATCCCGGTGGGGAGGTGGGTGATGCGCACCGCGGAGTCGGTCGTGTTCACGGACTGGCCGCCGGGGCCGCTGGAGCGATAGACATCGATCTTGAGGTCGTTCGGGTGCAGCTCGACTTCTTCGGGCTCATCAACCTCGGGGAAGACGAGAACGCCCGCCGCCGAGGTGTGGATGCGTCCCTGCGACTCGGTGGCCGGCACCCGCTGAACACGGTGCACACCACCCTCGTACTTCAGGTGCGCCCACACACCCTCGGCGGGGTCAGCCGAGTTGCCCTTGATGGCCAACTGGATGTCCTTGATACCGCCGAGGTCGCTGGTGGTCTGCTCGATGATCTCGGTTTTCCAGCGCTTGGACTCCGCGTAGTGCAGGTACATGCGTAGGAGGTCGGCGGCGAACAGCGCGGATTCCGCACCACCCTCCCCCATCTTGATCTCCATGATCACGTCGCGGGCATCCAGCGGGTCGCGCGGGATCAGCAGTCGGCGCAGCTTTTCAGCCGCGTCTTCCAGCTGGTCCGTGAGGTCCGGGATCTCGGCGGCGAAGGATTCATCCTCGTCGGCGAGTTCCCGGGCGGCGTCAAGATTGTCGCCAATCTCTTTCCACTCCACCCAGGCCGCGATGATGCGGCTGAGCTCGGCGTAACGCCGGTTGACCTTCTTGGAACGGGCGGGGTTAGCGTGCAACTCCGGGTCCGCCAGCTGGGACTGCAGCTCGTCGTGCTCAGCCTGCAGAGTCAGGACAGACTCGAACATCAGTGATCCTTGTCTGACCCGTTCGGGGTCGGCATCGACTTCTGAACCTGCATCAGGAACTCGACGTTGGACGACGTCTCCTTCAGGCGGCCCAGGATGACCTCGAGCGCCTGCTGCTGCTCGAGTCCGGCCAGCGCACGGCGCAGCTTCCAGGTGATCTTGACCTCATCGGCGCTCATCAGCATTTCTTCGCGGCGGGTGCCGGATGCGTTGACGTCGACGGCCGGGAAGATGCGCTTGTCGGCCAGGTGGCGCGACAGGCGGAGCTCCATGTTGCCGGTGCCCTTGAACTCTTCGAAGATGACCTCGTCCATCTTGGACCCGGTCTCCACCAGAGCGGAGGCGAGGATGGTGAGCGAGCCACCGTTCTCGATGTTGCGGGCAGCACCGAAGAACCGCTTGGGCGGGTACAGCGCGGATGCGTCGACGCCACCGGAGAGGATGCGACCCGACGGCGGGGCCGTCAGGTTGTAGGCGCGGCCCAGGCGGGTGATCGAGTCGAGCAGCACGACGACGTCGTGGCCCAGCTCGACGAGACGCTTGGCGCGCTCGATGGCGAGCTCGGCGACCGTGGTGTGGTCCTCGGCGGGACGGTCGAAGGTGGAGGCGATGACCTCACCCTTCACCGTGCGCTGCATGTCGGTGACCTCTTCGGGGCGCTCGTCGACCAGGACGACCATGAGGTGGACCTCGGGGTTGTTCGTGGCGATGGCGTTGGCGATCTGCTGCATGACGATGGTCTTGCCGGCCTTGGGCGGCGCGACGATCAGGCCGCGCTGGCCCTTGCCGATCGGGGCGACGAGGTCGATGATGCGCTGGGTCAGCTTGCCCGGCTCGGTCTCGAGGCGCAGACGCTCCTGCGGGTAGAGCGGGGTGAGCTTCTGGAACTCGACGCGGGTGGCGGCTTCCTCAACGGTCAGGCCGTTGATGGAGTCGACCTTGACGATCGCGTTGTACTTCTGGCGGCCGCTCTGGTCGCCCTCGTGCGGCTGACGGATCGAGCCGACAACGGCGTCACCCTTGCGCAGGTTGTACTTCTTGACCTGGCCGAGCGAGACGTAGACGTCGCTGGCACCCGGCAGGTAGCCGGAGGTGCGCACGAACGCGTAGTTGTCGAGCACGTCGAGGATGCCGGCGACCGGGATGAGCACGTCATCGTCGGTCAGCTCGGGCTCGAAGTCGTCGTTGGTGGTGGCGCCGCGACGCTTGCGGTCACGGAAACGGCTGCGGTTGTTGCGGCCGTTCAGTTCGTCCTCGGGGCCGGAGTTGCGGTCCAGACCCTGGTTGCGGTCCTGGCCCTGACGCTCCTGCTGGGCGCGGTCGCTCTGCTGGCGGTCGTTCTGGCGGTCCTGCTGGCCCTGGCCGCGGTTGTTCTGCTGGCGCTGGTTGGGCTGGCGGTCGTCACCACGGTCATCCGCGGCCTGCGGCGCACGGTCACCCTGGTTGCGGTCGTTCTGGTTGCGGTCGCCCTGGTTGCG
>Ga0247806_10001340_pt1 | contig 12256 bp, 10 predicted proteins | sample UWRJL059202B1_FD_179935 | JGI IMG/M metagenome (GOLD analysis project Ga0247806, IMG submission 179935) | Plant litter microbial communities from Arlington Agricultural Research Station in Wisconsin, United States - UWRJ-L059-202B-1 | ecosystem: Environmental > Terrestrial > Plant litter >... | reverse complement strand
CATCATGTTCCTTATTTCAGGGATACAGACGATCTTTTTTGTGCTGCTGGGCAATTTCATCCTCGAAATACGCGGGATGTGGCTCGAATACTGGTTTATCCTATTTTCCACTTCGTGCATGGCGAATGCGATCGGTCTCAATATTTCGTCTGCATTCAATTCTGCCAAAGTCATCTACATCATTGTTCCGCTGCTGATCATCCCGCAATTGCTTTTCAGCGGTGTGATAGTGAAATTCGACAAGCTCCACCCTATTTTCTCGCGTTCGAACGAAGTTCCGTTCATCGGGAATGTCATGGTTTCGCGCTGGGCTTATGAAGCGTTGGTGGTTGCGCAGGCCAAAGACAATTATTTCCAGCGCCAGTTGTACCCGATGCAGCTCGAAAAAAGTCAGAGCGCGTGGAAACGCGATTACTGGCTACCGGAGATCAAAAACAAGCTCGATGCGCTCGCCAACCCAAAAAGTATGCAAGCGGATTTCGAGAACGCACGGCTATTGCTCTCCAATGAGATCCGCAAGGAAGAAAATAGCTGGAGCAACCTGAAATGCGAAGCCTGCGTTGAACAGCTCGATGCACTGCAATTCAAAGCCTCTTCCAGCAAAGTACGCAACAACATTGGCGTTTTCCTAGAGGTGATCAAAAAGCAATACAACAAGACTTTTAACGACAAATCGGACGAGCTTGATGCATTTACGCGTCAAACCGGCGAAAAAGAATTTCAGGCGCTGCGCGAGAATTATGAGAACGAAAGTCTGAATGACCTCGTGACCAATCGCAATGAGGTCAGCAAGATCGTGGAGCTCGACCATACGCTGATTCAGAAAGACGATCCGATTTACCTTGTGCCGCGCGATCAGCGTTTCCTGGATACGCATTTTTATGCGCCGTCGAAATTCATTTTCGGTTTTGAGATCGATACCTTCTGGGCCAATATCCTGGTGATCTGGCTCATGACCATAGGCGCTGTCATCGCGTTGTACTACGATCTGTTGCGCAAATTCCTTGAATTTTGCGGTTCAATGGCCGGCAACCGGAACCAGGATTAAAATCATTCAAAATTGCACATACAAAAACAGGGTGTCTGAAATCAGACACCCTGTTTGCTTTATACATCGTTCGTTTTTAATTACATCAGCATTCCGCCGCACACATGGATTGTTTGTCCCGTAACGTAAGCAGACATATCAGAAGCAAGGAAAACGGTTACATTCGCAACATCTTTCGGCGTACCTCCTCTTTTTAGTGGAATTGAATTTCTCCAGTCCTGAACCACTTTCTCATCGAGGGCAGCGGTCATTTCCGTTTCGATGAATCCCGGAGCAATGGCATTGCAGCGGATATTCCTGGATCCGAGCTCTTGTGCCACAGATTTAGAGAAACCGATCAATCCAGCTTTAGAAGCTGCATAATTTGATTGTCCTGCATTTCCGCTCACACCTACCACAGAAGACATGTTGATGATCGATCCTTTGCGGGCCTTCAGCATCGGTTTCTGAACTGCTTTCGTCAGGTTGAATGCCGACTTCAGGTTGGTGTTGATCACTTCATCCCATTGTTGCTCAGTCATGCGCATCAGCAGCGTATCGCGTGTGATTCCTGCATTGTTGATCAGGACATCGATTGTTCCAAAAGCAGCTACAACATCATCCACGAGTGTTTGTGCAGCGTCAAAATTTCCGGCATCTGACTTGAATCCTTTGGCAACACCGCCATTTGCAGTCAATTCAGTTTCCAGTGCTTTTGCTTTTTCTTCAGAAGAGATGTAGGTAAAAGCGACAATTGCTCCCTGGTTTACACATTCTTCAGCGATTGCTTTTCCGATGCCTCTCGATGCACCGGTAATTAAAACAACTTTGTCCTGTAATAATTTCATATTTTTTGATTTATGGCTCAAATATACATATTTCACCTGAAGCGTATCAGCAGATGAAAAGAACTTGCCAGGGAGCTCTACTGAAATCGGCCCCGTAATGACAAATTCTAACAGGATTTCCTGTTACTTTTAAAAAATGTTAAAATGAATTTTGCGATGGGTTCCATGTCTAAAATTGTATTAACTTTGAATCAGGTTTAGTTGTAAAAGGTAGGTTAGGTTAGAAGAGAGTGAGACGCCCGTCTCACTCTTTTTTTTGTCTTTACTTTTTCGCATCACGATCTTCCATATCTGAATCCCCGGCTACCGGGTCCGCAAACAGCTCCTGTCGGTGGTTCTTGCCCCACGCGCGCATTTCCGAAATGATTTTATCCAGTTTTTTTCCGTAATCGGTCAATGCATATTCGACAGTCATTGGGACTGTATTTAAGACTTTCCGGCTGATGAGCTTGTTTTGTTCGAGATCGCTCAATTCCTTCGATAGCATTTTCGGGGTGATGCCAGCAACATCCCTTTCCAGCTCCTTGAATCTACGGGTACCAAAAGAGAGCGCTACGAAGATCGGAATGCGCCATTTCCCGTTGATCACATCCAGAAAATCGCGGATGGGTACAATAAATTCCTTGCATTCCTGTATTTCGTATGTTTTCCCGTCTTCTGCAAATTCCATAACCAATTGTTTTTCAAAATACTATACCTGCAGATACTGCTATAATCAGCCCTACAGTATCTATTGTATAGCAAATGTAGTGTAATTTTGTACGCAAGTTCAACAGATATGCAACAACACATTCAGACAACAGTCAACACAAAAATCTTCCGCAGCAAATGGTGGAAAAAGCCTGTCGCTTCTGCGCTTTGCCTGATCGCCCTGCAAGCCTGCGGACAAACACACACACAAAATACAAACATTCAAAACCAACACATGGAAAATAAAACACCCGGAAATCCCCTGCTCTGCGATCCTGCAACTGGCGTCTGCGAAATTCCGAACAACATCGATTCAACCTTTACAATGTTGACGCCGGGTCAGCCCAAACCCGTTCACCTCGTTTATTTCACAGATCCGATCTGTTCTTCCTGCTGGGGAATCGAACCCCAATTGCGCAAGCTGAAACTGGAATACGGTGCTTATTTTGAGATCGAATACCGCATGGGGGGCTTATTGCCCGGCTGGGATTCCTACAGTTCTGGATCCATCAATGGTCCGCGGGATGTCGCAGGACATTGGGACGAAGCCAGCAAATACTACCAAATGCCGATTGACGGTGACGTTTGGCTTACAGATCCTTTGTCGTCCTCTTATCCGCCATCGATCGCTTTCAATGCCGCAGAAATGCAGAACCAGGAAAAAGCATTGGTGTTTTTGCGCAGGCTCAAGGAAATGGTTTTTACCGAAAAAAAGAACATCACGAAATGGGAATACCTCGAACAGGCAGCTATTGAAAGCGGATTGGACGCCAAACAGCTGAAAATCGATTTTGAAGGCGCTGCAAAAGCTTTGTTCGAAGCAGATCTGCAATTGTCCAGACAATCCGGCGTGCGAGGCTTCCCTACCATTTTTTTCCAGGATGCCGACGATCAGTCGATCAAAATATACGGTTCCAAAACCTACGCGGAATATGAGCGCGCGCTGCTGCATTTGTTTCCCGATGCTCAAAAAGCAACGTATGACCGTTCCGCAGAAGCACTTTTTAAGCACTTCCCAACTTTGACAACGTTGGAATTTGCCGTATTGACAGATCAATCCTATCCCCAGGCAGAAAAGGCATTGCAGGATTTGAAAACAGCAAAGAAGATCCAGGCGCATGTGACGAAAAATGGCAATGTCTGGATGAAAAACGAAGGAAAATAATACCTGCCCTTTTACCCATTAAACCATTTATTTCTTTTGATCACCAAACCACGCCGTACCTGAACGGCGTGGTATATGGTGGGAATGTCACTCGCCCAGGTCTTCAGAACAAGCACGATTCCGATAATTTCCAACCTGGTCAGCAGGCCAAACCAAAAACAGCAGGCGAACAGAAACCCGGATTCGCCACAGACAATAATCTCAATCAGCGCTGCCACCAGGAAAAGCGTCCAAATCTTTGCACCTATGGAATGGGTGGCCACTACACGGCGGAATTTCGCAAAGCAAAATACATACGTCAGAATTTCTGAAGACAGCAGTATCATCAGCTCCAGCGCATGCAGGCTGAAAAAACCGGGATGCTGCCAGTAAGTCGCTACGCCTATACAGCTGAAAAATAAAAGATCGACTGTGGAGTCCATCGTTCTGAGCTTTTGCGTAGAAACCCCAATCCACCGTGCGATAATGCCATCCAGTACATCCGTCAACAAACCGAAAACAAGCAAAATAACTGCGATCAATGCATAATGCGCGATGTGCAGATAGCTGAACGCAATGAGCAGCAAGCCTGTCAGCAAACGTGCATAAATCAATAAAACAGGGATTTGTTTCATGGTTGTAAAGGGATTTTGTTTTTTACGGCAACAAAAACCCGGCCATGAAGCCAGAAACGGTTAATTGAAAAAATCCCAGGTGAGCCCGAGGCGGATCACGTTGGGCGTGATCGGATATCCGGTCAGGGTACGGTTGGTCTGATCGTTCCAGAAATAATCGATGTTCTCGAAGCGGAAATAAAAACGGAATTCCGCGATCTGGAAACCGGTAAAGAAATCGAGCTTAAACATCGACTTGTATTGCATGATCGCTGCATTCGGCCCAGGCAAGCGGTAGAGGTCCAGGGTCGGATCGTACGCCAGCAGGTCATAAGTTCCCTGGTAACGCACATCGACACCGATTATGAAATTGAGCTTCTGTGCCTTGAAAAGCTTTTTATTGATAAAAATGCGGCTTCTGAGATCGTATTGTGGCGCGAACGCAAATCCGGATGGATTCATCGTCACGATAACACGCGGTTGCCAGTACAATTTACGCCATTTCAAAGTCAGGCCGACCTGTCCTGATAATACATTGAGGTTCTTCAATGTATCGTTCCGCCAGGTATCGCCAATCAGGAAATAGGTGTTTTTGAGTTGTTGCCAGCCGAGCTGTACATTCAGATCGGATAATTGTGGAGCCTGCAAATTATAAGAAATTCCCGTTTTCGCCTGCGTTTTCAGATTTTCGAGTTTCCAGGAATGGTTATTGGCCAGGTATTGCCGTTGAAAAGGAGTTGGCAGACTTTGACCTGTTTCTGCACGCAAAACATGTCTCAATCGGCCCTGACGCAGCGAAACATACAGGTTTTCCTGGAATTCGCCTGCTGCGCCGAGCAGGTTCAGCCGGAAAGCATTGCTGATTTGCCAGTTCTTCTGTTTGTATAAGAGTTTCAGTTGAAATTCAACTTCGTTCGTATCGCGGTTCGTTGCGAGGTTCTGAAACTTCCAGTAACCGTGGTTGAGCAATGCTTCAGCACGCATGCTGCCTGTTTTCACAAAATAGCCCAGTGCATTGTCAATGCGTGCGTGCTGATACTGGTCGCGCGTCACGAGACTGTCGACATAAATTGTATCGTAGAGTGCAAAAATCGTATCCTGTTCGTTGTAAACGCGGTTCAGCAGCGACCATTTGTTGTGGTAAGCAATTCCGTGCTGCCGGAGTGAATCATTTCCGAGGTTCAGCAAATGTTGAGATCCGAATTCAAATTGCCTGATGCGGCTCGCAGCGCTTTCCTTGAACACGGGCGTGTACTCGAGACCAAAATCCCGGATTAGCGTATCCGTGCGCATGCCGCCATTGAGTGCCCGCGCGGCCTGGTTAAAATGGAGGTAAACGAGATTGGTGTATTTCCGTCCCGCATGGTCGAACATCAGCTGAAAACGATCTGCTGAAAAAGCGCTGTTACGCATAAAACCCGTGCTTACATTGCGGTTGTATGCAATTGCGAGATTCGACCCTTTGCGGAAAGTTTGCTGGTAATCCATATGTACAAACTGCGTGCCTGCGGATCCAAAGGAATACATGAAACCTAAATGTGGCAAAGCGGCAAACTGGCGCTGTAACAGTCCAACTGGACTGATCGGCGTTTGCAGACTGCGCATGACGTCCGTATAACTGTTTCCGCTTGTTCCGAAAGGATGATTCCAAACGCCGCCGGGATTCAGCGTTTGATTCGCGGCGTGGTAGAGGTCGAGTGAATCAATGGCTGTTCCACCCGTTCTGTCCGTAAACTTAACGGTATCTCTGTCTGACAGCAGCACATTGTACTGCGCGCGGGCAGTAAACTGAAACAAAAGGCCAAAGAGGAGAATGGATCTAAGCACAGGTGAAAATACTGAAAATGATGGACTTTGAAAAACTAAATATTTTGAAACAGAAAAAGGGGGTAAAATACCCCCTTAGCTTCATTCAGTTCCCTGAATTAAATTTTATTGATGTGCACTGACAATCCTGATTTCAGGTTAGCAGCTTTGTTTTTGTGAATGACATTGCGCTTAGCAAGCTTATCCAGCATCGCAGAAACAATTGGAAACAAAGTTTGTGCTTCTGTTTTGTCTGTCAGCGCTCTCAGTTTTCTAACTGCGTTACGCGTTGTTTTGTGCTGGTATTTGTTACGAAGGTTTTTCGCTTCGTTGGATCTGATTCTTTTCTTAGCTGACTTATGATTCGCCATTTTTGTTTGTTTTATAAATTATCTGAACTTATGTTCTTGCAGCCCATAGGAGAATCGGACTCCTGTTTCCAGGATGAAAACCTGGCGTCCTAACCACTAGACGAATGGGCCAAAAATCTTAAAAAAGAACGCTTCTTCTTTTGCAGCCCATAGGAGAATCGGACTCCTGTTTCCAGGATGAAAACCTGGCGTCCTAACCACTAGACGAATGGGCCAAATCAATTGTTTTGTTGATTTTCGGAGTGCAAATATATATCGAAATTCTGGAATTGCAAGCGGTTTTTTGAACTTTTTTTCAAAAAATATTTTCATCTCTTGCTTCAAACTTGAATCCCAGTCTTTTACCAGTTTGCAAATTTAAACTCGAACTGATCGCCTGAATCTGCATAACATTGATCTGCTTCACAATTTCATATGGAGGCGTCAGCAAGTCGAAGTCCAGCGCATACGCAAAAGAGGTATGCGCGATGCTGCAAAGCACCTGGTCGTCGAGCAAGCCCTTCTCCAGGTCAGTAAATTCGGTTCCGAGCGGACCTTTTCCTTCCACGAAGAAATGTCCTTCCTTGTTGACAAAAATACGGCCGATCAGGTAACCCGGATCATTCATCCTCCCCTGGATAAAGGATTGTGCGAGAAAATTATAAATGTAGATGATTCCGAAATAGCCTTTGTCAGGGCTGTTTTTCAGGTAATCCAGCTCCCAGAATTTGTGTTGTTCCGGAAGCAGGAATACATTGGTATGCATGTGGAAGACGAGTACGTCGCTCCCGATAAATACCTGCGACTCATAATCTCCTTTATCGATGAACTGCATGCGGACGCGGTCGTCGTGGATCAGCGGCCTGAAAAAGTCGACTTCCTGCTGCATGACGCGCTTGAAGCTGGAGAATACGCGTTTCGTATCCTCGTAAATATCCTGTTTCAGCGCCGACTTCGTCAGCAGCAATGAAAGTATTTCCTCGCGGTTTTTATCCATAAATACATGCAAAGGTTAATATGCTTTGGCGATTACGACACGTCGGGAAGAAGGTTTTCCGGTCACCATACAGGTTCCCGTCTCTTCTTCTGCATCCAATGGAATGCAGCGGATCGTGGCTTGTGTTTCTTCTTTGATCTTCGCTTCTGTTTCGATGGTTCCATCCCAGTGAACGAGGAAGAAGCCGCCTTCCTTCTCTAGTTTTTCCTTGAACTCGGCATAAGTGTCAACCTTGCGGATGTTCGCTGCGCGGAATGCTTTTGCACGCTCAAAAAGGTTCGTTTGGATGTCTTCCATCAGCTGGGCTATGTGCGCATCGAGTCCTTCGAGTGGCATAACTGCTTTCTCTTTGGTATCGCGGCGCACCACTTCTGCATTGCCTGCTGCAAGATCTCTCGGGCCGATGGCTACGCGTACAGGAACACCTTTCACTTCATATTCGGCAAATTTCCATCCCGGACGGCGGTTGTCATTGTCGTCATATTTCACGGAAATCCCGAGTTGTTTCAGTTTTGCTGCCAATGCTTTCGCTTCTGCAGAAATGGCTTCGAGCTCTTCTTCATTTTTGTAGATCGGAATGATTACGACCTGGATCGGCGCCAGTTTTGGAGGCAATACAAGTCCTTCATCGTCGGAATGTGTCATGATCAGCGCACCCATTAAACGGGTGGAAACGCCCCAGGAAGTTGCCCATACATGGTCGAGCTTCCCTTCTTTGTCGGCAAATTTCACATCAAATGCTTTCGCAAAGTTCTGTCCGAGGAAGTGTGATGTTCCTGCCTGCAAGGCTTTCCCGTCCTGCATCATTGCTTCGATGCAATAGGTATCATCTGCACCTGCAAAACGCTCGCTTTCGGATTTACGTCCGCGGATCACCGGCATAGACATGAAGTTCTCCGCAAATTCCGTGTACACATCCAGCATTTGTTCCGCCTCGGCTACCGCTTCTGTTTTCGTTGCATGCGCCGTGTGTCCTTCCTGCCAGAGGAATTCAGACGTACGCAGGAAGAGGCGCGTACGCATTTCCCAGCGCACAACATTCGCCCACTGATTGATCAGCAAGGGCAAGTCGCGGTAGGACTGGATCCAGCCTTTATAAGTGTTCCAGATAATTGCTTCGCTCGTTGGGCGAACGATCAGCTCCTCCTCCAGTTTCGCTTCCGGGTCTACAATTAATTTTGTTTTATCGTTGGGATCTGTTTTCAGCCTGTAGTGCGTTACAACAGCACATTCCTTGGCGAATCCTTCTGCATTTTTTTCTTCAGCTTCGAACAGGCTTTTGGGGATAAACAAAGGGAAGTAGGCATTTTGATGTCCCGTTTCCTTGAACATTGTATCCAATTGCGCCTGGATTTTCTCCCAGATCGCGTAACCATATGGTTTGATGACCATACAGCCCCTCACGCCGGAATTTTCTGCCAGTTCTGCGCGATCAACCAAATCATTGTACCATTTGGAATAATTTTCTTCTCTTGTTGTATGCTTCTGCGCCATCTGTAATTTGTGAAATATTAGTTAAATAGACTTATTTATAAGTCCGCATGCGGTGCAAATGTAAAAATAAAGATTATCTTTATGAATATGTTTTAAATCGAACATCTCATGAAAAAAGTAATCTATCTTTCGCTTTTTGCATGCGCTCTGGGTTCGCTGACTGCTTGTATGAGCGTCTCCGAAAGCTCGGATGACGGCGTGTATGTCATGAAAGGAGCTGCTATCCCGGTTGGGGAATCACTTTCGGACGAAACTTCCTACAGTACTTTCAAATACAAAAAGGACCGTAACCAGCCACGCAGCAGGTATTATCAGGGCAATAACATGTCTTCTTACAACGGCTTCGGCGCTGGGAACAGTTTTTACGGCAACCCATACAGTAGCTGGAACTCCCCTTATTACGGCAATCCGTACGGTAACTGGAATTCGCCTTATTACGGCGGATATGGGAATTATTACGGTTACAACCAGGGCTACACGTCAGGTTGGGGATGGGGTTCACAAATGGTCCCTGTTGCCGGCGGTTTCATTATTTACTCCGGCCACAATCCTTATGGCGGATATAATCCATACGGCGGATACTACCCTGCCTGGGGAAGCTACCACAATCCTTACGATTATTACGGCTATGGCTACGGGAATAATTACTACAACGGTTATGGCAATTATTACAACAATGGCTATTACAACAACGGAAATTATTACGGGAACAATAACAACGGAGGAGGCGTTATTTACCAATCTCCGGGTCACCACAGCGGTCCGCGCGGAACTTCCGCCGGTGGCACTGCGGGACGTAATTCGTCTCCGGGAACAGTGAAATCTGCTCCTGCAGGCACCGGCAGATCGACAATGGCAAATTCCCAGGCTACTTCCGGGACACGCGACATGCAATCCGCAGGCGCTGTTTCCAGCAGGCCGATCTCCAAAGGTACAGGCGCAGGACGCGTTGCAGGCAATACAGGTTCAACGACAACCGCAAGACCTGTTTCGTCAGGTTCCAGCGTTGTACAGCCTGGAAGCGTCAGCCGACAAAGCACTTCTGCAGGCTCAGGAAATGCAAGAGGCACAAGCCCTGCATCCGGACGTATGGAGCGACCAGCTGATCAGCAACAACAATCCGGTTCGGGACGTACAGCACCTGTTATCCAGTCTTCTCCACAACGCGAAAGCGGTAACAGCGGCTCCGGCTCTTCTTCTCCCTCCCGCGGCAGTTCAGGAAGCGGTGGCGGAGGAACCGTTAAATCTTCAGGAGGGCGCAGATAAGCCCTCCTCCATACTTTCAAATCCATTCGTTACCGTTCTATTTTCCACATGATTCACTTCTTCTTCCGACGATCTAATATACTGACTGCCTCCCTGTTGTCGCTCCTCCACTTTGGCGCTTCCGGGCAAAACGTCAATGACCTCGTTCGCTACTCGCAGACACAAATGCAGGGTTCAGCGCGCTTCGAAGCCATGGCCGGCGCATTTGGCGCACTGGGTTCAGACATGAGCTGTGCACTGATCAATCCGGCAGGTTATGGAAGATATTCATCTTCCCAGGCCAATATAGGATTCAATTTCAGTAATATTCAGAACACAGGTATTTTTGAAGGAACGAATGCGAAAGATTCACGCAATCCATTCAAGCTAGGCAGCCTTGGCGTTGTGCTCGTGGGCGATATTTCAGAAAGCAACAAAGGATTTTTATACCATCAGTTTGGAATCAGCTATAACCGCGTGGAAAATTTCTCCAACAATGTGCGTTATGAAGGACAGCTGTTTGAATCTTTGCTCGATGGTTTTGCTTCGCAGGCCAACGGATATGCTGTAGATGAACTCCAGGCTTCTTTTCCCTTCAGTACTTCACTGGCGTGGCAAACGTATGCAATCGATGAAGACGGCAATGGTGGATATGTGCCCCGACTGACTTCCGGCGACATGTACCACAGGCGCGAAGTAGAAACCCGTGGCGGCATTTCCGAATACAGTTTTTCATACAGCGCCAACTACCTCAATAAATTGTATCTCGGCGTCAACTGGGGAATACGTGTTGGGAAATACACCGAAAAATATACGCACCGCGAAGTCTTGCTCGACAATGCAGGCGTGACGCTCGATTCATTCGATTACCAATACAACCTCGAGACACGCGGAAAAGGGAACAATTTGAAGATCGGGGTCATTTACCTGCCTGTTGAATCCCTGCGACTCGGCCTTGCGATTCACACGTCGACCTATTTTCAGCTCAAGGACGACTGGAATGCAGACATGATCGCCTACCACAAGGACAGTATCATCACTGTTCAGGATAACATCAAACCAACGGCAGATTACAAATACAGGTTGCGTACCCCGGCACGACTTGTAGGTTCGATAGGGTATGTATTCGGAACAAGCGGCTGTATTGATGTCGATTTTGAATATGTGAACTACAAATGGGCGAATTTCAAAAGTACGACAGACGACGTAAATTACACTCCCTACGATTACATCTACGAGAATGACCAGGCAGATACGACGCTCCGTGCTGTTGTGAATATCCGTGCGGGTGGTGAACTGGTATTCCAGTCGCAGTATTTCCTGCGCGCCGGATTTGCTTATTATCCGCAGGCCTATGCAACTTCACAACCCAATTCTTTGAGCGGTAACAAAGTTTACAGCGTAGGATTTGGATTCAAATGGAATGACAGCAGCGTAGACCTCGCATACAAACGCCAGGAAAACCAAAGTAATTACTATGCTTTCCCGGAAAGCAGGGCGTTGATCAAATCAGCGATCAACTCCTTCATACTCTCCTATTCCGTTACTTTTTAGGCAGCATTACTTTCACTGCTTCTGAAAAATTGATCTTTTGGATCTTGCCTGTAATCCATGCAGAAATATTGAAATATTCGAGTAATACACGCTCCTGGTGATCTTGCAATAAGATTTCTACTTCTTTGCCCATTGTCTCAAAAATATCGAGTCTCGCCAATGCATTCGGCGCTTTCGACAGCTTGCGGATGTGTTTAATCACGACATCCTCGATCTGGTAATCCCTTTCATAACGGGACAGGTAGCGGTTCGTCGACTTGATAACATATTCCAGGAAATCGTAGTTTTCCAGCTCGTAATGCAGGATCAGGTTCAGCAAACGACTGAAACTGTATAAATCCTGCCGGAGATTTTGTTCGTTGTCGTTCAATACATCGTTCAGGTAAGACAACGCCTTCTTGTATTCGCCAATGCCGAAATAGCTGTACGCCGTGTTGTACAGCAGCGTAATTTCCTGCTCCTTGCTGATCTTATCGCTGAATGCAAG
>Ga0247806_10001339_pt1 | contig 12269 bp, 9 predicted proteins | sample UWRJL059202B1_FD_179935 | JGI IMG/M metagenome (GOLD analysis project Ga0247806, IMG submission 179935) | Plant litter microbial communities from Arlington Agricultural Research Station in Wisconsin, United States - UWRJ-L059-202B-1 | ecosystem: Environmental > Terrestrial > Plant litter >... | reverse complement strand
GCGGTGACGTGGCAGCAGTCGAACTGCTTCACGACGCCGCGTTGCAACTGGCATCGGTCGATGCAAGCGGGGCAGCCGGCTTGGCAAACCGAGCAGTCGAACTGGCCTCGTCGCCGGACCAGTACGGACTTATCGCAGACTTGATCCCGGTGCTCTGGGTGGGCGGCCGCGTAGACGCCGCGAGAACCCTCGCCCACGGGCTGAGGACCGTCTTGTCTCCCGCTGATCAAGCCCGCACCCAATTGTCTATCGCACGCCTCGAAACCGAATCGTCATTCGCTGCGGCCATCGTCACCTGCGACGAAGCCTTGGCGATGGACGGCGTCCCTCTGGGCATCAGAGCGCAGTTGCTCGCGGTGAAGACCCTGAACCTGGCGAACATCGGAGACTATGTGCGCCTGGCCGAATCGATCGTGGAAGCGCGTGTCGCCGCACAGGTGGCCGGCGAGGTCGCTGCATTGGCCACCGTCGATGCCACCGAGTCCGTCCTTCGCTTTTACCAACACCGCTGGGCAGACGCCACTCGTCTCATCGGCACCGCGGTAGCCAGCATGAGCCGGCTTCCCGGGTTCGAAGCAGCGCAGTGGCTGCCCGAGGGACTATGGCCGGCGTTCTTAGCGAGCGCTACCGGTGACGGTCGCGAAGCGCTCAGGATCGCGAACGGTCGGATCGAAGAGACGCAGCGCACCCGGAGCGCTCTCGCGCTGGCGTTCTGGACCATGGTGAAATGTCGGACACTGTTCGATCTGGGAGAGCTGGAGGAGGCGCGCGCTCAGGCGGAAACAGTCATGACCATGGCGTTGGACCTCGATCTCGGCGACTTCGCTCAAGCGACCGCCGGCGTCGTCCTCTACCGGGTGGCGTTGCTCCAAGGGGACTACGCGGCCTGCCAAGTGCAGTCGGAGAAGATCCGGGCCATGGCCGAGAGCTCTGCGCTTCACTTGACAGGTGCTTGGCTGTTGGCACTCACTGCGGACGCCGACGGGGACACCGAGTCAGTTCTGAAGTGGACCGCAGACGCCTATGAGACGTTGGACGTGCCGACACCGTCGCTGATGACTCCTGCGGACATCGCCGATGACGCCGTGCTGGGGCGGATGTGGCGCAAAACCGGCGACACTCAGCGGCTGGAAAAACTCGCTGCGGTATCCCGAATCCGGGCGGAAGCCAACCCGGGGAACGCGCTCGCCGAGGGCATCGATTTTCACATCCGGGCTTTCGTCAGCGACAACATCGACGACTTCCGCTCGGCTGTCGAACTGTTGCGTACAACGGAACGGCCGTTGGCGCTCGCTCAGGCCCTTGAAGACCTCGGCCTTGCGGAACTACGAGCCGAAAGTGGCACCCCGCAGCGGTCGTGGGACGAAGCCGCTGACATCCTGGAAAAGTATGGTGCTGTGCGGGACGCAAACCGAGTCCTGCGCCATTTGCGCGGGCTCGGAGTTCGGCGCCGGCCAAAAACAGCAGAGCAGCATTCCGGAATGCTGAGCGCCCGAGAACTGCAAGTCGCCGAACGTCTCGCGAGTGGGGCAACGACGAAACAGATCGCCTCGGACCTGTCGCTCTCCGAACACACGGTGCTGTCGCATGTCCGTCACATCTACGAGAAGTGGGGCATTTCAACACGTCGCGCGTTGGTCGAGCGGGTCGACGGCGCGCGGGATAGACGGAATGGGCGAAACAGGGGATAAAGGGTCGACCGGCGAGGGATTACTTCGAAAGCCGGCTGGCGCACTCTGAGACTCGGAGGGTTATCCGACCTTCTTCCAAGTCCTTTGGAGTGTCTCCGTGTCCTCGCATCCCGACCGTCTCGCGCACTACCTGAGAGCGCGTCGCGCTCAGGTGAAGCCTGAGGACGTTGGATATCCTCCCGACCCCGGAAGGCGGCTGACCGGACTCAAACGCACTGAAGTAGCGGAACTCGCCGGAATCAGCGCGGAGTATTACACGCGACTCGAGCAGGGGCTGAGCCATCAGCCGTCGGAGCAAGTCCTCGCCGGCCTGACACGGGCGTTGAAACTCAACTCGGATGCGGCCGCCTATTTTTACCGGCTGGCCGTTCCTGAACCGCCGGTCTTTGGCCAACGCATGGCGCCGACGGTCACCGAACCCGTTCGGCGGATAATCGAACAATGGTCGGATGTTCCGGTTTACGTCTACGACCGCAATCAAGACGTCATCATGGCCAACGACCTAGCTTCTGCTTTGTTTCCAGCGATCGTCTCTGGATCCAACGCCGTGCAGATCGCTTTCGGCATGTCAGCGAAATTGCGCGATACGCCGCAGTGGAACACGATGGTGCGGACCGTCGTGGCCGCACTGCGCTTCCATGGCGACCCGGCTGACCCGCGACTGCAGGAGATCGTCGGCGACCTGTCGGTACACGAGCCTCTGTTCCGCACGATCTGGGCCGACTACGACGCTGTCCCGCTCACCTCGGGTACCGTCCCGGCCTACGTAGACGGGTTCGGTATCGTCGACTTTCCCTGGCAAAATCTCCGTGCCCCCGGCGGCCTCTTCATCGGCGTGTGGCTGGCTCCTGCCGGAACTGTCGCTTCCACCGTTCTCGAGCATCTCCGCTCACAGTTGCGTGGATTTGTCGACTTGCCGTCAGAGTCACGCGAAGAGAACCGTCTCGTCGGCACCTGACCTGCGCAGATCGGCAGCCTCTGCACCACGAACCCGAATCTCGCCGAATGGTGACGCGTCTATGCGACGTCGGCTGTCGAGTCCGGTTTCGGCGTCAGACGCTGACGAAGGAAGTCGATAACAGCGCCCGAGAACGTATTGGGAGTTGCTAGATACGCAATCAAGAAATAGCCACCAGGAATGTCCAGGGTGTGCCACTCCACTTCGCCGGATCCGAACCCTTCAACGAGCACCGGGGCAACCCCCGATTCAAACGGCCGGGCGTGCTGGTCAGCCCACAGCGCTCGAAAATCCGAGTCCCGCACGGACAGGCCGCCCACGATCTGTTGCAAGCGAGGATCCGAAGGATCGGCACTGAAGCGCAGCGCCGCCACGGCCTGGCGGGCAGCATTCTTCCACGCCGCGATTTCCCGCCGCTCGCGCGGAGTCGCGAAAACCATTTCGACCACGTTGATGCCCGGCCGAAGCGCGGGGAGGAGCGCGGACCCCAAGCTGTTGATCAGTAGTACGTCCTGATTGCGGTCGGTAACCAAAACTGGCAGATCAGAACGGTCTGCGACGAGCTGAGTCACGAGTTTGCTGAGCGGCGCCGTCGAGGCCGCCTCAAGTGTGGGCGGGGCGGGTACGGCTAGCTTGTAGAAGTAGCTGGCTTCGTATTCGTCCAGTGCAAACGCGGCCACGAGCCCCGCCAGGACCGAGTAGGACGGCTGATGGGTCTTTCCTTGCTCCAAGCGGATGTAATACTGCTCGCTGATGTTAGCCAGCTGCGCGACCTCTGACCGACGCAGACCGCGGACCCGCCGCCCGGGCTCTGCGGGCAACCCGACGTCTTCCGGACGAACCTGAGCGCGGCGGGAGCGGAGGAACTCCGCTAGAGCCTCCGGTTTCGATGACACGCAGCCTCCCACGATCTCACTCGAATATCGATCCTTGGTGCGCAGTCCAGACAATGAATGCTTCGTCCCGAACCCACTGCGGTTGCGGTGCGAGGACCATTCATTATCCGCCTTCCAAGACGAATCGGGGAGGTGGGACGACAGGCCCGTGGCCACTAAGAGAAAAGGCGCACCCCGGGTCGACCCGGGGTGCGCCTTTCAATCTGTGCGAATGCGTCTACTGCTGGATGAAAGCGAGAAGATCGGGATTGAGGACGTCGGCATGGGTCGTCAGCATTCCGTGCGGAAAGCCCTCATAGATCTTGAGGGTGGAGTTGCTCAGAAGTTCGTGCTGTTTCAACGAGGCGTCCTTGTACGGCACGACCTGGTCGTCGTCGCCTTGCGCTACGAGGACCGGAACGCTGATGGCCTTGAGGTCTTCCGTCTGGTCCGTCTCGGAGAACGCCTTGATTCCTTCGTAGTGGGCCAGGGGGCTGCCGGTCATGCCTTGTCGCCACCAGTTGTCGATGACGGGCTGGGAGACCTTGGCATCCTCACGGTTGAAGCCGTAGAAGGGACCGGATGCCACCGCCACGTAGAACTCAGCCCGGTTGGCGGCCAGCGCGTCGCGGAATCCGTCGAAGACCGCAATGGGTGTCCCGTCGGGGTTGGCGTCGGTCTGCACCATGAGGGGAGGAACGGCTGCAACAAGAATGGCCTTCGCCACGCGGCCCTGGGGCTCTCCGTACTGGGCGACGTACCGCGCGACCTGGCCGCCGCCGGTGGAGTGACCGATGTGGATGGCGTTCTTCAGGTCGAGGTGTTCGACGACGGCGGACACGTCGCTGGCGTAGTGGTCCATGTCGTGGCCGGTACCGATGTCAGTCGACCTGCCATGACCTCGACGGTCGCTCGCGATGACCCGGTAGCCCTTCGAGTGGAAGTAGAGCATTTGCGCGTCCCAGTCGTCGCTGGAAAGTGGCCAACCGTGGTGGAAAACGATGGGCTGCGCGTCCTTGTTGCCCCAGTCTTTGTAGAAGATCTCGGTGCCGTCTTCGGTGGTAACAAATGCCATGATTGGCCTCCCTTTCTCGTCGAACCAAGCCGCGCTCGGGCCAACTATTTGCCATACCCGCTCCTCGGTGAGGTGGCGGGTGGGTTAACCGTAATATCGGGGTGCGTGCGGGTAGTCCGACACTTGTCCAATCATGACTCGATGCCTGTTCAGTCACGAGCCCGGGAAAGGTGCACTTTTCCGAGACTGGTCAGCGAGCCCGGCTCGGGCATGCCTGCCGTGTCAAGCAGTGCGGCAGGGCCGTACACAGGGCCCGCTGGCCTAGGCGAGTCACTGGGCGAGCGCATTCAAAGTTGAGGAATTCAACGAGAGTTACATGGTCTGGACGCACCCGGTCAGGAAAACCGTATACCCCCACTGGGTGTACCAGTGCGCGTGACAGGATGAGCGAAACTGGGAGTGTCCCATGACAGGTCTTTAGTCACTACGGCAGTCAAATGAATGCGCCCACGCTAGAACAATGCTCCCATCCAAGACTGCGGCGAGCTTTGCCGCGCTGATTCTGCTCCTCTCCCTCACCGCCTGCACCAGTGCAGGCGAGGACGGCGGCGCCGCAACCGACACCGGCGCATCCGTCAGCCTCGGCGCTGACGCTGACGCGATGCTCGCGAAATACGACATCGACGCTCCAGCCTCCGCGACCGACCTCATCGAGCAGCTGCAAGCCCAACCCCTCGCGGACCGCCCGGACGGTCTGATGGCCTCCGTGCGAGTCAAGGAACTCCTGCTTTCCAGCGGAGACGACGAGGTCAGGCTGGCGCTGCCACAGGACCAGTTCCACCTCTCCATCGCCCCGTATCTCACCGAAACGCACGAGTGCTTCTATCACTCGCTCACGACCTGCGCCGGCGAATTCGGTGACACGGATTTCCACGTGACGATCACCGATGACGCGAGCGAGGAGGTGCTCTTCGACCGTGACGTCACCACCTTCGAGAACGGTTTCTTCGATGTCACGCTGCCAGCGGGGCTCGACATCACCGTCCTCATCGACGACGGCCAGCGGTCCGTCGAGCTGCCATTTGGCACTCGCGCGGACGACCCGACCTGTGTGACGACAGCGCAACTCAGCTAAGTGCCGAAACCGACGTGGACCGTCCGTCAGTTGGCTGGCGGGCTGGTCTGTGCTGCGTTGGCGAGATCGTTTTCGAGTAGTCGTCGTCCTTGAAACACTGGATGGATGAATTCGACACCGTCATCTAGGACACACCGGCAAGACGCGCGATAATTTTGCTACGTCAGGGGCGGGCGCGCGCAGCGACGTCGTGCAGCACTGAGAGGGGGCGCACTGCCGAGAGTCGCCCAGATTCCGATCGACCCGTCCTCGCCCGCCTTCATCGGTACTCGTGTGTGCCGCTGCGGAGAACTCGGGTCATACGCGAAGCATAGTGACCAATGAAAGCACCCACGATTGCCCCGCATTCCGCGCGAGCGAGGCGGGGAGCGCGTCGAGTAATGGGATGCCCGATCGGCTGTCACCGATCGTGTTCGACGCGATAGCGCAACGGATCGGAGGCGCCTACTCGCGTCTAGTCGTCAACTCGGATCAGGTCGCTGAACGTGACCCGGAGTAAGTCCTGCACAGAGCGCTGTTCGTCGGGGTTGCCCCAGGTGGTTAGGGCGAGCGTGAACGCGGCGAGACTGCTCTGCACCAGTGCGCGCGCGCGAACATCGGCGTCGGCGCCTGTGAGTCGAGAGGACACGATGGGGGTGAGCATCTCCGCCCATCGCTCATGCTTTTCAATGTTGTGGGCGCGGAGGGAAGCCGAGCGGGAAAGCAGGTACATTCCGATCTTGTCTCGGCGGTCTTGCTCTCGGGTTCTCATGAGGGCCGCGTACGACGAATACAACGACGTCATGATGCCCTCGTCAGCCGGTCGCTCTGTGAGCGTCCTCGTCACGAACTGACCGTAGGGCTCAGGGGAGTCGATTACGAGGTCCTCCTTTGCGGGGAAGTATCGGTGAACACTCCGTGCGGAGATGCCCGCCTTGTCCGCGATCTGTTCGATCGTGACGGCGTCGAACCCCTGCTCTAGGAACAGGTCCAGCGCGATATCGGACAATTGCCGACGCACTATCTCACGTGTCGCGGCTCGGAGGCCGCCGCTGCTGTCCTTGATCAGTTCTCCCATAGTGACGAGTGTACTCTCTGTCATATGTGTCAGACACTGACAGATGTGGCCTACACTGAAGGTATGACAACAAACACACAGACACGAAAGCTGGGCACGCAGGGCCTTGAGTCGTCCGCCCTTGGATACGGGGCGATGGGGACGGTCTTCGGATACGGTCCCAGCGACGACACCGAGTCGATCGCCGCGATCCGCCGGGCCCACGAGGACGGCGTCACCCACTTCGACACCGCCGAAATGTACGGCTGGGGCGAGGGCGAGAAGCTGCTGGGCAATGCCCTCCGCCCCATCCGAGATGCGGTGACGATTGCGACGAAGTTTGGCTTCGAGAAGACTCTCCAGCCCAACTCGCGCCCCGAGCACATTCGTGAGGTGGTGAACGCTAGCCTGCAACGCCTCGGCGTCGACTCGATCGACCTGCTCTATCAGCACGCCCATGACCCCGAGGTTCCGGTGGAGGACGTTGTCGGCGTCATGAAGGAGTTCGTCGACGCGGGCAAGGTCAAGTACCTCGGTTTGTCCAACACCTCCCCAGACAATCTCCGCCGCGCGAACGCGGAGCACCCGATCAGCGCCCTCCAGATGGAGTACTCGCTCTTCGCCCGCGGTGTCGAGGACTACTTCCCCGTTCTTGAGGAGCTCGGCGTAGGCCTCGTCGCATACTCCCCGATCGGTCGCGGCTTCCTCAGTGGTGCGGTCAAGGCGCGCAACGGTTACGCCGCCGACGACTGGCGTCAGATGAACGCGTGGTGGGCACCCGAGCACTACCCGACCAACCTTGCTCTTTCCGAGCGTCTGGGCGAGGTGGCTGCCTCGAAGGGCATCAGCCTGTCGCAGCTCGCGCTGGCGTGGCTGCTGGCTCAGAAGCCGTACATCGTCCCGATCCCCGGTTCGCGCAATCCGGGGCGAGTCTCGGAGAACAACGCTGCGGCGCAGGTCGAGCTGTCAGCTGACGAACTCGCCGCGGTCGCGCAGATCATGGCGAACGGTCCGGCGCAGTAAGTCGTCGCGGAGGGGCGAGGGGCCTCCTCGCCCCTCCGCTCCCGCTAGGCCGGGAGTGAGGGCACGGTGCCGTGGCGCGGTCCGCGCGAGAGCAGAGCTTCTCGGAGTGATACCGCCCTCTGCTAGCCGCGGGGCTTTTCCGCGGCGGGCGTTGGGTCGAGGGGCAGGAGGGGCTCACCGAGCTCGTGGAGGAATGAGGACTTCAGGTCCTCCACTGTGCCGGCGGCATACCGGCTGAAGGAGATCGCCTCGTCTTCGCTGGCAAAGGTGACGGCACGCGCGGGGCCGTCATCGGGATGCGCCAACAACTGAAGGTGCCAGCCCATGCCGCCTGCCACCGCGAGCCGTGGGCTCAGCGACGGTTGGCGTTATGCCATCTCAGCTCGTGCCGTCGGCCGGGAATGCGTGCGGCTCGCCTCCTGCCAGGAGACTCAGCGACTAGGTCCGGCTCAGCGCTTCCTCATCGTCCGCAACATTCTTCTGCACGGCGAACTGGGTCCGGTGCAGTTCCTCGTACCGCCCACGCATGGCCAGCAGTTCCTCGTGTGTACCGCGCTCCACGATCGAGCCGTCCTCAACCACAAGGATCAGGTCCGCGCTGCGGATGGTGGAGAGGCGGTGTGCGATCACCATGGCCGTGCGTCCCTCGAGCGCCTCGCTGAGGGCCGCCTGCACGGCGGCCTCAGACGTCGAGTCCAGCGCCGCCGTCGCCTCGTCGAGGATGACGACGCGCGGCTGGGCGAGCAGGAGTCTCGCGATGGTCATCCGCTGGCGCTCGCCGCCGGACAGCCGGTAACCGCGCTCGCCGACCATGGTGTGCAGCTGGTCGGGCAGGGACCGGATGAGCGGCTCGAGCCGCGCCCGACGCACGGCGTCCCACACCTCGTCGTCGGACGCTTCCGGCCTCGCAAGACGCAGGTTGGAGAGGATGGTCTCGTGGAACAGGTGGCCGTCTTGGGTCACCATGCCCAGGGTGTGCCGCATGGAGGCGAACGTGACATCGCGGACATCCGCCCCGGCGAGGCGCACCGCGCCGCTGTCAACGTCGTACAGGCGCGAGAGGAGCTGCGCAATCGTGGACTTGCCGGCGCCGGACGTACCCACCAGAGCAACGGTCTGGCCCGGCTCGATCCGGAAGGACACACCGTGCAGCACCTCCTCGCCGCCGCGGGTGTCCAGCGTGGCAACTTCCTCGAGAGAGGCGAGGGACACCTTGTCTGCGGACGGGTAGGCGAAGCGGACGTCATCGAACTCGACGGACACCGGGCCGTCGGGCACGGCGGCGGCGTCGGGCTTCTCCTTGATGAGCGGGTCGAGGTCCAGCACCTCGAAGACGCGCTCGAAGCTGACCACCGCGCTCATGATCTCCACCCGTGCATTGGCGAGGCCGGTGAGCGGCGCGTAGAGGCGGGTGAGGAGGAGCGCCAGGGTGACCACATCGCCGGTATTCAGCTGGCCGGCGAGTGCGAGGGAGCCGCCGAGCCCATACACGAGCGCGAGTGCGAGAGCGGAGACGAGCATCAGCGCGGTGAAGAAGACGAACTGCAGCATCGCGGACCGGACCCCGATGTCGCGCACACGGGCGGCGCGGACGCGGAACTCCTCGGCCTCCTCGTCGGGCCGGCCGAACAGCTTGACAAGGGTGGCGCCGGGTGCCGAGAAGCGCTCGGTCATCTGCGTGCTCATGGCGGAGTTGTGATCGGCGGCCTCGCGGCGCAGCGCGGCGAGGCGGCTGCCCATGCGGCGCGCGGGTACCAGGAAGATCGGGAGCATGATCACGGCGAGCACCGTCACCAGCCAGGACGTGCTGAGCATCACGATCAGGGTGAGGATGAGCGCCACGAGGTTCGTGACCACGCCGGACAGCGTGCCGCTGAAGGCCTGCTGAGCGCCGATCACATCGTTGTTGAGACGGCTCACGAGGGCGCCCGTGCGGGTGCGGGTGAAGAACGCGATCGGCATCTTCTGCACATGGTTGAACACGGCGGTGCGGAGGTCGAGGATCACGCCTTCGCCGATCCGCGCCGAGTACCAGCGCGTCACAAGGGACACGCCGGCGTCGGCCACGGCCACGAGGGCGATGACGACGGCGAGCCACACGATTGTGCTGACCGCGCCCTGGGCGACGATGACGTCGACCACCTGGCCGGCGAGTACCGGCGTCGCGACCGCGAGGAACGCTCCCACGATGGAGAGGGTGATGAAGATCAGCAGCTTGGACCGGTAGGGCACCGCGAACGTCAGGATCCGCCGCACGGACTCACGGGAGATACCGTGCTTGCCGTCCCTGGCGCTCGAGATCTTGTACAGCGAGCTCCAGGCCGCGCCTTCCATGCTCATTGAGATTCCTTCCGTGGGCAACAGTCCAGTTTAGACGGCGGGTTGCCCGAGCTCGGTTCTCCCCAGGGGCGGCGCCGCGGTATCCCGTGGCGCTTCGGCCCGGCGATGAGTCGAGCGCATCCCACGAATCTCAACTTTGTCCTTGACGCCGGGACCCGCCGGCAGTTATGGTCAGTCATACGATTAACCGATGTTCACGAGGAGGTGGTTCGGATGGCACACAAGGGCCGCGCAACAACCATGTGGGAGGTCGCCCAGCATGCTGGTGTGTCCCAGGCCACAGTCTCTCTTGTGCTCAACAACGCGCCCAGCAACCGGGTGACCGACGCCACGCGAACGCGCGTCATGGCGTCAGTCCACGAACTCGGCTACCGCACCAATGCCTTTGCCAAGTCCCTCCGCAGTGGTGAGTCAGGGATCATCGGTTTCATATCCGATGAGGTAGCAAGCGCCCCCTTCGCGGGAAAGCTGCTCAAAGGCGCCCAGCTTCTGGCGTGGCAGACCGGCCATGTCATTCTCAGCGTCGACACCTACAACACCGCCGAGCTCGAGGCGGCGGCCATCGACATGATGCTCTCCTACCGCGTGCAGGGAGTCGTCTATGCGTCGATGTACCACCGGGTCGTCGACATCCCTCTCGCGCTGCGGGACGTTCCCACGGTTGTCGTCAACGCCCGCGACCGGGCGGGCCTGGTCTCCAGCGTCTTCCCCGACGAAGAACTCGGTGGATACACGGCAACGCAGGCTCTGATCGAAGCGGGCCATCGACGCATCGCGATGATCAACATCCAGCCGCCCGAGAGCGACCTGCCAGCTGGGATCGGACGGCTCGCCGGCTATCGGCGAGCACTGGCCGAGGCCGGTATTCCGGAGGACCCGCGACAGCTGCGCGCCGGCACCGGCATCGTCGAGGACGGACTCTCGCTCACGGCAGATCTGATGCGCCAGGCTGACAGGCCCACCGCCATCTTTTGCGGAAACGACCGTACCGCGTGGGGGGCGTATCGCGCCCTCGAGTCCCTGGGCCTGCATGCCCCGACTGACTGTTCCATCGTCGGCTTCGACAACCAGGACACGATCGCGCCTCACCTGGACCCCGGGCTGACCACGATGGAGCTGCCTTATGAGCAGATGGCTCGACGGGCCGTCGACCTCCTCCTGAACGAAAACAAGCAGAAGCCCAGCCAAAATCCCATTGAATGCTCACTGGTCTCCCGTGGATCAGTGGCGAGTGCAAAGGTGCCCGCATGACAGCTCAGCTTTCACCCCCACACGTGCCGGTGTTACCGCCGGCCACGGCCCGACCACAGCGAAAGCGTCGTTCGCCACTGAAACGCGCCTTGTCGTCGTGGCAGTTATACGTATTACTAACTCCTGCTGTCGTCTATGTGCTGATCTTCAAGTACTGGCCGATGTACGGAGCCCAGATCGCGTTCCGCGACTACAACCCCGCAGATGGCTTTTCCGGCAGCCCTTGGGTGGGGTTGGAGCATTTTGCGCGATTCGTCACGTCGTTCCAGTTTGAGCGGCTCCTGGTGAATACCTTGAGCCTGAACGCACTGGGGCTGTTGCTGGCGTTCCCGGTGCCGATCATCCTTGCGCTGATCGTCAACCAGCTGCAGAGCGAACGGTTCAAGAAATTCACCCAGACCGTGCTGTACTCGCCATCGTTCATCTCGATCGTTGTGGTCGTCGGCATGATTCACTTGCTGTTCTCGCCCCGCGCCGGGATCGTCAACAACGCCATCGAAACGTTCGGCGGGGATCCGGTGTTCTTCATGGGGATCCCGGAGTGGTTCCGGCCGTTGTTCGTGGGGTCGGATATTTGGCAGAACGCCGGCTTCTCGATGATCGTGTACCTAGCCGCCCTCACCGCGATCGACCCGTCCCTGCACGAGGCCGCCCGGGTGGACGGTGCCAACAAGATGCAGCGGATCCGGCACATCGACATCCCCGGCATCATGCCCGTGATCACGATCCTGTTCATCTTGGCGATCGGCAACCTCTTCAACCTCGGATTCGAAAAGGTGCTGCTCATGCAGACCGACCTCAATCTGCCGACCTCTGAGGTCATCCAGACCTACGTCTACAAGGTGGGACTGCAGCAGGCGCAGTTCAGCTACTCCGCAGCCATCGGGCTGTTCAACTCACTCATCAACCTCGTCTTGCTGCTGACCTTCAACCAGGTTGCCCGCA
>Ga0247806_10001338_pt1 | contig 12272 bp, 11 predicted proteins | sample UWRJL059202B1_FD_179935 | JGI IMG/M metagenome (GOLD analysis project Ga0247806, IMG submission 179935) | Plant litter microbial communities from Arlington Agricultural Research Station in Wisconsin, United States - UWRJ-L059-202B-1 | ecosystem: Environmental > Terrestrial > Plant litter >... | reverse complement strand
TGCAGTTCGCCAAAGCCTGGCCCCATCAGCTTTCCGGCGGCATGCGCAGTCGGGTGGCGCTGGCCCGCAGTCTGGTAGTAGAGCCCAGCGTGCTGTTGATGGATGAGCCGTTCTCCAAGCTGGATCCGCAGACCCGCACGCAAATGCATCTGGAACTGCTGCGGCTGCAAGGGCTCAAGGGCATGACCGTGGTGTTCGTCACCCATGACGTGGAAGAAGCGGTGGTGCTGGCGGATCGGGTCGTGGTGCTGGAGCCGCGTCCCGGCCGGGTGCGCGAAGTCGTGAGCATCGATTTGCAACGTCCGCGTACGCCGACGGCTGCGGATGTCAGCGAGCAGGTTCGACAACTGCGGTTGAAGGTATGAACAGCATGCTCACCCATCGCTATGTCGTGCTGTTTGCCCAGCGTTTGCTGCTGGTGGGCGTATTTGCCATCGCCTGGTGGTTTGCGGCTGCACGCTTGCCATCCTTTGTGCTGCCGGGCCCGGAAAAAGTGTTCCATGCCCTGGGTGCGTTGTGGCATAGCGCGACATTTGCTCACGATCTGGGCGCTACCATGGGCCGGGTTTTCAGCGGCTTTGCCCTGGCTGCGCTGATCGGCACACCGTTGGGGCTGGCGTTGGGTTCCAGTCGCGCGCTTGCGCAATTTTTCGAGCCGATCCTGGCGGTGTTCAACACTGTTTCTTCGGCCATCTGGGCGATCTTCGCCATCATCTGGTTCGGCATTTCCGACGCGACAACCGTCTTCGTGGTGTTCATGACGTCCATGCCGCTGATCCTGACCAACGTCTGGCAGGGCGCGCAAACCGTGGAGCGGCAATACATCGATCTGGCGCGTTCGTTTCGCATGTCGCGCCGCCAGATTCTGCTCAAGATTTACCTGCCGACCATCCTGCCGTACTTCTTTTCCGGGGCCCGGCTGGCATTCGGTTTCGGCTGGCGGGTGTCGCTGGTGGCGGAAACCCTCGGCGCTTCCGATGGCATCGGTTATCGCCTGCGCCAGGCCGCAGACCTGGTGCAAAGCGATCAGGTGTTCGCCTGGACGATCTTGCTGGTCACCTTGATGTTGCTGCTTGAAGCCGGTGTGCTCAAGCCGCTTGAACGACGTTTGTTTCGCTGGAAAACCTCCAATCAATAATCCCTCAGGAACTGCACTCATGCGCAAGCTTTTTGCTGTCGCGGCGTTGGCCACAACAGTCTTTGTTTCTCTTTCCAGCCAGGCGGCCGAAGCGGTGCGCATCGGCTACTGGACCAGCGGCGTGAGCCTGGGCTACGGCTCGGTGCTGGAAGCCAAGGATTTTCTGGCCAAACGCGGCATCGAGGCGACATTCGTACATTTCCCGGATGTGAATGCGCCGATCCGGGCATTGGCGGCAGGCTCTATCGATCTGGCATTCGGTGCGCCGGTGGCGGGGGTGTTCAGCGCTGCCGCCGAGGGCGTGCCGATCAGGATTTTTGCCGCGACCCAGCCTGCGGATGTGCAGTTCGTGGTTCCGGCTGACTCTCCAATCAACTCGGTCGCGGAGTTCAAGGGCAAGAAGATCGGCATGTCGCCGACCGGTTCGTCGGTCGCGGTGATTGCCGGGACAGTGCTGGCCGGCAACTACGGCATTCAGCCTGCGGACTTTTCGCTGATCGGCGGCAACGAATCGCGGCTTGCGCAATTCCTCTCGCAAAAGCAGGTGGATGGAGCGGCGTTGCGTTCTCTGACCATCGCTCAGCTCGACGACGAATTGAAGGTCAAGCGCCTGGGCAGCTTCGCGGATGAGTGGAAAAAGCTCACCAAAACCGACGCGGTGCCCTACATCGGCGTCGGTGCCGTGAATGCCCGCCTGGTGGATGAACATCCGCAAACCGTCGCCAAGGTCATCGCTGCATTGCGCGACACCCTGGCCTGGGGCGCGACGCACCACGACGAAGTGATCGGCATCCTGGAGAAGAGCGCCAACCTGCCCACCCAGGACGCGAAAGTTTACGTCGGGCTGTGGGATGCCATGAACCGCGTGTCATTCGAGCCAGCGGACATTGCGACGCTCAAGTTGCAGCACAAAGTGTTCATCGAAGGCGGTCTGGTCAAGGGCGAACTCAAGGATGAGCTGTTCGCCACCCAGCCGTACATCGACTCGAAAACGCTCAAATAGTCCGTCCATTTTCATCAACGATTCAGGAGAAATCCCCAGTGAGCAAAACCATGAAAGCCCTGGTACTCGATGCACACGGCGACCTCGACCGTTTGCGCGTGGTGAGCGACAAGCCGGTACCGGCAGTCAGCCAGGGTCACGTCGTGATCCGGGTTGGCGCGTCTTCCTTCAACTATCACGATGTGTTTACCGTCAAAGGTATGCCAGGCATCAAGGTGCCATTGCCGGTGGTTATCGGGCTGGATCTGGCTGGCACCATTACTGAAGTAGGTGAGGGCGTCAGCGGCTGGAATGTGGGCGACCGCGTACTGGTTAACCCGCTCAAGCCCGACGTCGGCCTGATGGGCGAAATGGTCGACGGCGGCATGGCCGAATACGCGCTGGTGGATGCGCGGCAATTGATCAGCCTGCCGGCAGCGGTGAGCTTCGAACAGGCAGCTGCGCTGCCGGTGGCTTACGGCACCGCGCATCGCATGTTGATCACCCACAACACCGTCAAGGCCGGGGATCGCGTGCTGATCCTGGGTGCCAGCGGCGGGGTCGGCACGGCCTGCGTGATTCTCGCCAAGCTGCTGGGCGCTGAAGTCATCGCCTGTGCCGGCAGCGACGCCAAGGGTGAGCGACTCAAGGAAATCGGTGCCGATCACGTAATCAATTATCGCGACACTGACTTCTCCAAATGGGCCATCGCGACATACGGCAAGCCACAGCGCCGGACCCATGAAGGCGGCGTCGATGTGGTGATCAACTTTACCGGCGGCGACACCTGGGTGCCTTCGCTCAAGTGCCTGAAGCGCGGCGGCACCTTGCTGGTCTGCGGCGCCACGGCCGGTCACGATCCGGCTGAAGACCTGCGCTACGTGTGGAGCTTCGAATTGAACATCAAGGGTTCCAACAGCTTTTACGAAGAGAACCTGGTGGGCCTGCTGAATCTGATCGCTGAAGGCAAGATCGATCCGCTCATCGACCGGGTTCTGCCCCTTGAACAGGCCGCCGAAGGGCTGGCGCTGATTCGCGATCGGGAAGTGCTGGGCAAGGTCGTCGTCAGGCCCTGACACATCTGTGGGACCGGCTTCAGCCGGGAAGACTGCATCCCTGCCACAGCAGATCTATCGAATGTACTGGCGCCTTCCCGGCTGAAGCCGGTCCTGAAGGACCTCAATCAGCACGCGCTTTTTTTGCTCTCAATTCACTGACATCAGGAATTCATCATGACCGATTCATTGCCAACCGCTGCCGATATCCAGGCTCGCCTGCTTAAGGGTCCGTACCACCAATGGCTTGGCCTTGAGGTGACCGAAGTGGGTGAAGGCAGCATCGAACTCACCGCCAAATGGCGCGCAGAGTGGGTGGTCAACGTCGAAGGTGGCTACACCCACGGCGGGATTCTCGCGGCGCTGGTTGACCTGACTGCCGACTGGGCGCTGGTGTCGAAAACCGGCAAGGGCGTGCCGACCATTGACCTGCGGGTCGATTATCACCGTGCCGCCAAGGGGGATTTGCGCGCCAGCGGCCGGGTGATCAAGTTCGGCAAGCAGTTCTCGGTGGCCGAGGCTCAAGTGTTCGATGTCGAAGGTCATCTGGTGGCCAGTGGTCGCGGCGTTTACTCGACTCCTGCACCCAAGGCCTGATCATGCAAACCGCTCTGGATCATCTGGTCATCAACACTCGTTTCGAGACCGACACCGCAGCTCAAGTGTTCGCTGCGCTGGGTTTCACCCTCACGCCGCGCGGTTATCACTCGCTGGGTTCACTCAACCATTTGATGATGTTCCCGGGCGGTTACCTCGAACTCATCGGCCTGCCGCTGGGCAACCACAGATTGCGCCAAGAGGTGCTGGACAGCCCGTTGGGCATCGACGGCCTGGTGCTGAGCACCAAAAACGCTCATGCCACACACGCCGAGCTGGTCAGCGCCGGGTTTCTGGTGCAGCCGGTGCAGCGCTTTTCTCGCCCGGTGGAGCATCAGGGCCGTGAGCTGACAGCGCGTTTTACCACTGTGCGCCTGCAGCCCAACGAATTTGCCGCTGGGCGCGTTTATTACTGCCATCACGAAACTCCCGAACTGGTCTGGCAACCGCAATGGCTGAACCATGCCAACGGCGTCACCGGGATCGTCAAACTGACGGTGCTCAGTGCTGATCCCGAGGCGGCCCGGCAACGTTATGCCACGCTGGGGCAGCTGGACGCAGGTTTTGATCTGGAAGTCGTGGATGAGGCTGTGCTGCAACAACGCTACGGGCCTTCAGCGACGCAGCTCAGCCAACGGGGCGAGCGCTTTGCGGTGATTACTCTGCGTTGCGCTGACCCTGCTGAACTGGCTCGGCTTGCCGAAGCCGAAGGGCTGGTGCACAGGTTCGAAGGCGCTCGGCTGCTGATCGAAATCGCCGAATTCGAAACCCTGCTGGAGTTCGTCTCGTGAGCGCGGCTTCGAAAAACCTTGGCCGGGTGATCGACCGGCAGGCTGATCGTGAAAGGGTGGCGTTTATTGGCATGCATGGTGAACACAATACCTGTAGGAGCCAACGTGTTGGCGAGACAATGAGCCTGACACACCGCCTCGCCAACAAGTTGGCTCCTACAGGGTTGGGTGCCGAGCACTCGATTACTTACGGCGAACTCGACGACCTGGCCGACAGCATTGCCCGCGCGCTGGCGGCTCGCGGCTATGCCCAGGGCGAGCGGATTGCGCTGTTGGCCGCCAACTCGGTGGAGTATCTGGCGGTGGTGCTGGGCATCATGCGCGCCGGGCTGGTGGCAGTGCCGGTCAATTACAAATTCCCCGACGCCACGGTGCATTACGTCATCGCTGATAGCGGGGCGCGGCTGCTGTTTTGCGACCCGTACCGTCTGCCAGCCGCACCACAAGGGCTTGAACACCTGGAGTTGAGCGCCGAAGGGCTTGCCGCTTTCGCAGAGTCAGGCGCCTTCAGGGCATTCGAGCCTCAGTCGGACGAGCCCGCGCTGATCCTCTACACCTCCGGTTCCACCGGCAAACCCAAGGGCGTGGTGCTCAGCCATGCCGCGCATTTATGGGTGGTGCAGACCCGCTTGCAGGCCACACGTCTGGCTGACGAAACGCCGTTGATTGCCGCACCGTTTTATCACATGAACGCGTTGGCGCTGGCGTTCCTGAGTCTAGCGTCTCATACCACCACCGTGCTGTTGCCACAGTTCACGGCCGCCAGTTACATCGATGCCATCCAGCGCCATCGCTGCACCTGGCTCACCGCGGTGCCGCCGATGATTGCCATGATGCTCAGTGAAAAGGCTTTGTTGGCCGACGCTGATCTGTCCTCGGTGAGGGTGGTGCGCATGGGTTCGGCACCGGTCAGCGCCAGTCTGCTGGAGCAGATTCGCCGGTTGCTGCCCGGCGCCAAAGTCATCAATGCCTATGGCACCACCGAAGGTGGGCCGGTGGTGTTCGGGCCGCATCCGGCCGGGTTAGTCAGCCCTCCGTTGTCTCTGGGTTGCGCCCACCCAAAAGTACAACTGCGCTTGCGCGATGAAGCCGGTGAGCTGAGCGATCAAGGTGTGCTGGAACTGCGCAGCCCCGGCCTGATGAGCGGCTATCACAATCGCCCGGACCTGCCGCTGCCGTTTACCGCCGACGGTTACTACATCACTGGCGACGTTTTCGAGCGCGACGGCGACGGCTTTTACACCTTCGTCGGGCGCCGCGATGACATGTTCGTCAGCGGCGGGGAAAACATTTACCCCGGCGAAATCGAAAAGCTTCTGGAGCGGCATCCCGCCGTGCAGCAAGCCTGCGTGGTCCCGGTTGAAGACGCCATCAAAGGCCAGAAACCGGTGGCACTCGTGGTCCTGCGCGAAGGCTTTCACGCCACGGAGGACCAGCTCAAAACCTTCGTGCTGGAACACGCCGCTGCCTATCAGCACCCGCGCCGGGTCTGGTTTCTCGATGCATTACCCCTTGCCACGACCAACAAGATCGACCGTCGCGCCCTGATCGACCAGGCGCTCTCTGGATTGACCCACTAAGGACTGCTCATGACCATTGCCAAGTTGTTGCTGCCGTTGACCGTGCCACTGATGTTGGGCGCTACCCAGGCCTGGGCGCTGGATGATGTAACTGTCGCCCTGGCGATTCCGCCCGCGGTGCATGACGGCGCTGCCTACGCGGCTGCCGAAGAACTGGGCCTGTTCAAGGAACAGGGGCTGAAAGTCAACGTGGTGGTGTTTCAGGGCGCCGGGGCTTTGTTGCCGCAGATCGCCAGCAAGCGCGTGACCTTTGGCTTCCCGGTGGCCGAACCAGTCATTTCCAGTTACTTCAATGGCAAAGACCCATTGCCGGTGCGTTATTTCTACAATGGCGTGCCGAGCCAGACCCTGGAATATGCGGTGTTGGCTGATTCGCCGATCAAGAACCTGGCCGACCTCATAGGCAAGCAGATCGGCGTGGGTGCCTTGACCTGGGGCACCTTGCCCAATAGTCGTGCCGCGCTGCGTGTCGCCGGGCTGGAGCCGGGCAAGAACGTCGAGTTCGTTGCCGTCGGTGCATTGGGCGCGGGCTTTCAGGCGCTGAAGACCGGCCGCGTCGATGCCCTGAATTTCAACAGCAGCTGGAATGACATGCTGGAGCTGTCCGGCACGCCGATCCGCCGCATTGCTTACCCGCCGGTGTTTCAGGAAAACCCCGGCAACGGCTTTATCGCTCACGTGGATACCTTCAAGGAAAACCCGGACCTGATCCGCCGTTTCGGCCGCGCCTACACCCAGGGGCAGCTCGTCTGCGAAGCCAACCCGACCTATTGCGTGCAAGCCTTCTGGCGTCAGCATCCGGAAAGCAAGCCGGCGGATGCCGAAGGCAAGGGCCTGGCCGATGCACGTGAGTTGCTGGTCCGCCGTCTGCGCAACACTTTGCATCACGCCGATGGCAGCAATCGGGTGCCGGGCGAATACAGCCTGCCCATCATCAAGGACGCGATTGCGGCCATGGCCAAAACCGGCGAATTCCCGACCGCCGATGTGCCGGTGGACAAGATCTTCTCCAATGAATTTGTTCCTGCTTTCAGCGACTTTGATCACGCCGCATTGATCAAGCGTGCTCAGGAGGCGAAATGAGTCGGAACTGCTGGATAGACCTGCCGGAAGGGCTCATCGATCAGCCCCGACACATCCGCTTCGACGGCCTCGCGCCCGGTTTGGCTGAGTTGCGCGCCTGCTTGCAGGCTGCGGATGGCAGCCGCTGGGAAAGCCGTGCGCAGTTCCTGATTGGCGAAGAGGGTGAGCTTGATCTGAGCCGTGACGCCCCGCACACCGGCGACTGGCTGAGTGCCGACGCCATGGCGCTTGTGTGGTCGATGCGTCAGGTTACGCCGCCGGTCGAGGTGTTGAATCAGGAAAGCCTGACTGCGCAACGGATCGAGCTGCAATTGACCGATGCTCAGGGTCAGACCGTCAGTGGCCGTTTCGTCCAACACTATCTGGCACCCGGCGTGCAGCGAACTGAGGTGCGGGGAGCGGGGATCAGTGCCACGTTGTTTCAACCGGTGGGTGATGAACCTGCGCCATTGGTGGTGGTGCTCAATGGTTCCGGTGGAGGCACGCCGGAACAACGCGCCGCGTTGTATGCCGCTCATGGTTATGCGGCGTTGGCATTGGCGTATTTCAAGGCGCCCGGTCTGCCGGAACATATCAGCGCTACACCCCTTGAGTACTTCCAGAGAGCGTTGCAATGGGCGGCTGCCGAGCTTGAGCCCAAAGACGGCTTCATCGCCGTGGCCGGGTTGTCTCGTGGGGGCGAGCTGGCGCTATTGCTGGGCTCGCGCTTCCCGGAGCTGGTCAGCGCGGTGATTGGTTATGTACCGAGTTCAGTGGTTCACGGCACGTTGCGCGCCGGTCGCCCGGAACAACCTCGGGATGCCGACGCCTGGACCTGGCAAGGGCAGCCGCTGGCCAATGTCTGGCAAAACAACCCGCATGTTGACTGGCGACCCTTCGATGTTGCCCAAGCGCCCGGTGCGCCTATCCGTCAGGCCCCAGCGTTTGTCGCGGTGCAGCAGGACGCAGCCGCTGTCGCTCGGGCGCGGATTCCGGTGGAAAACATTCGCGGTCCGCTGCTGTTGATTTCCGGCGATGACGACGGCTTCTGGCCCTCCAGCGACTATTGCGCCGAGATCGAGGCTGATCTGGCCGCGCGTGGGCACAAATGGCCGGTGGAGCATGTGCTCAATCAAGGCGCCGGGCATGCCATTGGCTTTCCCTTTGTGGCGACGACGGTCATTGCCCGGCTGCACCCGGTGGCCAAAGTGTTGATCAGCGGCGGCGGGACCCCTGCGGGCAATGCGCTGGCCAATGAGCGCAGCTGGGAACGGGTGCTGGCCTTTCTTGAGCGGGCGGTTGCCGCCAAGGGTGCTGCCCAATGAGTGCCGCGCTGAGTGTTCAGCAGGTCGGTCTGACCTATGAAACCCGGCGTGGGCAGATTCAGGCGTTGCGCGACATCGACCTGAACATTGCCGAGGGCGAATTCGTCGCGCTGCTGGGGCCGTCGGGCTGTGGCAAATCCACGCTGTTGAAGCTGGCGGCGGGTTTGCTGCCGGTGTCCAGTGGCCGCATTGAGCTGGCTGGCAAACCAGTGCAAGGGCCAAGCCGACAGAGCGGGGTGGTGTTCCAGAAGCCCAATATGCTGCCCTGGAAAACGGTGCTGGATAACGTGTTGTTACCGGCGAAAACCCTGGGTTTGCCGATGGCTGAAGCCCGGCCGCGAGCCCTGCAATTGCTGGAATTGGTGGGATTGCAGGCGTTCGCCAATGACTACCCGTTCGAGCTGTCCGGCGGCATGCAGCAGCGGGTCGGTATCGCTCGCATGTTGCTGCATGACCCGCGGATGCTCCTGATGGATGAGCCGTTCGCCGCCCTGGATGCGATGTCCCGGGAGGCCCTGACCTTGGAGCTGCAGAGGATCTGGAGCGTGCATCGCAAGTCGGTGTTGTTCATCACCCACAGCATTCAGGAAGCCGTGTTCCTCGCCGACCGGGTGCTGGTGATGTCGCCCTCGCCGGGCACCATCATCGACGAACTGGTCATCGAGCTGCCGCGCCCACGCACCCTGGATACCCTCAACGACCCGCAGTTCACCGCGTTGTGTCATCACCTGCGGAGGCACTTCAGCCATGCGTAGATTGCTGCCTTTGTTGTACCCGCTGACCAGTCTGGCGGTATTGATTCTGATCTGGGACCAGGCGGTGCGCTGGCTGGGGATTTCCGACTATTTATTGCCGCCGCCCCTGGCGGTTTATCAGGCACTGGCCAAGGGTTTTGCGGACGGGACGTTGTGGCCGCACATCGCGGCCACGGTGATCGAAACCTTGAGCGGTTACGTGATCGGCTCGCTGCTGGCAATCATCCTCGGTGCGGTGCTGGCCGAGTCTCGCACCTTCGAGCGGTTCGTCTACCCGCTGCTGATCGGCTTGCAGGCCACGCCGAAAGTCGCTCTGGGGCCGATCATTCTGGTGTGGTTCGGCTTCGGCATGACCTCGAAGATCGTGCTCGTGACCCTGGTGTGTTTCTTCCCGCTGTTCGTCAACACCGTCAACGGCATCCGCCGCGCCGACCCTGAATTGCTGGATGCGTGCCGGGCGTTTTCGGCGTCGCGAATGTATTTATTGCTGCACGTGAAATTTCCCGCTGCGGCCGGTGAAGTCTTTGCCGGTTTGCAAATCGGCATCTCCCTGGCGTTGATTGGCGCAGTGGTAGGGGAGTTTCTGTCGTCGCAAAGCGGGCTGGGTTATCTGATCGCTTCAAGCTCGGTGAGCATGAACATGGCCACGATGTTCAGCGGCCTGATCCTGCTGGCGTTGATCGGGTTGTGCGGTGCACAGAGCGTTCGCGCGATTCAGCACCGGGTGATTTTCTGGGAGCCGGGCGCCGCCCGGCGACAACCTAAAGACTGAATCAAGGAGTGCACATGGCTTTCGATTGGCAAAACCCTTATCTGACTACCCGTATTCCGCTGTTCGCCCGCAACGTGGTATCGACCTCACACCCTCTTGCTGCCCAGGCGGGGCTGAATATACTGCTGGCCGGTGGCAACGCGGTGGATGCGGCCATTGCAGCTGCGGCGATGTTGACCGTGGTCGAGCCGGTGTCTAATGGGCTGGGCAGTGACGCGTTCGCCATCCTCTGGGACGGCCAGCAACTGCAGGGTCTGAACGCTTCCGGCCCGGCGCCTCAGGCCTGGGATCTTGAGCATTTTCGCAAGCGCTATGGCGAGGATGGCGCCGGGCACGCCAAGCGCCCGGTGCGTGGCTGGGATTCGGTCACTGTCCCTGGTGCCGTCGCTGGCTGGGCGGCGTTGCATGAGCGTTTCGGCAAGCTGCCGTTCGCCGATCTTCTGGAGCCGGCGGCGCAGGTGGCTGAACGCGGTGTGACGCTGGCGCCGACTGTGGCGCACAAATGGTCGGGTGCCGTGCCGTTGCTCAATACCCAGCCTGGCTTTGCCGATGTGTTCATGCCCGGCGGACGCGCGCCGCGCACCGGTGAGAAGTTCGTGTTCAAGGACGCCGCCCGTACCTTGCGCCTGCTGGGTCAGCAGGGCGGCCGGGCGTTTTACGAAGGGCAGATCGCCGAAGCCATCGTCGGCTTTGCACGCCAGACCGGCGGGTCGCTCACGCTGAATGACTTGCGCAACTACCAGCCCGAGTGGGTCGCGCCCATCGCCCAGTCTTACCGGGGCTATGACGTGCACGAGATCCCACCAAACGGGCAGGGCATCGCGGCTTTGATCGCATTGGGCATTCTGGAACGCTTTGATCTGGGGGCGTTGCCGCTGGATTCGGCACAGTCTCAGCATTTGCAGATCGAAGCCATGAAGCTCGCGTTTGCCGATATCTACCAGTACGTCGCCGACCCTTCGAGCATGGACGTCACCCCTGAGCAAATGCTCGATGACGCCTATCTCGACAGCCGCGCCAAACTCATCAACCCGAACAAGGCCAGTGATCCGGGCTTTGGCATGCCCCGCAGCGGCGGCACGGTTTACCTGAGCGCTGCCGACGAGAACGGCATGATGATTTCGTTCATTCAGTCCAACTACATGGGCTTCGGCTCAGGCATCGTGGTGCCGCAATACGGCATCAGTCTGCAGAATCGCGGTGCCGGTTTCTCCAGTGATCCGGCGTCGGCCAATGTGGTCGCGCCCGGCAAGCGGCCATTTCATACCATCATCCCGGCGTTCCTGACCAAGGATGGCAAGCCGCAAATGAGCTTCGGCGTGATGGGCGGCGACATGCAGCCCCAAGGCCATGTGCAGACCTTGGTGCGCATGCTCGACTACAACCAGCAACCCCAGGCCGCCTGCGATGCACCGCGCTGGAAGGTCAACCGGGACTTTTCCGTGGATCTGGAAGACACCCTGGCCGCCGCCACGGTGGACGGCTTGCGTAATCTGGGCCATCGCTTGAAATCCGTGGAAGACCCGTACATGGACTTCGGCTCCGGGCAATTCATCTGGCGTCTGTCCGATGATCCGGACCATGGTTACGTGGCGGCCAGTGATAGTCGGCGGGATGGGTTGGCTGCGGGGTTTTAGGCGCGGAATTGTGGTGGCCTTAACGCGTTTCTGGCACACCTCGGTTCTGAGCTGACCGAGGTTACGAGGGCTGCGAAGGCGGTGTGTCAGACAGGTCGCCATTCGCAGCCTTCGGCAGCTCCTTCAGACCTGTGGGAGCGCTGCGGATTAAGCTCTATGCTTATGCGAAAAAGGTATTAAATTTAAATAAAACAGAAGGTTAAGCTATATATCAATAAGCCAGTTCAAGGCCACATTCGATGTATCTCTGCTTCGTCCAACCCGCTTCAGAAGGTCAGCCATGACCTTCGACTACGCATTCGCTCTGTCCACGTTACCTACCTTTCTCAAAGCCGTCGGCGTCACCTTGCAAGTGGGGTTGATCGCTATTCTGACTTCGCTGACCGTGGCTGTCGTCAACGCCGCCATCGCCACTTTCAAGGTGCCGGTGCTGTATCGGCTGGTGCCGCTTTATGTGGAGCTGGCGCGTAACACGCCGTTGCTGATCCAGCTGTTCTTCATCTATTTCGCGTTGCCGACCCTGGGCATTCGGGTCTCGGGTTTCGCCTCGGCAGTGATCGCCATGACCTTTCTGGGCG
>Ga0247806_10001337_pt1 | contig 12273 bp, 12 predicted proteins | sample UWRJL059202B1_FD_179935 | JGI IMG/M metagenome (GOLD analysis project Ga0247806, IMG submission 179935) | Plant litter microbial communities from Arlington Agricultural Research Station in Wisconsin, United States - UWRJ-L059-202B-1 | ecosystem: Environmental > Terrestrial > Plant litter >... | reverse complement strand
AAGCGCTACCTTGCCCGCGAGATCTTCCCCATCCTCATCGCCATCCAACAACGCCACACAGCCACCCAAATAGCCGCTTGACATCAATAGGAGCATCGAGACCCGGTGACGTGCCTGCGTGGCACTGCCGCCGCATCCGTAGGTCGACTCACGGGGTCTCGACAGGCTCGACCAACGACGGGATACAGCCGGTCTGCGGGTCGCGCCCACCCGCCGGTCGAGCTTGTCGAGACCCGGCGACGTTCCCGACCGACGACGGGGTGCGGGCGGTCTTCGGGGCGCGCCGTGTCGAGCCGGGCTAGAAGCCGAGGCGGCCGAGCTGCTTCGGGTCGCGCTGCCACTCCTTGGCAACCTTGACGCGCAGGGAGAGGAACACGCGCTTGCCGATCAGGGGTTCGATCTGCTTGCGGGCACGCATGCCCACATCCTTGAGCCGGCTGCCGGAATGGCCGATGATGATGCCCTTCTGGCTGTCGCGCTCCACGAACAGGTTCGCGTAGATCTCCACGAGTTCCTGGTCGTCGCGCTCGATGATGTCGTCGATCGTCACGGCGATGGAGTGCGGCAGCTCGTCGGTGACACCCTCGAGCGCCGCCTCCCGGATGTACTCGGAGATCCGGGACTCCAGACTCTCATCGGTGACCGCGTCCGCGGGGTACAGCGGCGCGTCGCTGAGCGGCAGCAGACGCAGCAGTTCGCTGTTGAGCACATCGAGCTGGATACGGCTGGTTGCCGAGATCGGCACGATCGCCTCCCAGTCGCGCAGCTGCGACACGGCCAGCAGCTGGTTCGCGACGCTGGTCTTGGAGGACATGTCGATCTTCGTGACTATCGCAACTTTTTTGGCCCGCGGGAAGTTGTCGAGCTGTTCGTTGATGAACTTGTCGCCCGGCCCGATCGGTTCGTTGGCCGGGATGCACAGCCCGACGACGTCGACGCCGCTGAGAGTGGACTGCACCAGGCTGTTCAACCGTTCGCCGAGCAGGGTGCGGGGGCGGTGGATGCCCGGGGTGTCGACCAGGATCAGCTGGCCGTTTTTCTGGTGCACGATGCCGCGGATGGCCCGGCGGGTGGTCTGCGGCTTGGACGACGTGATCGCGACCTTCTCCCCCACCAGGGCGTTGGTCAGCGTGGACTTGCCCACGTTCGGGCGTCCGACGAAGGAGACGAATCCCGCCCGGAAATCAGTTTCGTTTGTCATGGCCGTGTGCTCCTTCTGAGTCCGGCATCCCCAGGAATGCGGACTGCGCGTCTCTCAACGCTTTGTCTGGTTCAACCAGCACTGTGCTGATTCGTTTGCGTCGACCCTCGGTGCGTTCGGCGGTGAGGATCAACCCGCTGGTTCTGGCTTCCGACCCGGCGACCGGCAGTCTGCCGAGCACCTTGGCGAGGAGGCCGCCGACCGAGTCGACCTCGTCGTCGTCGAGGTCGAGATCGAAGAGTTCGCCCAGTTCGTCGACGGGCAGCCGGGCGCTGACCCGGAAGCGGCCGGAGCCGAGGTCTTCGATCTCGACGACATCACGGTCGTATTCGTCGGAGATGTCACCGACGAGTTCCTCGATCAGGTCCTCGAGCGTCACCAAGCCGGCGATACCGCCGTATTCGTCGACCACCATGGCCAGGTGGTTGGACTCGAGCTGCATCTGGCGCATCAGGGAGTCGGCCTTCTTGGACTCCGGCACGAACTGAGCGGGCTTGGCGAGCTCCCGCACCTGGAGGGTCTCGAGGTTGCGGGGGCGTTCGTAGACCAGCCGGGCGACGTCGCGCAGATACAGCACCCCGACCACGTCGTCGACTTCACCGTCGACGACGGGCACCCGGGAGTTCCCCTTGCTCAGGAACAGCCCCATCGCGGCTCCGACGCTCGCGTCGGCCTCGATGGTGACCATGTCGGTGCGAGGGATCATCACCTCGCGCACGACAGTCTCGCTGAACTCGAAGATCGAGTGGATCAGTTCCCGGTCGTCTTCCTCGATCACGTCGAGTTCCGTCGCCTCGTCGACCATGCTCAGAAGCTGGTCCTCCGACGTGAACGTGGCCAGGCGGCTGCGGCCGGGGGTCACCCGGTTGCCGAGGGCCACGAGCGCGTTGGCGACCGGCCCGAGCAGCACCCGCAGAAAATGCACGAGCAGGGCCGTGACCGTGACCAGGGTCTTCGGGTGCGCCCGCCCGACGCTGCGGGGGCTGGCCCCGACAAGCACGAACGACACGGCCGTCATCAGGAGCGCCGAGAGCAGCAGGGCCAGCCAGATCGCCTCGATGGTGGTGGCGAAGACGAGGGTGACGAGCACCGCCGCGGTGGTCTCCGCGATGATTCGCACGAAGTTGATCGCGTTCAGGTGCGCACCGGTGTCGGCGGCGATCGCGCGGAGCGACCGTTTCGCCCGGGCCGTGACGGCGAGTTCGGTGATGTCGGCCCGGGACTGGGCCATGATCGCGGAGTCGACGGCGGCCATCAGCCCGCCGAACGCGACGAGCAGGATGGCGGCCGCGAGGAACCACCCGACGATCATGTGGCGCGGCGTCGTTCCTGCATGGCGAAGCCGATCAGGATGTCGCGCTGGATGCCGAACATCTCCTTCTCTTCTTCGGGCTCGGCGTGGTCGAAGCCAAGGAGGTGCAGCACACCGTGGGTGGTCAGCAGCAGCAGTTCGTCGAGGGTGCTGTGGCCGGCGGTCTCCGCCTGCCCCTGTGCCACCTGCGGGCAGAGCACGATGTCGCCGAGCAGGCCCGGCGGGGTCTGGGCGTCTTCGGTGCCCGGGCGCAGTTCATCCATCGGGAAGCTGAGAACGTCGGTGGGGCCCGGTTCGTCCATCCACTGCACGTGCAACTGCTCCATCGCGCCCTCGTCGACGAGCACGATGGCCAGTTCGGCGTCGGCGTGCACGTGCATCGCGTCGAGGGCGAAGGCGGCCAACCTGAGGATGGCCGCTTCGTCGACCGGGATGGCCGACTCATTGTTGATTTCGATGCTCAACTGGATCTCCGTTTCGGGGTGCGGTCGCGCGGGGACCCGGGATGCGGAGCGCGGGAGGCGAAGTCGCGGGCCTGTTCGCTTTCGTAGCGTTGGGCCTGCTTCTGCGCGTCGTATTCGGTATACGCATCGACGATGCGGCCGACGAGGCTGTGACGGACGACATCGGCGCTGGTCAGCCGAACGAATTCGATGTCGTCGATGCCGTCGAGAACTTTGGTCACGAGGCGTAGCCCGCTGGCACCGGCGGGCAGGTCGACCTGGGTGATGTCGCCGGTGACGACCATCTGCGAGCCGAAACCGAGCCGGGTGAGGAACATCTTCATCTGCTCAGGCGTGGTGTTCTGCGCCTCGTCGAGCACGATGAAGGCGGAGTTGAGGGTGCGGCCGCGCATGTAGGCCAGCGGGGCCACCTCGATGGTGCCTGCCGCGAGGAGCTTGGGGACCAGTTCGGGGTCCATCATCTCGAACAGGGCGTCGTAGAGCGGGCGCAGGTACGGGTCGATCTTGTCGGTGAGCGAGCCAGGCAGGAACCCGAGCCGCTCGCCGGCTTCGACGGCCGGACGGGTGAGAATGATCCGGTCGACCTCCTTGCGCTGCAGCGCCTGCACGGCCTTCGCCATGGCGAGGTAGGTCTTGCCGGTTCCGGCCGGGCCGATGCCGAAGACGATGGCGTTCTCGTCGATGGCGTTGACGTAGTTGCTCTGGCCGAGCGTCTTGGGCCGCACGGTGACACCGCGAGACGTGAGGATGGCCTGCCCGAGCACCGTCGAGGGGCTCGACGAACTGTCGGCGCCGAGCATCCGGGCTGAGGTGCTCACTTCGGCCTCGCCGAGGTCGGCGCCGGTGCGCAGCAGCAGCTCGAGCTCCTCGATCAGCCGGATCACGGCATCCACGCCGGCGACCGGACCGGTGAGGGTCACCTCGTTGCCGCGCACGTGCAACGTCACGGCCGGGTATTCCTTCTCGATGGTGCTGAGGAACCGGTCCTGCGGGCCGAGCAGCCGCACCATGGCGACACCGTCGACGAACACCTTGCGCACGACGGGCAGCGCGGGGCTGCCGGGGACCTGCGTGTCAGGCGCCTGCCGTTCCGGCGTCTGAGGTTCGGGAACCGGGGAGTCACTGGGCAGCAAGCGTGCCCTCCTCAAGGCCGCCGCCGAGCACGTGGGCGTGCACGTGGAAGACGGTCTGACCGGCCGATTCGCCGGTGTTGAAGACCAACCGGTACTCGCCGGAGCTGTGTTCGTCGGCAACACGTCCAGCCACGGCCACGAGTTCGGCCAGGAGGGTGGGGTCACCGGCAGCAAGCTCGCCGACGTTCCGGTACTGCTGCGTTTTGGTGGTCACCACGACGTGCACCGGCGCCTGCGGGTGGATGTCGTTGAACGCGATGATGTGATCGGTTTCCGCCACGATGGTCGCCGGGATTTCGCGCGCGACGATGCGGCTGAAAATGGTGGGTTCTGCAGCGGGGGAAGCCATGTCTCTATCTTAAGCGGAACTACCAGCGACCGAGGGCTGCGTTCAGAATGGCCACGGCGGCGGGTCCGGCTGTCGAGGTGCGCAGGACGGTGTCGCCCAGGCGCACTCGGATGGCACCGGCCTGTTCCAGGATGTCCAGTTCGGACGCTGCGATGCCGCCCTCCGGGCCCACGACGAGCACGATGTCACGGTCATCCGCGGGCGAACCGATGCTGGTGAGTCGGGCGGATGCGGTGGGCTCGAGCAGCAGCATCCGGGTGCTGGCGGCCAGGACCGCCAGCTGCTTCGTCGTGGTCAACGGTGACACCGCCGGCAGCCACGGCCGGATCGACTGCTTGCTGGCTTCCCGCACGATGGCCGCCCACCGGGCCTGGCCCTTGGCGACCTTGGGGCCTTCCCACCGGGCGACCGACCGGCTCGCCGCCCACGGCACCACCCCGTCGATGCCCAGTTCGGTGGCGGCCTGCACGGCGAGTTCGTCGCGGTCCCCCTTCGCCAGAGCCTGCACCAGCACGATCCGCGGCGTCGCCGCCGGGGTGCGGGTCACCGCGTCGACCCGCACCACCAGTTCGGCCGGCGCGGCGGTGAGCACGGTGACGTCGAGCACCAGGCCCGCACCGTTGCCCAGCAGCAGCGTTTCGCCCGGGCGCACCCGGCTCACGGTGACGGCATGCTTGGCCTCCGCGCCGGTGACGGACACCGTGGAGCCCTCGCTCACCGGCACCGGGCCGGTGTCGAGGGTCTCCGAGAGGAAGAAGTGCGCCATCGGTGAGGCCTGTCTAGCCGAGGAACCGGTCGCGGAGCTTCGCGAACAGGCCCTGCTGGAAGTGGCTCAGCGCGGGAGCGGGAACCTTGTGCCGGGCCGCGAAGGCTTCGATGAGTTCACGTTCCTTGTGGTCGAGTTTGGTGGGTGTGAGCACCTGCACGCCGACCCGCAGGTCCCCACGGCCGTTGCCGCGCAGACGTGTCACGCCGCGGTCCTTGATGGTGAGGATCTCGCCGGCCTGCACGCCGGGGCGCAGCTCGACCTCGATGTCGCCGTCGAGGGCCTTGACGGTGGCGGTCGCCCCGAGGATCGCGTCGGTCATCGGCACGGTCAGGGTGCACAGCAGGTCATCGCCGTCACGGCTGAACACGTCGTGGTGACGCACCTTCATCTCGAGGTACAGGTCACCGTTGGGGCCGGCGGCCGGTCCGGCCTCGCCGCTGCCGGGCATCTGCAGTCGCAGGCCCGTGTCGACGCCGGCGGGGATGTCCACCGGAACGGTGCGGCGGGCACGCACGCGGCCCTGACCCTGGCAGGTGACGCAGGGCGTGGCGATGATGGTGCCGAAACCCCGGCAGGAGCCGCACGGGCTCGAGGTCATGACGTTACCGAGCAGCGAACGCACGGCACGCTGGATGCTGCCGGTGCCGTGGCAGATGTCGCAGGTGACCGGGCTGGTGCCCGGCTGGCAGCAGGTGCCCGAACAGGTCGCGCAGACGACTGCAGTGTCCACCTCGATGTCGCGGTGGGTGCCGAAGATGACCTCGTCGAGGTCGAGTTCCACGCGGATGAGGGCATCCTGGCCGCGCTCCCGCCGGGACCGGGGGCCGCGCATGCCGCCGCCGCCACCGCCGCCGAAGAAGGTCTCGAAGATGTCGCCGAAGTTGCCGGCGTCGAAGCCGCCGCCCTGGCTGGAGCCCGATCCGCCCCGGTCGTAGTTCTGGCGCTGCTTCGGGTCCGAGAGCACGTCGTACGCGTGCGTGACGGTCTTGAATCGCTCGGAGGCCTCGGCCCCGGGGTTCACGTCGGGGTGCAGTTGACGGGCGAGCTTGCGGTACGCCTTCTTGATCTCGTCGGTGGAGGCGTCGCGCGCGACGCCGAGTGCTTCGTAATGGTCAGCCAAAAGTGGCTCTCCTCGGGTTCTGTGGTGGGGAAGTCTGGTCGAGATACGTAGTGGGCCGGCTAATTCTCGCCGAGCAGGCGGGAGAGGTAGCGGGCGACGGCGCGCACGGCCGCCATGTTGTTGGAATAGTCCATCCGGGTGGGGCCGAGCACGCCGAGGCGCGCGGCGTCGCCCCGTGAGGTGTACCCGCTGGTGAGAACGGATGTTTCACCGAGGCCGAACGGAGCGTTCTCCCGGCCGATGCTCACCGAGACGCCGTGTTGGTCGGTGGCCATCTCGCCGAACAGGCGCAACAGCACGACCTGCTCCTCGATGGCCTCGAGCACCGGGTAGATGCTGCCGGTGAAGTCTTCCTCGGTGCGCACCAGGTTCGCGGCGCCCGCCATGACCAGGCGGTCCTGCCGGTTGGCGCCCACCTGGTCACGCAGGGTGCCGGTGATGAGGTCGACAAGGTCGGTCTGCTCGGGCGCGCCGAGACCGGTCGGACCGTTCAGGGCCGTTGCCGCCGCCGCCATGCCGAGGCCGCCGACCACGGCGTTCAGGCGGGACCGCAGTTCGCCCAAGGCTGCCTCGTCGATCGGCCGCGGCAGTTCCACGACGCGCTGCTCGACCCGGCCGGAGTCGGTGATGAGCACAGACAGCACGCGGGTGTCGCTGAGCGGGACCAGTTCGATGTGGCGCACGGATGCGCGCGACAACGACGGGTACTGCACCAGTGCCACCTGGTGGGTGAGCTGAGAGAGGAGCCGGACACTGCGGGCCAGGACCTCGTCGAGGTCCGCGGACTGACCGAGGAAAACCTCGATGGCCTGTCGCTGCGCGCCGGTGAGCGGGCGCAGGTCGGCGAGATGGTCCACGAACAGGCGGTAACCCTTGTCGGTGGGGATCCGCCCGGACGACGTGTGCGGCGCGACGATGAGTTCTTCCTCTTCGAGCAGCGCCATGTCATTGCGGATGGTGGCGGCCGAGACGCCGAAGGCGTGCCGGTCGACGATGGACTTGGACCCGACGGGTTCGCGGGACGCCACGTAGTCCTGCACGATGACGCGGAGGACTTCGAGGCTGCGATCAGACACCATTACGCGATCGCCTCCCTCTTCCGGTTGTGCCACAGGCGGCTGGCACTCTCTCCATTTGACTGCCAATCATATCGCGGGTGCCTGGGATACCCGTTGCTCCCGGAGGAATTGGCCGAGTACCGTGGGGCACACGCATCATCACCGTTCGTCGAAGGGCACCGATATGAGCAATCCCTATGAGCCGACCGGCCCCGCCGGGACGGGTGCCGGGGCTCCGCTGACCGCCGAGCAGGACCGGACGTGGGCGTCGCTGGCCCATCTGGGCGGCATTCTCACTTTTCCGCCGGCACTGATCATCTGGCTGATCTTCAAGGACCGTGGACCGTTCACCAACCAACAGGGTAAGGAAGCGCTGAACTTCCAGCTCACCCTGCTGATCGGTTACGTCATCATCAACGTGGTCAGCACCATCCTGGCGCTGTTCACCTTCGGGCTGCTCGGCGGGCTCGGGTCGCTCAGCTGGGTGCTCTGGTTGATCGGGTCGATCTTCTCCGTGCTGGCGTTCATCGACGCTCGGGCCGGCAAGGCGTACCGTTACCCGTTCGCCCTCCGCCTGATCAGCTAGTTTTTCCGGCCTCGCCGGGTGCGACCGGCGCTATTCTGGTGGCAGCGACACCCGCACCAACCCGCTCCCCCGAACGAGCGCCCACGAAGGAGACCCCATGTCTGCGGCAACACCTCCCCCCGCCACCCCATACAAGGACTCGACCCAGCTCAGTCCGGCCGATGAGAAGCTGTGGGCCACCCTGATCCACATCGGCGGGATCATCTTCAGTTTCCTGCCCTCCCTGATCGGCTACATCGTCCTCAAGGACCGTGGCCCGTTCATCCGGGCGCACACCGCCACGGCGCTGAACTTCCAGATCACCCTGGCGATCGCCGGGTTCATCGGCGGAATCCTGACCATCGTCGTCATCGGCTTCTTCATCCTCGCCGCGGTCTGGATCGTCAACATCGTCTTCAGCATCATGGCCGCGATCGCCGCGAACAAGGGCGAGTGGTACTCCTACCCGCTCACCATCAAGTTCCTCAGCTAGCCCCCTCGGCTAGCCCCCTCGACCCCGCGAACCGTGAGGTGAGCCCCCAAAACGCGCGCGTTTTGGGGCTTACCTCACGGTTCGCGGGGTTTTTTAATCGGCGAGGAGGCGGCGCACCACCGCGTCGGCGAGGAGACGCCCGGTGAGCGTGAGTTCGATGTTGCCGGCGATCGCCGCCCGTCCGTCGATCAGCTGGTCGTTGATCAGGCCGGCCACCTCCCGGCGGCCCAGCGCCGACAGGGTCGCCACGGGAATGCCCTCACGGATGCGGGTGAGCAGCAGCACGCGTTCGGTCTCGCGGGTGGCGTCGTCGAGGGTTTCCCGCCCTGCGGCCGGTGAATGGCCGGCGAGGACCCGGTCGGCGTATGCGGCCGGGTGCTTCACGTTCCACCAGCGCACCCCACCGACGTGGCTGTGCGCGCCGGGGCCCACACCCCACCAGTCGGCGCTGCGCCAGTACGACAGGTTGTGCCGGGACCGATGCGCGGCATCCGTCGACCAGTTGCTCACCTCGTACCAGCCATACCCGGCCTCGGCGAGCATGGCGTCGGCGAGCTCGTAGAAGTCGGCCTGCAGGTCCTCGTCGGGCTGTACAAGCTCGCCGCGGCGGATCTGCCGGGCCAGCTTGGTGCCGTCCTCCACGATCAAAGAGTAGGCACTGATGTGGTCGGGTTTCTGAGCGATCGCGTGTTCGAGGCTGGCCCGCCAATCGTCGATGGTCTCCCCCGGCGTGCCGTAGATCAGGTCGAGGCTCACGTCCAGGCCCGCCTCGCGCGCCCACGCGACCACGAGCGGCACCCGTTCGGGATCGTGAGTGCGCTCCAGCGTGGCGAGCACGCTCGGAACCGCGGACTGCATGCCGAACGACACGCGGGTGAAGCCGGCCTGCTTGAGCTGGCGCAGGTAGGCAAGGTCGACGGAGTCCGGGTTGGCCTCGGTGGTGATCTCGGCGCCGGGCACGATGCCATAGGTGTCCCGCACGGCGTGCAGCATCCGCACCAGGTGGTCGGCCGGCAGCAGGGTGGGGGTGCCACCGCCGAAGAAGACCGTGGCGGCGGGCCGGGCGGGCACACCGGACTCGGCCAGGATGCGGGCGCCGTCCTGCACCTCCAACACGGCCTGGCTGGCGTAGTCGCTCTGCTTGACTCCGCGCAGCTCGGTGGCGGTGTAGGTGTTGAAGTCGCAGTAGCCGCAGCGCACCTTGCAGAAGGGCACGTGCAGGTACACGCCGAAGTCGCGGGTGTCGGCCCCGATCGCGGCAGAAGCGGGGATCAGTCCGTCCAGCGGGGCTGGGTCGCCGACCGGGTGCGGTCCAGCCATCAGCCCATTCCGACGGGGTGCAGCGCGAGCAGGTAACGCTTGGTGTAGCGCTCCTGTTGCCAGCGCAGGAGCGGCCAGGCCAGCCGGTAATACCAGGTGCTGGGCTTGGAGAACGAACGGATGGTGAGCCAGACCGAGTCGTCGGCGCGCTGCTCGACGATGAAGCACTCCTCGCCGTTCTGCGGGTGCCCGCGCATGGTGCCGTAGGCGAAACCGATCTTGTCGACCTCGTCGATGACGTACACGACCCGTACCGGCGCGGCGACGGTGAACGGGCCGTTGGGGATCTTGAGGACCGCGGTCATGCCGTTGCTGATGAATTCGGTGCCGTCGTCGGCGAAGGTGGCCTCATTCACCGGGTGCTCCTGGTTGGGCGCCGGGGTGCCCTCCTCGGTGAAGACGATGCCGGTGTACTGCACGCCGGTGCCCGCGTCGAGGTCGGTGACGTCGATGCCGCTACCGCGCTGGATACCCCAGGTCATCAGCGCCGTGGTCGCGACCCGGAATCGTTCCTCGCCGCTGCCCAGACGCACCGTACGTTCCAACGGCCGGTGGCCCTTGGGCGGGTAGCGCATCAGATCGGGCGCGAGCGTACCGCCGATGGCGGCATACGTCACGGCGGCGTCGGTGAAGGTCGAGCGGCGCATCAGGCTACTTCTTTTCCTTCTTGGGCGGCTCGTCGCCGGACAGCGCGGCGATGAACGCTTCCTGCGGCACCTCGACCCGGCCGACCATCTTCATGCGCTTCTTGCCTTCCTTCTGCTTTTCGAGCAGCTTGCGCTTGCGGGAGATGTCACCGCCGTAACACTTGGCCAGCACGTCCTTGCGGATGGCGCTGATCGATTCGCGGGCGATGATGCGGGCCCCGATGGCGGCCTGGATGGGCACGTCGAACTGCTGGCGCGGGATGAGCTTGCGGAGCCGGCCGGTCATAAGCACGCCGTAGTCGTAGGCCTTGTCGCGGTGCACGATGGCGCTGAACGCATCCACCTGCTCGCCCTGGAGCAGGATGTCGACCTTGACCAGGTCGGCCTCCTGCGAACCCACGGGCTCGTAGTCCAGCGACGCGTACCCGGCGGTCTTGCTCTTGAGCTGGTCGAAGAAGTCGAAGACGATCTCACCGAGCGGCATCGTGTAACGGATTTCGACCCGGTCCTCGCCGAGGTACTCCATGCCCAGCAGGGTGCCGCGGCGGCCCTGGCAGAGTTCCATGATCACACCGACGTAGTCCTTGGGCGCGAGGATCGCGGCCTTGACGATGGGTTCTTCCACGGTGTTGATCTTGCCGTTGGGGAACTCGCTCGGGTTGGTCACCGTGACGGTCTTCTTGTCGTCGGTGGTGACCTCGTAGATCACGCTGGGTGCGGTGGTGATCAGGTCGAGGTTGAATTCCCGGTCGATGCGCTCGGTGATGATCTCGAGGTGCAGCAGGCCCAGGAACCCGCAGCGGAAGCCGAAGCCGAGGGCCACGGAGGTTTCGGGTTCGTAGACCAGTGACGCGTCGGAGAGCTTGAGCTTGTCCAGCGCCTCGCGGAGGGCCGGGTAGTCGCTGCCGTCGATCGGGTACAGACCGGAGAAGACCATGGGCTTGGGCTCGGTGTAGCCGGGCAGGGCCTCGGTGGCGGGCTTCATGGCGGTGGTGACGGTGTCGCCGACCTTGGACTGGCGCACATCCTTCACACCGGTGATCAGGTAGCCCACCTCGCCGACGCCCAGGCCCTTGCTGGGCGTGGGTTCCGGGCTGGTGACGCCGATCTCGAGGATGTCGTGGGTGGCGCGGGTGGACATCATCTGGATCTTCTCGCGCGGGCTGAGCTGCCCGTCGATCATGCGCACGTAGGTGACGACGCCGCGGTAGCTGTCGTAGACCGAGTCGAAGATCATGGCGCGGGCCGGCGCATCCGGGTCACCGACGGGTGCGGGGATGAGGCTGGTGGCGCGGTCGAGCAGCTCACTGACGCCGACGCCGGTCTTGCCGGAGACCCGCAGCACGTCGTCGGGGCTGCCGCCGATGAGACTGGCGAGTTCCTTGGCGTACTTGTCGGGGTCGGCGGCCGGCAGGTCGATCTTGTTCAGCACCGGGATGATGGTGAGGTCGTTCTCCAGGGCCAGGTACAGGTTGGCCAGGGTCTGCGCTTCGATGCCCTGGGCGGCGTCGACGAGCAGGATGGCGCCCTCGCACGCGGCCAGGCTGCGGGAGACCTCATAGGTGAAGTCCACGTGGCCGGGGGTGTCGATCATGTTCAGCGCGTAGGTTTGGCCGTCCATCTCCCACGGCATCCGCACGGCCTGGCTCTTGATGGTGATGCCGCGTTCACGTTCGATGTCCATGCGGTCCAGGTACTGGGCACGCATGGACCGATCGTCGACGACGCCGGTGATCTGCAGCATCCGGTCGGCCAGCGTGGACTTGCCGTGGTCGATGTGCGCGATGATGCAGAAGTTACGGATGAACGCGGGGGCGGTTGCGGCCGGTTCCAGCGCCTTGA
>Ga0247806_10001334_pt1 | contig 12291 bp, 11 predicted proteins | sample UWRJL059202B1_FD_179935 | JGI IMG/M metagenome (GOLD analysis project Ga0247806, IMG submission 179935) | Plant litter microbial communities from Arlington Agricultural Research Station in Wisconsin, United States - UWRJ-L059-202B-1 | ecosystem: Environmental > Terrestrial > Plant litter >... | reverse complement strand
CGCCATGCTGTGGGTGGGTGGTCACCTGGTGATCACGAACCTGGCCGAGACTCTCTGGCACGGTCCCGCCGATGTGCTGCACGCCGTGACGCACGCGGTGGAAGCCGCCGGGCCCGTTATCGTGTGGCTCGCCGACACGGCGATGTCGGCCGTGTTCGGGCTGGTGCTGGGCATGGTCGTGGTCGCGATCGTGCTCGGCATTTCTCGACTGCTCCGACGGGACCACGCGGCAGTCGACGCGCACTGAACCCCGGCGCATTCCCGCGTTCGGGCGACGAGGTTCGCCGCAGGGTCGACGCGCCGGCGGCCTACTCGCCGGAGTGCTCCTGGACGCTGCCGGCCAGGCGGATGGCTGCTGTGCGCATGTGGGTCACCATTGCGGCCGCCGCGGCATCTGAGTCTCGCCGCGCGATGGCCTCGTACACCGCCGTGTGCTCCTCGATCGCTCGCTGGACGTGATCGTCGTCCTCAACCGCACGATCCGCCCAAACCCGTAGCAACGAACGGATGCTCTGAAGAAGATCCAGGAGCACTCCATTGTCGGTGCTGCGCGCCAATTCGAGGTGAAACTGCAGGTCAGCCTCCACGAAGCGCTTGAAGTCGGTGGCGGACTCCCGCATGTCCTCGACGTGGCAGCGCAGCTTCTCCAGCGACTCGTCACTCATGCGCTCCGTGGCCAGTCTGGCCGCGTAGGTCTCCAGCGCGCCCCGCACCTCCACCAGCTCGGCAGTCTTGGTGCGGCTGAGCATCATGCCCCAGCTGAGTGTTTGCGGTAGCAATTCGCTGGTGTTGCCGCGCAGGTAGGTGCCCGATCCGGGTCGCACGTCGACGACTCCGAGAATCTCCAGAGCCGCGAGCGCCTCACGCACGGCCGACCGGCCCACTTCGAGGCTCGTTGCCAGCTGCCGTTCCGGCGGCAGCCGGGTCCCGGGACTGAACGACTGTTGGGTGAAGAGCTCGAGCAGGCGCCTGGCCACCGCCGACGACGCGGAACCGGAGCCGATCGCCCCCAGAGCAGCGCTGATGTCCTCGGTCACGCTGACAGGGTAGACGGGCATGGACTCACGGTACCAAACCCGCAGCAATCGTATTTGCCGCGCGATCGGCCTCTCGGGCCCCCACTTCGCGGAAAGCCGGATGGTGATGTGTACCTAAATTGGTCAACCGGTTGACAGATACCGTTTCATCAGAGAAACTACTTATCGCGCCGGGGACCACCTCGCTCGCCGTAAACAACGACGTTTCACCAGTCAGGAGTCATAGTGGACACCCTTTCCCGCAAGGCGCCCCCGCAATCTGCAATCGAGAAATCCGCCATCAGAAAGGTCTCGATCCGGCTCGTGCCGTTCGTGGCTCTGATGTTCTTCATCAACTACCTTGACCGCTCGGCCATCGGCTTCGCCGGTCCGAACGGCATGAACGACGACCTCGCGCTCTCCGTGACCCAGGTCGGTTTCGCTTCCGGCGTGTTCTTCATCGGCTACATCCTCCTCGAGGTGCCGTCCAACCTCGCCCTGGCCCGATTCGGCGCCCGACGCTGGCTCGCCCGCATCATGGTCACCTGGGGCATCGTCGCCGTGCTCTTCACCTGGGTCGGCAGCTTCGAGCACCTCGCGGTCCTCCGCTTCGCCCTTGGCGTCGCCGAGGCCGGCTTCTTCCCCGGAGCGATCCTCTTCCTCAGCCTGTGGGTGCCGTCGCGTCACCGCGGCAAGATCCTCGCCCTTTTCTACCTGGCGCAGCCGCTGAGCACCGTCATCGGCGCCCCGCTCGCCGGCCTGCTCATCGGCGCCCACGGCTTCATGGGCCTGGAAGGCTGGCGGCTGATGTTCCTCGGTGTCGGCCTGCCCGCGATCGTCGTGGGCGTCATCGCCTGGTTCTACCTCAAGGACACCCCGCGCGACGCGAAGTGGCTCACCCACGACGAGCAGGAATGGCTCACCACCGAACTCGCCGCCGAGAAGACCAAGACCGAGTCCCTCACCGTCGTCACGGGCAAGCGACACGGCGGCCTGCGCACGGCGTTCTCCAGCGGCCGGGTGTGGACTCTCGCGTTCATCTACTTCGGCTTCATCTACGGCCTGTACACGCTCGCGTTCTTCCTGCCGACCATCATCGCCGGTTTCCAGGAGATCTACGGCGTCGAGTACAACGTCTTCGAGCGCAGCCTGATCACCGCCATCCCGTACGTGCCGGCTGCGTTCGCACTGTGGTTCTGGACCCGCGACGTGTCCAAGCGCGGCCTCAAGACCTGGCACATCGCCGGTCCGGCCGTCGTAGCGGCGTTGACCATCCCGCTAGCCCTGTTCGCCGGCTCGCCCGCCCTCACCATCGGCATCATCGCCCTCACGGCCATGTCGATCTTCGCGGTGCTGCCCAACTTCTGGACCCTGCCCACGCAGTTCCTCACCGGGACGGCCGCCGCCGCCGGCGTGGCGCTCATCAACACGGTCGGCAACCTCGCCGGCTTCGGCGCCCCCTACATCACGGGTGCCGTCGCCGACGCGACCAAGGATGCCGACGGCAACCCGCAGTACTTCGTGCCGATGGCCATTGTGGGCTTCTTCATGCTGATCTCGGCCGTGCTGATGGCCCTGCTCGCCCGATCCAACCGGGTCCTGCCGGTCGACAGCACCCCCGTCGCCACCGTCGCCCACTAATACCCGCGGGGCGGCCGGGCAGCCGGCCGCCCCTCCCGACACCTTTCTCTGGAGCTTGTCATGACCCGCTTGTTCAACGATCCGACCGCATTCGCCGATGAAATGATCGACGGCTTCGTCGCCGCTCACAGCTCGCACGTGCGCCGGGTGTCCGGCGGCGTCGTTCGCTCCACCCGCTCTGCCGCCGACTCCGTCGCGGTGGTCGTCGGCGGCGGCTCCGGCCACTACCCAGCCTTCGGCGGACTCGTCGGCCAGGGCCTCGCCCACGGCGCCGCCATGGGCAACCTCTTCGCCTCCCCCTCCGCCCAGCAGGTGCATTCCGTGGCCACCGCCGCGAGCAACGGCGGCGGCATCCTGCTCAGCTACGGCAACTACGCCGGCGACGTGCTGCACTTCACCCAGGCGCAGGAGAAGCTGCGCGGCGAGGGCGTGGACTGCCGCACCGTGGTCGTCACCGACGACATCGCCAGCGCGTCGCTGCAGGAGAAGACCAAGCGCCGAGGCATCGCCGGCGACCTCACCGTGTTCAAGGCCGCGGCCGCCGCCGCCGAGGCCGGATACTCCCTCGCCGAGGTGGAACGCGTGGCGATCCTCGCCAACGAACGCACCCGCACGCTCGGCGTCGCGTTCACCGGCTGCACCCTGCCGGGCGCAGACACCCCGCTCTTCACGGTTCCCGCGGGCCGGATGGCCGTGGGCATGGGTATCCACGGCGAGCCCGGCTTGCGTGAGACCGACGTGCCCACCGCTGACGGCCTGGCCGAACTGTTCGTGACCGAACTGCTCGCCGAGCTGCCCGACGGGGTCAGCACCGCCGTCGGACAGCGCGTGGGCGTCATTCTCAACGGCCTCGGCTCGGTCAAGTACGAGGAGCTGTTCGTCGTGTACCGGCGCGTGGCCGAACGTCTCACTGAGGCCGGTGTCACGGTCGTTGACCCCGAGGTGGGCGAACTCGTCACCAGCTTCGACATGGCCGGCGCCTCGCTCACCCTGTTCTGGCTCGACGACGAACTCGAGACCTTCTGGCGCGCCGCCGCCGACACCCCCGCCTACCGCAAGGGCTCCGTCGGGGTGTTCGAACAGATGGCGGCCAGCGAAATGCACGACGTCGTCGAAACCGTCGCGACCGTCGAACCCGGCAGCGCCGACTCGCAGGCGGCCGCACTCACGGCCCTCGCCGCGGTGGAGGCCGTGCTCGCGGTGATCGAGGAGAACGCCGACGACCTGGGCCGCATCGACGCCGTCGCCGGCGACGGCGACCACGGCGTGGGCATGCAACGCGGCGCCCGTGCCGGAGCTGCGGCGGCCCGGAGCGCTCAGACGCACGGCGCCGGCGTCGAGACACTGCTGGTGGCGACCGCCGACGCCTGGGCCGACCGTGCCGGCGGCACCTCTGGGGCGCTGTGGGGCGTGATGCTGCGCGCCCTCGGCGCCGAGATCGGGGATGCGGTGGCGCCCACCGCCGACTCCGTGTCGGCCGGCGTCACCGCGGCCCGGGTGGCCATCCAGAGCTTCGGCAAGGCCGAGGTCGGCGACAAGACCATGGTCGACGCGATCGTGCCCTTCGCCGCGACGTTGGCGAGCGCGGTCGCCGCCGGCGTCCCGCTGGCGACCGCGTGGTCGACCGCGGCCGACGCCGCCAGCGTTGCCGCCCACGACACCGCCCACCTGGTCCCGCGCATGGGCCGGGCCCGCCCCCACGCCGAGAAAAGCCTCGGCACCCCCGACGCCGGGGCCCACTCGTTCGCACTGATCGTGCAGGCAATCGCCGCGGTTTTCGCGGCAGAACATGGAGAAATCGCATGACTGACAAACTTCGCATCGCCCTCGGCAGCGACGACGCCGGATTCGCCTACAAGGAGATCGTGCGTCAGGACCTCGAGTTGAGCGAACTGGTCGAATTCGTCACCGACGTCGGCGTCGACGCCGACGGCCACACCGCCTACCCCAAGGTGGCCATCGCCGCCGCCGAGCTGGTCGCCTCCGGCGCGGCCGACCGCGCGCTGCTGTTCTGCGGCACCGGGCTCGGCGTGGCGATCTCGGCCAACAAGGTCAAGGGCATCCGTGCCGTGACCGCGCACGACAGCTTCTCGGTGGAACGCGCGGTGCTCAGCAACAACGCCCAGGTGCTCACCATGGGCCAGCGCGTGGTCGGCATCGAATTGGCCCGCCGGCTCGTGCGGGAATGGCTCACCTACCGTTTCGACGAGTCCAGCGCCTCCGCCGACAAGGTGCGCGTCCTCGACGAGTACGAGACCACCGGCGTCTGCTGATGGCGGCCGTCACCGTCGGTGTGAGCCTGAAGATGTACTTCGGGCACCGCCAGACGCTCGACTGGTGCCGGCAGGTGGCCGAACGTGCGCACGCGCATCCGGCCGTCGCCGCCGGCACCGTGCAACTGTTCATCGTCCCCGGCTACCTCGCCGTGCCCGCCGCGGTAGAGATCTTCCGCGGCTCACCGGTGCTGGTGGGCGCGCAAGACCTCGCCACCGCCGACAGTGGCGCCTTCACCGGTGAGGTCAGCGGCGCCGAACTCGCCGAGGTCGGCGTGGGGGTGGCCGAGGTCGGTCACGCCGAGCGCCGCCGGCTCTTCGGCGAGACCGAGGACGTTGTCGCGCAGAAGACCACCGCCGCCCTGCGCAACGGCCTCGCTCCGGTGCTCTGCATCGGCGAACTGGTACGAAGCGACCCCGCGGATGCCGCTGCCGAGTGCATCCGGCAGCTCACCTCCGCGCTTGACGGCGCGCCCGACGGCCGCGTGATCGTGGCGTACGAACCCGTTTGGGCCATCGGGGCCGCGGTGCCCGCACCGGCCGAGTACATCCGGGCCGTGTGCTCGGTTCTGCGCAAGACCGTGGCCGCCCTACCCGGCCGCGACGGAAGCGTCGTCATCTACGGCGGCAGCGCCGGGCCGGGCCTGCTCGGCGAGCTCGGGCCCGATGTCGACGGTCTGTTCCTCGGCCGTTTCGCACACGACACCCGGGCGTTGGGCAGTGTGCTCGACGAGGCCGGCCAGATCGCCGCCGCCCGCAGGCAGGCGGTGACCCGATGATCGGCCTGAGCACCTACGCGTTCTTCTGGCAGCACTCCAGCCTTGCGCCCGCACCGCTCTCCCTCGCCGATATGCTGCGCCGCACCAGCCGGCAGGGCGTCGAGCTGTTCCAGATCTGCGACTACGCACCGATCCTGACCTATTCGGCTGCCGAGCTGCGCGAGCTGCGGACACTCGCCGATGACCTCGGCGTCGGGCTCGAACTGGGCAGCCGCGGGGTATTGCCCGACCACCTCACCTCGGTGCTCGGCCTGGCCGAGACGCTCGGCGTGACCACGGTGCGCAGCATGCTCAACACCGTCGAGCACCAGCCGACCCTCGCGGAGGCGGAGTCGCTGCTCCGGTCAGTGCTGCCGGCGTACGAGGCCGCCGGCGTGACGCTGGCGCTGGAGACCTACGAGCAGGTGCAGTCCCGTGACCTCGTCGCCCTGATCGAGGCCGTCGCCAGCCCCAATCTGGGCATCTGCCTCGACCCGGCCAACTCCGTGGCCGCGCTGGAGAACCCGCGCGATGTCATCGACCGCTGCGCACCCTACGTGGCCAACATCCACGTCAAGGATTTCGCCTTCACCCGCCGCGGCGGTTGGGTGGGCTTCACGCTCGAGGGGGCACCCCTTGGCACCGGCCTGCTCGACTATGACTACCTGCTCGAAACCGTGAAACCGGCCGAACGCGGTATCAACCAAATCATCGAGCACTGGCTGCCGCCGGGCGAGAGCATCGACGAGACCATCGACCTCGAAAACACCTGGAACTCTTCAAACCTGCAGTACCTAAGGAGCAAATAATGACGAACCCCATTTCCATCGCTGTCATCGGCGCGGGCGGCAAGATGGGCACCCGTGTGTCCAACAACCTCGCCAAGACCGACCACACCGTGTACTACAGCGAGAACTCCCCCGCCGGCCAGGCCCGCATGGCCGAGATCGGCCGCACCGTCACCGCCAGCGAGGAGGCCGTACTCGTCGCCGATGTCGTCATCCTCGCCGTGCCCGACCTCGCGCTCGGCCCGGTGTCGAGCGCGCTCGTTCCGCTCCTGCGACCCGGCACGGTGGTTCTCACCCTCGACCCGGCCGCCGCGTACGCGGGGCTGCTCACCACGCGCGACGACGTGGTCTTCGCCGTCGCCCACCCGTGCCACCCCTCGGTGTTCCTCGAGCGCCACACGCCCGAAGAATACGCCGACACGTTCGGCGGCATCGCCGCTCCCCAGGATGTGGTGGCCGCGATCGAAAGCGACGACGAGACGAAGCGAGAGATCACCGAGGCCACCATCAGGGCCATGTACGCTCCGGTCATCGACGTGCACTGGGTCACCGTCAAGCAGCTCGCCCAGCTCGAGCCGACCCTCGTGGAGACGATCGCCTGCATGATCGGTGCCCTGCTCAAGGAATCCCTCGAAGAGGCGGTCAACACCATGGGAGTCCCCGAACCGGCGGCCCGCGCCATCCTCCTTGGCCACACCCAGGTAGCCCTCGCCAACTCGCTCAAAGGCGACAACCCGTTCTCGGACGCCTGCCTCATCGCCATGGACTACGGCCGCTCGAACATCATCAAGGATGACTGGAAGAAGGTCTTCAGCGACGACGAGCTCGACAAGAACCTGGCCAAGATGCTGCACCTGGATGAGATCCAGCGCTAGACGTTGGGCCATGGTTGCCCGCTGTCCGACGGCACCGTTCGGACAGCGGGCTCGTGTTGGCCGACCTCACGCGGTCAGTAGGACCGAAGCCGGCGACCGCGGATGAGCAGCCAGAAGATGAGCGCGACCTCGCCCACGAAGAGGAATTGGGCGAACACGACGGTGAAGGCGGGGATCGTGGCCATGCCGATCGCATCCGCCAGGTAGCCCGCGCCTGCCAGGGCGAGCAGGATGCCGAAGACCTTGGCCATGAAGCCGGACCTGAAGGCGAGGTAGCCGACCAGGATCAGCGAGGCACCGAACAGTCCCAGGCTGAGCACCCAGATTGTGGTGAACGACTCCAGCACCGGCAGGGCTGCGGCGGGATCGCCGAGCAGCGTGAACCCGATCACCAGCTGACTCACCGCGGCCAGGAGTAGTACCGCGTACACGGTTCGCATCCAACCGGCCACTGCCGACAGCCGCCGGTTCACGGGCTCGAACAGGGCGTAGAGCGCGCCCGCCACGAGGATGTCGAGTAACGCCACGAGGACGAAGCTCGCAACCCCCGCCCAGAACAGCGCCGGTGCGGTCCCGATTTTCTCGGCGGTTTGCCCGGCGTCGCCGGGAACGACCAGGCTCTCGATGGCCGCGAAGTTGGCGAAGCCGCCGAGTACGGCCATGACGGCCAGGCCGGCTCCAGCGACCAGCGCCGCGGTGCGCGGCGACCAAGCGGTGAAGTGCAACGGCCGCCGCGGTGCGGCAGTGGTCGGGGAATCGATTGTCGTCACGGTCACTGGGTATCCTTACGTCGTAAGCTTATGCTGTAAGTACCGTAGGACTACGAGGTAAGGTTGTCAAGAGAACAGTGAGGGGATGCCATGGCGAAGCCGGCGGGCAAGGCGGATCGGTCGTCGCGGGGTCGGCTGAGCCGGGACGAGATCTTGAGCACGGCCATTGCGCTCGCCGACAGTGGCGGCATCGAGTCGTTGACCATGCGCAGACTCGGCGACGAACTCGGCGTCGAGGCCATGTCGCTGTACAACCATGTGGCCAACAAGGAAGACCTGCTCAACGGCATGGTTGATGCCGTTTTCGGTGAAATCGAGCTGCCGTCGCACAGTGAGGGCTGGAAGGCATCGATGCGCAAGCGCTCGGTCTCCTTCCGGGCCATGCTGTCGCGCCACCCCTGGGCCACCGGGTTGACGGACTCGGGCACGAACCCTGGACCCTCCACCCTTCGGCATCATGACCGGGTCATCGGCACCTTCCGCAACGCAGGGTTCTCCGTGGCCATGGCCGCGCACGCGTTCTCGGCCTTGGACAGTTACATCTACGGTTTCGCGATGCAGGAGAAAAGCCTTCCGTTCACCACCGAGGCGGAGACGGCCGCGATGGCGCAGATCATGCTCGCCCAGTTTCCCGCCACCGAATACCCGTATCTGGCCGAGCTGACCGCGGAGCACGTGTTGAAGCCGGGGTACAACTACGGCGACGAATTCTCGCTCGGGCTCGAGCTCATCCTCGACGGACTCGAGCTGTGGCTTACCCCGCGCGAGGCCGCTCGTTCGTGATCTGGCAGCGCAGATCCGTGCCGACTGTAGTCCGATGGCGACGTTATCTCTGGGCGAGCTGCTGAAGTTGCCACTGATGCACGTCGGGCAGCCATTCCAGCGGTGCCGCCGGGCCGACCCGGAAGTCCTCCGGAACCCCACCGTCACGCAGGACCTGCACGTAGGCACGATCCTGCTCGATCCGCGCTCGTAGCTGCTGGGCTCCTCCGACGGACCCGTGACCCGGGATGACAACGGTGACGGTGTCGGCCACGCCCTCCAGCTTGTGCAGCGCGTCGAGGTAGTCCTCGATCGGATTCGCGGCTTCCAGGTCGAGAAACGGCATCAGGATGTCGGAGAGCATGTCGCCGGCGATGAGAACGCCCCGTTCCTTGATCAGCAGCGCCGCATGGCCGGTGGCGTGGGCCTGATGCTCGATGACGCGAACCTCGGGGCCGTCCCAGGGAATCTGGGTGGCTTCGGCGGGCAGCCCGGTGATGAACCCGAGCAGGTCCATCGGGATCTCCTCGGCGTACTCCGGCGGGAGCACCTCGGCCACGCGGGCCTGCCAGTCCGGGCTCGACAGCAGCTCACGCATGGACCCTGCATTGCGGGCGGTGCCGTAGCGGGGCACGACGCCGAAGCTCGCGTGCCACAGCACGTGATCCCAATCGGGATGCGTCGAGAAGCCGGCCACCACGGGCTGGCCCAGCTCGCGCAGGTCGTTCGCCAGGTCGACCATTTCGTTGCGTGTGATGCCGGGATCGATGAGCAACACGCCCGCCCGGCCCTGCACGACAACGGAATTGCTCTGGATGAACTCGCTCTCGTGTACCAGTACACCGTCCGCGACCTGCTTCAGCATGGGAGTCCTTCCGCTTGGGGTTTGCGATCGATTGTCGAAACGGTACTACCGGCCGAAGTGGAGCACCACGGCCAAGCGGATGACGCTCTCAGCGTGGACCGGCCACCCATAGGCTGGGGGAATGGACAGTGGCCGAACGCTGGGAAACCGACGCGCGCGCTTGAGCGACGTCGCTGCGGCCGCCGGCGTGTCCCCCACCACCGTGTCGCACGCGCTGAGCGGTGCCCGCACCGTCAATGCCGCGACCAGGGAGCGGATCCTCTCGGTCGCACACGACCTCGGCTACGTGCCCGACCGTGTGGCCAGTGGACTGCGGCGTCGCCGCACCGGTGTCGTCGGGCTGGTGGGAGACAACATCGCGGCAACGCCGTTCGCCGGGCGCATCATCGAGGGCGCCCGCCAGGTGGGACTCCAACATGATGTCCTGTTGATGGTCGGTGAGAGCGGCGGTGACCCCAAGATCGAAGCCGACCTCATCGCTCTCTTCCTTGCTCAGCGCGTCGACGGCCTGCTCATCGCACGCATGTATCACCAGCGGGTCCCCCGCCCGTCCGTGCCGCGGGATCTGCCGATCGTGCTCGTTGACGCCGCGCCGGAAATGGGATGGCAGGTGGACGCGGTCGTGCCCAATGAAGCCCAGATCGCGGCCGTGGCGTGCGAGCGGCTCATTCGTGCGGGACACCGTGACATCGCCTATGTGGGCACCGAGGATGACAGCCGTGCGGCTCATGGGCGCCTGCTCGGCGTGCGCTCGGCTCTCGGCGATGCCGGCATTGCGCTGGCCGACCGGCGGGTGGCCTTCTGCTCGTCGGACGCCCTGGGCGGACGCCAGGCGGGCGGTGAGCTCCTCGACCAGGACGACCGCCCCACGGCCATCATCTGCTTCAACGACCAGATCGCGATGGGGGTGATGCAGGCTGCGGCCAGGCGCGGCATCCCCGTGCCGGAGGGGCTGTCGGTGATGGGCATCGACGACCTGCATCCGGTCGCCGACGCTCTCGACCCCGGTCTCACGACCGTGGCCCTGCCACACGCGGAGATGGGCGGGCGGGCCATGACGCGCCTCATTGAACGCATCGAGGGCCCCGGGCCAGGCACCGATCACAGCGTCCAGCAGCTGACGGGCTGGCTCGTCGAGCGCGGCTCAGTCGCGGCGCCGCCCGTCTCCTAGATTCACTTCGCCGATTCGCGCTCCACCGGGGCGACACGCAGCGGGGTCAGCGTCGCATCCGCGATCTCGATCGCGCCGCGGGAAGCGCCCAGGCTCAGCTGACGCGCCCCGGGCGAGCCGTAGGTCGCCATGGTGAGGGAGGCCTCGCCGTCTGCCGCGAAAACCTCGATCGAGGCCACATCGACGATGATGTCCAGCCGCACGCGGCCGTCGTCCGACGGTACCGGTGCCGTACGCACGGCCCGGTACTCGGTGGGCATCTCGGCGGCGATGGCATCGGCGTCCCGGGCGACGAAAGCGAGTTGGGTGTCGAAGTCGTACCCGACGGTTGCGAACCGGCCATCGGCGCTGCGCACCTGCACACGCACCTCGCCGGTGCCGTCCACGGTCCCCGCGTCAAGAGTCAGGCGGTACGCATCGGATGCCTGTGCCTTCAGTTCCGTCGTACTCCCCGCCTCCAGGCGCAGCGGGTCGATCTGCTCGGGCTCGCCCTCCAGCGATCGCAGTTCCTCCGCCGGCGTCGAGGAGAGCTTGGCGGTGTCACCGTCCGAACCCAGCCGGATGCTGCGAACGACGGTGTCGGAACCGCCGTGCCAGTCGCTGGTCGGGAAGTCGTCGGCGTAGGCCCAGTTGTTCATCCAGGCGATGCTGTACCGCGAGTTGAGGCGCTCCTCGGCGCTCAGCCGGGTGTCGTCCCAGGTGACGGCGGCGTAGTAGTCCGCCCCATGGTCGAGCCATTGGTGCCCGGTCTCGTCGGCGGTGAACGTCGTGCCGTCCCAGCCGCCGATCCAGTACGTCGTGCCGGCCGTCATTCCCTCGGCAGCGCCGTTCGCGCCGGCGAGCAGCACCCAACGCACGTCATCCGGGTTTCCGTCGACCGCCATCGGGAAAAGGTCTGGGCACTCCAGCACGCCGAGGCCGGTCGTGACGAAGTCGGACGCGTAGGACCAGTCGCGCAGATTGGGCGAGGTGTAGAAGCCGATGCGATCGTGCTCGGCGAGGGCCATCACCCAGTGCCCGGCGTTGTCGTCCCGGAACACGCGCGGGTCTCGCCAGTCGGCGACTCCGGGGTTGTCCAGAACGGGGTTGCCCTCGTAGGACTGGAAGGAGTACCCGCCATCCGTCGAGGCGAACAGCGACTGACGCTGCACGCCGTCCACCTGCTGGGTGACGAGGGCGATGACCGCGCCCGCTCCGAACCCCGCGGTGTCATCGTGATCGACGACGGCGGTGCCGGTCCAGATGTCGCCGAGCCCGTTGGTGTACTTGTCGATCGCGACGCCCTGGTCTTCCCAGTGCACGAGGTCGGTTGAGGTCGAGTGGTACCACGCGGTGCCGTTTCCAGCGGGGAAGTCGGCGTTATAGAGGTAGT
>Ga0247806_10001333_pt1 | contig 12294 bp, 6 predicted proteins | sample UWRJL059202B1_FD_179935 | JGI IMG/M metagenome (GOLD analysis project Ga0247806, IMG submission 179935) | Plant litter microbial communities from Arlington Agricultural Research Station in Wisconsin, United States - UWRJ-L059-202B-1 | ecosystem: Environmental > Terrestrial > Plant litter >... | reverse complement strand
CGGTGTCCTCGCCCCAGCTCACGATGCGCGAGGGCAGCGGATACTCGTGGGTGCCGTTCGCAGCGAGGACCTCGATGCTCGCCACGCGAGGAGCGGTGGCGCCGGCCTGGCTGACGAACCATCCGCCGACCAGCACCACGTCGCTGACGGTGGAGGCGACACTCACTCCGGTGACGGTGAACGGGCCGTAGGCCGGATCGATGAAGCGCACCGAGATCAGGTCGCCGTGCTGCACCTCCGGGGCGGTCTGCCCGGATTCGGCGAGGAGGGGTACGACGGGCGCGGGTTCGGTCTCGGCCGTGGCGTCGGCAGTCTCACCGAGCACGAGCTCGGGTTCCGGTTGCAACGCCTGCAGCGACTTGTGCGGCTTGAGGTTCTGCTCGATGGAGCGTCCGCCCACCGTGAGGGTCTTCACGGATGCCGAGATGAATGCGGTGCCGTCGATGGTGAAGGCGCCGTAGCGCTTCGTGAGGAACATCGCACTGACGTTGGTGCCGGACTTCAGCGAGGCGATCGCATCGGTCAGTACCTTGACGTTGCGTCTGGTGGGCACATTGGGGATTGCGGGACCGGCCATCCTCCAACTCTATCCGCGAACATCTGCGGCTCGATCGCGCAAGCCCCTTGCGCGACGCGGGCTGCCGGAATTGAGTGGTGGTTCGTTGGCGGGAATCGTCGGAAGTCGAAAACGTGATGGCGGGTAACGGCACCAATGGAATGAACGGGACCGGAGTGACCGAACAGCGGTCGTTCGGCGGGGTGCTCGGCGGCGTCCTCGGCCTGGTCGCGGCGAGTGCGGTCGCGGGGTTGCTCGTGACCGTCGGCCTCACCCCAGTGCTCGCCCTGACCGGCCTCACCGCCACCAACACCATCAATGTGTTCGAAACCCTGCCGGACTACCTCGCCATCGAACCGCTGTCCCAGCGCAGCAGCATCTACGCCACGGCGTCGGACGGCACTCCGGTGGTGCTGGCCACTCTGTATGACCAGAATCGCATCGAGGTGGGCTGGGACGACATCGGTCAGAACGTGAAGGATGCCGCGGTCGCCGGCGAGGATCCGCGCTTCTACGAACATGGCGGCGTCGATATCCAGGGCACGGTGCGCGGCGCCCTCACCACGGTGCTGCACGGCACAGTGCAGGGCGGGTCGTCGATCACCCAGCAATACGTCAAGAATGTGCTGGTGCAGAAGTGCGAGCTGCTGCCGACCGAAGCCGAGATCGCGGACTGTTACGACCAGGCCACGGTCACCACCGCATCCCGCAAGCTCAAGGAGATGCGGCTGGCGATCGGGGTGGAGAAGTCCTACTCGAAAAACGAGATCCTGCGCCAATACCTCAACATCACCGGCTTCGGCGGTCGGGTGTACGGCATCGAGGCCGCGGCGAACTACTACTTCAACACCTCGGCGTCGGCCCTCACGGCCGCCCAGGCCGCCAGCCTCGTCGCCGTGGTGAACAACCCCGACAAGTTCCGGCTCGACCGGCCCGAGAGTGAGACGAACGGGGCGGCCAACGGCTACCAGGCCAACAAGCAGCGCCGCGACTACATCCTCGGCGCCATGCTCAAGTACCAGAAGATCACTCCCGCCGAGTACGACGAGGCGGTGGCTTCGCCCGTGCAGCCGAGCATCCACGAACCCAGCACGGGCTGTCAGACCGCCCTGGCGGATGCTTTCTTCTGCGACTACGTCGTGCACGTGCTGGCCAGCGACCCGGTCTTCGGCGCCGACGAGGAGACCAGGATCAAGAACATCCGCCGCGGCGGGTTCCAGGTGTACACGACCCTCGACCTCGACCTGCAGCACGCGGCGGTGACCACCCTGAACGAGAATGTGCCCAAGTCGGTGGCCGGTTGGGATGTGGGCGGCGTGGTCAGCAGCGTGCAGGTGGGCACCGGCCGCGTGCTCGCGATGGCGCAGAACAAGGACTACAGCCAGGACCCGGCGGTGCAGGCCACGGGCAATAACTGGACGAGCGTGAACTACAACACCGACTTCGCCTTCGGCGGTTCGCGCGGGTTCCAGCCCGGGTCGACGTACAAGGTGTTCACCCTGGCGCAGTGGCTGGAGAGCGGCCACTCGCTGCGAGAACGGGTCGATTCCGCACCCAAGTCCCGCTGGGGCACCTTCCAGGACCGGTGCCTCGGCCCGCAGAATTATGACGCGGAGGGGTGGAGCCCGAAGAACGACGCCAACGAGTCCGGCCGCAACTACAGCGCACTCGAATCAACCGTTCGGTCGATCAACACCGGCTACATCGGTATGGCCAAACGGCTCGACCTCTGCGATATCCGCACGAGGGCCGAAGCGTTCGGAATGCACCGGGCGGATGGCGACCCGTTGAGCCAGAGCGCTGCCGCGGTGATCGGCACCAACGAGGTGGCTCCGCTGAGCCTGGCCGTGGCCTTCGCCGGCATCGCCAACAACGGCGTCACCTGCAGTCCCATCGTGATCGACCGGATGCTCGACGCCACCGGCGCCGAGGTGCCGGTTCCCGCCAGCCAGTGCACCCAATCCGTGTCGCCGGAGACCGACCGGCAGATGGTCGCCGCCCTCGGCCAGGTGATGACAGGGGGCACGGCGACGCAGTCGAACTCCGCGACCAGCCCCCGCGTGCAGATGATCGGCAAGACCGGAACGACCGACGGCGCCAAGGACACCTGGATGAGCGGGGCGAGCAGCCGGGTGGCGACGGTGGTCGGGGTGGTCAGCGTGACCGGGGACGCCAACCAGCGCGCGATGCGATTCGACAGCGGACCCGTAGCCACCGCGAGGCACCGAATGTGGCCCGAGGTGATGTCGGTGGCCAACGCGAAGTACGGGGGAGAACCGTTTGTGGGGCCGGTGGCCCCCGACCCGTCGGACGACGATGAGGACGAGGACGACAATGACGACGAGAACGACAACAATGACGGCAACAACGATGACGACCAAGGCACCGATCAGAATGACGACGACGGCAACTTCTAGCCGGTACGGGTAGACCAGAGGTCGAATTCGGCCGTGCCGGCGCCGGGGCGGCGCTCGGCCGGGCGCCGCCCTGCCGCTGATCCGGGAGCGGTGCCGGGCGCGGTTCCGGTCTGCTCGGCCTTCGCCGCCGCTGCGAGTGCCTTGGCACGGTTTTTGGTCACGGTCACCAGGTCCCACATGCCGTCGCCGGTCACCGAGACGCCGCGGGCGCCCGAGCGCCGGGTGCGGCCGCGCACCAGCATGAGTTCGGTCTGGAACACCCCGCTGCCGATGCTCTCCTGCGCGTCATGGAAGAACACCACGTTGGCGACCGGGCCGGTGCCGTCGTCCAGGCTCACGAACACCACCCGGCGCCCGCCCCGCATCGGCGGGGTGTTCGTGGCCCGGCGCACCCCGGCCAACAGCACTTCGGTGCCGCCCGGCAGGGTCGCCAGTTGCGACGCCGGGGTGACCCCGAGCTCGGCGAACAGCGGATAGTACTTGCGCATCCGGTGCCCAGACACGGCCAGCCCGGTGTCGAGAAGTTCGAGGTCCGACTGGGTGCGCCCGCGCAGCTGCAGCGAGGTGACGGTATCGAACCGGGCGCCGTCGTAGTCCAGGACCGGCAGCGGTACCTCGAAAGCTAACTGGTCGTCGGTGATCGAGATGGCGGTACCGCGCAACGACTGGATGTGCGCGAGCAGCTCGTGCCGCCGGGTGCGGTCGTGGTCGATGAAGCTGTCGAGCGCCCCGATGCGGGCGAGGGCCTCGAAGGTGCGCCGGCGGGGGCGCACCCGGTCGCGAAAATCCTGCAGCGAAGTGAACGGCTGGTGGCGCACGATACGGGCACGCTCGGCGTCGCTCGACCCCGAGAGCTCCGGCAGCGGCATCCGGATGCCCTGGCCCTCGCCGTGCGACTCCACCCGGTAGTCCAGGGCGCTGCGTTGCACATCGAGGCCGAGCACGGGAACACCGAGCACCCTGGCCTCGGCCACGAGCAGGTCCTTGGGCCACATGCCCGGGTCGTGGGTGAGCAGGCCGGCCAGGAACGCGGCCGGGTGGTGGGTCTTGAGCCAGGCGGACTGGTAGGTGGGCAGGGCGAACGCCGCACCGTGCGCCTTGGCGAAACCGAAACTGCCGAACCCGGCCAGCACGGTCCAGACCCGGCTGATGGTGGCGTCGTCGAACCCACGGGCGAGCGCGTTCTCGCGCACGTAAGCCTCGATCTGCGGCAACTGGTCCGGCCGGCCGAGGTGCCGGCGCAGCACGTCGGCGTGGCCGAGGCCGCAACCGGTGAGTTCGTCGAACAGTCGCATCACCTGCTCGTGGAAGATCACCACGCCCTTGGTCTCGCGCAGGATCGGCTCGAAGCGGGGATGGATGTAGTCGGGAGCGACCTCGCCGTGCCTGGCCTCGAGGTAGCGCAGCGGCATGTTGTTCTTCATCGGCCCGGGCCGGAACAGCGAAATCTCCACGGTGAGGTCATTGAACTCCTCGGGTTGCAGCTTGCCCACCAGCTCCATTTGGCCGGGCGATTCGATCTGGAAGATCCCCAGGGTACGGGTGGACCGGATCAGCTCGAACGTGGCCGGGTCGTCCAGCGGCACCCGGTCCAGGTCGATGTGCTCACCGGTGAGCCGACGGTGCTCCTCGACGGCATGGGCCATCGCCGACTGCATGCGCACCCCGAGAATGTCGAGCTTGATCAGCCCCATCGGGTCCATGTCGTGCTTGTCGAACTGCGACATCGGCAGGCCCATCCCCGACACCTGCACCGGGGTGCGGTCCAGCAGCGTGGCGTCGGAGAGGATCACCCCGCACGGGTGCACCGAGATGTGCCGGGGCAGTCGGTCGAGCCGGGCGGTGAGATCCACCAGCAGGTCGAGTTGGGACGACTCGCGCACCTCGGCGGCGAGTTCCTCGAGTTCGGGCTTCTCGGCCAGCGCGTCCCTGAAGTCGCGGGCATTGAACCGCCACATCTGCTTGGCGATCGCGGCCACCTCGGTGTCGGGCATGCCGAGGGCCAGGCCGGCGTCGCGCACCGCACCGCGACCGCGGTATGCATTCGTCATCGACATCAGCGAGACCCTGTCGCCGCCGAACGTCTTGAACACCGCGCGGTAGATGTCGTGCCGTCTGGCCGACTCGACATCGAGGTGATGTCGGGCAGGGTCTGGCGTTCGGGGGAGAGGAAGCGTTCCCAGAGCAGGCCGTTGCCGATCGGCTCGACCGAAGAGGTGTGCAGGGCATAGTTGAGCACCGAGCCGACGCCGGAGCCGCGAGCCTGAATGCGGATGCCCATTCCGCGCACGAGGTCGGCCACCTTCGCCACGGTGAGGAAGTAGCTGGCGAAACCGAGGGAGCGCACCGTCGCCATCTCGTGGGCGAGCCTGTCGTGCGCGGCGGTCAACGCCCCTCGCCCCGCATCAATGTACCTCTCGTCGATGCCGTGTCGCGCCCTGGCCCAGAGCTCGGTGAGCGGGTCGCCGGTGATGCCGATCACGCTCGCCTCCGGCATCCGCGGTCGGCCCAGCCCGATATCGCCGACGGGATCGAGCGCGCACCGCTCGGCGAGTTCGATGGTGTCGCGCAGCAGCCGGGCCAGCGCGCCGTCGTTGTGCGTTCCGGCGTCAACGACCATGCGGGCGACCTGCCGCATCGCGGCGGCCGGTTTCAGCCAGGCCTGGCCGTTCAGCTGGATCTGGTCGAGCTGCGCCAGCGGGGTGAGGTGCCTGGCGGCATCGGCCAGGTCGGCCGTCACGGCCTCGCCTGGCGTGCCGTAACGCACCGCGTTGGTCAGCACTGCCGGCAGCTGGGCGTATTCGGCCAGCGCGAGCATGCGGGTGGCCGGAGCGACGCTGCCGGGAGTGCCGGGTTCGGTGAGGTGGCAGACCACCTCCAGGGCGAGGGCGCCTGGCGGCAGCAGGCGCAGCCAGTCGGCCAGGCCTGCCCGGGCGGTGGCCGTGTCCCGGCGCTCCACGGCCAGGCCCACGTCACTGGCCGGGCCGAGCAGCACGGTCAGCGAGCTGAGCCCGGCCAGCTGGGCCAGCCGGCCACGGGGGATGCTCGGGGTGTGCCCCGGCACCCGCACCGTGGTCTCGTGGGCGCTGGAGACGGCCCGGCAGAGCGCCGCGTAGCCGCGTCCGGCGGTGTCACCGTGGGCGAGCACCACCACCCGGCCGAGCGGGGTGAGAGTGTCGTCGTCGTGCACCTCGAGGTCGGCGCCGAGTCCGGGGCGGATGCCGGCGGCGACACACGCTCGTACGTGCTTGACCGCGCCGTACAGCCCGTCGCGGTCGGTGACGGCCAGGAAGCTCGCCCCGTCGGCGGCGGCCTGCTCGGCCAGCGCCTCCGGAAGGGTGGCGCCGAAATGCGTCGAATACGCGCTGGCAACGTGCAGGTGCGGAAATGACACGATGCCGGCTCAGCCCCAGTCGACCGACAGCACCCAGGTGCCGTCGGCGTCGTGACGCAGGTCGTAACGATGCTGGTCTTCCGCGCCGCGCGCGGCGTCCACCCGCCACAGTTCGGTGTCGATCCGGGTGGGAGTGCCCTCGTTCTCCCACCACCTGGTACGGGTGAAAACCGCCTGCGGCTGGCCGATGATGGTGTGTTCGAACCTGTCCCAGACGAAGGCCAGGGGATCCCCGTCGTCGGAGAGCTCCACCTGCACCTCGGCATCGATGATCTGGGGCATGGGGGCCGCCTTTCGAATCGCACTTCGAACAAATGTTCGATGCTCGGAAGTGTACGTCACTCCTCCGACACACGCCAACGGCGGCCCCGGCCCGCGCGACGGGGTAGACCATGGGCCCGCGCGGGGGCACTCTGGTGTTCCATGGCGACGAAACCAGAATTCATCCAGGTCAATCCGCTCTTCGCCCGGCCGGGCGAGGTCACCCTCGCCCCCCGGTACCAACTCGGTGAGGATCAGATGGCGCCGGACACGGCGTATCAAATCGTGCACGACGAGATCAAGCTGGACGGTAATTCCCGGCTCAATCTGGCGACGTTCGTGGGCACCTGGATGGACGACCACGCCCGCCGGCTCTACGCGGAGTCCTTCGACAAGAACATGATCGACAAGGACGAGTACCCGCAGACCGCCGCCATCGAGGACTATTGCTGGCACATCGTGGCCGATCTCTGGCACGCCCCGGAGCCGCGCTCCACCATCGGCACCTCCACGATCGGCTCGTCGGAGGCCTGCATGCTCGGCGGGCTCGCGTTCAAGCGTCGGTGGCAGCACGCCAGGCGCGCCGCCGGTCTGTCCACCGAGAAGCCCAACCTGGTGATGAGCAGCGCCGTGCAGGTGTGCTGGGAGAAGTTCTGCAACTACTGGGACGTCGAGGCGCGCCTGGTGCCGGTGACCGACGAGCATCCATGCCTGGACGGACACGACCTGGCCGACTACGTCGACGAGAACACCATCGGCGTGGTCGCCATCATGGGGGTGACCTACACCGGTATCTACGAGCCGGTGCAGGAGATCGCCGCGGCGCTCGACGAGATCCAGGCGCGGACCGGCCTGGATGTGCCGATCCACGTGGACGGCGCCTCCGGCGGCATGGTCGCGCCGTTCCTGCAGCCCGACCTGGTCTGGGACTTCAGGCTGGAGCGGGTGCACTCGATCAGCACCTCCGCGCACAAGTACGGCCTGGTCTACCCGGGCCTGGGCTGGGTGGTCTGGCGCAGCCGGGACCTGCTGCCGGACGACATGGTCTTCGAGGTGAGTTACCTCGGCGGCAACATGCCGACCCTCGCCCTCAATTTCTCCCGGCCGGGCGCGCAGGTGTTGCTGCAGTACTACCTGTTCCTGCGGCTGGGCTTCGACGGCTTTCGCAAGGTGCAGCAGGCGTCGCAGGATGTGGCGATGTACCTCTCCAAGGGGATCGGTGCCAACGACGCCTTCACCCTGGTCAGCGACGGGTCGGATATTCCGGTCTTCGCCTGGCAGCTCACCGCCGGGCACACTGACAAGTGGAACCTGCACCACCTCTCCGACCGGCTTCGGGCTCGGGGCTGGCTGGTGCCGGCGTACCCGATGCCCGACAACCTGGCCGACCGCACCGTGCAGCGCATCGTGGTGCGGAACGGGCTGAGCCTGGACCTCGCCTCCCGCCTGCTGACCGCGATCACCGAAGAAACCGACTACCTCGACCGGTTGGAAGCACCGATGCCGGCCGAAAGACATCACTCTGGATTCGCCCACTGACCGGTTGCGTGAGCCCGCACGCGGGCCGGCGCGAGAGATTACCCCATCGGGGCCGGCCGAGCGTAGCATTCTGATGGGAGCGCAATCGCCAGCTGCGAACCCGTGAGAAGGTGCGTATGACACTCGATATTGAGAGTCAGAAAGCAGAGTCCCAGCTCTTTGAGGCCGAGAAAGCCGAGCCTCAGCTCGTCGAGGCCCCGGAGAGCGAGCCACGAACCCCGGTTGCCCTGGTCACCGGGGCGGGATCGATCATCGGCCGGGCCGTCGTGGCCCGCCTTCTCGCCGATGGATACGCCGTCGCCGGCATCGACGCACGCAGCACCCCGGTGCTGGGTGAGAACCATGTGTCCCTGGTGGCGGACGTGGGCACCGAGCACGACTCCCGTCTGGCGGTGACGCACACCCTCGACACCTTCGGACGTCTCGACTCCGCCGTGCTGCTCGCCGACATCGGCGGCTCCCGAGCCCTGCACGCGCCGGCCAGCGTCGCGGAAGGCGAACATCTCCTGGCCCGCAACCTGAACAGCATCTCGCTGGGCATCCAGGCCGCGGTGGAGGGACTCTCCCTCGACGGCCACCGCAGCATCGTCGCCTCGGCTTCCGTTGCCGGCCTGCTCTCCGACCCTGGCAACTGGGCCTACCACGCGTCGAAAGTCGCCATGATCGACCTCGTGCGGTCCTCCGCGCTGACCTATGCGGCCCGCGGCATCCGGGTGAACAACGTCGCCTCCGGACTGGTGCGCACCGACGCCGAGGCCGACACAGCCGACAACCACGTCTTCGGCCGGGATTTCTCCCGCCGGATCCCCCTCTGCCGGCTGGCGGAACCGCCGGAGATCGCCCAGGTCATCGCCTTCCTGATCTCTCCGGCCGCGTCGTATGTGACCGGCACCACGCTGGCGGTCGACGGCGGCCTGACCGCATCGGCTGGATTGGTCTTCTAATCGCTAACCAGGTTACCTACCTGCTAATCTGCTGACCAAGACTCGGAGACCCACGGCAACGGGTGTGCACGGTGGCAGACTGTCGCTCCGGGGCAAACCGTTCGGTGCCTGGCTCCGAAGTTGATACGTACCACCCGGGCGATGGCCCCGGACGATGCGCGGGGAATCCGCCAAGAGGGAGACACCGTGGGAACCCACACTGCGTTGGACTCGATGCGACAGGCCGAGAGCATTCTGGCCGGCATCCGCTCGGCCGACGATCTCACCATCGAGGCGAGCCGCGACGGCGGCAGCAGGGCCGTGCGGCTGCTCGCGCAGGCCGCGCTCGACCCCACCGATCAGCTCACCGCCATCGCGGCCGTGCACTCGCTGGCTCAGGTGTTCGACGAGGCGGCGGACGAGGTCCTGGTCGCACTGCTCGAGCACGAGGCCGCGTTCCTTCGTGAACACGCCGCCTGGGCCTTCGGCACCCGGCTGCCCCGGTTCGACGCCATCGGCGGGCTCGTGCGAATGGTCGTCGGCGGCGGTTTCTCCGGAATGATCGCCCAGCGAACCCTCGAGCAGTGGGCGGCATCCGCCCCCGAGCACGTGGCCCTGGCCGTCGAGGGCGGCATGCTCGGCGTCGCCGACCCTGGCGCCCGCGCCCGGCTGGTCGAGACCATCGGCCTGATCACCGGCCGCATTCCGCAGCGACTGCTCCGCCGAATCGCCGGCGATGCCGCCGAGGCCCTCGAGCCGCGTGCCGCCGCGGTCGCCGCGCTCGGCGACCGGCCCGCATCCGATGCCGTCATCACCCTCGTCAGCGACCTCGCCCGGGGAGACGACGAACTGGCCGACGTGGCCAGGCTCGCCCTGCTCGACCTCACCGTTCCCGCCTACCCGCGGGCGCCGTGGAGCCGCGGCCAGACCGTGGCCCAGCTCTTCCTGCACGCCGACATCGACCGTGAACTCAGCCAGGTGGGAGCCGGCGACAACGGCGGCATCGCCACGCTGCTCGTGCGCCTGGGCGATTCCCTCGTGGCCGACGCCGGCGTCGACCGGGTTCTCACCCTTTCCCGTGGCGGCCCCGCCGACGCGCTGGCCTGCCTGCCCGAGGCGAGTTCCACCCTGCCCGGGCACGCCTTCGCGACCGTGCCGTTCCTCGGCGCGCCCATCTCCTCCGCCGACTCCTGGCCGCGCCGGGTGGCCGTGCAACGCGGCATCCGGCGCATCCTCCGGGCGGCGGGCACCGTGGATGTCATGCACCTGCGGATGGCCGACGTCGGCACCCTCGCCGCGTCGACCGTCGCCCGGGAACTCGAGATCCCCGTGGTCTTCACCGTCGCCCCCGACCCGCACAGCGTGATCAGCGCGATGGAGGGAGCAGGCTCGCTCACCCGCGCCAACTTCGGCGCCGTCGACGAGGTCGAGCACTTCTGGTTCCGGGCCCGCCTGGTGCAGCGGCTGGCCGCCGACGCCGCCCGCACGGTGCTGTTCCCCAGGCCGGAGCTGGAACGGGACATGCGCGAGCTGGTCGGGATCGACATCACGGCGCATCCCGAACGGCACTCCGTCGTCGCGGAGGGCATCGACCTCACCGTGATCGAACGCTCCGTGGCCGCCGCGCTCACCGCCGACCCGGCCGATTTCGCCGACCTCGACGCCCTGCTCGAAACCCTGCCGGCGCACCGCCGTCACCTGCCGTTGGCCGTCACCGTCGGACGGTTGCACCGGGTGAAGGGCATGGCGACGCTGGTACAGGCCTGGGCAGCGGACGCCGCCCTGCGGGAGCGCTGCAACCTGCTGATCGTGGGCGGCGACCTGGTCACCCCCTCGGTCGACGAGCGCGGCCAACTCGACCTCATCGACGCCGTCGTGCCGCGAGCCACCGCCGCCGAGAACGGCCTGCTGCTCGCCGGGCACCGCGCCAACGACTCTGTGGCCCGGTGGCTGGCCGCCACCAGGCACGGCCGCCCCGGCCTGGCCGCTCCGAACGGCGTGTATGTCTGCGCGAGCATGAAGGAAGAATTCGGCATCGCCCTGCTGGAAGCCATGGCGACCGGGCTCACCGTCGTCGCTCCAGACAAGGGCGGACCGGCCACCTACGTGGAAGCCGGCACCACCGGCTTCCTGGTCAACACCAGCAGCACCACCGCCCTGGCCGGCGGCATCCGTGAGGCCCTCGACCTGGCCGCCGGCCCCTTCGGCGAGGAATTCGCCGAGAAGGCCGCGGAGATGGTCGCGGGCACCTTCGCGATCCAGGCCATGGCCGCAACGCTTGCCGACGTCTACAGTTCGGTCGCCGAGGCGCACGCGCTCGACCTGGCGCTGAGCGCCTCATGACCCTCCTGATCATCAGCCCCGACTACGCCTCCCACCTCTTTCCGCTCGCCACCCTCGGCACCGCCTGGCAGGCCAAGGGGGAACGCGTCGTGGTGGCCAGCGGGCCGGCCACGGCCGGTATCGTGGCCGAGTTCGGCTTCGAGCGGGTGAACCTGCAGCTGGGTCGCGGGTCGAACCCCGGCACCATCCGTGCCGAGGACCAGCCCACCGGCGAGGATGACGCCCTGCGCGGCTTCTTCGCCGCCACCAGGGTGGGTCTGGTCGAAACGTTGCGGTTCCAGGCCGAGGCACGCAGCAGCGACCTGCTCTGGAACCCGGTCGCTGTGGCACGCGAAGTGCAGCGCATCGTGGCGGAGGTGCGGCCGGACCACGTGATCGTCGACCACCTCGCCTTCAGCGCCCGGCTGGCCCTGATCAGCGCCGGCGTGCGGCATGCCGATGTCGTGCTCGGGCATCCGACCGCGCTGCCGGTGGGGGACGAGGTCTACGGCTACCCGTCCCAATGGCCGGCCGCCTTCATCCCTGACCCGCTCGAGCTGGTGCGGCTGCGGGAACTCTGTGAACGGGTGCGCGACGACTTCACCCTGCAGTGGAACGACGCCCTCCTGCAGCTGGACCCGGCTGCCCCGCCCAGCGGGGACGCGTTCACCGAATCCGGTGACGTGCTGCTGCTGAACTACCCGGCCGAACTGCACTCTCCGGCCCGCACGGCGCTGCTGCCGGAGCACGCCTTCCTCGGCTCCGCGGTGCGCACGGAGGCCGACGACCCCGAGGTGACCCGGTGGATCGACGAGGCCGGCGACACCCCGATCGTCTACGTGAGCTTCGGCAGCTTCCTGTCGGTGCGCGATGACGTGCTCG
>Ga0247806_10001331_pt1 | contig 12312 bp, 5 predicted proteins | sample UWRJL059202B1_FD_179935 | JGI IMG/M metagenome (GOLD analysis project Ga0247806, IMG submission 179935) | Plant litter microbial communities from Arlington Agricultural Research Station in Wisconsin, United States - UWRJ-L059-202B-1 | ecosystem: Environmental > Terrestrial > Plant litter >... | reverse complement strand
GACCACGGGCAATATTCGGGTGCTGACCCAGAACGGCACCATCGACAGCGAAACTGGCAATATCATTGTCAGCAATTCGCAGACCAACAATACTGGTACCGACCGCACCACCACCTACAACCCGACCGCCAACCAGCGCTACGTCTGGACCACGGGTGAGTATTTCGACAACACGACCAATTTCAGCGTCAAGCAGGACCAACTGTTCGGCTCTTCGGCGCTGACCATCAGCTCCAGCACGCATTTTGATAGCGTCGACGGGCCACACACGCTGGCCACGACACGTCTGGCCGATGGCACCTACGTCACCACGAGCGTTACCCAGTCCAGCACTGGCGGCGCAATCCAGACAAACCAGGGTGTCGTGCTGTCGCAGACGCCGAACTCGGTCAGCAATTCCTCGATTGCCGGCACCGAGCTGGTCAGCTCCACCTATGCCTACATGAATTCCCAGGACGGGCCGAACAAGACCGGGCAATATCGCGACTGCAACTGGTGGACGCTCTGCATCGCGTCCAAGGTCACCTATTACTATACCATCAACCAGAAATACACGGTCATCACCACCGAGTCGCTGAAGGCCGACCACGCCATCGGCATCAACTTCATCGGTTCCGACAGCGGCAGCATCGACGTCTCGTCCGCCAGCAATGTTGTGCTGACCGGCAATGTCACGGCCAGCAATGGCTCGGTGGCCATCGCCGCGACCGGTACCGGCTCGATCGTGCAGGGCAATCTTGCAGCGCAGATCACCGGCAAGGATATCTCTCTGCAAGCAGCCGGTTCTGTCGGCGGCCTGACCTATGGCGTTGATCCAGCAGCTCCCGTGCAAGCAGCGGTAGCCGTAACCCTGACGGGCGGCGCGCTCACCGCAACCGCGGCCGACGGCAATGTTTCAGTGCTCTCGCGCGGCAGTCTGGTCATCGATCATGTCTCTGCTGCCGGCAATGTCGTTGCGGGCAAGGGCAATGTCACGCTGGTCGCTGCGGGCAATATCTCTGCCGAGAACAGCGCCTCTTATATCCAGGCGCCACGTGTCTCGCTCACCGCCACGAACGGTGCCATCGGTGTCACCGGGGCCGGTCAGCAATTGCTGGTCAATACCGGCTATTCGGCCACGCAGCGCGCCTTTGGCGATCCGGCGCTAAACCCCAATCTGGTCACCAACCCCTATCTGGGCCTCAGCGCGACTGCCGCCGGCGATATCGGCATCCGCTCGACGGCATGGTCCGGCAATGCCGATGGCACCATGCTGGTCGACAAGGTCACGTCGACCGGCGGCAACGTGCGCCTCAGCTCCACTGGGCACATTCTCGATAACAATCCGGTCGAAGCCATCGACTCGCGCACCTATGCGCAGTTGCTGGGCTATTGGTCTTCGCTCGGCCTGCTCGCCGAGGACACTGGCCGCGGCATCACCAGCACAGCCAATGCGACCAAGCGGGCCGCAACCATCGCTGCCTTCCAGAATGCCACGACCCAGGCCTACGACCAGTATTGGCAGTTGCGCCTGACCCAGACCGATGGCGGCGCCAGCTATGACGCCAACTTCACCTATACGGTGCAGGCCGGCACCGCCCAGTTCGCCGCGCTCAACCGCCAGTTCACCGACGATGTCCGTGCCGCCAACCCCGGCTTCACCGATTTGCAAATCGCCGACGCCGTCACCCAGAAGTTCGCCGACTACCAGGCCCAGCAGACCGCGCTGTATCACGACCTCAACGCTCGCGTCGGTGGCCTTACGACCAGCTTCAACGACGCCTATACCTACGTCGCCAGTGTTGCCGAGCAGGCCAGCCTCACCAATGGCGCGACCTGGACCGAGCGCGAACTCGCCTTCTCGCTGTCGCCCGGCGCCCTCAAGACCGTCACTGCTACCAATCCGCTGATCAAGGAAGCCAACGTCAGCGGCCGCACCGTCACCATCGAAGCCACCAAGGGGGTCGGCGAAACCATCGGCGCCGGCACCGCCAATGTCGGCGTCAGCATCGCAGCCAGCATCGACCCGGCCAACCTGACCATCGAGCAGCGCGTTGCCCTGGCCTCGGCCGAACGCTCGGATCTGCAACTCAGTGTCGTCTTCAACGGCGGCACCGTGGTTATTCCGCTCGGTACCGAATACGCTAATCTGACCCCGCTGCAGCAGCAGGCGCTCGACGCCGCGGCGAACAAGCAGATCGCCCAGGCTGACATGACGATCATCGTCCTCAGCAAGCGTCCATTGAATTTCAATGCAACCACCGCACTCAACGTCGCTGTGACCGCCGCACCCGATGGCACGACGCTCGACCTCGGCACGGCGCATCTCGCGTCGCGCGGCGATGCGATCCTGGGCAATATCTCCGTACCGGGCGAGACCCGCATCAAGGTCATCGGCAATATATCCAATGCCGCGACCTCGAACCTCAATACCGGAAACTTGATCCTCGAAGCGGCCCAAGGCCAGGTTGGCACTGCTGCTACGCCGTTTAATAGCACGATGGGTGCGTCAACGTTAACAGTACGTGCACAGAATGGCATCGTTCTGAACTTGACCGGCGACGCGAAACTCGACACCATCTACTCGCCGGGCAACGTCAGCCTGACCGCCAGTGGCGCCCTGCTAAACGCCAATAACGATAGCCTTATCAACGTTCTAGGCACCAACGTCGTGCTCCATGCCGGCACCACAATCGGCACCGACCTGCGCGCCGTCAACGTCGGCAACAATCTGGGCGGCGGCATCACCGCCACGGCCAGCGGCCTCATAAATCTCTACGGTCCAGCCAATAATCTGTTTGAAATCAAGGGCATAACCTCAAGCCTCGGCTCGGTCACCCTGACCGCCGGCAGCAACGGCGTCATCGACGGCACCGTCCAGGCCCTCGACAACGTCACGCTGACATCAACCAACGGCCGCTTCATAATCAACGCCGCCGGTAAATTGCGCAGCATTGTCAACGACATCGCCATCACCGGCAGCGCCCTCAAGATGCGCGACGGCGCCACCATCACCGCCGACATCGGTCGCGTCATCGTCGACGTGACCGGAAACGCCCAGCTCACCGGCGTTTCCAGCGGCTCGGCCAACGCTGCCGCTGTCTCGATAACCGCCGGCGGCCATGTGTTTGCCGGCAATTCGACAGGCCGGGCCTTTGACATTGCCGCGACTACCGCCGGTGCCGGAGTCTCGATATCGGCTGCCCTTGGCATCGGCGATCAGATACAGACCGGCGAAGACGCTTCGGGCAACGACATTATTCTGAACAGCCCCAATCGCTTGCGTATTCTTACCGCGAACCTGGCCCTCAACTCCAGCGCTGGCTCGATTTACGCCCACACGCTTGCCAGCCAGACGACGCTCACCGCCAACGTCGGTGGCAACATCGACGTCACCGCAGACGCGGCACTGGCGCTCAGCCAAGTCACGACAGTCGGCTCGCAAACCTTTGTCGCCCAGAATGATCTGACCTACGCGACGCTGAACGCGAGCGGTCCAAATGGTCACATCTTCCTAACCTCGCAAAATGGTGCGGTCATCGGCGGCAATATGCTCGCCAGCGGATCAGTGAAGCTTCTCGGCAATGGCGTCAGCTTTGGCATCATCCAGTCCGGTCTCGACACGCAGGTCACCTCGACGGGCGACATCACGGGCCAGACCCAGATCGCCGGGACAACCATCGTCAACACCTCTGGCGCCGCAATCTCGCTGACCGAGGCGACTTCAGCCGGCAGCCAGAGCCACACTGCGCGCACCGAAGTCACCTTCGGCAAGCTCACTACCACCGGCGTTGGCGGCAATATTGCCGTCACGGCGCAGACTGGCACGATCACGGGCGGCGACGTATCCGCCAGCGGATCAGCTCTGCTTGCCGGCAATGGTGTCACATTTGGGACCATCCAGTCCGGTCTCGACACGCAGGTCACCTCGACGGGCGACATCAAGGGCCAGACCCAGATCGCCGGCACAACCATCGTCAACACCGCTGGCGCCGCCCTGTCGCTCACCGAGGCGACTTCCGCCGGCAGCCAAAGCCACACTGCGCTTGCCGATGTTACATTCGGCCAACTCACCACCACTGGCGTCGGCGGCGACATCGCCGTCACGGCGCAGACCGGCGCCATTCAGGGCGGCTCTGTTGCTGCAAGCCGCTCGGTCAATCTGACCGGCAATGGCGTCACGCTCTCGATACTGCAGTCGGGCGCCGACACCAGGATTGCATCGAGCCGCGATCTTCTAGCCGACAGCCTGAACGCTGGCGGCACGATCACTGCGACCGTCGACGGCGCCATCACCCTGCAAAGCGCGACCTCTGCTGGCACCCAGACCATGGTTGCGGGCGATGATCTGCGCTTTGCAGCGCTCACCACCACGGGTCCCGATGCAGACATCAATCTGACCTCGATCCGGGGTGCGCTCCGCGGCGGTACCATCTCAGCCAGCGGCTCGGCAAATCTGTTGGGCAATGGTGTTAGCTTCGACGCCTTGCAAACGGCGCTCGATGCACGCGTGACGTCGAGCGGCGATATCACCGGCCAGACCCAGATCGCCGGTGGCACAATCGTCAACATCGCCGGTCGCAATCTGACCTTGGCTCTGGCAAATTCGGTAGGCGCACAAAGCCATACCGCCCGCAATGATGTCGTCTTTAGCCAACTCACCACGACTGGCGTTGGTGGCGACATCGCCGTCACGGCGGAAACCGGCGCGATCCGCGGTGGCTCGATTTCAGCCAGCGGCTCTGCCTACCTCTCGGGCAATGGCATCACGCTCGCCACGGTTCAATCCGGCCGCGATACGCGCATCGCGTCCAACCGCAATCTGTTTGCCGAGAACCTGCTCGCCGGCGGAACCATCACTGCCAGCGCCAACGGCAGCATCACGCTGCAGCGCGCCAACTCAATGGGCACGCAAGACATCGTCGCCGGCGACGATCTCAACTACGGCGCGCTCACCACAACCGGCGTCGGGGCTGACATCAATCTCACCTCCATAGCCGGCGCTCTGCGTGGCGGCACCCTGGCCTCGAGCGGATCGACGAAGCTGTTTGGCAACGGCGTCTTCTTCGATACCATCTTCTCGGGTGTCGATTCCCGCATCACATCGACCGGCGATATCATCGGCAATGCCCAGATTGCCGCTGAAACCATCTTTGACAGTGCCGGCACGGAAACCATTCCCGGCTCCATTCGTATTGCCAACATTCGCTCGCGGAAAATGGGCTTCGACGCCACTGGCGCGCTTGTCCTGCCCAATCTCGAGGTCGGGGAAACCGTAGTGCTGGGCGGCGGCCAGATCGACGTTGGCATCACGCAGGTGCCTTCCGGCCCCTTGCCGCTAAGCGTGACATTGACCGGTGGCCGCGGTGGCGTCGGAACCAACGCCAATGTCCGGATCGACGCGCCTGCCGGCGTGATCATCCCGAGCCTGCGCTTCATCGATACGCTGATTGCGACCACGGCCAATCAGGTAACGATCCAGAACGCCTACGTTCCGGGCTCGCTGACCCTGGTTTCGCCGCTCCAGACCATCGTCGCGAACAATCGCAGCCCCGGCCCATTGCCTGGCAATACGATACAGCTCTACCAGCCAGGCTTCGCCTTCAGCCTCGGCCTCGACAGGTATCACACGCAGACCAACGCCTTCATCGTTCGCTATGATGCCAGTTCGCAGGCGGCGTTCCTGGTCAATGATCTGGCCTTCAATGGCGTTAGCCTCGTGCGCGACTCGGTCCGTGCCATGATAAACGGCGATCCGATCGAGCAATTGCTGTTTGCAATGTTCGGTGCGGACGACGACGAGGAGCACGACGTTGCCTTCGATGCCTTCCAGAACTTGGTGGTGATCGACGGCGTCGCTTACCCCATCGCCCGCGTCGGTAACGCGCCGGCCGTTCAACTCAGCCAGAATTGAGACGCTGAAAATGATCGCGATCGCTCGGGTCTCGCTGGTTCTAAAGGCTTTGTTAACCATAAGTGCCAATGCTGATCATGGCTTAGTTTTCACCCAGAGTGCGCCAAAGTGATTCAATCCATGCGGCGTATCGGCGGCGTTTCCTTTCTGGCAGCCGCGCTGTTGAGCGGCGCCTCCACCGCAGTCCTGGCTCAGGCCGATCCGGCTGGCAGCGTCATCGACCAGAACGAGCAAAGGGCGCGCGAACTGGACGCGGCAACCAATCCGGCGCCCGTGGTCGATCCTGTTCTTGCAGCGCCGCCAGCACAGGTCCAGTTGCCGCCTTCCGGCGGGCCCACCATCGTGCTGAAGTCGGTGGTGTTCGAGCCGGCATCCGAGTTTCTGAGCCCCCAGGAACTCGACGCTATCACCGCGCCCTATACCGGGCAGAAACTCGATTTCGCTGCGATCTCAGCCCTGGTCCAGGCCATCAACGACCTCTATGCCAAGAAGGGCGTCGTGACTGCTGGCGCGGTACTGCCAGCGCAAACATTGGCTGATGGCGTGCTCCGTGTGCAACTGGTGGAAGGCCGGCAAGGCGTCGTCAGCATCGTCGGCGGCACACGCACCCGCGACGATTACCTGTTCGAACGCATCACGCTGGCCCGCCAGTCAGGCGTGGTCGACGTTCCTGCGGCTGCCAAGGACATTGCATTTTTCAACCGGACCAACCGCGCCCAGGTTCGCTTGCTCCTGCAGCCAGGCGCCGCTTTCGGCTTCACCGATCTGACGCTGGGCGTTGCAGAACCCGCTCCGCACAGCATCCAGTATTTTCTGGATAATTACGGCGTCCGCACCACCGGTCCCGTTCAGGGCGGGGTCAGTTACCGTGCCTATGGCCTTGCCGGCATGGACGATTCCCTGATGGCGTCGCTGTCCGCCTCCGCCGGAAGTTTTGCCGGCTCCGCCAGTTACGAAATTCCGGTGACCACGTCAGGCACACGGGTTTCGCTGGGTTATTCCGGCTCCAGGATCGGCGTCGTCGATGGCCCGACCGAGCCCCTCGATATCTCGGGCAGTTCCCAGGTTGCCTCACTCACGCTGTCGCAGCCGATCATCGCCAATACCGAATGGGCGCTACTGGCGCTCGCCTCAGGCTCTTATGGCTCGTCGGCTTCCCTGGCTGGTGACGTGTCGCTGGTCCAAACCATCACCAGCAAGGGTAGCCTTGGCTTCGCCCTGGGCTATAACAACGATACGGCGTCATTCAATCTGCAACCTCAAGTGGTTTACGCCGCATCGGAAGACCTGCTGGCCTCGATGACGCGAAACATCACGGTTGGCGCTGTTAACGCCAGCGGGACCATCAAGCTGGCCGACAATCTGACGTTGGTCGCGCGTGGAGCCGGTCAATATGCCGGCGACCAAACGCTGCTGCCCGCCGATCTGCTGTTTGAAATTGGCGGCCCCAGCACAGTACGCGGGTATCCCAACGAAGGCGTCGCCGGAGATAGCGGTTATTACGTCCAGACCGAGTTGCACTGGGGCATTTCCGACAATGTCGACCTCTATGCACTGACCGATTTTGGCGAAGTGTTCTCGACGTTCCCGGCCCGCACCACGATGAACTCGGTCGGCATCGGACTGACGTACAGCACCGACAAACTCACCTTCGACCTGGTCCTCGCTGCCCCGGTTCGCGACACCGTGGCGGACCAGAACAGCGTTGCCATCTATACCAAACTGACGGGTCTGGTGTTTTAGACCGTTACTGTCTGATTGGGTTGCCGTCCGCTTCCCAGCCGTTCCGGATAACAGCTTGGTGTCAGATCGCTAGAAGGTCGTGGAACAAGCAAATTCTGCTCGCGTTACGGATGGCACTGCGAGCCGGAGATAAACGCATGACGGCCTCTAAAATTCTGATCGTTGAAGACGATTTGGCGCACGCTCATGAGCTGCAAAAACTGTTGGAGAGCGAAGGCCATGTGGTCATGGGACCGGCGCCAAACTGCTCGTCGGCGCTGGAAATATTGTGGCGCGAGCGGCCCGATCTGGCTTTTGTCGTCACCCATCTCGGCGAGGAGACATGTGAGGCCGTGCTGGACGAATGCGACCTGCAGGACGTGCCGGTCATCATAACCAGCGCTGTCCCCGATGGGCTTCCCGACTTCGTGGGCGAGCGAAGCGTTGTCGGCAAACCGGTGCTTGGCCGGGCGGTTTCGGAGGCGTTGGAGCGTTTGCTGGCCGCATGAACAGATACCGCTAGGCTAACGCCTTACAGAGAAAGCTGCGCGTGCGGCCCAGCGGGAAATCCTTGAGTTCTCCAAACACCGCGTAGCCCGCCCTCTGATAGACCCGCAGAGCGTGAGGACTGAAGGTGTCGATGTAGGCGCCATGGCAACCGCGCCCGATGGCCTCCTTCTCGGCTTGAGCCAGTATCCGGCTGGCAAGCCCTTGGCCGCGTTGGGCCTCGGCAATCCAGAGCCATTGCACATAGAGCCAGCCCCAGGCGGTATAACCAGAAAGTCCTGCAACGAGCGTCCGATCGGCGTGGACCAGCACGGCGATGGCCCGGCGACCGGAAGCGCCCACGTCACCATCATTGAATTGTGCGAGGTTTTCGCCAAGGCGCTGCAATTGCTGCGCATCAGGCTGATCGGTCAGAGTGAACGCCAGTTCAACCACGGCTGAGCCGGCCGCCCGTCAGTGGATAGGGCGCCCCCGTCGTCGTGGGGAAACTGATGGGTAAGTCACGCAGCACGCGAACGGCCAGGAACGCAAAGCATTCGGCCTCGATCGCATCGCCGCGCAGACCCAGAGCGTCGGCCGAGATGGCTTCGACCCCGGCGCGCGTTTCGAGCATGGCCATGATGGCAGGGTTATGCCGTCCGCCACCACAGACCACCAGCCGCTCGGGCCGGGGGGGCAGCAAATCGAGCGCCTTGCCGACAGCGCTGGTGGTAAACGCGGTGAGGGTCGCTGCCCCGTCCTGCGGCCCGAGGCCGTCTGCCATGCTTGCCAAAAAGTCGAAGCGGTCGAGCGACTTCGGATAGGGAGCGCTCAGATACGGATGCTGCAGCAAGCGTTCCAGACGCGCCTCGTCCACTGTTCCACGCAAAGCCATCTGGCCATCGCGATCCATGTCGCCGAGCCCCAGGCCGCGGATGAAGTCGTTGATCGGCGCATTGGCAGGACCGACATCGAAGGCGATGAGCTGATCGGCACCGTCCCACCAGGTGATATTGGCCACCCCGCCCAGATTGAGAATAGCCGTCCGGCCATCGGTATAGCCGAGCCGGGTAAGCAGCGCCTGATGATACAGCGCCGCCAGTGGCGCGCCCTGGCCGCCCGCCCGCATGTCAGCGGAGCGGAAATCATAGGCGACGCGAATGCCCAGCAGGTCTTCCATCAACTGGCCATTGCCGAGTTGCCGCGTTTCGCCAAGGCGCCCCGGTTGCGGCGCGCGATGCAGCACTGATTGACCGTGAAAACCGATAATCCCGATGTCGGAGGGCTTGAGGCCCGCCGCCTCGATCAGGTCGGCCACGGCGGCCGACTGGGCGCGCGTGATGGCGTCTTCGGCCTCGGCGAAGATAACCGGATCGGCGCCGGCAAACTGCCAATCGCGCGCTTGGGCAAGTGTGTCCTCGAGCAGGCTGCGGATCGACTGGGGGTATGGGGCGAGGGTATAGTCGCCAAAGCGGGTGATGGTCTCGCCGTCGGTCTGCAGCAGCGCGACGTCGATATAGCCATCGAGCACAGTCCCCGTCATCAGTCCGACAGCCCAGATCGGCTCCATCCCGCTTCTCCTAATTTGTGTTGATCGCATCGCCGACGGCACGGCGCAGGGGCACGATGCCGCTGTCGAAGTGGCGGGTTGGATGCACGCGATTGGTCAGCAACGTCCAGGCGTGGCCGCGCGTGAAGTCGATCCACAGGCCCGTGCCGGTAAATCCGGTGTGGCCGATCGTGCTCTCGGAGCAAAGCTCGCCGCCCGACCAGCCTTCATAAGGCCGCTCCCAGCCATGGGTCCGTCGCGCCGACAGCGGCGTGCGGATCAGCGCGTTGGCATCGCTGTCCGCCAAGCGCGCCGAAGCGAAATCCAGCACAGCGTCCGCAGTGCCGAACAGGCCGGCGTGGCCGGCGCCTTCAAGGGCTGAACAATTATCGTCGTGCACTTCGCCGACCAGCATTCGGTGCCGCCAAGTGCAGTGTTCCGTCGCGGCGGCCTCTGCGGGATTGGCTGACCAGGCAAAGCCCGGGCTCGGATCGAGATCGCGGATGCCACAGCCCTCGATCCGCTCCAGCGCCAGCCCAAGCAGCAAAAAGTTGATATCGGAATAGACCGAAGGGCCGGCTTCCCACTGGTGCTGCAAGAGGAAAGTGCGCAACAAATCCGGATCGCGGCCATAGGTATAAAGAGGAAAGACCGCCGGGAACGGCGTCTGATGCCCGAGGCATTGCCGGAACGTCACGCGGCGCTCCCAGTTGCCGGCGTCGTATTGCCGGAAATCTGGCAAGACGCTGATCAGCGGCGCATCGAGATCGATCCGCCCAGCCTCGGCGAGCGCCAGAATGCGCTGCGTGGTAAACAGCACCTTGGTGAGCGAGGCAAGATCGAACCAGGTGTCGTCGGTCATCGGCCGTTGTTCGGGCACGCGCTGCGCCAGCCCGATGGCGCGGACCATCCGGTTACCTTCTGCATCAACGAGGCCCAAGACGCCTCCGGGAATGCGGCCGGTTTCGATCGCCTCGGCAAGCGGCGCGAACGCCCGCTCGAATCTGTCGGTCATGCTCATCATAAAGTTTCCACGCGCGCCTGATGGTCTGGTCCGGCCTGACGCCATTGTGCCGCCGGCGGTTCATAGCCCGCTGGCCTCACCAGCGAGGGCACTTGCGTGGCATCGACCGTAAAGTGCTGATTGCGCCGCTCGATGGCCGGCACCGCGGCGATCAGCCGCCTGGTATAGCTGTGCTGCGGATCGGCGAGCACGGATTTTGCCATGCCGATCTCGACGATCTGGCCAGCAAACATCACCGCGATGCGATGGGCGATGCGCTCGACCACGGCCATGTCGTGCGAGATGAACAGATACGCGAGGCCAAACTCGCGCTGCAAATCGATCAGCAGGTCGAGCACCTTGGCCTGCACCGAAACGTCGAGCGCCGACACCGCCTCGTCGAGCACCACGACGTCGGGATTGAGCATCAGGGCTCGGGCAATACAGAGACGCTGCCGCTGGCCGCCGGAAAACTGGTGCGGATAGCGCTGTAGCGCATCCTCGGGCAATTCGACCCGGGCCAGCAGAAACTTCATGCGCGCCTTGAGCGCCGCGTCGTGGCGCTGGCCATTGGCGATGGCCGGCTCCGCCAGCAGGGCTTCGACGTTGAGCCGCGGATTGAGCGAGGCGAACGGATCCTGAAACACCATCTGCACCGGCCGCCGCGAACGTCCGGACGCCACCGTGATGGTGCCACGCTGCCGATTGGCCAGATCGAGAATGGCGCGGGCCGTCGTCGATTTTCCAGAACCGCTTTCGCCCACGATGCCCAGCGTTTCGCCCGGCATGAGATCGAAATCGACGCCATCGACGGCGTGCACGGCGGCTTTTGCGCCAAAGATGTTCCGACCCACCGGGAAGCGCACCACCAGATCGTCCACCTTGAGGATCGGTGAAACCGCTGCAGCCCGGGGCCCGTCACTGCGCGCGGCCTCACCCGCCGTGAAGTGCGGCACAGCGCCGAGCAGATGCCGCGTGTAGTCGTGCTGCGGTCGGTCCAGGACCGCGTCGGTGTCGCCCTGCTCGACGGCAAGGCCCCCCTGCATGACCATGATACGATCGGCAATGCCGGCAACCAGGCCGATGTCATGCGTGATGAAGATCATCGCCATGCCGGTTTCTTGGCGCAATTCAGCCAACAGCGCCATGATCTGCGCTTGCACAGTCACGTCGAGCGCCGTGGTCGGCTCATCGGCGATCAACAGGCGCGGGCTGCTGGCCAGTGCCATGGCGATCATCACGCGCTGGCGCATGCCACCCGACAGCTGGTGCGGATAATAGCCCATGCGCGATTTGGCGTCGGGAATGCGAACCCGGTCGAGCATCTGCAGCGCCGCCGTGCGGGCCGCCTTTCCGCGCAGGCCAATGTTGAGGCGCAAGGCCTCGATGATCTGATCGCCAAGCGTGTGCACCGGGTTGAGCGAGGTCATCGGCTCCTGAAAGATCATGCCGATATCGCGTCCACGGATCGTGCGCAGCGTGCGCTCGTCGGCAGCGGTAACATCGAGAGCGCTGCCGTCCGAACGTTGCAGGGTGATCGACCCGCCGGTGATGCGACCGCCGCCAAAATCGACGAGCCGGTTGATCGACAGCGCCGTCACGGATTTGCCGGAACCGCTCTCGCCGACAATGCCCAGCGTCTGGCCGGCAGCGAGATCG